>Ga0302326_10023668_pt1 | contig 12509 bp, 11 predicted proteins | sample Palsa_T0_3_FD_202264 | JGI IMG/M metagenome (GOLD analysis project Ga0302326, IMG submission 202264) | Peat permafrost microbial communities from Stordalen Mire near Abisko, Sweden - Palsa_T0_3 | ecosystem: Environmental > Terrestrial > Soil > Palsa > Peat permafrost | place: Sweden: Abisko... | reverse complement strand
ACCATCGACCCTGGCAAGCCGCCGCCCGCGTCGGCGGACAACGATTCCGCCAAACAACCGGCGAAACGGCGCTGGACCGGGCCAAGGACGTTGCCGAGGAATGGTATCTGGACCTGCGCGGCAAACTCCGCACCGGGCGCCTTCAGCCGGTGGCGCCCAAGGAAAAAACCTTCAACGACGCCGCGCAGGCCTACCTGCGCGAGGTCCGCGTCCTGGCCGCCTCAGTCCGCAGCCCGGCCTACATCAAGATGCTGGAAATGCGGATGAACGCGCACGTCCTGCCGTTCTTCAAAGACAAGCCCCTGTCCGTCATCAACAAGGGGTTGGTGCAGCGCTACCGGGTCCAGCGCGCCGAGGCGACGATCGCCAAGACCACCGTCCGGGGCGCCGACGGCGCGCCGGAAACGCCCGGCAAGCCGCCGGCCCGCAGCACCATGCTCCAGGAAATCGTCATCATCCGTCAGGTGCTCAAGCACGCCGAAGGGCTCGGGTGGATTCCCTACGTCCCCAACCTCTCGACGCCCTACATGACCCAGGGAAAGCGCGGCCGGCGGGCTTGGTTTTCCCACGACGAATACAAGCAGCTTTATCAGGCCACCCGCCGCAGGATCACCCAGGGCACGCGGCGGGGTTGGAAGCCCCGGTATGAAGACCTGCATGACTTCGTGATCGTGATGGCCAACACAGGCCTGCGTCCCGATGAGGCGTGGAACCTGGAATTCCGCGATGTCCATATCGAGGACGATTACGCCACGCAGGAGACGATCCTGGTGATCGACGTGCGCGGCAAAACCGGCGTCGGCTACTGCAAGAGCATGCCCGGCGCCGTCCATCCCTTTCAGACCCTGCGCAAACGGCGCGAGCAGCAGCTCAAGGACGAAGGCAAGTCAGCCGAACAGATCGAGCGCCAGTTGCCGCTGTTGAAGGTGTTCCCGGCCTACAGCCGCGACCTATTCAACAAAATCCTTGTGGAAGAAAATCTGAAATTCGACCGCGATGGCCAGCGCCGCACCGCCTACAGCCTGCGCCACACCTACATATCCATGCGCCTCATGGAGGGCGCGAATATCCACCAGATCGCCAACAACTGCCGCACCAGCGTTCAAATGATCGAGCAGTTCTACGCCGCCCACATCAAGGACCGGCTGGACGCCTCCGCCATCAACGTCATGCGGCCCAAGGCGGCCCGGAAAGCGGCGCGCAAAAGCGCGCCCAAGGAACAGAGCGCGCCGCAGGCGCACCACTGACCTTGTTGTTGGCTGTCAGCGAGATATACACCTCACCTCATGCGGGCGTGGCGGAATTGGTAGACGCACTCGGTTTAGGTCCGAACGCTTCACGGCGTGGGGGTTCGAGTCCCTCCGCCCGCACCAGGTCTACTCAGGGCTAGCGCCGAACGGCGCGCCCCTTTCACTGAAGGTTCGAGCCGAACGGCGAGGACCGGTGGCCGATTGGCGCCCGAACGGGCGCGGCCATCAGTCATGTAAGACTGGCCGAACGGCCATCATCCACTCAAAAATCAGCTAGGAATTCCGAGCCAGCTTGACCCCCGAGGTTGGGGTCTACCGGCCGGCGCGCTCTCCTTGCGGCGGCGCGATCTGCTACGTTGCGTGGGGCTCCACTTGAGTCGATGCGACGTTTCCACGGCACATCGAAAAACGCTTAACGCGGTTCATGAATTGTTCTAGCCTCCCTCCTATGTCCAAGACCATCACTTCAAGTCAGCTCTTGGGTGAGATCGGCGAAACGGCAGTCCGTTTGCGCTTCCTCAATATGGGCTTTCAGTTTGATGGACGCTCCCGGCTGGAGGCGGGCGTCGATGGCATCGCGGAGGTGATGGACAACGGCAAGCCGCTCGCCCGCATGATTGCAGTGCAGGTCAAGGCAACCGAATCGTCGCGCTATGCCTCCGAGGACGATACCGGCTTCACCTACCTACTCCGCCCGGACGACCTGGCTTACTGGCAGGGCTCCAACCTCCCGATCATTCTCGTCCTCTACCGCAAATCCGACGAGACGTATTTCTGGAACGAAGTGATCGTCGATCCGAAACGCGAGGATCGCAAACTCCACTTCAACAAGCAGACCGACATTCTGGACTCGAACGCGGTGGATCGGCTGGCCGCGCTGACCGTGCCCAAGGCTGGCTTCGGCTATTACGTTCCCCCACTGGGTGGCGGCGAAGAAGCGCTGGTCAACATTCTTCCTGTGACGCCGCCCACGGAGATGTTCGTCGCATCGACGCCCTATGCGCCCAAACAGGCCGCCGCGATCCTGCTCGACGCCGACGAGCCCGCTCGATTCGACTGGGTTATCAAAGACGGTACATTCTGGTCGTTCGCCGATCCCCGCGAGAATGCGTGTAGGCGCATCGTGGACCTCGACCAGGTGGAGGCCATCGACACAGCGGTCCTCGCTTTCCACGAGGATCACGATGAGCAGAACAACTTCACATACCTTCTGAGGATGGCGTTCGACCATCAGGTCCGCGCGGACCTCGGCTGGAATAAGGACAGGAAGCTGTTCTATTTTCGGGCGCAGGCGGAGAACACCTCCCGAGCCTTCTACTACGAAGCTTCGAAGAAGAAGACCTCCACAGAGGTCGTGAACGTCGCGCGCAACAAAACTGACCAGACGCGCGTAGAGTTTGTCCGGCACCACGCCTTTGTGCCGCGCTTCGAGCGACTCTTCGACCAGTGGTATCTGGTGGTCAACCCGACCTATTTCTTCACCACCAACGGATTCATTTCGCACTCCTATCCGGGTGCGCTGCTCGCGGGCAAGAAGAGGCTCGACAACAGCGCCTCCCTGCGCGGCCAGGTTATTATGTGGCACCGCTTTCTCACCCAGTCCGAGCGCGATGCGAACAATCTCTTCGCGGAAGCTTCATCCGCACCTCGGCTGAAATTCGGCGAGCCGCCTACGGTGGAACTCGCCACGCGCGTGCCGGAGGACGTGTGGGGCTCGCCGAAAAAGGCCGCGCCCGAGCCCGAAGACGTGCAGGAGCTGCTGTTCGGATGAAGTTCGAGACGAAGATATTCGACGAGCCGCATCTCGAATTCGGCGACAAGCACCACCACCCCGATCCGCGCCTTGGGCTGTTTGAGGCCGGGCCGCTGCAAGTCCCGGCGGGAGACGCGGTGAAAATCGCCGTGGTCGGCAGTGCGAAAACCGTCGAGGACACCAAGGCGTTCTTCAAGGACGCCGCCGCAGGCTTTCAGGGTAAGGGCGAGAAGCATCCGAACCTGCACCCCGACTTTCCGGGCCTCGGCAACCAGAACCCCTTCCGCTGCAAGTTCGACATTTCGGACGGCGCGACCGCCGCTATCACGCAGGCGAAGATCGACAAGATCAGGAAAGAGCCGCATCACGGCAAGGCCGTCGAAATGGCGGTCGATGAGATCGTTCAGGAACCCCAGACCCTCGACGAGGGCAGCCACCGGCCCGATGTCGCCATCGTGGCGCTGCCCATCAGCCTGATCGAGCGCGTATGGAATGCGAAGGTCGATGCCAACGGCACGGTTGAAAAGGATGACAGCGGCGGATCGGACGCCCCCGACTTCCGTGGCATGCTGAAAGCAAAAGCCATGGGCCTGAGCTTTCCCGTTCAGATCGTGTGGGAGGACGTGTTCGACGAAAAGGCCAATATTCCCCGCAAGATCAAGGAAAGCCGCTCGCGGAAGATTCAGGACCGGGCCGACCGGACCTGGAACCTGTTCACAACCCTCTATTACAAGGGCACAGGGCGCATTCCGTGGCGGAAGATGCCGCAGGATGGCGAGTTCACGGCCTGCTACATCGGCATCAGCTTCTACCGCGAGGTAGGTGGTCAGCAGCTCTTCACCAGCGCGGCCCAGATGTTCGACGAGCGGGGGCGTGGGTTTATTCTCAAAGGAAAGCGCGCCCAAACCGAAAGCCGTGGCCGTCACCCGTACATGACGCAAGCGGACGCACACCAACTGATCGCCAATGCGCTGGCAGCGTACAAAAGCCACCACAAGAACTATCCCGCGCGCGTGATCGTGCTGAAGACATCGCAATTCCGGGAGGAAGAAGCGGACGGTATCTTCGAGGCGCTGAAAGAGGCAGGAGCCGAACTGCGCGATCTCGTCTGGGTACAGGAATCGTCTTCGGTCAAAATCCTGCGGGACGGAAACTACCCCGTAATGCGCGGCACGTTCGTCGAGCTTGACGGCAAGGGCCTGCTCTACACGAATGGCAGCATCCCCTATTACGGGACCTATCCCGGCCTCTACGATCCCAAGCCGCTGCTGCTATGTCCCTATGCCGGCAGCGACAGCACCATCGCGCAGATTGCGAAAGAGGTGTTGGCGCTGACGAAGGTCAATTGGAACTCTACCCAGATGAATCAGAAGCTGCCGATCCCAATCAGGGCGGCCCGCGCCGTGGGCGAAGTCCTGAAGTATGTCGAAGGCGAAAACGTAAGTTCTGACTACGCACGCTATATCTAATCATTCTGGACTGCTACGTGTTGTGGCCGACGATCTCTACATATCCGATTAGCTCTGCCGAATAGCTTCCGTCGCCGTTGGCTGCCCCCTTGTGCTTCAGCTCTCGCTGCAACGTGGGTTCGACGGCGTGCGCGAACAGTTCGTTGCGCTGTTCAGGCTGGAAGGCCGGTGTCCCCGCAGGCGCCTGCAAGTATTTTTCGCATTGTCGCTCGACCGCCGGGACGCGCGTGCCGTCTTGCTTGACGGCGATGGGCTGCACCACCACTCGACGCTCGCCGTTGCCGGCGGACGTCTCCACCATCCACAGCGAGAGCAGAACCGGCTCGTCCATGTCGCCGGCCATTCGACGACTTGACGCAGCGATTCGGCGAAGTCGGTGGAGAGCGCCAGAGGCGGTTGGGCCGGCGGTGCCGTTTCTCGCCGGGCGAAGGTGGCAGCGATTGCGGCGGCCAGCACCGGGCCTTCGAAGGCGAAGGTGTTGGCGATGGCCCAGATGTCGAAGAAATCCTTCATGCGGGAGTTGGCGATCCCGAGCGCCGTCATGGCCTGGAATTTCTCCGCCAGCACCGTCTCAGGCGGACAGGCCTTGAGCCGTGGCATAGGCATATCGAGAAGCGACGGATAGTTGATGTCGAGGACGCCGGGCGTAATGGCGTCGCCGTAGCCGATGTCCACATGGATCGGCAGTCGCGCGCCGGCCAGCTCAGCCTGAACGTCCAAGGAAACGCCGCTGTACTCGTCCTCCGCCCGCGCCGCGGCTGCCCTGAGCGTCTCCGGCTTGAAGATCACGCCGTCCTCGCTCGGGATCTCCAGCACCTCGCGGAAAATCTCGGCCACCCGCCCATAGGCTGAACAGCATGGCGCCCTTGAGCACGAACGTCTCTCGGAAGGGCGAAAGGCTGAGCCGGTACAACAGGCGCTCGATCGCGTAGCGGGTCATGACGAGCTGGGCGTTTTCCCTGCGCTCGCGAGCTCGTTGTGTCAGCCGCGCCCGTGCCGAGGCGGCCAGGTTGACCGGCGTCTTGGTCACGCCAGCGCTTCCAGATAAGGCCGGATCACGGTCTGTACGCGGTCCACCTCGGCATACCGCCAAAGATCGTCGATGGGCGGGCGCCGAGGCCGACCGAACAGGTCCCGCAGCGCCTCCACCGCGACATCGACACCGATCTTGTTGCGGTACTTGAAGCAGTCCGCGACGGTCTTGGCCGGCGAAGTGATCGGCACGGACACGCCGTCGATCGTGTGGACCTCCACCCCGGCGCGCAGGGAGGGGGCGCTGGCGCGGATCACCTTGATCTGCACGGCCGGATTGACCGGCGCCCAGTCCTTTGGTCCCAGCAGCATCCAGACGGCGTGCGGCGTTTGAGTGGTCAGCTCATGGAATTGCAGGGCCGACAGCAGGCCGATGACGCCCTTGGGCTGGATTCGGGACGCTTCCGCCAGGCTTGAGGCGACATCGGATGTGGCGTCGCTGAGCTTGTAGAGCCCGCGCCCGACTCGTTGCAGGACGCCTTCGCGTGTGAGCCGCTGGAGATAGACGCGCGGCACGCCGGCCTGGTCGAAGTCGGCGCCGCGCGCGATCCCGCGCTCTCGGGCGACCTCGATGGCGCGATCCTTGTGGTGGCGGGCTTCCATGAAGTCTGTTCCGAATCCTCGGTGATTGTAGGCCAGTACAGAGGTTTTATAACATGCCATTGGCCGGGTTGCGAGCGGCAGCGTCCGTTCAGCCCCGCGATCAAGGAAGCTCGGCTTGCCTCTCGGCAACGGACTATCGTCTTGGTTCGGGTTGATAGGAAATTTCGGACACCACCTTCGTGGCCTCCGAGCGGTTCTGGTATTTGCCGACAAGCCTCGGGTTGATGTCATCGACTGCCGATATCCGAAAGAGGCTCCGCGATCGGCCCTCTTTCGGCGCAAGCCGGTAAGCTCTGCCATTCACACGGCAATAGACGGCCTCAGAGTCGGCGACGGGGGTCCATTTGCAGTCCTCTCCAGCCAGGAAGCTCTGTTCCAACACCAATCGGCGCTCTTCGGCTTCTCGCTTCTGAACGTCCCATTGTTCGTGGATGAGCCGCCTTTCTTCACGGTCGACGTGCTCCCGCAACCGGCCGATGATCGCCGCCAACTCCGTACCTTGAGCCTTTTCCTCCTCGTAGATGGCGATGCAGCCCTCTCGCAGCATCTCGTTTGGCTCCTCGCAATCCTCTTCACAGAACGCCCGCAGCCGCTGGGCCACATCGGTCGGGGAAAGCGCCGGTCCGGGCATATCGTTCAGAAACGCTCGGAGATCTTCTAGAGGTATCCAGCAGCCGACTGCCGATTTGACCAGAGCTTCGCGCGGCAGATTCCATTTGCGCCAGATCGAGGACTCCGCCTCTAGGCGCTTGATGATCTCCCGCGACACTGTCGTCAGGCCGAACCAATCGCGTATCTGGTTGATCGGCCGGGTGTTGACGTAGTGGGCGATCAGGGATCGCACGATGTCTTCTCGCCGCTCTTCGGACATTGCTGAGTTCCGGGTTCGGGAAATGTCGGCTCGGCCAGGCAGACCCGCCCCTCGGCGTCGAAGCTGAGGCGGAAGATCGGGTCGGAGCGATCGGCCACCTCCCGAGCCCACTCGGCCCACTTCGCTACGCCCTCGGCCTGAAATGGATCGGCGCCCCGGACGCGGACCACCTGGTCGATCAGCCCGCGTATCTGTTCGGCCTTACGGTGCTCGGCCGCCATGCGAAGGAGATTTCGCCGTCGCTCCCGTTCCGCCTTTACAGCGAGGTCGCGGGCGAGGCGGATCGCCTCAGCTTTCTGAGCGGCAAGCTGCTCCTCAAATTCAAGCCGGCGACGGCAAGCTCGTACATAGCCGTCCTGCGCGGTCGCCCGTAGCTGGGCCTCGCCTGCGACCAGAATCTCGACGGCGATCTCCGTGAGATGGGTCTCCAGAGCCGACTCCGCGGTGTCGGCCCACACCTTGTCCGTGCCGGCGATGGCGAGGCGCAGGACGTCGGCGAAGCCCTCCCGAGTCCGGAAGCGACCATCGCGGTCGGGCTTGACTTCCGGATGGTCAAGGCCGATTGCGACGCGCTGTGCGCCCACGACCAAGCCGATGTTACGGGTTTCGTCGTCACTGATCCACGGGGATACGCCGACCTTGGCCAGCGCTTGAAATAGGCTGCTCAACACTTTCAGCCGACGACGCTCAAACGGCGAAGTAAAGAGCGGCTCAGACCATCGCAGCCGATACGGCACGCCATCGCCCTTGCGCCTGCGGGCCTCATCGTCGGCGAGGACCCTCGTTATGGCGGGATGGGGCGATGCGAGGTCGCGCCGATAAACAGCCTTCCCAACCATCTTTACGGCCCGCTCGCGCAGGTCTTCGATCGGCTCGTCGAAGATGGGCGGAACGGGCGCCGGCTTAGCCAGCTCGGCCTCCAGGTCGACGGGGGTCCAATATCGGTAGGACTCCTGGCCGATCTGGACGGAATCCGGCTGTCCGGGCGCTCGAAGTGGAAGCTTGGCGCGGACGACGGGCTTGCCTGCATGGCGCTTGGCCCAATATCCGCGGTGCGGCACGGGGATGTCCGCCTTGGCGCAACATTTCTTGAGCCAGACGTCCGATACACCGAGCCGGTTCGCGACCGTCCGGATCGGCTCTGACCAGACCTGATCGTAGAGGTCCTGACGAGTAAAGATGGCGGACATTGGCAGATGGCAACACCAAGGCTTCGACCCGGCGAAGTTACCGCCCGAGCACGACAGAAGTTCGACACCAAGGTGAGTGGTAGCGCAGCCCATCGGGAAGGCCGACTTCAGCCGGGATCGGACCGATGCGGAGGCGTCGCCCTGTCGATGAACTATCCGATCGGTTTGAGCCGCACGCCGGGTCCCACCACGTCGTCGCCTTCCAAGAACACAACGCCGGCCGTCTCCAGTGCGCGCCGCACAGCATCGACGTTGGCGGCCGAGCTGCGGCCGGGACCGACCGCGCTCTCCATGCGCACAATAGTCGGAAGCGACACCCCCGATGCCTTTGCAAGCACTGGCTGGCTCCAACTCAGCAATCCACGCGCGGCCCTGATTTGCGCTGCGGTCAGCATCTCATGATAATTTTCTAATCGTATGAGATGATTTCATGTTGACGCCCCAGCATGTGTGCCCGATCATAAAATCATCATAGGTGATTAGAAGGCTTCGGTCATGGGCTCGCGTCGAAAGACGGGCGTCGAGGGCGCGCGCCTGCCTGAACTCTCCAGGCGCGCGGTCATCGCGGGAACATCGGTGGCGGCATTCGGCGCCGCGAAACCCGCCGCTGCATTAGCCAGCCGGTCCGCCGCCGCGCTGACCGCCCCGGATGAGGGGATCAAGCGCAGTGCGCGCTGGCTGGTCATCAACGCCAAGATCGAGCGCCTCCAGACTCGCTGGGCGAAATTAGAGACCTGGCTTGGGAGAGAGCACTCTTGGTTCCAGCTCAGCCCTGCCGAGCAGCAGGCTTTGCCTTGGGCGAAGGAGTTTCGGGATATCGACGGCTGCTTAGACCTGCTGTTCGAGCAGCGTGACGCTCTGTTGGAGTCCCTTCCAACATGCGGGTCCGTCAGCATGGAATCGGTCATCGCTAAATTGGCCGTGGTGGAGGGTCTGATCTGGCCCTGTGACCATCCCGAAGCCCACGCATTGATCGTAGGGTCACGCCTAGATCTCATTGCTATGTCCGGCGAGAGCCCCCACGCGTGGGTTAGACGGAACGGAGCATCCTGATTGTTCGCGCCGCTTGCGGCGAGGCCGGGTCGTAATGGACGAACCGCGCCACGGCAGACCTCCGTTATAGGCAAGACCATCACGGCTTCGAACGGTGAGCGGTGTGCGCCAGGCCCGCCGCCGATCAACCCAGCTCGCTTCCTCCGCCTTCGGCTCCGTGCAGCTCCGCTCCCTCCGGGCGCGCTACGCGCGGGGTGTGACCGCCGGCTCATGGCCTGGCGCCTTGGCTCCCCATGAAGCCGCGGGATGGTCCCGCGGCGGACGACGGAGAAACCACCATGGCCCGGCTCAACCTCCAACCCACGCTGATCGGCCGCAAGCCGACCCACCGCCTCTATCGCGTCCTCGGCGACGGCAAGGCCGCGATCTGGACCCCCATCGGGGCCGCCTGGCCGAACAAGGATGGCCTGGGCTTCAGCCTCCAGTGCGATGCGGTCCCGCTCCAGGGGCGCCTGGTCCTGCGGGCGATCACCGAGCGGTCGGAGGCGGGAGCCGGCGAAGCCGCTTGAGGGCGCCAGCCAGCGGCCGACAGGTTCGGCCGCTGGCGCAGCTCCATCCTTGACCGGAGGCGGGAGCATCGCCGAGGCCGGGGGCGGATCGGGCGCTCTCAGAAGCGTTAGGAGCTGGGGGCCACTTCGACAGCGCGCAGCGACTGGGAACCTGCGAGAAGCCAGGCTCTTCCTCGGTGTGTCCGGACACACTTTCGGACACATAGCTTTTCCGGACCTATTGTAATAGACTGATTTTATGGTATATTTTCATAGTCCGGTCGGAACCTAAAGCCCGACTTTGATCGGCCCCTCCCCTCGTGGACTCCCTTTCCGGTTCGTCTGCAATTCCGCCGCGTTTCTATTCCGTGCGCCGGACGACTCCCGCCAAACGCCGTTCAATTGCGCGGGTGAATTTCTCGCGCACCTCGTAAAAGAGTCCGCGCGGCAAGGGGCCGTAGGCAACCGACGACGCATCGCCGCGAACGGCGGGCCTCAGATCAGGGCCCGGCCAGACAAATCGGTTGGCGTCGGTGACAATGATCCATGAGCGTTCGTCATCAAGCCCGAGCCGCCGCTTCGTCTCGATCGGAATCTCCACGGCGAGTTCCGGCTCCGCCGGCGGCGAATGCGTCACAGGAAGAACCAGCACGATCTTTTCGCCGTCTTGGTCTTCCGACACGAGGACGACGGCGCACGGCCGATCCTTGCTGCCCTCCTCCTCGCCCCGGGCTGCGGCCTCGCGCCACAGAAACGAATAGCGGATGACCAAGCCCGGAACAGGCGCCGGAAACGACACCGGCGCCTATTTCAGTTCATGATCGTAAAGCGCCGTCTCCGCCGGCGGCTCGGCCGCGCGGATCGCTGCGAGGTCGGCTTCGGTGAAATCGTCCAGCCCCAAAACCTGGCGATCACGGCGCTTCAGCCGATGATATTCATCAGCCGAAATCATCACGGTGCGATCGCGCCCGTTGCGGGTGATCGTTACCGGCTGCACCAGAGCCACATCCTGATAGCGGCCGATATTCTTCTGGAATTCGGCCGAAGACACCTTGACCATATCGCCCACTCACGTTCCGGATTATCCGTAATGTATATAAGACCCGGACGTTTTTCAACTCTGCCCGACGCTGACCTGGGCCATGATTGGCCGGGGTCGAGGTGCCTTCAAATCGCCTTCCTGCTAAATTCCGCACCCTGTCCACGCTCGTGACGCCGATGGTTGATCCCGAAAATGCCACGGAAATCGCCCGCATCCGAAGTCGGCTGGCATCGTTAGATATCGAACGCGGAAAGCTCGCGACCGCACTCGCCGAACTCGAACGCCAACAAGCGGCGTCGGCGCCCACCCATCATCGGGAGCCAACTGCCAACCCGCCGTCCGTTACGGCGACGTCCCCAACAGCGGTCAAAGTCGATCTGTTTCGCCGCCTGTTCGTCGGCCGGCCCGATGTGTTTCCGATCCGTTGGGAGAACCGAAAAGCTGGCCGCGCGGGTTATGCACCCGCCTGCGCCAACGAATGGGCGAAGGGCGTTTGCGGCAAACCTCAAGTCAAATGCGGGGCCTGTCCCAACCAGGCATTCATCCCGGTCTCGGACGACGTCATCGACAGGCATTTGCGTGGCGGCGGCCAGAAGGTGTCCGACAGCGATTTCGTCGCCGGCGTCTACCCGCTGCTCCCCGATGGAACCTGTTGGTTTCTGGCCGTGGATTTCGACAAGGAGTGTTGGGCGGCGGATGCGTCGGCTTTCGTCGAGACCTGTCACGCAAAGGGCATTCCAGCTGCGCTCGAACGGTCACGGTCGGGCAATGGCGGTCACGTCTGGATTTTCTTCTCCGAACCGACCGCCGCCCGCACCGCCCGGCAGCTTGGTGCGGCGATCCTCACCGAGACGATGGAGCGCCGCCCGGAGATCGGCTTTGAATCCTATGATCGTTTCTTTCCAAGCCAAGACACGATGCCAACCGGCGGTTTCGGAAATTTGATTGCGTTGCCTTTGCAGCGCCGCGCTCGCGAAGGCGGCAACAGCGTCTTCATCGACAAGGAGCTGCGTCCGTATGACGATCAATGGGCGTTCCTGTCGTCGCTGCCAAGATTCTCCGCCGACACGGCGACAAGGATCGTTGCGGAGGCCGAGGCGCGCGGCCGGGTATTGGCCGTCCGCATGCCGGTCGAAGAAGAGGATGCTGACGAACCTTGGCGCATGACGCCATCGCGGCGCCGTGAGCCGGCCGAGTTCGACGATCCATTGCCCAAGAAGATCAGCATCGTCCTGGCAGACCAGATCTACGTCGATCGAACGGCGTTACCTCCGGCGATGACGGCGCGGCTGATCCGCCTGGCGGCCTTTCAGAATCCCGAATTCTATCGCGCGCAATCCATGCGGCTACCGACGTTCGACAAGCCCCGGATCATTTCATGCGCCGAACTTCATGCCCGCCATGTCGGGCTTCCGCGCGGCTGCCTGGACGAAACGGTCGAGTTGATCCGAGCGCTCGGCCCTGAAGTTGAGCTTCAAGACCATCGCTCTGCTGGCGCGCCGCTCCCCGATGCCGTGAGCTTCCAGGGCGCGCTACGCGGTCCGCAGATCGAAGCCTTCAATAAGCTCGCGCAGCACGACCATGGCGTACTGGCGGCGACGACCGCTTTCGGCAAAACCGTCGTTGCCGCCACTCTGATCGCCAAACGCGCGCGAAACACGCTGGTTCTCGTCCACCGCCGCGAACTGCTCGCCCAATGGACCGAGCGCCTTAAAGCTGTCCTCTCGATCGACGCCAAGGATATCGGCGCCATTGGCG
>Ga0302326_10023666_pt1 | contig 12509 bp, 14 predicted proteins | sample Palsa_T0_3_FD_202264 | JGI IMG/M metagenome (GOLD analysis project Ga0302326, IMG submission 202264) | Peat permafrost microbial communities from Stordalen Mire near Abisko, Sweden - Palsa_T0_3 | ecosystem: Environmental > Terrestrial > Soil > Palsa > Peat permafrost | place: Sweden: Abisko... | reverse complement strand
GCTGGCCGATGCTGAGCCGCTAGCCCTCTTCGCTTATTTGCGGCTACGTAGCGACGTCTTCGTCGTCGAGCAGGGCTGCGTCTATCCCGACCTGGACGACCACGACCTGGTCGCGTGGCACCTGACCGGAACCGATGCCTCGGGCCGCCTGCTCGCCGTTGCGCGCCTGCTCCCGCCGGGCGAGAAGTACAAGGAGCCGTCGCTCGGCCGCGTGATCGTCACCCCGGCCGCTCGCGGCACCGGTGCCGGCCACCTGCTCGTGGACGAGGCGCTGCGGAAAGCGGCCGAGGAGTATCCGGGTTGCGGCCACCGCATCCAGGCTCAGGCGTACCTGGAGCGTTTCTACGCTTCGCACGGGTTCGAGCCGGAGGGCGAGGTCTACCTCGAAGACGGCATCGCCCACATCGACATGACTTTGACGCCGGGCCGTGGTCCGCTGGGAGCATGAGCGCTAGCAAGCCGGAGTCGGGAGGGTGACAGGCTATGGACAAAGGGACTCGCGGCGAACTCCTTGACCGGCTGGCCGGGGCGATCGAGTCCGCCACGACCTCGCACCCGCTGCGAGTCGCAGTCGACGGGCCTCCCGCCGCGGGCAAGACCACGCTGGCCGACGAGCTCGCGGTGCTCCTTCGCACCCGGGGCCGGGATGTCATCCGCGCCACGACCGAGAGCTTTCACCTGCCCCGGGCGCAGCGCTACCGGCGCGGCGAATTCTCACCCGAAGCCAACTACCACGACTCCTTCGACTACGGCGCGCTCCGCCGGGTCCTCCTCGACCCGCTCGGCCCGGACGGCGACCGCCGCTACCAGCCCGCGGTCTACGACTTCGACACCGACACCGCCCTGTCCCCGCCGGTGACGACGGCCCCAGCGGACGCGGTGCTGCTCCTCGACGGGGTGTTCCTCCTGCGCCCGGAGCTGCTCGACCGATGGGACCTGAGGATCCTCGTGTCCGCCGCGTTCGAGCGGATACTGGACCGCGCCCGGATCCGGGACCTGGCGCGACTCGGATCCGCCGCCGAAGTCGACCGGCGCTTCCGCACCCGCTACATCCCCGCCCAGGAACTTTACTTCGCCACCGCCCGCCCGGCCGATCACGCCGACATCATCGTCCACAACGACGAGCCTTGGCGCCCCGAGTGGGAAGTCCGACCGCACTGACCAGCACATACGACATGGCCAGTTCTTATAGGGCGGGTACCGCCGTGCTGCGGCACCGCGGTTTTGTCGGCACCCCGTGATAGGCAGGAGACGGCGATCTACCCAGCCCGAGCGGAGGAACCATGCACTGGTCGGACATCGGGAGCACCCAGCCACGCCTGGCCCGACTCGCCCAAGAGCGCCTGATCGACCCCGGCGTGGTCCTGGTGGCGAGCATCCGGCACGACGGCACGCCCAGGCTCAGCCCGGTCGAACCCTACGTACTGGACGATGATCTGTGGCTGTCCATGATGTGGCAGTCCACGAAGGCCCGGGATCTCCTGCGCGATCCTAGGATCCTCGTGCACAGCGTGATCACCAGCCGGGACGGCGCCGAAGGAGAATTCAAGATCCGGGGCACCGCCCGCGCAGAAAACGATCCGGCGGTGCAGCGCCGCTATGCGGACGCGGTGGCAGCCAGCCTCGGCTGGAACCCGCAGCCGGGCCGGTTCCACCTGTTCGCCGTCGACATCAGCCAGGTCACCTTCATCACCTACGATCCGGGGGGCAGCGGCGACCAGCACGTGGCTATCTGGCCGCCAGGCCGGGAATACATCCGCCGCGGCACCTCCGCCACGAGCGTGGGGGACCCCGAGGTTGTCAGCGACATCATCCAGCCAAGCTGACTGGCACTGCGGATCAAGCTGCATCGACATCAAAGGCCCGGTCCCAAGATCGGAACCGGGCTTTGAACTGTGGTGGAGCTAAGGGGATTTGAACCCCTGACCCCCTCGATGCGAACGAGGTGCGCTACCGGACTGCGCTATAGCCCCTGGAACGAAAGCCAGCGTAGCAAACTTTGCCTCCTGCTCGCGCCACCAATGTGGTGGCCCTCCTCGACGACGGCGCCGACCCCGCGGTCGCCAGGCTCGGCGAGATGGCCGACGAAGGGGACTTCGACGAGTTTCTCGGCAACAAGCAGGCGTACCGCCGTTGACGGCTAGCTAGTCCCCGACCGCCCGCAGGCGCGGCACTTCGTAGACGTAGTCATCGGCGGCCGGCTCGGGGTCGGCGTTCGAGGTGGTGTACTTGCCCGCCAGCCCGGGCGCGAAGTCCCGGCCCGAGTCCTCGTAGTCGGCCGGGACCGGGGCGGCGGCGAACTTGGCGGCGAGGGCGGCCGCGGCCGTCGTTTCCTCGACGGCCGCCGCGTCCATCGGCGTGCCCTCGGCCGGCGTGCTGCGCTGGGCCGCCCGGGCCCGCTCCCGCGCCTTGGCGCGGGCGGCGCGCTCCCGCGCGTGCGCGGCCGCCTCGGCCTGGCGCTGCGCCCGCTCGGCGTCGGCGTGCGACGCCTCCCGCAGCAGCAGCAGGTACCCGGTGAGCATGATCGTGGGCGGGATGATGACCCACAGCGCGGCCAGGCCGACGACCGCGAGCGCGATCGCCGCGATCTCCAGCAGGAGCAGCATGCCGAGCAGCCGCCGGCGTCCGGTCAGGATCCGTCGTCGCGCCTCCTCGGCGCTCAGCGGCGGCGTCGGCGCGGCCGCCGGTGCGGCCGCCGGGCGGCCGCGCACGCCGGGTTCGGCCGTGCGCGGGGCCCCGTCATCAGCGAGGTCGGCCTGGTCGGCGTCGGCCGGCCCGGAGACCGGGGCCTCGTCGTCGGCCGCCGTGTCCGCCGCGATGACCGCGCCGCGGGCCGAGTCCCGCTTCAGCCACCGGGGGATGAGCACGCAGAGCCAGATCGCGATAATCGCCAGGTAAAGGATTGCGCTGCTCATCGGGCTCGTGCCTCCCCTCGGTCGTTTCGGCACCGGGCATGTAACGCAGCGTAAAGGGACCGGCCGCCCGACAACGAATACCTGCGCGGCGTGTCGCGAAGATCAACGGCAAAGATCCGTTATGCGGGAGCGTTTTCGCGGTCCGGGCCGGCTTCCCCGAAGTTAGCCTATTGGGCCCCGGAGCGCGATGCGGCGAGTGAGCTCCGCCACCGGGGCAGCATCCCGGTCGGGACTTCCTCGGCCGTGATCGCGTAGCAGATGTGGTCGCGCCAGGTGCCGTTGATGTGCAGCTGCCTGACCCGGACGCCCTCGTCGCGGAACCCGAGCTTCTCCACCACCCGCCGGGACGCGGCGTTCTCCGGCCGGATCGACGCCTCGAGCCGGTGCATGCCCATCACCCGGAAGCAGTGGTCGACCGCCATCGCCAGCGCGGTCGGGATGATCCCCTTGCCCGCGAACGACTCGTCGATCCAGTAGCCGATCTGGCCGGACCGCGATGATCCCCAGACGACCGACCCGACCGTGAGCTGCCCGGCGAAGTGCCCGCCGTAGCAGACCACCCAGGGAAGCGCGATCCCCTGCCTGGCCTCCCGCCGCATGGTCCGCACCATCGAGACGTACGGCCCGATCGACGAGCGGTGCAGCGGGGTCTCCGGGTTGGACGGCTCCCACGGACGCAGCCACGAGGCGTTCCGCACCCGGATCTCGCGCCAGGCGCGCGCGTCTGAGACCCGCACCGGGCGCAAGGCGACCGGTGCATCGAGCAGGTCAGGCTCGGTTAGGGTGGCCGGCCACCCTTGGATGCGTCCCACGGCGTCAATCATTCCCTTGAGAGGCGCTTTATGCCATCTGATCTAGCGTAGGCGCAACCTTATGCGGTACCGGCTATCCGGCCCGTCCCAGGGGCCGTGTCGGCCCGCGGGTGATCGCCGCCGCGGATCTGATCGACCGCGTGCACCAGGATCGGCCGCAGCACGCTCATCCCGTCCCGAACGCCGCCCGATGATCCCGGCAGGTTGACGATCAGCGTCCGCCCGGCCACACCGGCCAGCCCGCGGGAGAGGATCGCCGACGGGATCCCGGCGGCGGCGCCGGCCGTCCGCAGGGCCTCCGCGATGCCGGGAATCTCCCGGTCGAGCACCCGCCTGGTCATCTCGGGGGTCAGGTCGGTCGGGGTAAGGCCGGTACCGCCGGTGGTGACGGCGACGTCGTAGCCGGCCGTGACCGAGTCGCGGAGAACCTGCTCCACCGCCTCGCCGTCCGGGATCACCAGCGGCCCGTCGACCACGTCGCACCCGGCCGAGCGGAGCAGCTCCATCAGCACCGGGCCGGAGCGGTCCGGGTACACCCCGGCCGCCGCCCGGTTGGACACGGTGATGGCGAGCCCCTTGATCATGCCCGCCGCCAGGCGCCCGAGCGGCCGCCGTCCTTGGCTTCGAGCCGGACGTCGGTGATCACCGCGCTCTTGTCGACCGCCTTGATCATGTCGATGAGCGTCAGCGCGGCGACGGAGACCGAGGTCAGCGCCTCCATCTCGACGCCGGTCCGGTCGGCGGTGCGCACCTGGGCGGTGATCTCCACCCCGGAGTCGGACACCTCAAGATCGACGGTGACGCCGTGGATCGCGAGCGGGTGGCAGAGCGGGATCAGGTCCGGTGTCCGCTTGGCGCCGGCGATGCCGGCGATCCGGGCGACGGCGAGCGCGTCCCCCTTGGGCACGGCGCCGTCCCGCAGCGCCGCGACCGCCTCGGCCGACAGCAGCACCCGCCCGGACGCGGTGGCGGTCCGCACGGTCACGTCCTTGGCCGAGACGTCGACCATCCGCGCCCGGCCCGCCTCGTCCAGGTGGGTCAGCCTCAGCGGAGCAGCATCGCTCATAGGGTCAGCCTAGTGCCCGCCAAGGAGCGGGCAGAAAATCAACACCGATTCAAAATCGGTTGGCCGAACGGTCCCGGCTGACTGCTAAGGGAGCACGAGGACGTCGACCGTGTCGCCGGCCGGGAGGCTGGTCTCCCATTCGGGGACGATGACGAGCGCGTTGGCCCGGCCGAGGTGGGCGATCTGGTGCGAGCCCTGTCCCGACAGCGGGATCACCTTGCTGCCGTCGAGCACCCCGCGCAGGTAGGACCGGCGTCCGGACGGCGACCGCACGGGCTCGCTCAGCGTCGCCTGGACGCGGGTGAGGCTGAGGTCGGACGCCCCCTGCAGCGCCGCCAGCGCGGGCCTGACGAAGAGCTGGAACGACACGTAGGCGCTGACCGGGTTGCCGGGCAGCGTGAAGATCGGCACCCGGTCCTCGCCGATCACGCCGAAGCCCTGCGGCATCCCCGGCTGCATGGCCACCTTGCGGAAGGTCACCGTGCCGAGCTCGCGCAGCGCGGCCTTGACCACGTCGTGCTCGCCGCCCATGCTGACCCCGCCGGTGGTGATCAGCAGGTCGGCCCGGATGAGCTGCTCTTCGAGGGCAGGCAGGACCCTCTGCGGGTCGTCGGGGACGACGGCGCGCCGGTAGGCGAGCGCGCCCGCCTCCCTGGCCGCGGCCGTGAGCATGTAGCTGTTGGAGTCCCAGATCCGGCCGGGCACCAGCGGGGTGCCGGGCTCGGTCAGCTCGTCGCCGGTCGAGAACACCACCACCCGGGGTCGCGGCCGGACTGTTACCTGCCTGCGCCCGGCCGACGCGGCCACCGCGACGTGCATGGGCCGCATCCGGGTTCCGGCGGTCAGCAGGGTCTCGCCCGCGATAGCGTCGCCCCCCGCGTAGCGCACGTTGGCGCCCGCCTGGGCGGGACGGTAGATCTCGACCGCGGCGATGCCGCCGTCGGTCCACTCGACCGGGATCACCGCGTCCGCCCCGGCCGGCAGCTGCGCGCCGGTCATGATCCTGATCGCGGTCCCTGGCACCAGCCGGTAGACGCCGACGTCGCCCGCCGCGATCTCGCCGGTGACCCGGAGGGTCGACGGCGCTTCCTCGGACGAGCGCTCGGTGTCGGCGGCCACCACCGCGTAGCCGTCCATGCTCGAGTTGTCGAACGAGGGAAGCGATACCGCCGCCGTCACGTCCTCCGCCAGCACGCAGCCCTCGGCGTCGGAAAGCTCAAGGCTGGTGGGCAGGAGAGGGCTGATGGCGGACAGGATCGCCGACTGGTAGGCCTCGACCGTGCTGTGGGAGCTGTCCACCACCGGGTGGGCCGGTATCCGGCCTGACGTCACTGGTGCTCTTCGAGGTACTTGCGCAGCCAGGGGATGAACTCCCCGGCCAGGTCAGGCCGCTCGCCCGCGAACATCACCATGGTCCGAAGGTAATCTAGCTTGTTGCCGGTGTCGAAGCGCCGCCCGCTGAACAGCACCCCGCGCAGCTCGCCCTTGGCGGCGAGCACCTTGAGCGCGTCGGTGAGCTGGATCTCCCCGCCCCGCCCGGGCTGGGTGTCGCGCAGCACGTCGAAGACCTCGGGGTCGCACACGTACCGCCCGATGATGATCCACCGGCTCGGCGCGGTACCCGGCGACGGCTTCTCCACCAGGTCTGTGATCATTACCACATCGTCTTCGCCGGTTCGCTCGATCGCGGCGCAGCCGTACAGGTAGACCTCTTCAGGATCCACCTCCATCAGGGCCACGACGCTGCCGCCGAACTGGTTCCTGACGTCGATCATTCGCGTCAGCAGCGGGTCCCTGGGGTCGATGAGGTCGTCGCCGAGCAGCACCGCGAACGGCTCGTGGCCCACGTGCTGGGCCGCCTGCAGGACGGCGTGACCGAGCCCCCTGGGGTCGCCCTGGCGGACGTAGTGCATTGTCGCCAGGTCGCTCGACTCGCGGACGAGGGCGAGCTTGTCCCAGTCTTCCTTAGCGGTGAGGGCTTCCTCGAGCTCGTAGTTCCGGTCAAAATGATCTTCTATGGAGCGCTTGCTCCGGCCCGTGATAAGCAGGACATCGTTGAGGCCGGCGGAGACGGCCTCCTCGACGACATACTGAATCGCTGGCTTGTCGACGACAGGCAGCATTTCCTTGGGCGTCGCTTTTGTCGCTGGCAGGAATCGCGTTCCCAGCCCAGCGGCGGGCACCACGGCCTTGGTCACTGCTGGCGTCCTGGCATTGCCGGTATCGACCATGCGTCTACAGTAGTGACTTCCTGGGGGGCAAAGTGCACGACACACCCGGCTCTGCGCCCGTTGAGAGCTCGACCGCCGCCGATAAGGCGACCCTGCGCCGACGCCTTGTGGCGGCTCGTGCGGCGATGTCGGATTCCGCCCGTACGCAGGCCAGCCGCCTTATCCGGGACCACGTGCTGGAAATGCCCGAGGTGGCCGCGGCCGGGACGATCGCGGCCTACTACTCGGTCGGCACCGAGCCGGACACCCGCCGGCTCATCTTCGCGCTCTGGAAGCGCGGCAGCTATGTGGTGCTGCCGGTCCTGCAGCCGGACGGCGACCTCGACTGGGCGTCCTACGAGGGGCCCGATTCGCTCGCGCCGGGTCCGCGCGGGCTGCTCGAGCCGGTGGAGCCGGCCCGCGGGCCCGGCACCGTCGCCCGGGCGGACGTCGTCCTCGTGCCCGCCCTCGCCGTCGACGCGCGCGGCTACCGGCTCGGCCGCGGCGGCGGCTCCTATGACCGGGCGCTGGCCCGGGTGGGCGGGCAGGTGCCCACGATCGCGCTGCTGTACGACGACGAGCTGCTCCCGACGGTGCCGGCCGAGGCCCACGACCAGCGGGTTCGCCTGGCCGCGAGGCCGGGAGCGGGGCTGACGCGACTGCCCGCCCCGGACGGCGGGGGCAGTGCGGAATGAGGCACCCGCTGACGCGGTTATCCTTAGCAGTCTGCTAGAGCGAGTGCTAATCTAGCTCACCGAATTTTGGTTCCGCCCGGGAGGAATGCGTGCCCACTTACCAGTACCGTTGCACCGAATGCGGTGGCGAGCTCGAGACGGTGCAGAAGTTCACCGACGACCCGCTGACCGTCCACGACGAGTGCGGCGGCCGCCTCCGCAAGGTCTTCTCGCCGGTTGGGATCGTGTTCAAGGGGTCCGGCTTCTACCGGACCGACAGCCGCAAGGGGTCGACGGCCTCCGAGCCCGCGACCTCGTCGGCGGCTTCAGGGTCCTCCGACTCTTCGCCAAGCGGTGACAAGTCGTCGAGCGGTGACAAGTCGTCGAGCGGAGATAAGTCGGGGAGCGGCGACAAATCCTCCTCGTCGTCCTCGTCAGGCGACAAGAGCTCGTCGTCGTCTTCCTCGTCAGCGCCTTCGAAGTCCTCGGCGGAAAAGGTCGCCTGACTCCATGGGAGAGGCGGTCGCGGACATCGGGGTCATCGGCGGTTCCGGCTTCTACGAGTTCCTCACCGACGCCGAGGAGGTGCCGGTCGAGACGCCGTTCGGCCAGCCGAGCGAGCCGGTCCTGGTCGGCGAGGTGGCGGGCCGCCGGGTGGCGTTCCTGCCGCGGCACGGGAAGGACCACCGGTTCCCGCCGCACAAGATCCCGTACCGCGCCAACCTCTGGGCGCTGCGCGCGCTCGGCGTGCGGCGCATCCTGGCCCCCAGCGCGGTCGGCTCGCTGACCGCCTCTTACGGCCCGGGCACCCTGGTCATCCCCGACCAGCTGGTGGACAGGACCGGCGGCCGCGGGCAGACGTTCTACGACGAGTTCGCGGTGCACGTGCCGTTCGCGGACCCGTACTGCCCGTCCGGCCGCGCGCACGCGGTCGACGCCGCGCGCAAGAACGGCTGGGTGCCGGCCAGCACCGGGACGCTGGTCGTGATCGACGGGCCGAGGTTCTCCACCCGGGCGGAGTCGCAGTGGTACGCGGCCCAGGGCTGGACGCTGGTCGGGATGACCGGCCACCCGGAGGCGGTGCTCGCGCGCGAGCTCGCGCTCTGCTACACCAGCCTGTCGCTCGTCACCGACACCGACGCCGGCGTGGACGAGGGGGAGGGGGTAACGCAGGCCGAGGTCTTCGAGGTGTTCGGGAAGAACATGTCCCGTCTGCGCGAACTGGTGGCGAAGGTGATCGCCGCGTTCCCGGTCGAGCGGGAAGACGATCTCTGCGCGCACGCGCTCGACGGGATACAGGTACCGATCGAGTTGCCGTTATGCCGCTATTGTTTGTGATGTGACATCACTGGAGATTCCGGCCACCGGTTCCGCCGAAGTGCACGTGCTGCACAACGGATACGTCGGCGCGTAACAACAGCCGTGATCCGGGACCGCCGCAGGGTTGTGAACTGCTCGGCGCAGCCGTTCCGCCTGGGTCGAATTCAGCGAGTGACACGTGGCTGACTGGCCGTTGACCTCAGATCTGGGTCCGCTCGGCGCCCTGCCGACCGCGCCCCGCCTCGCCCGGGGCTTCATCGGCGTGGTGCTGAACGGCTGGGGTCTCGACCCGCTCATCGAGACCACCGAGCTGGTGGTCAGCGAGCTCACCACCAACGTCGTGCAGGCGGTGACCGGGGCTGACGGGAGCCTTAGGTACGACGCCGAGGGGAAGCTGCCGCTGCTGTGGGTGCGGCTGTCCTCTGACCGGGTCCGGCTCATGATCGAGGTCTGGGACACGCTGCCGGCCGCGCTCGGCGCGCCCGCCATGCGCCATCCGGACGAGGACGAGGAATCCGGCCGCGGCCTGGAACTGATCGAGGCGCTGGCCGACGACTGGAACTGGGAAGCAGTCCCCGGCTGGCACGGCAAGCGGGTCTGGGCCGTCCTCCCGGTCCACGAGTAGCCCGCAACTGCGAGGTCGCCCACGTTGAACGGCCGCGGGCTGCGCTGTCAGTCGAAGCCCGCGACCGTTCGATAGACCGGTGTTGATCTTGCTTGTGACGCTAGTCGTCGAGGTTGGCGGCTACCCGGCGGTGGGCGGCCCAGATCTCGTCGGGGAGGTTGGCGAACTGCTCGAGGTGGGCTTGGCGGAAGCCCATTTCCTGCTTCCAGCGGGCGGTGTCGATGGTGAGCAGCGTGTCCAGGTCGGCCGGGTCGATGTCCAGCCCGTCGGTGTTCAGCTCCTCCTTGGTCGGCAGGATCCCGACCGGGGTCTTGACCCCCGTCACCTCGCCGTCCTTGAGCTGCATGAGCCACAGCAGCGCGCGCAGGTTGTCGCGGTAGCCGGGCCAGAGGAAGTGGCCGTCTTCGGCGTCGCGCTGGAACCAGTTGACGTGGGCGAAGATGGGCTGCTCGGCCGCGTCGCCGATGATCTTGAGCCAGTGGGCGGCGTACGCGCCCTCGGGGTAGGACATGAACGGGCGCATCGACATCAGGTCATAGCGGAGCTGGCCGTCGAGGCCGTCGGCGGCGAAGGTGGCCTCGGCGCCGAGCGTGAGGCCGTCGTAGACGCCCTCCGCGAGGTCGGTGATCGCGCGGATGAGCGGCTCGCGGTCGCTGGTGCGGCCGCCGAAGATGATGCCGTCGATCGGCACGCCCTGCGGCTCGTTGTAGTCCTTGGCGATGTTCGGCACGTTGGCCAGGGTGGTGGTGAACCGGCTGTTCGGGTGGGCCCAGGGGTCGCCCTGCTCCTCGGGGGAGCGGTCCGCGATCCGGTTGCCCTTCCAGTCGAGCCAGCCGTCGAGGTCGGCGGGCGGGTTCTTGGTGCGGCCCTCGAACCAGACCTCGTGCGTCTTGTCGTTCCAGGCGATGTTGGTGAAGATCGCCTCGGTGCCGGGGGCGATCGACTCGATCGCGGTCGGGTTGGTGTGCTCGTTGGTGTCCTTGGCCACGCCGAAGACGCCGTTCTCGGGGTTCATGCCGTACAGGCGGCCGTCCTCGCCGACCCACATCCAGGCGATGTCGTCGCCGTAGAAGTCGACGTAGTAGCGGTCGCCGAGGGCATCGGGGGAGAGGGTCATGGCCAGGTTGGTCTTGCCGCTGGCGCTGGGGAAGCCGCCCGCGATGTGCCACTTCTTGCCGGTCTGCTTGTCGGTGATGCCGAGCAGCATGAACTGCTCGGACAGGAACCGGCCGGACGCCCAGCCGTCGTAGGCGGCCTGGCGGAGGCCGTGCGCGATCTTGCCAAGCAGCGCGTTGCCGCCGTAGGACGAGCCGAAGTGCAGGATGGTCCGCTCGTCGGCCACGGTCACGAAGTAGCGCTTGTCGTCGGCCGTGCCCTGGCCCAGGTTCTCCAGGTCCCCGGTCACGTGCACGGCCCGGACGAAGCTGTCGGGGACGGCCAGGTTGTTGATGAAGTCGACGTGCACCCGCGCCATCCGGTTCATGTGCAGCACGACGGCGCGGTTGTCGGTCAGCTGCACCCCCGCCGCGTACTGCTCGAGCGGGGCGCCGGGAGGCGACATCAGGTACGGGATCACGTACATCGTCTTGCCTGCGGAGGCGCCGCGCATGAGCCCGGTGAGCTTCGCCTTCATCTCCGCGGCGGGGTACCAGTTGTTGTAGATCCCCTTGTCGGCCGGGTTGCTGGTCGCGACGATCGTGCGCTCCTCCGAGCGCGCGGTGTCCTTGTGGTAGCTCCGGGAGTAGTAGAGGCCTTCGCCGGCGGGGAAGATCTCGCCTGCCGCCAGCGCCTCGGCGACTAGGCGGGCGTCGTCATCGGCGCTGACGACCTCGATGTTGTCGGCGCCCGTGATCCCCGCCCAGTACTTGACGTACTCGCGTACGGCCTCGTTTTTCAGCTGAGTGGCTTCCAGGATGGCATCAACATCGACCACGAACTCGGTCCTCTCGTCAGTCAAGCTGAACGCTTGAAAAAGCTTCGGTGATTCATCTTGACAGGAGAACGCTTGTCTGTTGAGTGCGCAACATCACGTGCCAACCCGCCCGTACGCTGCAAGGTCTGGACCACCTGACCTGCGCCGCCGGTAAATAGGGGTCTTCGTTGTCCGTTTTCATCGACCGCTTGTGAAATCGTGAGCGGTCTCACATTCGCAATCGCCGGTCGCGACTCGTTACTAGCCGATTTCTTCCGGTTCGGCCGACTCATCAGGAATGTAGAACATGCGCAGCTGCATCAGCCGCGCGTCCGGCGGGGCCGTCTCGACAGTGTGGCCGTACTTGTTGAGCAGGCCGATGTAATCGTTCATGAACGCGTCGAGGTCGGCCGCGGTGTAGTAGCCGTCGGCCCTGGAGGCCTTGGCCCACGGCCCGTGCTTGCGGAAATCGCGGATGTAGCGGTTGAACAGGTCGACCTCGCCCGGGATCTGGCCGGACCGCCATTCGTCAAGGGCCGCCTGGTCGGCCGCGGTGAGGCTGTCATAGTCGGGCTCGCGTAGGTCGACCGGGGGGACCCGCCACCATCGCTCCCGGCCGTTGGTCTGCCCGGGTGCCTCCTCGATGACCCCCGCGTCGGCCAGCACCCGCAGGTGGTAGCTGGTGGTGCCGGTGCTCTCGCCGAGCGCCGCGGCCAGCGTGGTCGAGCTGGCGGTGCCGTGCTCGGCCAGCTGGCTCAGCATCTCCCTCCGCAGCGGGTGGGACATCGCCTTCCAGCGCTTCGCGTCGCCGGTCACCGGCCGTGGGCTTATCGCCATGCCAGCAGCGTACCAGGAATCGCAGACAAGATTCTGCAGAAATTTGTTTGCAAAATTATCTCTGCAATCCTAGGGTGGGCTTCATGCAGACACACGCGGTTCCGCCGCTCAGCCTCCGGCCACTCCGCTTCCAGCCCT
>Ga0302326_10023663_pt1 | contig 12510 bp, 10 predicted proteins | sample Palsa_T0_3_FD_202264 | JGI IMG/M metagenome (GOLD analysis project Ga0302326, IMG submission 202264) | Peat permafrost microbial communities from Stordalen Mire near Abisko, Sweden - Palsa_T0_3 | ecosystem: Environmental > Terrestrial > Soil > Palsa > Peat permafrost | place: Sweden: Abisko... | reverse complement strand
GTCCCGACAGATCGCTCGGCGAGACATCGCTGGCGAAGACGGTGTGACCCATCGAGCGCAGGCCATCGATAACGGCCCTTCCACTGACGAGACTCACCTCCCGCTCTGCGCTGGGGCCCCCAAAAAGTACAGTAACGTTCATGGCGATTCCTTTCGCTGCGCGTTTTACTGCCAGATCCGCACTTCGGTCTCCAAGTGCACCTGCTGCTTCTCGTACACTTTTTCCTGCACAATCTTGATCAGCTTCAGCACGTTGTCGGCGGTGCACCCGGGATGCGCAATGATGAAGTTGGCGTGTTTGGAACTTACTTCTGCGCCCCCGACATGCAGTCCCTTGAGCGCCGCCTGATCGATCAGCGCGCCGGCACTGAGTCCGCGGGGGTTCTTGAAGATGCAGCCGGCGTTTTTTGTATTGAGCGGCTGCGTGTTGCGCTTGAACATCCAGATCTGCTTGGTCCGCTCCATGATCGCCCGCGGGTCTTCCTCCTCGAGATCGAGCGTGGCGCCAAGGATGAACGGGGCGGTGATGTTCGTCGATCGGTAATCGAAAACCAGATCGTCCTTGGTGCGTTCGAACATCACGCCGACGGAGTCCATGACCTGCACCCGCTTGACCACCGCGCCCAGATCGCCGAATTTCCCCCCCGCGTTCATGCGGACGCCGCCGCCGATCGTTCCCGGGATTCCCGCGAGACATTCAATCCCCGCCAGCCCCTCCCGCACCGTGCGCAGCAGCAACTTCTGCATGTCCACGCCGGCGCCGGTTTCAACGATGTTCTTATCGTAGCGGACGCGCCGCCAGTACTCGGCATCGAGGCGAAACACCGCGCCGTCCACCCCGTTGTCGCTCACCAACAGATTCGCCCCCAAACCGAGCACGTAAACCGCGATGCCCTCCTCCGCGCACCGCTGTGCGGCATCCTGCAGTTCTTCAGGCGTGCGCGGCTGGACGTACCAACGGGCCGGGCCGCCAATCCGATACCACGTGTGCGGCGCCAGCGGCTCGTTTTCCTTCACGATTTCCTCGAGCCCCGCGAAGGGGTTGGGTCGTGCCATGCGCATGCTTGTCATTGTGCTCACCAGATCACCGCTCAGCGATCAGTCTCTGCCCAATTTCCCATACGTTGCCAGCGCCCATCGTCACAATCAAGTCTCCCGGTTCGGCCGCCGCTTTGAGATACGACGCGATCTGGTCGAAGTGTGAGAGATGCCGCGCCCGCTGCCCATTTTGCACGATTCGATCGACGAGGTCGATGGCGCTGACCCGGCCGCGTTCGGCTTCGCTGTCTCGCACGAAATAAATCTCCGGCACAATCACTTCATCCGCCGCCGCGAAGCTGGAAGCGAAATCCTCCAGCAGAAATCGGGTGCGGCTGTGTTGGTGCGGCTGAAAGACGCAGAAAAGCCGTCTCGGTTGATAACGCCCGCGCAGCGCGGCAAGCGTTGCACGGATTTCGGTGGGATGATGGCCGTAGTCGTCCACGATCGTCGCCCCGTTGCGTTTACCGACTTCGGTCATGCGCCGATCGACGCCGCTGAAGTCATGCAGTGCCTTCGCCGCCGCCGCCGGATCGGCGCCGCAAGCCACGCAGGCGGCCACCGCAACCGTCGCGTTATAGAGATTGTGTTCCCCGGCCACCGAAAGGCGCAACTCGCTGACGAAAGCGCCCTCGTAATACAAGCGTCCGATATAGCAGCCGCGATCGGCTCCGACGATCTTCGTCTGCCAGGTGGCATCCTGATTAAGCGCTACGGTTTGCACGGGGGCCTCAGCGGCGCAGATCACCTCGGCGACACGCTCATCGATTCCGTTGACGATCAGTGCTCCGTCGCTGGGCACGAGCCGCGAGAACCAGCGAAACGCGTCGACGATTTCGTCGATGTTGCGATAGCAGTCGAGGTGGTCTTCCTCGATGTTGGTGATGATCGCGATCTGCGGCCGCAGATGATGAAAACTGCGGTCAAACTCGCAGGCCTCGGCGATGAAGAGCCGCGATTTTCCCGAATGGCTCCCGCCGTCCAGTTGCGGGACGGTGCCACCGACGACGAAGCTCGGATCCATGCCGAGGCGCGTCAAGGCAAACGCAATCATCGCCGTGGTCGTCGATTTTCCGTGGGTCCCGGCGACGGCCACTCCAAAGCGCTCCTGCATCACCTGCCCAAGCAGCTCGGCGTATTTCACGTTCTTGAGCTGATGGGCGCGGGCTGCCTGCAGCTCGGCGTTGGAATCGCCGATGGCCGCTGTCCGCACCACCAGATCGATGTCGCGTGAGAGAAGCGCACCGCTCTGATCGCGCGAGATGCGTACGCCGCGTCTGCCCAGTTCGAGGCTCGCCGCGTTGGGGCGCGGCTCCGAACCGCTCACGATCGCGCCGCTGTCGAGCAGCATGCGCGCCAGCCCGCACATTCCGCTGCCGCCGATTCCGATAAAATGAACGCGCTGCCCCGCAAACCGGCTGAAAGATCGCGAATCCATTCGCAACGCAGAAGCTGCTTCCATGACTGGCGGCATAGTACACCTCGGTGGCGAGAGTTCAAAGAGCGGGAACGGAGGAGAAGCCAGGAGTAAGAAGCCAGGAGCCAGGAGTAAGGAGCAAGAACCGGAAATGGGTTCGCGTTCTCCTTGCTTCTTACTTCTCCCCTTCCTTCATCGACCGCTCGCCAGGATTTCGCCAATCACGTCGGCGACCCGTTCGGCTGCGTCCGGTTTGCCTAATTTTCTGGCGGCTTCGGACATGGACCGGCGGCGATCCCCATCATGGAGAAGGGGCTCGACAATCGGGCGCAACTTGGCCGCGTTGCGTGCCGGGTCTTTTCGGTCCCTCACGCGCACCGCGGCGCCGGCGCCGGCGAGCACCTGCGCGTTGAGGCGTTGATGCATGTCCTTGTGAAACGGGTATGGCATCAAAATGGAGGGAATTCCGCACGCGGTCAACTCGGCACAGCTGCTCGCGCCCGCCCGGCTGATGGCAAGATCCGCCACCGCCCAGACATCCGCCATCGCTGGCGTGAAATCGATCACGCGAGCCACGATCTCGACTTCGCGATAGGAGGTGCGCACTGCTGCGGCGTGCTCGCGGCCAGCCAGGTGCAACACCTGCCAACCGTCGAGTGTCATACCCGTGAGCATCTTGACGGCCGCTTCATTCACGGTCTGTGCCCCCAGCGACGCACCGGTGATCACCAGCGTCCGCAGCATCGGATCCAGACTCAGCCGGCCGGCGGCGGCTTCGCGCGGCGGCAGTTCGCGCAGCTCCGAGCGAATCGGGCAACCGGTCATCTTCATCTTTGGCCGATTGGCGGCACTAATGTATTCCCTGGTCAGTTCGAACTGGCAGCAAACCGCCTGCACGCTGGACATCAAAAACTGATTGGCCTTACCGGGAATCACGTCCGGATTCAGCAGCGCGCACGGGATTTTGCGCGAGGCAGCCATGCGGATGGCCGCCCCCGCGGCGAATCCGCCGAGCCCGATGGCGGCGGTAACGCTCTCGCGCTTGAACAGCGCCCGCAGCATGTCCTTGGTCTCTCGCCAGGCACGCCAGAATTTCAGCAAACCGGAAATGCTGGTGGCGGGGGGAACGATCGGCTGGGCGATGAATTCAAAACCCGCGGGTCCGAGAATCACCTTGTCGATTTCGCGCTCCGTGCAGAGAAATAAAATACGCAGATCGCTCATTCGGCGGCGCAGCGCTTCGGCTACGGCCACGCCGGGATACAGATGACCGCCGGTGCCTCCGCCGGCCAGCACGATAGTTTTGGATTCGGCCATGAACGTGAAAACACGGACAGACGCCATTCTAACACGCGCCCGCGCCGCCAACGTTCATCGGTCCCGTGGGTGAATTTACTCGACAGCGGTAACCGCGGCCGATAAAGCCGCTTCTTCTACCGCAGGGCTGCGCCGCGCGACACTGTAGAGGATCCCCAGCGCTGCACAGGTAATAATCAACCCGCTTCCCCCCGCGCTGATCAGCGGCAGCGACAATCCCTTCGGCGGCACGCTGACGGTGGCAACGGCAATGTTGATCGTCGCCTGCATCCCCAGCATCGTCGCGATGCCGAAGGCCAGCATCCGCCCGAAGTCGTCGCGCTTCTGCTTGATGATCTGCCAACCGACGAACAATACCCCCAAATACAGCGCTACCGTCAGCATCGCGCCGAACAGTCCCAGCTCTTCGCAGATCACGGCAAAAATAAAATCCGTTGTATCTTCCGGCAGATAACCGAGCTTTTGAATTCCGTTCCCCAGCCCGCGTCCGAAAATCCCACCGCTGGAAAAGCTCAGCAGGCTCTGGATCATGTGATATCCCTGCCCCTGCGGCGAATCGTACGGATGAAGAAACGAGGTGATGCGGGCCATCCGATACGCCTTGTGCGTGATAAACCAGGTGGCTACGGCCAGCGCCGGGAAAAGAACGATTGTCAGATGACTGATTTTCACTCGGCCCGCCAGCAGCATCATGACCGCGCACAGCCCGATCAATGCGGCCGTTCCAAAATCCTGAATCACCACTAGCAGACAGAGCATGCCGACGGGAACGATGGTCGGCAGAAATCCGCGGAAGAAGCGATCGAGATTCACAGAATGAACGGCCAGCCAATAGGCGAGGAAGAGCACCGCCGCCCACTTCGCCAGCTCCGACGGCTGCACTTGTATTGGTCCCAGCTTGATCCACCGCCGGGCCCCGTTGACCGACATCCCGATCCCCGGCACCAGCACCAGCAGACAACTCACAGCCGCGATTACGACCGCCCACAAGATCGGCGACTTCACCCACGAAGAACTACGGTTGGCCAATCGTGAATAATCGAACCATCCCACAATCAGGAACGTGGCGAACGCCGCCACTGCGAATTTAAGCTGCTTCATTCCGACGATCGACCACTGCCAGCCGCCGTGCCCGTCGGTCACGGTCCCGAGCGAAGTCGAGGCGGACTGCACCATCACAATGCCCATTCCCAGCAGCGCCAGCACGCAGAGAATCAAAATGTCCTGCGTCCGCAGGCGATAGATCGAAGATTCCATGAAGTGGTTATCGGACCTGAGAGGGCGGAAGCATTAGGCAGCGGCTCTGTATCGTGGCGACGCCATCGTCGCATCCGAAGTGTCGGTCGATGCTGAGCCGCGCGACACCGGCGGACGCTTGTCCGACTCGCTTATTTGATCTATACTTAATTCAACGTGTACGAGTTTCGCTGGAATGCATGGAACATCGAACACATTGGCAGTCATGGCGTCGAGCCTGCGCAAGCCGAGTACATCGTCAACCATCCGTCGCGCGGGTATCCGCTTCGCGGAGAAGAAGGAAAGTTCCTGGTGCGCGGACAGGACACGAATGGATTGTACATGCAGGTCATTTATGTTTTTGATCCGCCGGGCGTCGTGTATGTCATTCATGCCCGGCCATTAACTGATCCGGAGAAGCGCCGGCTCCGCCGAAGGAGATGACCATGGATATGCCACGCAAGCCTTATGGCAAGATGGACGCCGCGGAATTGGCCGCGGCAACTGCCAGGTACGATCGTCCATTCGGTGGATGGGAAGAGTTCAAACCAATGACAACTGCCGACCGCCGGATGCACCAGCAGGCCCGTCGGCGCGGCAGGCCCAAAGTCGGTCGCGGGGCCAAGCGCGTCATGATTACGGTCGAGAAAGGCCTGCTCAAGGCAGCCGATGATTATGCCAAGCGAGTCGGAATGAGCCGATCAGAACTGGTGGCCAATGGCATTCGGTCCGTGCTCCCAAAGGCAGATTGACTGAGTTGACTACCATAGCCCCCGGAAAAATGAACGCCGGCGGCTCATTCAAGAGGTCCCGCGGGTTTCACTTCACCAGCGATGTCGTGCCGGGGTTGTTGCTGTTGCCGGAGGCGTTGCTCTCGTCGTCGTGCAGTTTGACTTGGCCGCTGAGACTCATCTGTCCGACCACCATGGCGCCGAAGTAGTTCATCGCCTGGTTGATGTTCAGCGGACTATTGGGAGCGTCGACGTGGGCGTAAATGTTCGACGTTCCGTTGAACGTGACGCCCGAGCTGGATAACTGCATGACCGAGAAGTTGGCCGGCAGGTTGTTCAGAACGTTCATGGCGCCGTCAATTTCGAAGTTACCATTGACGTACAGCACGACCGGCCCGTTGACGTTCAACGTCGCGCTGCTGACGACGTTGAAGTTGGTTGCGTAGTAGGTGGTGGTTTGTCCCGCGGTGCCGAGCGTGAGACTTTGCCCGCTGCTGACGTTGACGTTGCTGAGCGATGTGTAGCCGCTCGTGGGCATGGTCGGCGCCGGATAGCTGACTGCGGAGGTCAGGCTCGCCGACGACCCGGTGATGCTCAATGAACCATTCTGATGGCTGATGCTCTGGCCGGGACCAGCCTGCAGGTTGCCATCGACGGTGACGTTATTTGTCAGAATGCTTCCGTTGCTCGCCACGCCGGCTTTATTCTCGGCAGTCGTGCCGGAGTACTGCCCGGATGCCGCGTTGTAGCTGTCGATGACGATCGGTCCGTTTTGCAGCAGCATGTTTCCGGTGGCGAAGTAGCCGTATCCGGAGCCTGAAGCGCTGGCGGTAAGATACCCGACACTTGTGGCGTTGATGTCGCAGGTCCGCTGTCCGATGATCGAGCCGAAAGTCAATGGAATCGCGTTGCCGCGTGCTGCCGTCCGGCCCGTGGTCACGCGGATGGCGTTGGTGGGTGTTCCGCCTGCGGTGAATTGGCCGCCGATCCACGAGCCGGTGGAGACGTCTGAGCTCTGGAGCACCAGCGCGGTCCCGTCCACCGTGTTTTCGCCAGCGGCCTGAATCGCCTTTGCGAGCGCGGTTCCGTTGGAAAGCCCCTTCGACCCGAACAGCGCCGCGGCATCGGCGGCGCGACGCAGTTCAGTCTTAGCGACCTGGACGCGGCCAAAGTCCACCGCCAGCGAGGCAAATGCGATCATGGGCGGAAGCGCGATCAGCAAATAGATCAACGCGCCCGCGTACCGCGATTTTCTCCGTCCGGCTATCATATTTGACCTTGGTGCCCCCGAACCTGTTCAGATCGGATCATCAAAGCCAATGATTCATCCGACCGGGGGGAAACCCCCATCCACCACTCACCAGCCCCTATCTCAACTTCACTGTCGCCAGCGCCATGGCCGCCAGCATCGCGCCGATCAGCCAGAATCGCACGACCACCTGCGTTTCGGTCCATCCCTTGCGGAGGAAGTGGCCGTGCAATGGTGAGATGAGGAAGATTCTTCTGCCTTCGCCGTAGCGTTTTCTCGTGTATTTGAAGTAGCCGACCTGCAGGATGACGGAGAGGGCTTCCATCACGAAGATTCCCCCGACGAGGAAAAGCACCAGTTCCTGTCGGATGACGATGGCGATGTAGCCGATCAATCCGCCCAGCGCGAGGGAGCCGGTGTCGCCCATGAAGACGCTGGCGGGGTTGCAGTTGAACCAGAGGAAGCCGAGGCACGAGCCGACCATGCAGGCGGCGAGAACGGCCATTTGATCGGTCGCCTGCACGTAGGGGATCAGCAGTTCGGTCGCCCAGGTGCGGGTGCCGACGATCAGAGCGAGGATGCAAAACGCGATGCTGACGATGGCCATGCAGCCGGAGGCCAGGCCGTCGAGGCCGTCGGTGAGATTCACGGCGTTGCTCGATCCGGTCATAACCACCGTCGCGATCAGCATGAACGTGAAACGGGTCAGGGGGGCACCGGCCCCCTTGAGAAACGGGAAGTAGAGCGTGTGCGTGGTGTTGCGGTCGTAATTGAACGTGAAGTACGCGAGCAAGACGCCCAGGCCGATCTGGAAGAGTATTTTCTCAAGCCCGGTGAGTCCCTGCCGGCTTCCGGAGCGCCGGCCGGCAGTGAGTTTGAGCCAATCGTCGGTGGCGCCGACGAGGCCGAGCCAGATGAGACAGAGCAAGGCCATCTGCACGTAGAAGTTGTGAAGATTGGCCAGCAGAAGCGTGGTCGCGACGATCGCAAGGATGATCAGCGTACCCCCCATCGTCGGCACGCCCTTTTTCCCGGCCATCAGTTTGTCCATCTCGGCCTGGTCGAAATTCGGGACGTCGCCGATCTTCTGTTTTTTGAGCCAGCCGATGACGCGCGGGCCGAGCAGGATGCAGATGAGAAAGCTGATAAGAATGGCCGCGGTGACTTGGAAAGTGGGAGCGAGAAAGACGCGGAGAAAGCCTAGCCCATGAGCGTGCAGCCACTCGTACCAGCGATCGACGAGCAGATACATCATGATCGCGCCGTCACCCGCCCGGCGATCGCTGCCGCTGCCGTTTCCAAATGCACGCCGCGCGAGGCTTTGAGCAGAATCAGATCGCCCGGGAGGAGTAAATCGCAGATCGAATTGGCGAGCGAATCACTGTCGGTGAAGCGGCCAATCGCCGGCGCGGCCAAGCCGGCGATCGTAGCGGAGTCGGCGATCCAGTCGCCGGCCGATCCGACGCAGATCAGCAGATCGATCTTGCGTGTCCTGGCGGCGAACGCGCCGATCTCGCGATGATACCGTTCGCTCTGTGCACCCAGTTCCCGCATTTCCCCGAGCACTGCGATGCGACGACCGCTGGCCGGCAGCGTTGCCAGCGTTTCGATCGCGGCCTTCATCGAATTGGGATTGGCGTTGTACGCATCATTCAATATTTTCACATCGCCAACGACCGACAATTCGAGCCGCATATCCGGACCGCGGGCGCGGGAAAGCCCGTCGAGGATCATTTGATCCGGCACGGCCAGAGCCCGCGCGACAGCGATTGCCGCCAGCGCATTGCAGGCGGTATGCCGGCCCAGCAGCGGCACGAATACGCGGAGTTCGCCGCCGTTGACATTGAATTCGGTGCCGCGCTCGCTGCAGTCGATATCGCTGGCGAACAGGTCGTTGTCGGGTTCGAAGCCGAACGTGACGCGCCGGCCGGAGTATCCGTTGACGGCTTCCAGAAGCTCGTGGTCGTCGCCATTGACCACCAGCAGACCATCGGGATTCAATCCCGCGACGATCATCGCATTTTCCCGCCGGACGCCGGTGAGGTCCTGCAGACCCTCGAGGTGCTCGGCGCCGCAGTTGGTGATCACCGCGATATCCGGCGAAGCCATTTCCGCCAGCGGCAGAATCTCGCCGTGATGATTCGTTCCGATCTCGAGAACCAGATAATCCTCCTTCGGATCGGCGGGAAAGATCGTGAGGGGAATGCCGATGTCGTTGTTGTAACTTTTGGGGGAGATCGAGCCGCTCCATCGTCCCTTGAGCGCGGCATCGATCAGGTGCTTGGTGCTGGTTTTTCCGTTGCTCCCGGCGACGGCGACGACTTTCGACCGCATCGTTTGCCGCACCGCGCGGGCCAGCCGCCCCAGCGCCTTGCGGGTGTCGGCGACCTGAATAAGCACGACGTTTTCCGTCGGGGTTTGAGGCACGTGATCGACCAGGGCCGCGACCGCTCCGCCGGCCGCCGCGTCCGGGAGGAAACGGTGCGCGTCGTGATTTTCGCCCCGGATGGGAACGAACAGCGATGATTGTTCCATGTGCCGCGAATCGGTGCAGACCGCGCGGACGATCGGAGACGCCTTGGCAGGATCGCCGATAATCCTCCCGTCGACCGCCTCGCGAATCTGTTGAATCGTCAATGGCTTCATCGCGCCCGCCGATCACTGCGTTTGCCGAACCCCGTAGCGCGTCGCGAGAAACTTGCTCGCCTCCTGCACGTCGTCGAAGTGGCGCTTCTCGCTGCCGATGATCTGATAGTTTTCGTGGCCCTTGCCGGCCAATAGCACGATATCCCCCGCCCGGGCGTCGGCAAGGACGTGCGCGATGGCCTGACGACGCTCCGGCTCGACGATCGCGGCCCGCGCGCCGGTTAGTCCGGCAGTGATCTCGTGAATGATGCTTTCGGCCTCCTCGGTGCGCGGATTGTCGCTGGTGATGTAGAGCACGTCCGCCAATTCCTCGGCCACGGCCCCCATGCGCGGACGCTTTTTCCGATCGCGATCTCCGCCACAGCCGAAGAGGACGCGCAGTTTGCCCTTGGCCAACGGGCGCAGCGCCGAGAGCACATTCCACAGCGCATCGTCGGTGTGCGCGTAGTCCACCAGCACTGTGAAGGGCTGGCCACATCGCACGGCCTGCAGTCGACCGGGCGCGCCTTGAGCGTCGCGCAGCGCGCTGGCAATCTGATGCACCGAGAGTCTGAAGACTTCGCCGGCCAGCGTCGCGGCGGCCAGCGCATTCTCGATATTGTGCCGCCCGATTAGCTGCATCCTCACCTCGGTTTGTCCGTCGGGAGTTTTCAGCACAAAGTGTGTCCCGGCGGGCGTGTAAGCGGGCATCATCGCCCGGTAGTCGGCTTCCTCGCCAAAACCAAACCGCATGACTGTGCCGCGGCAGGCTTCCAGCATCCGCTCCGATGCCGGGTCATCGGCGTTCACCGCGGCGATTGCCGAACTGTCAAGCGAAGCGAACAGCTTCGCCTTGGCCGACGCGTAGAGGTCCATGCTTTTGTGATAGTCGAGATGATCGCCGGTGAGATTTGTGAATGCCGCCCCGGCGAAGCGGACGCCGGCGGCGCGCCCCTGGTCCAGCGCGTGACTCGACACCTCCATCGCACACGCGCCGCAGCCGTTGTCGCGCATCGCTGCCAGAAGCTCCGCGATCCGCGTGGCCGACGGGGTTGTCATCTCCGCTTCGCGATGGGTTTTCCCATCGTCGATTTCAACGGTGCCGATCATTCCCGCCCGCATGCCGACTTTGCCGAGGATGTGACGAAGCAGATAGGCGGTAGTCGTCTTCCCGTTGGTTCCCGTTACGCCCAAAACACGCACCTGCCGATCCGGCTGATCGAAAAATGCATTCGCCAGAAGCGACGCCGCGCGGTTCACATCCGGCACGACGATCTGCGGCAAACCGCACGACGTTTCGCGCGCCTGCACGATCGCGGCCGCCGCCCCACGTGCCCTGGCATCGTCGAGAAACCGCGAGCCGTCCGTTTTTGTTCCGTGCCGGGCCACAAACAGATCACCCGCCCGAACCTGGCGAGAATCTTCGCTGATACCGGTGATTTCGATGTCCGCAACGCCGTTGAGATTCAGATCGATTGGAAGTCTGCCCAGAAGTGTACCGAGGAGCATGGGACGTCCTTTTCCCAGTCGCAAAGAAGCGCGATGCTCACATGAATCGGCTTCCGTGCCGCGATTGCCGCAAATTAGCACAGCGAAGCGGCGGAATCAACGTAGCGAATAAAGAGCCGTGAAGAAGCGAGGGCGCGCAACCCAGCCTCGCTTCGCTCGGCCGTAACCAAAGAAATCACCACGGAGGCACGGAGACACGGAGGCGCATCGGTAACTTGATGCGTCGGGCGCGGACAAATTGCTCAATTGGGGACGCATAGGCGTCGAGACAGCGCGGCGTTCCCATGAGTGCACCGCGCGGAATATCGAAGGCGTCTGGTTAAAGCGGGGGCCCGGTAATCGCGGAGCGTCGTCGCGGACCGCATGTGCTCAGGGCCTCCACGATTACGCCGCCCGCGGAACTCGGTTCGGTAGTCCCTGCTTCGAATTTCTTCATTCGAGCTTCCGCCTGCGGCGGTCACGCCTGCTCCACTCCATTACTCCCAAAATAAACCACGTCCCCTGCCTTCACCTCCACCGTTCCCCCGCGCTGCCGAACCTGCTCGGGGTTGACCGCATAGAGCGGCGAAATCTCGATCGTTGCGGCAGGCTCGCCATCTTTCTCCGGAACGCTGACTCCCGCGGCTTTGAGCCATCTGGCGGCGCGGCGGATCTGATCGCGCCGGCAGGTCGCGGGGGAGTCGACGCCCTCTGCGTTCTTCACCGGCGAAAATTCCTCCGAGCGATCGGTCCCATAAACAATCGCATTCTTCGCTAATGGAATCGCGTCAAACACAAACTGCTCGAGCTTCACCGCGTTTACCTTGTCCGGCTTGATCGTCTGACCGTTCTCATCGACGTACGGCACTTTCTTCTCCGCGCGATGCCAGGGGAGCTTCAAATCGCCGCCAGCATTGAGACGCTCGACGAAGGAGACGGCCAGGGCGTGAATCGCAATCGATCCAGCGTCGAAGCGGAGGCTTCCGTCCCCATTTGTCTGCTTAGCGAACGATTCCGGCAGGTCGCTGTACTCGATCACCTGAACCGAGCCGTCGGCGAAGACAAAGTTGCCAACCTTTTCCAGCGGGCCGGCCTTGGGCACCGTCTTGCTGCTCATCTCGCTGCCGGTCAGTGCATGCAGGCCCATGAAGAGCGGATCGATGCAGTAAACCATCGGGTTATCGACCTGGAAATACGAAAGATGTTCCACGCCGCGGCGTCGCATGTCGGCCAGCGCCCCGCTGCGCTGCAACGCCCGCAGGCTTCCGCCGTGACCATCGGGAGACAACGCAAGCGAGTCCTTCGCGCCCAGCAGCATTTTCCCGTCCATCGAAAATGCCGGCATCATTCCCTGCTGAAAGAAAATGACATCGTCAGGCGCGTAGCCGAAATACGCGTTCTTCTTGAAG
>Ga0302326_10023657_pt1 | contig 12513 bp, 9 predicted proteins | sample Palsa_T0_3_FD_202264 | JGI IMG/M metagenome (GOLD analysis project Ga0302326, IMG submission 202264) | Peat permafrost microbial communities from Stordalen Mire near Abisko, Sweden - Palsa_T0_3 | ecosystem: Environmental > Terrestrial > Soil > Palsa > Peat permafrost | place: Sweden: Abisko... | reverse complement strand
GGGCGCATATTTGAAATCGACCGGTACGCCTGAACCTCTTTTCTTCGATGAGATCCGCCTGCAGTTTCTTGTCGCCGATCCGGCAGGGAATTATCACGTACCGCTGCTGCTTGCCGCTCATGGATACAGCACTTACCGCGGATCATGATTGAGCTTGCGAATAAGGTGATTGGGTGTTGTCGCGAGCTGGCTCAATTCACTGAAGAGCCGGGCCGCACTACGCGAACATTTCTCTCGCCGCCGATGCGCGATGTTCACCGCGTTCTGGGCGACTGGATGAAGCGGCTCGGAATGCGTGTGTGGGTGGACGATGCGGGCAATCTGCGGGGGTTGCATGGTCGCGCTCCCAAAAGGCTGGTCATCGGATCGCATCTTGACACCGTGCCGGATGCGGGAGCATTTGACGGAGTTCTCGGCGTGGTGCTTGGCATAGCGCTGGTGGAGGCTCTGGGTAATCGCTGTCCCGGTTTGTTCATTGAAGTGATCGGGTTTTCGGAAGAAGAAGGAGTCCGTTTCGGCGTCCCGTTTATTGGCAGCCGGGCAGTGGCGGGTACACTTGCGAGCGACATTGCCGATGTGCGGGTTTGCGATGCGATCCGTGCGTTCGGGCTCAATCCGGAAGATCTGCCTGCCGCCCGGCTAACGGCTGAAGCGGTCGCGTACCTGGAGTTCCATATCGAGCAGGGACCGGTGCTCGAGAGTCTGAACCTGTCGCTTGGAATTGTGGATGCGATTGTCGGGCAAAGCCGGTTGCTGCTGACTTTCAGCGGGCATGCGAATCATGCGGGAACAACTCCCATGAATCTTCGGCACGATGCTCTGGCAGCCGCTGCGGAGTGGATCCTGCTTGTGGAGAAGCACGCCCAGGAGACGGCGGGCTTAGTCGCAACGACGGGTTTGATTCATGCTGAGCCTAACGCGACGAATGTGATTCCGGGCAAAGTTACGGTGAGTCTAGATGTCCGGCATGCTAACGATCAGGCTCGCCATGTGGCGGTGGCGACACTGGTCCGCGCGGCTTACGAAACCGGTTTACGCCGGGGAATGAAGGTCGGGGACGAACTGCGGCTCGATCAGCCGGCGGTACCTATGGATAGCGCGCTGGGGGGGATGTTTGATCCCGGACTCCATCACATGGTCAGCGGGGCAGGACACGATGCGATGATTCTTGCGCCGTTGCTTCCTGCCGCGATGTTGTTTCTGCGCAGTCCGGGCGGGGTTAGCCATCATCCGGATGAGACTGTGCTTGCCGGGGATGTGGCTGCGGCGCTCGAGGCTGGCGTGAGGTTTGTTCAGAACCTGGAGGCTGGTCTTGTTTGATCTGGTGATTCGCGGGGGAAGTGTTGTTACGCCTGCCGGGATTATCGAGGCGGACGTGGCCATCGATGGCGAATTGATTACCGTGATTGCGGCTGAGACTTCAGAAGGCGAACGTGAGATCGATGTGCGCGGGCTTACGGTTCTCCCAGGTCTGATCGATGTTCATCTGCATTTCAACGAGCCGGGGCGCACTGAGTGGGAAGGCGCGGCTTCGGGGAGCCGCGCGCTCGCGGCAGGCGGCGGCACGCTGTTTTTCGACATGCCTCTTAACTCTTCGCCGTGTACGGTGGGGCCGCTTGAGTTCGAGGAGAAACGGGCAGCGCTCGAAGCGGCGTCTGTCACCGACTTCGCGTTGTGGGGCGGGATCATTCCAGGGAATACAGGAGCTTTGGCGGACCTCGCCGAACGCGGGGCGGTTGGCTTCAAGGCGTTCCTCTGTGATTCCGGTTTGGCAGAGTTCCCGCGGGCCGACGATCTGACTCTTTACGAAGCAATGCGCGAAGCGGCGCGGCTGGGGCTTCCGGTAGCGGTGCATGCCGAGAGCGACGAGATCACGCAGGCTCTTGCGAAACGAATACTCGCGAGCGGGCGGCATGATATTCCGGCCTTCCTTGAATCGCGCCCGGTCATCGCCGAAATCGAAGCGATCCAGCGCGCCGGATTGATGGCGCGCGAAACCGGATGCAAGCTTCACATCGTTCACATCAGTTCGGGAAGGGGAGTGGCGGCGGCGCTGGAAGCCCGCTCGCTCGGCGCGGATATTTCAATTGAAACCTGTCCGCATTATCTGCTGTTCACGGAAGAGGATCTGCTGCGCATCGGGGCGTTTGCGAAGTGCACGCCGCCTTTGCGGAGTCCCGCTGAGCGTGATGCGCTGCTTACGGCCGTGCTTGGTGGCAAGGTTGACATTATCGCTTCCGATCATTCGCCATGCCCGCCGGATATGAAGGCGAACGAAAACTTCTTCGGAATCTGGGGCGGCATCGGCGGCGTGCAGTGGACACGCACGGCGCTCATTGAAAAGGGTGTGAGCATGGCGGCAATCGCATCGCTGACGGCCGCCAACGGGGCACGGCGTTTCAACATATGCCGCAAGGGCACAATAGAAGCTGGAATGCACGCGGACCTTGCCATCGTCGATCCCGCCGCTACACAGATCGTTCACCAGGATGAGATGTTTCAGCGCCACCGCGCTACGCCCTATACGGGATTGAAGCTGCATGGAATTACGCTTCATACGATCCGGCGCGGCCAGATTGTATTTTCAGACGGCGCGATTACCGCAACGACGCGCGGCGCGTTCGTGCGTCCAGGAATTTGAATGCATAACCTTGGTTTCACCCGCAGCAGCAACCGGCATGACCATCTGCTGCAGACCCCTGATACGTTTGTGCGCGTACCCTTGCCCGGCATGCGGAACGCGACGGCGATTACCCACATTGGACCTGCGCGCGGTGCCGGTTTTACGCAATACACCGTCGAATTCGGCGCGGGCGGCAGCTTTGAGCCGGGACCTACGCAAGCATTCCTTTACGTAATCGAAGGCGAAATAGAGCTCACGCTCGAAGGTGAGAACCATCAGTTTGCCGCGGGAGATTACGCGTATCTCCCGACGAATGCGAGAGGAAAAACCACTTCTTCGCAACCAGCGCGCGTGGCGTTTTTCGAGAAGTCCGAAGTTGTTATGGATGGTCCTGAGCCGCTATTTTTTTCGGGGCACGAAAGCGCTGTAGCGCCCACACTTCTGCCTGGGGAAGACGGCATCCATGTGCGTACACTCTTCCCCGCCGATCCCGTTTACGATTTCGCGGTGAATACGATGATCTATCCCATCGGAGCGACGCTTCCGATGGTGGAAATTCATATCATGGAGCATGGTTTGCTGATGCTCGAAGGGGAAGGTATTTACCGGCTTGGCGACCAGTGGTATCCGGTGAAGGCTGGGGATTTTATCTGGATGGCGCCTTACTGTCCGCAGTGGTTTGGCGCGCTGGGCAAAACGCCTTCGAAATACCTCATCTATAAAGACTGGAATCGCCATCCTCTGGATCTTGAATGAGACTGCACATCGATACTTCGCGGTTGGTCGCAGAGCTGGACACTCTCGCCGGGTTCTCGGACACGGCTGCTCCCGCTGTTACACGCATTGTATTTTCGCATGCGGATCTAAAGGCGCGGGCCTGGCTTAAGGGCCTTTATCGTGACGCCGGGCTATCCGTCCGCGAAGATGCAGTCGGCAATACTTTCGCGCGCTGGGAAGGTTCCGATCCCGCGCTTGCGGCTGTAGGAACCGGATCCCATACCGACGCAATTCCGCACTCCGGCCGCTACGACGGTACGGTGGGCGTGCTCGGAGGGCTTGAGTCGATCCGCGCTCTGCAACGCGCGGGGCTTAAGCCGAGGCGCTCCATCGAACTACTGATGTTCACGTCCGAAGAGCCAACCCGTTTCGGGATCGGGTGTCTCGGCAGCCGTCTGCTTGGCGGCACACTCGATGCCTCCGCCGGTGAAACACTCCGCGATTCCGCAGGCGATTCGCTCAACCAGGTACGCAACCAGGCGGGTTTCGATGGCGCATTGAGTGAAGTCGCGCTCAAGCCCGGTTACTACTCGGCATTCGCGGAACTGCATATCGAACAGGGTCCATTGCTGGAACGTCGCGGTGTTCCGCTGGGCGTCGTGCGCGCCATCGCGGCGCCTGCAAGTCTCCGGATCACCGTTCACGGGCAAGGTGGGCACGCGGGTGCGGTTCTTATGCCGGATCGCCACGATGCGTTCCTTGCCGCGGCGGAGATTGCACTGGCTCTGGAAGCTTTCGCGAAGAGTACGGGCGCGATCGACAGCGTTGCGACGACCGGCATCTGCGACGTATTTCCAGGAGCGGTGAACAGCGTCCCCAGCCGCGTGCGGCTTTCCATGGATGTCCGGGATATCGATGAAAAACGCCGCGACGGAATGCTCGCCGGTCTGGAACGCGCTTGCACAGAAATCGCCGCGCGGCGCGGTGTGACTACGGAGACCGAAATCATCAACCGCGATGCGCCGGCCACCTGCGACCCCGCGATTGTAGCGGCTCTTGGCGAAGCCGCGCAAAGGCACGGTCTGGCGTTCGATTCCATGGTCAGCCGCGCCTACCACGATTCGCTGTTTATGTCGCGGATATGTCCTGCGGCGATGCTGTTCATGCCCTGCCGCGACGGCGTGAGCCACCGGCCCGACGAGTACGCTTCGCCGGAGGCAATCGAACAGGGTACGCTGGTTCTGGCCGAAACACTGGGAAGTCTTGCAGCATGAAACCTGTTATCGTTCCCAGCATGGCCGCGTCGAAGCAGGCGGCGTCCGGCTACAGGGTTGGCGGACAATAGAGTTTTAGCCAATCAAATGGACCGGGCCCTTTCGACTCACCTCATCTGCAACCACCACCTGACCACATCATGGCTCGGGCGCGTGGAAGCCGCGGGCATCCCGGCGGTCGAGATCTTTTGCGCCCCGCAACATCTGAACTATCACGACAAATCCCAGATCGGCGACCTGGGCTACTGGTTCCGCGATTCCCGCCTGAAGTTGCATTCGCTGCACTCGCCGATGTTCACCGACGAAGTCTGGGGACGTTCCGGTCCGCAGACTCACATCAACATAACCGATCGCAACAAATCCGAACGCATTCGCTGGGTGGGCGAAATCAAACGCGCTATCGAAATCGCCGAGACCATCCCGTTCCGTTATTTGATTCAGCACATCGGAGCCACCGGCCAGGAATACTCCGACTACCTTGTTGAAGCCGCGTTTTCATCCCTCGAAGAGCTGACGGTATTCGCCCGCCAGCGCGGCGTCGAGATTCTGCTGGAAAACATCCCGAACGGACTCTCCTCCGCCGAACGGCTCGACGACTTCAACCGGATGACGCATCTGAATCTCAATTACGTTTTTGACACCGGCCACGCGCATATCGGCGCCGGCATCGAACATGAATTTGAAATCATGAAGCCGCGCATCCGTTCGCTGCACGTGCACGATAACGACGGCAAGGCCGACCAGCATCTTTTCCCGCAAACGCCTCCAGGCGGCACCGTCGACTGGAGCCGCACCATGGACCTGCTGCGGTCGCGTCCCGGCCAATACCCCCTGCTTCTCGAACTCAAGGAAGTCGCGGAAATGGAATATCCGCTGCTCGAAGTTGCCCGCGTTTTCGAAGAACTCGAAGCGCTCCGATCCGCTAAACCTACACATGCCTGAACGAATCACAATCGCCGATGCGGCTCGCCACGTCGATGAGACCGTCGAAATTCCCGGTTGGCTTTATAACCTGCGCAAGTCCGGCAAAATTGTTTTCCCCATTCTGCGGGATGGCACCGGGCTCATGCAGTGCGTCGCCGTCAAGAGCGCTTTGCCCGAAGAACTTTTCGAAGAGCTGAAGCACCTCACGCAGGAATCGTCGCTCATCATTCGGGGGAAGATCCGCGCCGAGGCCCGCGCGCCCGGCGGGTACGAAATGGACGTCGAAGGCGCCGAGATCCTTCAGAAGGTTTCCGAGGCAGATCCGTATCCGATCACGCCGAAGGAACACGGCACGGAATTCCTGATGGACCACCGGCACCTCTGGCTGCGCTCCCAGCGCCAGCACGCGATCATCCGGGTGCGCCACGAAATCATCAAATCCGTGCGCGATTACTTCGACAACCACGGCTTCACGCTGGTAGACACGCCGATCTTCACGCCCGCTGCATGCGAAGGAACCACCACGCTTTTCGAAGTCAATTACTTTGACGACGACAAAGCTTATCTGTCGCAATCCGGCCAGCTTTACAACGAAGCCAACGCAATGGCCTTCGGCAAGGTTTACTGCTTTGGCCCGACATTCCGCGCGGAGAAATCCAAGACCCGCCGCCACCTTACCGAGTTCTGGATGGTGGAACCTGAAATGGCTTTCGCCGATCTGGAAGAGATCAAGCGCGTTGCCGAGGAGATGGTGGTTTACATCGTCGGGCGCGTGCTCGATGCCCGCCGCGAAGAACTCAAAGTGCTCGAACGCGATGTTTCGAAGCTCGAAGCCGTCCAGTCGCCGTTCGTGCGCATGAGCTATGACGATGCGGTGAAAAATCTCCAGGAACACGGCTCCGAAATCCAGTGGGGCAGCGACTTCGGCGGCGCCGACGAAACTATCCTCACCCAGCAGTTTGATCGCCCCATGCTGGTGGACCGCTTCCCCACCGTGATCAAAGCCTTCTACATGCAGCCCGATCCGGTGCGCCCGGAAGTTGCGCTGGGCGTCGATGTGCTCGCGCCTGAGGGCTACGGCGAAATCATCGGCGGCGGCCAGCGCATCCACGATCCGGAACTACTGCTGCGCCGCATCGAAGAACACGGCCTGCCCAAAGAAGCGTTCAGCTGGTACATCGATCTTCGGAAGTACGGCACGGTGCCGCATGGTGGTTTCGGCATGGGCATCGAACGCGCCGTGGCCTGGATTTGCGGGCTTGAGCATGTGCGCGAAACCACCGCGTTTCCCCGAATGCTTTACCGCTTGCGTCCATGAAACTGGCGTTGATCGGCGTGCCGCTTGACCTCGGCGCAGGACGCCGCGGCGTGGATATGGGCCCGTCCGCCGTGCGCGTGGCTGGACTCGGCAGGAAGCTGACCGCCCTCGGGTTCGACATCACTGACCTCGGCAACGTGGAAGTTCCGCAAGCCGAAAGTCTGCCGGATCACGGGCCGCCCGATGCCAAATTCCTCCCGCAAATCGCTGTCACGTGCCAAAATCTCGCGGACCTGGTGGGCCACGCATTGAACGACGGAAAGATGCCGCTGGTACTCGGCGGCGACCACTCCCTCGCGGTGGGAACCGTGGCAGGCGTTTCAAATTTCTACCGCACACGAAACGAAAAAATCGGCTTACTCTGGATCGATGCCCACGCCGACATGAACACGCCCAAGTCGAGCCCCAGCGGCAACGTGCATGGCATGCCTCTCGCTTCCTGCGCCGGATCCGGCCCAACCGAACTCAAAGACCTCTTCGGCTTCAGCCCGAAAGTAGATCCGTCGAACATCGCCCTGATCGGCCTTCGGAATGTAGACGAAACAGAACGCCGCAACGTCAGAGATCTCGGCGTCAAAGCATTCACGATGCGGGATCTGGACGAGCGCGGCATGCGATCCGTAATGGACGAAGCCATCGCCACCGCAACGAAAGGCACAGCGGGCTTCCACCTCTCGTTCGACATGGATTTCGTCGACCCTGAATTCGCGCCCGGCGTCGGCACGCCTGTCCGCGGCGGCGCGACTTACCGCGAAGCCCACCTCGCCATGGAAATCATCGCAGATTCCGGCCGCATGCTGTCGATGGAAGTCGTCGAAGTGAACCCGGTCATCGACGAAGTCAACCGCACCGCCGAACTCGCCGTCGAACTGATCTTGTCGGCAATGGGAAAGAAGATCCTCTGAATATGAAAACACGCGTAGCCGTTGTTTATGGTGGCCGCAGTGGCGAACATGAAATCTCGCTGCTCTCGGCCGAATCTGTCATCGCCGCGATGGACCCGGAGCGGTACGAGATTACCCGTTATGTGATCGGGAAAGACGGTCACTGGAGTCCCGGCCCGATCCTCCCTCAACCCGGCGCGGAAATCGACGTCGTGCTCCCGATCCTCCACGGCACCTTCGGCGAAGACGGAACGGTGCAGGGACTCTTCGAACTGGCCGACCTTCCCTACGTCGGCGCAAACGTGCTGGCCTCCGCGCTTTCCATGGACAAAGATTTCATGAAGCGCGTTTGTCGCGATGCGGGTTTGCCGGTGGTCGAGTGGCAAGTCGTCGAGCGCGGCGAAATCAACCCGCACGCCATAGCTGGCGCCCTCGGCTTCCCTATATTTGTAAAACCCGCCAATCTTGGGTCGTCCGTGGGCATCTCGAAAGCCCACAACCTAGCCGAACTCGAAACCGCCCTCACGCTCGCCGCTGAATTCGACCGCAAGATCGTCGTCGAACGGGGCATTGAGGGCCGCGAATTCGAATGCGCCGTACTAGGCAACGCGGATCCGGAAGCGGCAACCCCTTGCGAAATCCTCCCCTCCCGCGAGTTCTACGATTATGAGGACAAATACGAACTGAACCTGGCGAAGACCATCCTCCCCGCCGACCTCCCGGAAACCGAACTCGCCGAAATCCGCCGTCTCGCCGTCGCCTGCTACAAAACCGTCGGCTGCGAAGGGATGGGCCGCGTGGATTTCCTGCGCGAAGCCGCAACCGGAAAACTTTACATTAATGAAATCAATACGATACCGGGCTTCACCGCCATCAGCATGTACCCCAAAATGTGGGCTCACGCCGGCCTCCCCTACGCCAGACTGATCGATCGCCTGATCGAACTGGCCCTCGAACGCCACGCGGCGAAGAAAGCCACACGGTTCACGAGATAATTAGTTTCGGTGTAGTGGGTATCGTTCTCATGATTTCAAACGTCTGATTAAGTTAGGTTCATGACCAGGCTATTTACCGCGCTGCTCGCCTGCGCAATCCTGTCCGCGGCCGCTGAGCCGCCCCCGCAGTCCCAAACGGGGACCGATGCCGACGCACGCCAGATGAAACGCTTCATCGACGCGTGGCAAATCCTGAACGAAAATACCGCCGACCCGGTAAATCCCGACCAGGCGTTTTACCAGGGCGCGATCCCCGGGCTGCTGCGCCACCTCGACCCGCATTCCGTTTTCTTCGATCCCGGCCAGTACACCCAGCTCAAGCAGATGGAATCGTCCAACCGGAAAGGTTTCGGCTCGGTCGTTTCGATTCTTCCCGGCAGAGTGATGGTGCTTCAGGCGCTGCCCAATACGCCCTCCGAAAAAGCCGGAATGAGCCCGGGAGACGAGATTCTCGCGGTAAATAATTACCGGCTGGACCGGCTCGAATTCGAACAAATCATCGAACTGCTGAACGAATCCAAACAGCGTCCGGCGCAGCTGGTGGTTCGCAGGCCAGGCAACGCGCGCCTCGTTGACATCACCCTCATACCTGCGGATGTTCCCACCTCCAGCGTCGACCGGGCATTCCTGCTACAGCCCGGAGTGGGTTACGTACGGGTCACAGGCTTTGAGCAAAAGACCGGCCACGACATTCAGACCGCCATCGAAAGACTCGGCGGCCGCACGCTGAAAGGCCTCGTCATCGATCTGCGCAACAACCCCGGCGGGATGGTGGAAGCCGCCATCGAGACCGCGTCGCTGTTCCTCAAACCCGGGCAGCCGATTCTTTCCGTCAAAGGCCGCAACGTCGCCGAAACCATTCAGCGCGTTGCCCCCGGCACGAACCCCTATACATTTCCGGTCGCTGTAATCGTGAACGAGAAAACCGCCAGCGCCTCGGAAATCGTCGCGGGCACTCTCCAGGATCATGACCGGGCCACCATCGTGGGTGAACCCAGCTTCGGCAAGGGACTTGTGCAGAGCGTTTATCCGCTTTCCGAACAGACCGGCCTGGCGCTGACCACGTCGCTTTATTACATTCCCAGCGGCCGCTCCATCCAAAAACCATTCAGTTCGCAGCGCGCGTTCGGGGCCGAGGATTTCGCCCTGGAAAACACCGCCACCCACCCCAACGAACGCACCGATTTCAAGACGGACAGCGGCCGTCCCGTGCCGGGCGGTGGCGGCATCGTTCCCGACGTCCCGGCCACCCCGCCGCTCTTCACGCAGTTCCAGAACGTGCTGGAAGGTTCCGGTTCCTTCACGGCATTCGCCGCCGAATACGTGCGCGGCCAGAAGATTACCCCGGATTGGGAGGTGCCCGCGAAAGCCATCGACCAGTTTCAGGAATGGCTGTCCGAGCGCCGGATTCAGCCCAGCCTGCAGGAATGGATCCGTAACCGCGATTTTGTCGAATCCCGCCTCAAGACCGAGGTCTATAACTTGACCCTTGGCGTGGAAAAGGGCGATGAAGTGGAAGCCCGCTACGACCCGCCGGTCCAGAAAGCGCTCGAAGCCGTGCTGAAGCCAGCCGGATAACAGCAAGACAGCAAAGAAGCCGTTAGTGAGTATCTCAGCCCCTTTCATCAATCGCCCTGTTGCGACCACCCTGCTCACTATAGCCGTGCTGCTGGCTGGCGGAATCGCGTACACGCTGCTGCCGGTCTCGCCGCTGCCGCAGGTCGATATCCCCACCATCTTCGTGAGCGCGAGCCTGCCCGGAGGCAGCCCCGAAGTCATGGCGGCATCCGTCGCCACACCTCTCGAAAAACAGTTCACCCGTATCGCCGGCGTTACGGAAATGACTTCCCGCAGCACGGTCGGCACCTCGAACGTCGTGCTGCAGTTCGATCTGAGCCGCAATATCGATTCAGCCGGCCGTGACGTGCAGGCGGCCATTAACGCCGCCGCGGGGAACCTGCCTTCCAACCTTCCGCGCAATCCGCAATACCGCAAACTCAATCCTTCCGACGCGCCCATTCTGATCCTTTCGATGAAGTCGAACGTGGTGCCGCGATCCAAACTCTACGACATCGCCTCTTCCGTCTTCGCGCAGAAACTGGCGCAGGTGAGCGGCGTTGGCCAGGTCAACGTGGGCGGAAGCTCTCTGCCCGCGGTGCGCATCGAAGTGAACCCGCAGCCGCTCTCGGCTTACAACGTGGGCCTCGATCAGATCGGCGGATTCCTGCAGGGCGCCAACGCCAACCGTCCACAGGGAGAGCTCGCCAATGACCGGACTGCGATTCCGCTCTCCGCCACCGACCAGTTGTTTGAAGCGAAAGAATACAAAGACCTGATCCCGGTCTATCGCAACGGCGCCCCCGTGCGGCTCTCCGATCTGGGAAGAGTTGTCGATTCGACGGAAGACGTCCGGAACATGGGCCTGTCGGGTAAAGAGCCGGCAGTCATCCTCTACATCAGCCGCCAGCCCAACGCCAACATCATCGATACGGTGGACCGCGTCAAAGCGCTCCTGCCGCAGTTCCGGGCATCTCTGCCTCCCAACGTAACTCTCAACGTCGATAGCGACCGCACCTACACAATCCGCGCCTCGGTCTTTGACGCCGAACGCAACATGCTTATTTCGATGGGGCTGGTGATTCTGGTAGTGCTGTTCTTCCTGCGCAACGGCTGGGCCACCTTTATCCCGAGCGTTTCGGTGCCGGTTTCGCTCGTCGGTACTTTCGGCGCGATGTATGTCTTCGGTTACAACCTTGACAACCTTTCTTTGATGGCGCTGGCTATTGCCACAGGCTTCGTGGTTGACGACGCCATCGTTGTGATCGAGAACATCACACGGCACATAGAAGGCGGCATGCAGCCGATGGCAGCCGCCCTGCGCGGAGCTTCGGAGATCGGCTTTACGGTTCTTTCCATGAGCATCTCGCTCATCGCCGTCTTCATTCCGATCCTGCTGATGGGCGGCATTGTCGGGCGTTTGTTCCGAGAATTCGCCGTGGTGCTTTCAGTAGCCATCGCGATGTCTCTGGCGGTTTCTCTTACCACCACGCCGATGATGTGCGCGCGCCTGCTGAAAGCCAAACTGGTCCATGGGCGTTTCTACAATGTGACGGAAAGGATGTTCCAGTGGGTTCTTTCCACTTACGGATCGGCGCTCGAAGTGGTGCTGAATCACCCCGCGCCGGTCATCCTGATCATTCTCGTAACGATTGTCGTCAACGGCTATCTCTTTGTGAAAGTGCCGAAGGGCTTCTTCCCCCAGCAGGATACCGGACGCATGAACGGCTTCGTTTTGGGCCAGCAGCACATTTCGTATCAGGCGCTGGTGGAAAAGGCCACGTGGTACGAAAAGCAGGTCCGCGAAGATCCCGCCGTGGATGTCGTCAACATGACCGCTGGCAGCAGCGGCGGCGGCCCCGGCGGCAACAGCGCGCAGATGAATATCCAGCTGAAACCGATCGCGGAACGTAAACTCACCACGGACGAAGTAATCGACCGCATCCGAGCGAAGACCGAGAACATGCCCGGCGCGCAGTTGTTTCTGCAGAACTCGCAGGACCTGCGCGCGGGCGGTCGGCAAAGCAACGCGCAATACCAGTTCACCCTGCAGACGCAGGATCTGGCGGAACTGAACCAGTGGGGCCCCAAACTTCTGGAACAGCTGCAAAAGGAACCCAAACTGACCGATGTGAATTCGGATCAGCAGAGTTCCGGCCTTTCGTCCAACGTTGTGATCGACCGCGATACGGCTTCCCGTCTCGGCCTTACCGCGCAGGCC
>Ga0302326_10023656_pt1 | contig 12513 bp, 10 predicted proteins | sample Palsa_T0_3_FD_202264 | JGI IMG/M metagenome (GOLD analysis project Ga0302326, IMG submission 202264) | Peat permafrost microbial communities from Stordalen Mire near Abisko, Sweden - Palsa_T0_3 | ecosystem: Environmental > Terrestrial > Soil > Palsa > Peat permafrost | place: Sweden: Abisko... | reverse complement strand
GGCGCCGCCCCGCGCATGGTGGAGTACGAGGCGATGCAGTTCTCCGGCTTCAGCCACGGGCAGTACATCCGGTGGTGCACGGCGGCCGACCCGAAGTCCCACAGGTACAGCTCTCCCGTGCGGGTGTAGAGGGCGTACCTGCACAGCTTGTCGCGGGTCCACTCGCCGATCGCCACCCCGGTCAGGTAGCGGATGTTGTTGTTGTCGAAGACGAGCAGGGCGCCGAGGTCACTGGCTTCCAGCGCGGCCATGGCGCGGCTGAGCCGGTCCTTGCGGAGCCTGACGAAGTCCACCCGCTCCTCGAAATCGACGCCCATCCGGCCCGGTGCTGGTGCCAGCGGGCGGGGCGCGGCGGCGGTCATCAGGGCACCATCCTTTGCGCGGGCACCGCTACGGTGGCCGTTGTCATGCCGGGTCTTTGTCGCCGGGCTCGTCAGCAGCGTCGCCGGGCTCGTCAGCAGCGTCGCCGGGCTCGTCAGCAGCCGGGTCTGGCTCCGGCGAGGGGCCGGGCTTCGCCGCTGGCAGCTCCCTGGCTGGCACGGCCTGGGCTGGCACGGCCTGTGCCGTGCGGGCCTGGGCCGGCAGGGCCTCGGCAAGCAGCACCTCAAGCCGCGCGCCGGTCAGCCAGCGGAATTTCCGGTGCGGGCGGTCGCGGTCGAGCACCGCCACCTCCAGCTGGCTGGCGATGATGTCCGGCCGCTCCCCGTTGGCCGGTCCCGACAGCGCGGCGATCGCGTCGGCCAGTGCATCGACGAGCGACATGCGGTCGGCGTAGTGCTCCTTGAGTGCCGTCGCGACCTGGTCGGCCTGGCCGCCCATCGCCACGTAGCCGTGTTCCTCGTTGACCGAGCCGTCGAAGGTGATCCGGTAGATCTGGTCGGACTCCTGCGCGTCGCCCACCTCGGCGACCACGATCTCGACCTCCCACGGCTTGTTGCTCTCGGTGAAGATCGTCCCGAGCAGCTGGGCGTACCAGTTGGCCAGGCCGCGAGCGGTGACGTCCTGGCGGTCGTACTGGAATCCGGTCATGTCCGCGTAGCGGACCCCGGCCTTGCGCAGGTTCTCGAACTCGTTGTACCTGCCGACCGCGGCGAACGCGATCCGGTCGTAGATCTCGCTGATCTTGTGCAGCGCGCGGGACGGGTTCGGCGCGACGAACAGGATGCCGCCGCCATATTGCAGCACCACGCCGCTGCGGCCGCGCGCGATGCCCTTGCGCGCGTAGTCCGCCTTGTCCTTCATTTGCTGCTCGGGCGATACGTAGAACGGCATGGACACCGCTGGTTTTTCCCTTACTCGTGTGAGCCGGCTTGGCTATTGGTGGACCTGGTCGGTGCTCGGTGCCTGGCCGGAGGCGGGACTGGCCAGCCGACGGCACTGGCGGACCGCTATCCGTTCGGCATAATTGCCTGGCGCAGGGGTGCAGGCGGTCCGTCGGGCGCTCGCATCCGTGCGTCAATAACGGCGCTCGCGTACTCCCCTGCGGCCGCGTCGCCGAGCCGCCGGAAACCGTCCGCCGTCACCGTCGCGACCACCGGGTAAATACGCCTGGTGACATCGGGCCCGCCGGTGGCCGAGTCGTCGTCGGCCGCGTCGTAGAGAGCCTGCATGCAGGCGAGCACGGTGTCGTCCGCCGACATGCCGTCGGCGTACAGCTTCTTCAGCGACCCGCGGGCGAACACCGAGCCGGACCCGATGGCGTGGAAGCGGTGCTCCTCGTACCTGCCGCCCGTCGCGTCGTAACTGAAGATCCGGCCTATCCCGGTGTCCTCGTCGAAGCCGGCGAACAGCGGCACTACGACCAGCCCCTGCATGGCGGCGCCGAGGTTGCCCCGGACCATGCTGGCCAGCCGGTTGGCCTTGCCCTCCAGGGACAGCGCCCGGCCCTCGAGCTTCTCGTAGTGCTCGAGCTCGACCTGGAACAGCCGGACGAGGTCGAGCCCGATGCCGGCCACCCCGGCGATGCCGACGCAGGAGAACTCGTCGGTGCGGAGCACCTTCTCGATGTCGCGCGACGAGATCATGTTGCCTGCGGTGGCCCGGCGGTCCCCCGCCATCACCACGCCGTCCCGGCAGGCGGCGGCGACGATCGTGGTTCCGTGCGGCAGCCCTTGCGCGAGCGCACCGTAACCCTGCTCGCGCGACTCGCCGGCGCCGGGCAGCAGTCCCGGCGCTGCCGAGGCGAGAAAGTCGCTAAACGACGAGGTTCCCGCGCTCAGGTACGCGGCCGGGAGCCCTCGTCGGTGGGAATCGAAGACCACGCGGATCCTTCCGGTTGTGCGCCTGGACGTATGAACCAGAACCCTACTGCGGCGGGCGGCCGCGGTGCCGCCGCGGGCCCCGCCGCCGCGGCGGGTCAGCTCGCGGCGAATCCGGCCGCCAGGGCGAGCCGGGGTTACTCGCCGCCTTTCTGCACGTAGGACCGGACGAACTCCTCGGCGTTCTCCTCGAGCACCTCGTCGATCTCGTCGAGGATCGCGTCGACGTCGTCAGTGAGCTTGTCCTGGCGCTCCCTGACTTCCTCGGTCCCCTGCGGCGCGCTGTCCTGCTCGTCCTCGGTGCGCCGGGGCGTCTGCCGCTGGCCGCCAGTGTCCTTTGTCGCCATCTCGAACCTCCGTGATCCGCGGATGATGCCCGCAGCCTCAACGCTATCCTCGCCAGCCTGCGCCCGGCCCAACCCTGCCGCCCGCTATCGGTATTGATCCGGAATGTACCGGCTGCAGGACCGCGACGGGTCAGTCCGGCTGGTCAGTCCGGCGGGTCAGTCCCGGCCGGTCAGGGCCGCCACCAGCTCGCCCGCCGTCTCGCAGCGGTCCAGCAGGTCGCCGACGTGCGCGCGGGTCCCGCGCAGCGGCTCCAGGGTCGGCACCCGCTGCAGCGACTCGCGTCCCGGGATGTCGAAGATGACCGAGTCCCAGGACGCGGCGGCCACGGCTTCCGGGTACTTCCGCAGGCACCGGCCGCGGAAATAGGCCCTGGTGTCCTCCGGCGGGTAGCCGACCGCCCTGGTCACCTGCTCGTCGGTGACCAGCCGGATCATCCGGCCCATGGCCGCGAGCCGGTTGTACAGGCCGCGGTCCGCGCGGACGTCTGAGTACTGCAGGTCGACGAGCTGCAGCCTCGGATGGTCCCAGCCCAGCCCGTCCCTGGTCCGGTAGCCGTTGAGGACCTCCAGCTTGGCCGTCCAGTCGAGTTCCCTGGCGGTCAGCATCGGATCCTCGGCAAGCCTGGTCAGCACCGATTCCCACCGGTCCAGGACGTCCGCCGTCATGTCGTCGACGTCCGCGCCGAACCGGTCCTCGGTGTATTTCCTGGCTAGTTCGAGGTACTCCATCTGCAGCTGGATGGCTGTCATCCGCCTGCCGTCGCGCAGCGCCAGCAGATGACGGCAGGAGGGATCGTGCGAGACGGCGCGGAGCTCGGATACCGGGGCCTCGAGCCCGAGGTCGCCGCCGAGGAACCGGTCCTCGATCATCGCGAGGACCAGGGCGGTGGTGCCGAGCTTGAGGTAACCGGAGACCTCGCTCATGTTCGCGTCACCGATGATCACGTGCAGGCGGCGGTACTTCTCCGGGTCGGCGTGCGGCTCGTCCCTGGTATTGATGATCGGCCGCTTCAGCGTGGTCTCCAGCCCGACCTCGACCTCGAAGAAGTCGGCGCGCTGGCTGATCTGGAAGCCGTCCTCCCGGCCGTCCGCGCCCCGGCCGACGCGGCCGGCCCCGCACACGACCTGCCGGGTGACGAAGAACGGGGTGAGGTGCCGGACGATTTCGGCGAACGGCGTCGCCCGGTTCATCAGGTAGTTCTCGTGGCAGCCGTAGGAGGCGCCCTTGTTGTCGGTGTTGTTCTTGTAGAGCTGGATCGGGGCGCTGCCCGGCACCGCCGCCGCCAGCGCCGCCGCGTCTGCCATCACCCGCTCGCCGGCCTTGTCCCAGGTCACCGCCGAGAGCGGGTCAGTGCACTCGGGCGCGGAGTACTCCGGGTGCGCGTGGTCCACGTACAGCCGCGCTCCGTTGGTCAGGATGACGTTCGCCAGGCCGAGGTCCTCGTCGGTCAGCTGCGCCGAGTCGGCCGCCTCCCGCGCCAGGTCGAACCCGCGGGCGTCGCGCAGCGGGTTCTCCTCCTCGAAGTCCCAGCGTGCCCGCCTGGCCCGGGCCGACGTGGCCGCCTGGTACGCGTTCACGATCTGGGACGAGCTGACCATCGCGTTCGCACCCGGCTGGCCGGGCACGGCGATGCCGTACTCGGTCTCCACGCCCATGACCCGCCGCACGCTCATGCAACAAAGACTAGTGCGCGCCGGGCCCGGCGCGGCACGGCGCGCGCCGGGGATGCGCCGCCGAGCTGCGCCTACAGGTACTGGCCAGTATTTGCTACCGTGTCGATCGACCGGCCTGCCTCGGTGCCCTGCTTGCCGGAGACCAGCGTCCTGATGTAGACGATCCGCTCGCCCTTCTTGCCGGAGATCCGGGCCCAGTCGTCCGGGTTGGTGGTGTTCGGCAGATCCTCGTTCTCCTTGAACTCGTCCACGCAGGCGGTCAGCAGGTGAGCGACCCGCAGGCCCTTCTGCCTGGTCTCCAGGAATTCCTTGATCGCCATCTTCTTCGCGCGGTCCACGATGTTCTGGATCATCGCGCCGGAGTTGAAGTCCTTGAAGTACAGGACCTCCTTGTCGCCGTTGGCGTAGGTCACCTCAAGGAACCGGTTCTCCTCCGTCTCGCTGTACATCCGCTCGACGACCCGCTGGATCATCTCGTCCACCGTGGCCGCGGCTGATCCGCCGTGCTCGGCCTTGTCGTCGGGGTGCAGCGGCAGGCTGCTGACCACGTACTTGGAGAAGATGTCCCTGGCGGCCTCGGCGTCCGGCCGCTCGATCTTGATCTTGACGTCCAGCCGGCCCGGCCGCAGGATCGCCGGGTCGATCATGTCCTCCCGGTTCGAGGCACCGATGACGATCACGTTCTCCAGGCCCTCGACGCCGTCGATCTCGGACAGCAGCTGCGGGACGATGGTGTTCTCGACGTCGCTGGAGACCCCGGACCCGCGAGTGCGGAAGATGGAGTCCATCTCGTCGAAGAAGACGATGACCGGCATGCCCTCGCTGGCCTTCTCCCTGGCCCGCTGGAAGACCAGCCTGATGTGCCGCTCGGTCTCGCCGACGTACTTGTTCAGCAGCTCGGGGCCCTTGATGTTGAGGAAGAAGCTCTTGCCCTCCTTGGCCTGCGCTCCTGGTGCGCCCGTGGTGCCGTTCTTGCTGGCCAGCTCGGCGGTCCTGGCCGCGACCTGCTTGGCCAGCGAATTTGCCACGGCCTTGGCGATCAGCGTCTTGCCGCAGCCGGGCGGGCCGTAGAGCAGCACGCCCTTGGGCGGCCGCAGCTGGTGCTCCTTGAACAGGTCGGCGTGCAGGTAAGGCAGCTCGATCGCGTCCCTGATCTGCTCGATCTGCCCGCTGAGCCCGCCGATCTCGGAGTAGGTGATGTTCGGCACTTCCTCCAGGATGAGCTCCTCGACCTCCGCCTTGGGTATGCGCTCGTAGACGTAACCGGAGCGTGGCTCGAGCAGCAGCGAGTCACCGGCGCGCAGCGTGGCGTCCAGCAGCGGCTCGGCCAGCCTGGCTATCCGCTCCTCGTCGGCGTGCGAGATGACCAGCGCCCGCTCGCCGTCCTCGAGGATCTCCTTGAGCATGACGACCTCGCCGATCGTCTCGAAGCCCTGCGCGATCACCACGTTCAGTGCCTCGTTGAGCACGACCTCCTGGCCCGGCTTCAGGTCGGCAAGCTCGATCGACGGGCTCACGCTGACCCGCATCTTCCTGCCGCCGGTGAAGACGTCCGCGGCGCCGTCCTCGCAGCCAGACAGGAAAATGCCGAATCCCGACGGCGGCTGGGCGAGCCTGTCGACCTCTTCCTTGAGAGCGACGATCTGGTCCCTGGCCTCTCGCAGCGTGCTCGCCAGGCGGTCGTTCTGCCCGGTGACGCTGGCGAGGCTGGTCTCGGTCTCCCGCAGGCGCTCCTCGAGCAGCCGCGCCTGCATGGGGGAATCAGCGAGGCGGCGGCGCAGTGCCGCGATCTCCTCTTCAAGGAAGGAGATCTGCGTGGTCAGGACCTTGACCTCGTCGTCGTATCGTCCGGCGCGGGCGCTGTCATCACGGGCGGCCATGCCCCTCACCCCTTCCGAGAGCTCACTTACCTAGACCCTACCTATCTGGGGTGCTTCCGTAACCTGGCGCAGGCCCATGACTGCGCAATCTGCGTCACGATCAGGGAACGACCGGGCCGAAATCTGGCCTCAGGAAGGGCCTCCGGCGGCCGCGTCCCGGTCCTGCCAGGCCGCGCTGTCGCGTGCTCCCTTCGCAGGCCGGCGCCGTCGCGGCGGTGGCGTGACGCCGTCAGCCAGCCGTCGCGCCGTCACCAGGAAGCCGGTGTGCCCGACCATGCGGTGCTCCGGGCGGACGGCCAGCCCGTCGACGTGCCAGCCGCGGACCAGGGACTCCCACGCGGCCGGCTCGGCGAAGCTGCCCTGTTCGCGCAGCGCCTCCACCACGCGCGACAGCTGCGTGGTCGACGCCACGTAGCAGCAGGCCAGTCCGCCGCCGCCGAGCGAGCGGGCGGCGGTGCCCGCGTAGTCCCACGGCGCGAGCATGTCCAGGACTACCCGGTCGAACCGCTCGCCGGCCGCCGTGCCCTGCGCCGGGCCCGCTATCTCGTCCTTCGCCAGGGCCGTCGCCGGCGGGTCCGCGGGGAGATCGCCGATGACCAGCCGCCAGGCCGGGTGCGGTCCGCCGAAGTACCGTTCCACGTTGCCGCGGGCGATCTCGGCGAAGTCGGGCCGCCGCTCGTAGGAGACGAGCAGGCCGGACTCGCCGATCGCGCGGAGCAGCCAGCACGACAATGCGCCGCTGCCTGCGCCGGCCTCAAGCACCCGGGCGCCGGGGAAGATGTCGGCCATGGCCAGGATCTGGGCAGCGTCCTTGGGGTACACGACCGCGGCGCCGCGCCGCATGGAGAGCGTGAAATCGGCGAGCAGCGGGCGCAGCGCGACGTAGCCCGTCCCGCCGGACGAGGTCACCACGCTGCCGTCCTGGCGGCCGATCAGGTCGTCGTGGGCCAGCGAGCCCTGGTGGGTATGGAAGGCCCGTCCCGGCTGGAGCGAGACCAGGTGGCTGCGGCCCTTCGGATCGGTGAGCTGAACCTGCTCACCTGCCATGAAGGGCCCCCGGCGCGGTCGGATCACGCCCGCAAGGCTAGCGGTGCTTCAGGTCCCGAGCGCGGCGGGTGCGTCAGGTTCCGGCGCGGCGGGTGCGTCAGGTTCCGGCGAAAGCGTGGTCGAGGTCGCTGGTCGCGAGCACCCCGAACACCTGGCCGGACGGCTCGATCAGCAGGTACTCGCTGGCCGGTGCCCGCCGCACCGCCTCGATCAGGGCCATTCCGGAAAGGTCGGCGGGCAGCACCAGGCTCGGATCGAGAGTCCGCGCCAGCGAGCCCGCCTCGATCCACGGCCTGCGCTGCTCCGGCGTGGCGATCACGGCGGTCTCGTTGACGATCGCGATCGGCGTGTCGTCGTGGTCCACGATGACCAGCGCCCGGGCCTGCGCGGCGTCGGCGCGCCTGATCGCCTCCGCCAGCGGCAGGCTCGCCGGGATCGGGATCGCGCGCCTGGCGAGCTGCCGTGCGTGCAGCGAGGGCAGCCGCTCGCGCACCCGGGTGGCGCGGATGGACTGGCCGGAGCCCATCCACATGAACGCGGCGATCATGCCCAGCCAGAGCGCGTCCACCAGGTTGGCACCGCCGCCGTTGCCGCTCTTCAGGACGAACAGCGCCGCGAGCACTGCGGCGACGGCGACGCCGCGCCCCGCCCATGCCGCCGCTATGGTGCCGGTGCCCGGCTTGCCAGTCAGCTTCCACACCCCGGCGCGCAGCATCCGGCCGCCGTCCAGCGGCAGGCCGGGCAGCAGGTTAAGGACCCCGACCAGCGCATTCGCCCAGACAAGCTGCTCGATCAGGATCCGCGGAATGCCGGTCGGCCGCAGCGCGACGATGATCCCGAACCAGCCGATCGCAGCGAGGGCGAAGGAGAGCAGCGGGCCCGCGCCGGAGACGAGGAACTCCCTGCCCGGCGTCTGCGGCTCCTGCTCGATCTCCGAGAGCCCGCCGAGCGGGTACAGCAGGATGCGCCGTACCGGCAGGCCGAAGGCCCGCGCCACCGCGCAGTGACTCAGCTCGTGTATCAGCACGGACAGGTAGAGCAGCACGACGAAGGCGGTGGCCACCACGTATCGCATGGCTGACCCGCGCACCGAGGCATCGAGGCTGTTCGCGTAGAACGTGATGAACAGGGCGGCGACGACGAACCAGTACGGCGAGACGTACACCGGGATGCCCATCGGCCGCCCGATGACTATTCCGGGCTGCCGGTCCCGCTGCGGCGGGCCGGCCGGTGGCGTGGCGCCGGCCGGGGTGTCCTGCGGGGCCTGCCCGCCCGGAGTCATGCCTGCCCGCCCGGAGTCATGCCTGTCACGTCCTTGATGCTACGCGCGTTCGGCGAAGCGCAGCGCGTGCTGCGCGCCCGCTACGGCAGGACTGGGCGCCCGCCCCGGATCGCGACGGGCAGGACCGCGGGCCGCCCGGCTGGGCGAGAGCGCCCTGCGGAGCGGGCAAAGACCGGCGACTGTCGGCATGGTCCCCTAGTCTCCGTTGGGTGGGCGAACTCAGCGCGGTAACTCAGCCCGGCCCGGCCGCTTCGGCGCAGGCGCCCGGGCAGCAGGCGCCCGGCCCGGCGGCTTCGGCGCAGGCGCCCGGGCAGCAGGAACCTGGGCAGGACGCTCTCCGGCCCAGGTCCCTCTCGCCGTCGCGGGCCGGCGACTTCCTCACCTGCCCGCTGCTTTACCGGTTCCGGGTGGTGGACCGGCTGCCAGAGCCGCCAAGCCCGGCCGCCGCCCGCGGGACGCTGGTGCATGCGGTGCTTGAACGGCTGTTCGACCACCCGGCGGCAGACCGGACGCCGCAGGCGGCCCGCTCGCTGCTCGGGCCGGAATGGGAGCGGCTGACCGAGGCAGAGCCGGAGCTCACCGCCCTGTTCGAGGCGGACGAGCAGCGGGACGTCTGGCTGGCTGAGGCCGCGGCGATGCTGGATCGCTACTTCACCCTGGAGGATCCCCGCCGGCTCGAGCCTGCCCACCGCGAGCTCCATTGCGAGGCGGTGCTCGAGTCCGGTCTGCTGCTGCGCGGCTACATCGATCGGCTCGACGTCGCACCGGGCGGCGAGATCAGGATCGTCGACTACAAGACCGGCACCGCACCGCGCGAGGAGTTCGAGGCCCGCGCCCTGTTCCAGATGAGGTTCTACGCCCTCGTGCTGTGGCGGAGCCAGGGCACCGTGCCGAAGATGCTGCAGCTCATGTACCTCGGCAGCGGCGAGATCGTCCGGTATGCACCTGACGAGGCTGACCTGCGCGCGACGGAGCGCAAGATCGATGCGTTGTGGCGGGCGATCGAGCGGGCCAGGGACGCCGGAGACTGGCGGCCGCGGCCGAGCAGGCTCTGCGACTGGTGCGCCCACAAGGCAATCTGCCCTGCCTTCGGCGGTACGCCGCCGCCCCTGCCGGATTCCGCGGCAGTCCCCGCGCTCGCCGCAGTCCCCGCGCCCGCCGCCGGGCCCGCGCCCGCCGCCGCGGCCGGACCACCGTCTGGGGACGCGGCTGACCCACTGGCCTGACCGCTGGCCCTGATCCGCTGCACGGGCTGCCGCGCACGGGCTGCCGCGCGCAGGCCGCCGGGCGGGCGGCCGCGCCAGGAGGCAGGCGCAGCAGGCAGGCGCTGGCGGAGTGCTCCCCCGTTACTTGATGCCGCGGCGGCGCAGGATTTCCGCGACCTCCCCGAGGTCGTCGTCCGCCGTGGCTGCCGCGCCGCGCTTGGCCTGCTTGGCGGTCTTGCCCGACCCGGCGCCGAGCTGCGCGCGCCCGCCCGCGCCCGCGGTGCCGGCCGCGGCCGAGGCGCCAGCTTCCGCCGCCCGGACCTTCTTACCCCGGCGCCGACCGGGCCGCGGGATCCCGCCCGAGGCCAGCAGCAGGGCCGCGGCGACGCCCGCCAGCACCACGCCGGACCATCTCTCCGGCGAGAACACGAACGAGCCGGCGAATCGCGCGACGGCCGAGCTGACCCGGGCGATCAGCGTGACCGTGCCGGTGAGGTAGGCGGCCAGCGGCAGCAGCGAGAACGCGGCCAGCCGGATGCCCGACCGCGGGCCGGCCCGCCGCCACCTGAAGTAGGACGCCGCCAGCCCGGCCGCGGTCAGGCCGCCGCAGATCAGGAAGTCAAAGGCCGACATGCGCCGGGCCTCCCCTCAGGGCCGTGCCGCCAGCGGCCCGGGCAAAGGTTTACGTCTCCCTCCATCGTCGCACACCCGCGCGCCGCGCGAGGCCGCCCGGGCGGCGGCCGCCGGGCGCTACCCGTCGCCCATCATGCCCCGCAGCATGGCCAGGTCGATCTGGCTGAGCGAGGAGGCGACGACCCGTCCGGGCGAGCTGGGAATCGGGACGAGACCCGGTACCGCGACGACCATGCAGCCCGCGGCTTCCGCGGCCGCGACGCCGTTGGGCGAGTCCTCCAGGGCAACGCAGCAGGCCGGATCGACGCCGAGCAGCGCCGCCGCCCGCAGGTAGGGCTCCGGAGCCGGCTTGCCGTCCCGGACGTCCTCGGCGCAGACGGTGGCGCCGAAGTTCATCCCGATCTTCGGGATCACCGCCTCCATGATCTGCCGCTCGGACGAGGTGACGAGGGCACTCGGCAGCCCGGCGTCGGTCACCTCGGCCAGCAGCTCGCGTGCCCCTGGCAGCACGAGCACGCCGCGCTCGCGCAGCAGCGCCGTCATGCCGTCCACCAGCCAGCGCGCGACTTCCGCTCGCGCGGCCGGCCGCGTGGCGCGGGCCAGCAGGTAGTCCACGCTCCGGTCCAGCGAGCCGCCGACGAGCTGCCGCTGGTCGGCGGGGTGCCACTGGCCGCCCAGTTGCGCCATGACCTCGCTCTCGACCTCGAACCAGAGCGGCTCGGAGTCGATCAGCAGCCCGTCCATGTCGAAGAGGATTGCTTGCAGCGTCCTGCTGGCGGAGCGCGCGGATGCGGTGGGCGGCATGGGCAAGGACCCTATCGGCCGGCGGGCCGGGGAATCAGGTGCTGAAGTACCTTGCTTCGGGATGGTGCGTGATGATGGCATCGGTCGACTGCTCCGGTGCCAGCTGGAATTCCTCGGACAGCGTAACTCCGATCCGGCCGGGCTCGAGCAGCCGCATCACTTTGGCCCTGTCCTCCAGGTCCGGGCAGGCGGGGTAGCCGAACGAGTAACGGCAGCCCTGGTAGCCGACCTTCAGTATGCCGTCGAGGTCAGCCGGGTCCGCGCCGCCGAGCCCGAGCGCGCCGCGTACCCGCGCGTGCCAGTACTCGGCCAGCGCCTCGGCCAGCTGCACCGACAGGCCGTGCAGCTCCAGGTAGTCGCGGTAGGCGTTCTTGGCGAACAGCTCGGCGGTGGCCTCGCTGATCCGTGACCCGACCGTCACCAGCTGGAAGGCCACCACGTCGGTCTGGCCGGACTCCCTGGGCCGGAAGAAGTCGGCCAGGCACAGCCGCCGGTCCCTGCGCTGGCGCGGGAACCGGAACCGCTCCCGCTCGGCGCCGCTGTCGTCCAGCACCACCAGGTCGTTTCCCTCGCTGAAGCACGGGAAGTAGCCCTGGACCACGGCGGCCTGCAGCAGGCCCTCGGCCTGTGCCCGCGCCAGCCACATCCGCAGCCGCGGCCGCCCCTGGGTCTCGGCCAGCTCCTGATGCGAGGGACCCTCGCGGCCGCGGGCCGGCTTGAGCCCCCACTGGCCAAGGAACAGCGCCCGCTCGTCAAGGAACGCCGCATACTCGGCGAGCGGGATGCCCTTGACCAGCCGGGTCCCCCAGAAGGGCGGCTCGGGCACGGGGACGGATGCCGATACGTCAGAACGGATGCTGGTCGCGTGATCTTCCCCGTCAGCCTCGCCCGGCCCGGCGCCGGCCGACGCAGCCCGGCGGACCCGGCGCTCCCGCAGCGCGGGCAGCTGCGCACCGGCCTCGCCCCGCTTGACCGCCATGAAGGCATCCATCAGCCGCAGGCCCTCGAAGGCGTCGCGGGCGTACCTGACCTCGCCCTCGAAGAGGCCGGCCAGGTCCTGCTCGACGTAGGCGCGGGTCAGCGCGGCGCCGCCGAGCAGCACCGGCCACCGGCCGGCCAGCCGCCGCGAGTTCAGCTCGGCCAGGTTGTCCCGCATCACCACGGTGGACTTCACCAGCAGGCCGGACATCCCGATGACGTCGGCGTCCTGCTCGGTGGCGGCGTCCAGGATGGCGGAGATGGGCTGCTTGATGCCGATGTTGACGACGTCGTAGCCGTTGTTGGACAAGATGATGTCGACCAGGTTCTTGCCGATGTCGTGCACGTCGCCCTTGACCGTGGCGAGCACGATCCGGCCCTTGCCCTCGTCGCCGGAGCGCTCCA
>Ga0302326_10023655_pt1 | contig 12513 bp, 10 predicted proteins | sample Palsa_T0_3_FD_202264 | JGI IMG/M metagenome (GOLD analysis project Ga0302326, IMG submission 202264) | Peat permafrost microbial communities from Stordalen Mire near Abisko, Sweden - Palsa_T0_3 | ecosystem: Environmental > Terrestrial > Soil > Palsa > Peat permafrost | place: Sweden: Abisko... | reverse complement strand
GCCAATCCGGCGCCCGTCACACCCGTGACGACTCCAACCACGCCACCAGTGACTGCAGATTCGCTGGCGGGAACCTGGACTAACTCCGAGGCGGTAGAACGCAACGGTCTCATCAAGCTGGACATCGGGGCCGCCGGAAGCCAGCTGTCGATCCACGCTTTCGGAGACTGCCAGCCCACCGCGTGCGACTGGGGCGTGCAGTCCACCGCTTTCGACGGACAGAAGGCATCCGGCACCTGGAACTTTACACAGCAAAAGAAAAGCGGCAAGGACGAAAACCGCGTCGCAATCCTCACCCTTACGCCTACTAATGGTTCGCTGCAGGTTGCTGTCTCGAGCACCGTTGCGGGCAAACCCACGTCGAAGCATCAGTTCACGTTTACGCGGGCACAGTAACCCTCGATCCTCATTCCTGCCCTGCTAATCTTGAGCTATGGATGCATTTCCCCGCACACCAGCCGTCACGCTGCATCCGCGCGGCATTCTCTTTGACATGGATGGTGTGCTGGTCAGCTCTCTCGGCTCGGTCGAGCGGAGTTGGGAAACCTGGGCGAATGCGCGTGGCGTCGATCCCGGACTGGCGATCCGAACAGCGCATGGACGCCGCGCCATTGAGACCATCCGTCTGTTGCGGCCGGATCTGAACGACATGGAAGAGCTCCAGTGGCTGGAGCGCATGGAGATTGAGGACAACGTCGGACTGGAAATGCTGGCCGGTGTCGAACGCATTTTGGAATGCATGCCGGAGAAATCCTGGACCGTCGTCACCTCCGCTACAGAAAGACTCGCGCGCAGCCGTATGGAGCAGGGCGGAATCCGTGTTCCTGCGGACATCGTCTCTGCCGACATCGTCACGAACGGCAAGCCGGATCCTGAACCGTATCGCAAGGGTGCGGAGTTGCTGGGTTTGACGCCCGATAATTGCCTGGTCATCGAAGACTCAGCTTCGGGCGCAAAGGCCGGGCATGCCGCCGGATGCAAAGTGCTCGCTACGCTGTACTCCCATTCGCTCGACAGTCTGAAAGATGCCGACTGGATCGTGCATTCGCTCGACGATGTGCAGGTGCAGGTTGCTGGCGACGCGCTCGAGGTTCGATTCACGCCGATCGAACGCAAGGTCGTTCTCTCCACCGGCTAAACCCGCGCTTATAATTTTCCGGATTGCTATGGCCCTCTCTGTTCGAGTCGAATACGCGCACCAGCGCAAAATGCGCACGCGCAACACTGCACTCTATCGCGCAGCGCACTGGCCCATCTGGATCTGGGTCTTCTTCCTCGCGCCGGGCCCGCTTACGTTCGATCTGTTTGCGCACGGCGGCAGCGTTAGGAACTGGATTTGGATGGGCGTTGTTCTTTTGGGCACTGGTATTGCTTTGTTCTTTGGCCAACTGCCTGGTGCCGAGCCCGCGCCCTACATCCTGCGCTTCACAGAGGACCGCCCCAATCCGCTCTATCGCCGCATCTGCTATACCTTCGCGTGGAACGCGCTGCTGAATTTTGCTGCCCTTAATCTCGCCGGCCTTGTGTGGGTGATGATCAGCGGCGAGTGGCGGATGAAACAGATCTACGCGCGCGGATATGTGCCCGTGCTCATCGTTATTCTGCTGCTGGGCGCATTTGGAATCCTGCCGCGCGTCCGACGCTCCACGCAGGGCGAAGGCTGGGAACGACGTTACTTCTACGGAGCGGTCTGGTCGGTCACAGCCGCGCAGAGTATCCTGCTCGTCCTCTGGAAGGCGCTGCCGAAGAACCACGTCACCGACATTGCGAAACTGGCGATCTACTGTGTGGTGCTGATCGTGATGGGCGCGCTCGCTGCGTATGGCGTGCTCCCGCGCACGCGGCCGATTCTTCCCGGCGAACTGATGGTCGCGGACTAACCTCGCCCGCTTATACAAACTTTACAACTCCCTTGCATCAGCCTTGCGGCTGCTCGGCTTGAATGGATACGAGGGAATCGCCATGTTGCCTTTTCATCTCGATCTCATCGCGCTGGGTGCAGTTTCCGCGTGCGGAATCGGCTTTTTCATCTGGACGCTTTGCCAGTTGCTATCGGTCCCGCGGTCGAGTGCCCGCTCGGCCAGACCAGCCGAACAGGCACGTTAGACCCGCGGCGTCGCCGGCAAGTTACAGATTGCCCCGAGCTTCCTGCTCGCGCTCGATGGCCTCGAAGAGCGCCTTGAAATTACCCTTGCCGAAGCTGCGGCTTCCTTTGCGCTGAATAATTTCGAAGAAGAGGGTGGGCCGATCCTCAACGGGCTTCGTGAAAATCTGCAGCATGTACCCCTCGTCGTCACGATCGACGAGAACCCCCAACTTCTCGAGCTCCGCAATGGGTTCGTCGATCTTGCCCACGCGTCCTTCGAGTTCCGAGTAGTACGTGTGCGGCACGGTGAGGAACGCCACGCCCTGCGCCTGCAGTTTTGCCACGGTCTGTAGAATGTCGTCGGTCGCGAGGGCGATGTGCTGCACTCCGGGCCCGTGGTAGAACTCCAGATATTCCTCGATCTGCGATTTCCTCCGCCCCTCGGCCGGCTCGTTGATCGGAAACTTTACGCGCCCGTTGCCGTTGGCCATCACCTTCGACATCAGCGCTGAGTACTCCGTCGAAATGTCCTTGTCGTCGAAGTGCTGGTAGAGCGAGAAACCCATGATCTGCCCATAGAAATCCACCCAGCGGTTCATCTCGTTCCAGCCTACGTTGCCAACCATGTGGTCAATGTGGATCAGCCCCGTTGGCCGCGCCAGCGGGTCTTCGGGCATGGCGCGATAGCCGGGCAGAAACGGGCCTTTGTAGTCGCTGCGCTCGACAAACGAGTGAATCGTGTCACCGTACGCGGCGATGGAAGCGATCCTCACTATGCCCTGTTCGTCCTTCAATTCGAATGGCTCGCGAACGCTGCGTGCACCGCGTTTCGTCGTTTCTTTCCAGGCCTGGCGAGCGTCGTCTACCCACAGCGCCACATCGCGCACACCATCTCCGTGCACGCGCACATGCTCGGCAATCTCGCCGTCGGGACGCAGGGGCGTGGTCAGGACGAACCGCACCTTTCCCTGCTCCAGCACATAGGAAGCGCGGTCGCGAACGCCGGTTTCCGGCCCTGCATAGGCCACGAACTTCAAGCCAAACGCCAGCCGGTAAAAATAGGCTGCCTGGCGGGCGTTTCCCACCCAAAACTCGACGTGGTCCGTACCGTTCAGAGGCAGGAAATCTTTTTGTGCAGCGACTTCCGATTGCAGCATTGTGGACATAGTGAAAACAGCTCCTGGGGATTACGATGCCATGCGCCCGGAAAGCGGCTCCAAAGCACACAGCGAGCACTACGATATACCCCCGCCGAGGGGATTGGCCAGTCACGAAACTGCAATTTAACGGGTAACCCGCTCACCTAAAAGCGTCACGGCCAAACAGGCCGAAGGGAAGGTGCACGACTCGCGCCGTAGTAACCTGATCGCGCAGAGCTTCCTCGCAGGAGAGCGATTGCAGGATGAAGGATCTTTGGCATCATCTGGCGCCGTTTGCCGGCACCTTCCACTACTTCATCGCCGCCATCATCGGGGCCGGCGCAGTCGCTATTCGCAAATATTTGCAGCGCATCCGCGAAAACAAGGCCGCCATGTGGCCCAGCGCCGATGGCCAGGTGCAAACCGCGACGGTGAAAAAGTCGCAGTACGGTTGTTGGGTCGACGTCGCCTACCGCTACTACGCGCAGCAGGAGTACCGCTACGGTAAATATCGGCGGCATTACACGCGCAAAGCCGCCGCGGAAGCCTTTGCAGAGGCGATCCGTGGCCGGAGCGTTCAGGTGCGATACCGGGACGATAATCCCAACGACTCGGTGCTCCTGGAGCAGGATCTGCAAATGACCGGGGTGCTGCAGACGGGTTGAAGGCAGCCCGCCGCAGCGCGACCGAATCCGAGTTCTCAGATGCCGAAAAAACCCGCCAAGCACGCCAAGAAATCCGCCCCTTCTGCTGAAGCACCTTCCAGCCTGGTCGATCAGCAACTGGTCCGCTATCGCTCGATGCGCGACTTTGCCATGACCGTCGAGCCCAGCGGGTCCCCCAAAACAAAGACGAAAACCGACACGGGTCTGCCCTTCGTCATTCAGAAACACGCCGCCACGCGCCTCCATTACGACTTTCGCCTCGGCTGGCGCGGCGTTCTCAAAAGCTGGGCAGTAACGAAAGGCCCCAGCTACGTTGTCGCCGACAAGCGTCTCGCCGTCGAAGTGGAGGATCACCCCATGGAGTACGGCGGATTCGAAGGCACGATTCCCAAAGGCCAATACGGCGGCGGCACAGTGATGGTTTGGGACCAAGGCACATGGGAGCCGGTCACCGACGTGGATGAGGGACTGCGCAACGGGCAGCTCAAGTTCATCCTGCACGGGCAGAAGCTGAAGGGCCACTGGGCGCTGATTCGGATGAAGGGCGATCGCTTCGGCGAGAAGGGCAAGAACAACTGGCTGCTCATCAAGGAGCATGATGAGTTCGAGCGCACGCCGGACGATCCCGCCATCACCGAAGAGGCTCCGAACAGCGCGGTGACGGGGCGCAGCCTCGAGCAGATCGCCGCCGCCGAGGATCACGTCTGGAATTCTCATATCCCGGAGAAGAAGCCGCCCGTGAACCGTTCGCGGTTGACGCGAAGGAATTCTGAGCCGCCACTGCCGCAGCCAGTGCCCGGGTTGGTGAAGAAGGCTGCGCCTCCGGATCGCGAGAGCGCCTTGCGCGATGCTCCGCATGAGAAGCTGCCTGCTTTTTTGTCTCCGGAACTTGCTTCGTCGGTTGAGAAGCCGCCGGAGGGCGACGACTGGCTGCACGAGCTGAAGCTCGACGGCTACCGGATCCAGATCCATGTCGACGAGAAAGGCGGCAAGCGCCGCGCTCGCCTGTTCACACGCAAAGGTCTCGACTGGACCTATCGCATGAGCGATGTGGAAGAAGCCGCTGCGCGATTGCCCGTTCATGCCGCCATCCTCGATGGCGAAGTAGTGGTCCTGAACGAGAAGGGCGGAACCAGCTTCGCCGATCTACAGGCCGCGTTCGATGAGGGCGCGCCGCACGCGCTGACGTATTTCGCGTTTGACCTGCTTCATCTTGATGGCCACAATCTGCGCAACCTGGCATTGGAACGCCGTAAGACCATCCTCGAAGGCATGATCCAGGAACACGGCGAGGACACCATTCGGTATAGCAGCCACATTCGGGCTAACGGTGGCAAGATGTTTCGGAGCGCCTGTGAAATGGGCGCCGAGGGGATTGTGTCGAAGCTAGCCAACTCGACGTATCGCTCCGACCGCTCGCATTCGTGGCTCAAATCGAAATGCGTACTCCAGCAGGAGCTCGTCGTGGGCGGATTTACGCCGCTCTCGAACGGCAGCCACGGTGTCGGCTCGCTGCTGCTCGGTTATTACAACAAAGGCGATTTGATTTATGCGGGCCGAACTGGCACGGGCTTTACCCGGAAGACGCACGAGATGCTGCGCGATCGCCTCGATGCTTTGCGCCAGGCGAAGCCTGCATTCGAAAGCCTGCCGACTGAGGCGAAGAAGGACGCCATCTGGGTGAAGCCCACCACAGTCGTCGAAGTACGCTTCGCCAACTGGACCGGCGACAATCTGGTACGCCAGGCCGCGTTTCTCGGTCTTCGCGAAGATAAGGATCCGAAGGAGGTGGTGCGCGAAACTGCGGGGCCCGTTCCAAAATTCAAGCAAGGGCGGGAGCAGACGAAGCCTGCCGCCAAGTCAGAGTCGAAATCCGCGACCAAGGCGACTAAGCACGCGGCGCCAGCATCCACTGCGGCGAAAGTCGAGACGCCCGCTCCGCCACAATCGCGCTCCGACCGCGCGCAGGTCGCGGGTGTCTCCATCAGCCACCCCGACAAAATTCTCGACGAGGAATCGCACCTCACCAAGCTGCAGCTTGCGGAATATTACGATGCTGTCGCCGATCACCTGCTGCCGCATATAGCCCAGCGGCCTCTCAGCATCGTGCGTTGTCCGGAGGGCAGCGGCAAGCCGTGTTTTTTTCAGAAGCAAATCGGCAAAGGCATGCCGGATGGAGTCGACAGTGTTCCCGTGATCGTGAAGAAAGGCGGCAAAAACGAACCCGAGGAATACGTCACTGTATCGAAGCGCGAAGGCCTGGTTGGGCTCGGGCAGATGGGCGTCCTGGAGCTCCACCCCTGGGGCTCCAGCAACAAGACACTCGAGGAGCCTGACCGGATCATCATCGACCTCGATCCCGATCCGGCGCTGCCCTGGAAGCAGTTGGTCGCAAGCGCCGTCGAGGTGCGCGACCTGATGAAACACCTCGGCCTCGAGACCTTCGTTAAATCTACCGGCGGCAAGGGCATTCACGTCGTAGCGCCCATCAACCCAAAACGCGAGTGGCCGGAGATCAAGGAATTCGCGCACCAATTTGTGCTGATGATGGAGCGGGCGAATCCAAAGCTCTATCTGACGAAGATGACGAAGTCCGCTCGCACTGGCAAAATCTTCCTCGACTATCTCCGCAACGAGCGGGGCGCCACCGCGGTCGCACCCTACTCGCCGCGTGCCCGTGCGGGGGCGCGCGTGGCGATGCCGCTCACGTGGGCCGAGCTCGAGCGCACCGACCCGAAACAATTTGCCGTGGTTAATTTTGATCAATGGAAAGCGCGGCTCAAGCGCGATCCGTGGCTCGCGATGAACAAGGTCCGGCAGCAACTGAGCGATCGCGCCCTTGCGGCTGTAGCGGAGATGGCGGGCAAGAAATCATAGGCGGCGCAAAGCCATGCGTGCTGCGTGATATCCGCACATCCCGTGCACGCCCCCGCCGGGCGGCGTCGACGATGAGCAAAGATACAGGTTCCGCGTTCCGGTGTAGTAGTTTCCCAGCGCGGGCCGGAAGAAAAACTGCCGTATCGACAGCTCTCCACCGCCAATATCGCCGCCGATCAGGTTTGCGTCCATCGACTCCAGCGCCGCAGGCGACCAAGCCCTCCGTTCCTGCACGCAATCCTTGAAGCCGGGCGCGAACCGTTCCAGTTGTGCCTCAATGCGGCTCGTCATATCGACCGTTGTCGCGTTGGGAACATGGCAGTACATCCACGCCACGTGCTTCCCTTCCGGCGCACGCGTCGCGTCGAACAGCGATGGCTGCGCCACCAGCACGAAGGGCTTCTCCGTGATCGCGCCGTGCGTAGCCACATATTCAGAACGCTCAATTTCATCGAGCGTTCCACCCAGATGCACGGTTATGGCCCGGAAGCATTCTCGCGCTGTCCACGGAATCGGCGCGGAAAGCGCGTAATCGATCTTGAAAATTCCGGGACCATAGCGGAAATCCCCCATCGCTTTGCGATAGGTCTTCTGGAGGCGTTCTCCCGCGATATAAAGTAACTGCCTCGGTGTCAAATCGCACAACACAGGTCCCTCGCTCGGGTCCGCTTCATCGAGCGACATGATGCGGCGGCCCGTGTGCACCGCGCCGCCAAGTTTTTCGAGATACCCGATCAGCGCGTTGGTGATCGCCTGCGATCCGCCTCGCGGAACGGGCCACCCGACCACATGCGCCGCCGCCCCCAGCACGAGCCCCACCGCTGGACTGAGCGGCTCATCGAAACTCAGAAACGAATGCGCGGCCAGTCCCGCGAACAGCGCCCTCGCCCGCTCGCCACGAAATGTTCGCCGCGCCAGGGGTCCCGCAGCCTGCATCGCTTTGCGAGCAAAATTCGCCATCAGCAGTGGCCGCCGGGGTATGCGCGTCGGAGGGCCCAACGCATCGGCTGCAAAATCGGCCCAATGGGTCGCGATCGGCTCCATCAGATCTCGCCACGCGGGACCATCCTCGCCGAGCTGCATTTCCTGATCCTGCAGGCTGTGTTCAAGCGTCACGGCGGTGCCGTCATCCAGCGGATGCGCGAGCGGCGAAGTTCCGTGAATCCACTGCAATCCATGCTCCGCGAGCGGGAGCGAGGTGAAGAAGGGTGAGCCCGCGCCCATTGGATGCACCGCGGACCCGAAGTCGTGTTTGAATCCCGGCTGCGTCAGCTCCATGGTGCGCGCTCCGCCGCCGGGGATCGACTCCGCCTCATACACATCGACCGGAAGGCCGGCGCGCGCCAGCACCACGGCCGCCGCCAAACCGTTGGGGCCCGATCCGATTACGCAGGCGCGGGGCATTCTTGTCTCTCGAATTGCGAAATCCTGCTCTGGCTGAGCAAGAACTCCATTACGTCCTCCGGGCGCACCGCAGTCGGCGCTCCCTCATGCGGGCCTGAACATAGTAGAGCAGGTAGATGACAACGGCGAGGTTTATGACGGTGAGCCCAATGCGCATCCAGTTCGTGTGACGAAAAATCTCGAAAATCTCCCAGGGTAAAAACGACGCCGTCAGAATCAGCGTCACAAACTCCGCCCATGCCTGTTCCAGCACCAGACCCGTCCCTTCGATCATGTCCAATGCCGCAACCGCAAAGATGACCGCGCTGATCTGCCGCAGCCGGTGCGGGTCGATCATCGCCACCTTCTCCAGGATCAGGTTGACGAAATGGCTCTCGGGATTGAAGCGCACGGCCAGAATGAAATGCTCCGCCACGCTCGTCAGGTCTCTGTGCAGCAAGCGAATCGCGCCAAATCCCATCAGGATAAACAGGGCGGCCTGAAGCAGCTTGAAGACGCCGATCGCGATAATCCACTGGTCGTGGGGCGACCGGACGCGACGGGCTCGAAGCTGGACGGAGGAGGCGGTCATGGGGCGAGGGTGCGCGGACTCTCTTCGCATCTTCCCACACCGCTGGCAGTGCATGCCAGAAAAGCGCCTACATCTATTGCGCTACGAGTCGTGGCGAACTCCGCTTCAGATAAGGGGCCAGCTTCTCGAGGGCCGCTTCTACGCTCACACTGTAGCGTGCGCGCAGCTGGTCGACCTTGCCGTGCTCGATGAAACGATCCGGCCAGCCAATGCGGATCACTGGCGTCTCAATGCTCATCTCACTGAGCGCTTCGAGCACCACGCTGCCGAAGCCGCCCATCAGCACATGATCTTCAAACGTCACTACCGCGGTCGCCCGCCGCGCATGGCGCGCAATCAGCTCCCGATCCAGCGGTTTGATAAAGCGCGGATTGATCACCGCGGCCGAATATCCCTGCAGCTCCAGCGCCTTTGCCAGTTCCTTCGCCATAGGCAGCAGCGCACCCAGACCGAGAATCGCGAAGTCGTCGCCATCCTGGATCACGTCTGCTTTGCCGATTTCCAGCGCCTGCGGATGCTGCTTCAACTTAGCGCCGGGCCCGGTTCCGCGCGGATACCGGATCGCGCTCGGCCCCTCGTGCAGCATAGCGGTATACATCATGTCCGCGAGCTCGTCTTCGTCCGTCGGCGCCATTTGAACGATGTTCGGAATGCCGCGCAGATACGCAATGTCAAACAGCCCGTGATGCGTCGGACCATCGTCGCCGCTCAGCCCTGCGCGGTCCATGCAGAACACCACCGGAAGATTCTGCAAACACACGTCGTGCACGATCGGATCGAATGCCCGCTGCAAAAATGTCGAGTAGATCGCGCAATAGGGCTTGAATCCCTGGGTCGCCATACCGGATGCGAAGATAACGGCGTGCTCCTCGGCAATTCCTACATCAAAATACTTTTTCGGATGATGGGGCCGAAATAAATCCAAGGCGGTGCCGTTGGGCATGGCCGCCGTAATGGCGACGATCTTCTCGTTTTCGTTCGCCAGCAGCACCAGGGTCTCAGCGAAAATTTCCGAGTAGGTTCGCTGTCCGGTCGCTGGCGTTTTGCCGGTCTCCGGATCGTACGGCCCGAGCCCGTGAAATTTTTTCTGCTTATCGAGAGCCGGCTGAAACCCGCGTCCCTTCTGCGTGAGAGCGTGCAGGATCACAGGGCGATCCTGCTGCTTGAGGAAGCGGCACGTCTCGATCAGTTGGCCGACGTTGTGGCCGTCCACTGGGCCGTAATACGTCAGCCCGAATTCCTCAAACAGGAACGATGGCCACAGCATGCCTTTCGCGGCTTCTTCGGCGCGGCGCACAAGGTGCCGAGCGCTCTTGCCGCCAATCCGTTCCACTAAGCGCGACGCCGTATCGTGCAGCTGGTTCACGTGCTGGTTGGTGACAATCTTGTGCAGGTATTTCGCAATCGCGCCAACGTTGCGATCGATGGACCACTCGTTATCGTTCAGCACAACGATCAGCCGCTTCGTCTGATCGGCAATGTTGTTCAGGGCCTCGTACGAAATGCCATTAGTGAATGCCGCGTCGCCGGCCAGCGCAATCACGTGCTCCGTGCGACCCGCCAGGTCGCGCGCGACCGCCATGCCCAGAGCAGCGGAGAGCGCCGTGCCTGCGTGACCGGCGCCGTAGCAGTCGTGCTCGCTTTCAGTTCGCAGCATAAAGCCGTTCAGGCCGCCTGGTTGCCGCATCGTGTCGAAGCGGTCGCAGCGGCCGGTCAGCATCTTGTGCACGTAGGCCTGATGGCTCACGTCGAAAACAAATTTGTCTTTCGGCGTGTCGAAAACGGTGTGCAGCGCCAGCGTCAGTTCCACGACGCCGAGGTTTGGCCCGAGATGTCCGCCGGTCTTCGACAGAGTGACAATCAGCCGCTCGCGAATCTCCTGAGCCAGAGATTCCAGCTGCGGAATCGACAATTTTCTTAAATCGGCAGGGGAGTGAATGTTATCGAGTAGATCGCCCATTGGGTTCCAGACGGGTCCAACTTTTTCGAACACGGAGATTCCGCGGACTGTTGTCCCGGAATCAAAAAAGACCCCTGCGGGGCCTTCTCAGCCGGAACATCCTCTGGACCCTTAGTATACGCGGTTTGTTAACAGCAAGTTGGCCGCCGGAACCCCACTCACCAGCGCCAGTTAACGCCGCGATCAGTTGATCTCCCGCTTCCAGCGCAGAATCGCCTCCGCCATCTCCGCAGCTCTTCGCTCCCAACCGTCCGCGCTCTCCAGCATCTGGTCGCGCAGAGCTGGATCCGCAACCTCCGGAGCAGCTGCACGCACACGGCACGCGAGTTCCAGAAGCCCGGTTGCGGTTTCATCCAGCTTGCGGATCAGATCCATCGGCGTGCCGCTCATCGCAAATCCCCTGCTCCTTCCGCCGGAAATAAGAACCGCAGCATCGGTCGCACGCGCTCCGCCCACGAGGCTTCATCGTGCGCCCCGCCCAGCACCGCCTCGAAATGCAAGTCGACTTCGTCGCGCCAGCCGTGCTTCCGCAGCCGAGCGTGCAGCATGTCCGCATCCGCCAGCGTCCGGCGGCCTTCCTGGTCGCCCACGTCGAGCCAGATACGCGGCCGATGATGCAACTCCGGCGCAACGTCATTGAGATACCCGAGGATGTAACGGTGATTCCACCAGACGGACGGTGACATCACCGCGAGCCTTCCGAAAACGTCCGCGTACCGCAGGCCCGTCCACAACGACACCAGCCCACCAAGGGATGAACCGCCGAGGCCCAAGTGCTCGGCTCCGGAACGGAGGCGATACCGCCCGTGCAGAAACGGAAGCAACTCGCGCGTCAGCAGCAGTGCGTATTGGTTTGCCTCGCCGCCGCCCAGCTTCCAGTCGCGGGTCGGCGTGTATTCCGCCAGCCGGCGCTCGCCGGCATTGGCAACGCCTGCGATGACCAGCGCCTCCGCCTCGCCGGCGGCGATTGCGTCATCGGCATGTTCCGCTACGCGCCAGGTTTTTCCGGGGATAAACGAAGTTTTGGGGTCGAAGAGGTTCTGCCCATCCTGCAGGATCAGGAGCGGATAACGCCGCTCCTGATCCTGTTCGTAGCCCGGAGGCACGTAGACACTGATGTCGCGCGCGCCCGGCAGGAACCGGCTCGTGAATCCTGCATGCTTGTGCACGCGCGGGTGAGGCGGCTCAGCGGGCGAGGGGATGGACTGCGCCTGCGCGTGAGTCTGCGTCGCCAATGGATCCAGCTCTCTCCTTGTCTTCTTTTGCGGCGTCGCCTGAGCTCCCGCGCACTATGAAATTCCAATGCTTTACGATACCGTAACGGCTGCGTGAACAAACGATGAACCGCGAATATCACAAGTGGTGGTCCTGGCGTCTCGACCGCGATATGGAGCTGCTGGTTTTCGGACACGGCGGCGTGCCCATCGTCGTCTTCCCTTCCTCGCAGGGCCGCTTCTTCGAATTTGAAGACCGCGGGCTCATCGGCGCCGTCGCGCACAAAATCGATCGCGGTCAGATTCAGTTGTTCTGCGTGGACTCGGTCGACTCCGAGAGCTGGTACAACCGCAACGTGTCGCCGCGCTGGCGTATCGCGCGCCATGTGCAGTATGAGACCTACGTGGTGGAAGAGGTCGTTCCGCTGATCCGGATGAGGAACCTCGACCCGCATCTCATCGCTCTGGGGGCCAGCTTCGGCGGCTACCACGCCGTCAACGTCGCGCTGCGGCATCCCGACCGCTTCACGGGATTCCTCTCCATGAGCGGCGCCTTCGACCTCAGCAATTTTCTCGGCGGCTACTACGACCAGGACG
>Ga0302326_10023653_pt1 | contig 12514 bp, 11 predicted proteins | sample Palsa_T0_3_FD_202264 | JGI IMG/M metagenome (GOLD analysis project Ga0302326, IMG submission 202264) | Peat permafrost microbial communities from Stordalen Mire near Abisko, Sweden - Palsa_T0_3 | ecosystem: Environmental > Terrestrial > Soil > Palsa > Peat permafrost | place: Sweden: Abisko... | reverse complement strand
GAGCCCGATGCGCGAGGTCACCGCCGCGGCCGTGGCGAGCGCCACGAGTGGGTCGAGGCAACGCTTGTAATCGTCTAGGCGGATCCCGCCCACCAGCGCCGGGGGCGTGTCCTCCTCGACGGGCAGGTGGGTGTGCTCGGGCAGGTAGAGCGAGTCGAAGCCGAGCTCTTCGACTGCAGCGGCGAGGACAGCAGGCGCCAGGTCGGCATCGGTCAGGGCGGCGGTGATGCCAAGACGCACGATCAGGACCCGGCGGCGGGCCGGGCGGCGAACTCGGCCAGCGTGCCGCTCCCTACCGCGTTGCCCAGCAGCGAGGCGAACGCGCCCTGCTCGCGGCGGTTGGCCTCGACGACGGCGTCGCGCCGGGCCGCCCGCACGAGAGCGCTGCTGGCTCGGGTGGCAGCGCGGGGATGCGCCGCGATGCGCGCCGCCAGTGCGACGGTCTCGCCGAGCACGGTCCCGGCGTCGCACACCTTGAGGGCGAGGCCGAGCTCGACCAGTTCGGGCGCATGCACCCAGTCCGAGGTCAGGAGCACCCGCGCCGCCTGCTGCCACCCCATGAGCGCTGGGAAGAGCAGGCTGCTGGCCGCCTCGGGGGGCACGCCCAGCTCGGCGAAGGGGACGCGCAGGCGCGCCTCGGCGTCGACCAGCACGAGGTTGCAATGGGGGAGAAGCGTGAAGCCGAGGCCGACCGCGACGCCGTTGACGGCGGCGAGCAGGGGCACCGACAGGTCGATGAGGCATTCGAGCAGGCCCATGAACCCCTGTCCCGCCCCCTCGACGGCGGTCCCGGTGGCGATGGCCGCCATTTCGGCCAGGTCCTGACCGGAGGTGAAGGCGGTGCCGCGCCCGGTGAGCACGACCGCCCCGACCGCTTCGTCACTGTCGGCGGCGCGCAGGGCGGCGGTGACCTCCTGGTACATGGTGGTGTCGAAGGCGTTGCGCACCTCGGGCCGGTTGAAGGCGATGACGCGGACGCCGGGTGCGGCTTCGTCGATCTCGATCCGGTTGTACGGCATGGCGGGGTTCAGGCCTCGGCGTCGCCGGCCGTGGCGGCGTGGCGCCGGATGACGGTCTCCGCCGCTGCGCTGACGCCCATGGAGATGGGCCAGCCGATGTAGTGGGTGAGGTGGACGACGACCTCACGGACCTGGTCCACCGTCAGCTCGCCGCGCCGGAGCGCGTTTTCGAATTGGATCTCCAGGAGCTCTGGCTTGTCCTGGGCCGCCAGGACGCCGATGGTCAGGATGCGCCGATCTCGCAGCTCAATGGTGTCGTCGGTCCATATCGTCCCGAAGAGGTGGTCGACGGTCACGTCGATGTAGCGCCCCGGTAGATCCGCAGGATCGACGGTGAACCCGTAGACCTCCTGCATCTTCGCCATACCGGCCGCGCGGCTGCCTTTCTGCTCGCTCACTGGCGCTCCTTTTTCAGTCGAGGTAGTTCGGGTCGCGCCCGGCGGGCCCGACCCTACCCAGGTCGTTGTGGGCGGTCTCCGCCCCGACCCGCACGAACTCGAGCAACCCCTCGTCGCTGTTGCCGGGTACTAGATCTGGACACCTGTCTGGACTATAGATTGAACCAATGACCACGCACAGTGACGCGGGGAAACCCGAACGCCACGACTACTCGGGTGCCTTCGACCCCGGCTTCGACTACGAGGACCTGTCGAAGGAGGCCCTGGTCAGGCTGGTCCGGGAATACGGGCTCATCGTGCACCTGCTGGACCGGTCCATGTGCGCTGCCATCGGCATCAAGTACGGCGCTGATGCCGTCAAGGAACTGGCCATCGAGGAATGGGCCGGCGCCAGCCCGGTCTACGGCGACCGGCTGCGCCAGATCATGAACGTCGAGGGCGACGGCGTCTCGGCCATCTTCAAGGTGCTCCAGCTCGACCCCGGCTTCCCCCACCATTACATGGACGTGCACTACGAGCTGGTCGACGAGACCCACGGCTACTTCGAGTTGGCCTACTGCGGCGCGCTGATGGACGCCGAGCCGTTCGGCGACGCCATGGTCACCAACATGTGCCACCACATTGAGGACGGCACCTTCGACGTGACGGCGCAGGCGGTCAACCCCAAGGCGCACATCCGTCACGTGCACCGGCCGCCGCGAGTGCCGGGGGACCGCGTACCGCACTGCCGCTGGGAGATCGTCATTGAGGACGATACCGAGACCCTTCCCGAGAAGGACATCACGAAGATCACACGGATGACGACGGCTGCGACGTTCACCTTCCCGGACATGAAGGACGGCACGCCGCACGTGCCGGGGCAGCCGGACGCATGAGCATGTTCGATGTCGCGGAGGCCGATCGCGGTGACGCGCCGACCACGCAGGCGGGACGCCGCCATCTCTCCGAGCGTCAGGCCGAGGTCATGGAGCGGCTGATCGCGGCCGCGGCCGAGGAGGCCGAGGAACGTCCGTATGGCGAGATCTCGGTGCGGACGATCGCCAAGCGGGCGGGTGTGGCGCCGGCGACGGCTTACACGTATTTCTCGGGGAAGGACCACCTGCTGGCCGAAGTGTTGCTGCAGCGCGCGCAGGTATCGCCCAGCCTGGTCGACGTCACGCTGTCCCTGCCCGACCGTGTGGCCGATACCGCCCGCACCATGGGCTTCGGCGCCATGGGGTCGGCGGCCGTCGCCGTCTGCACGACGGCGCTGCTGGGGGATGGCCCCGACGTGAAGCGCGTGCGCTCGCGGCTGGGCGCCGAGATCGCACGCCGGTTGGCGGCCGCGCTCGGTGCCGGCGTCGATCCGGCCGTGGTCAATGTGCTGCAGGTGACCTACACCGGTGCGTTGCTGAGCGCGGGCATGGGCCATCTCGCCTTCGACGCCGTACCGCCCTTGATGGGTGAGGCGACCGCGCTCATGACGGGCACGGGTTCGGAGGCGCCGGCATCGTGACCACGATGGCCCCGCTGGCCTACAGCCCCTACGACTACGGCATTCACGAAGATCCGTACCCGACCTACGCCCGGCTGCGCGCCGAGGCGCCCGTCTTCTACAACGAGGAGCTCGACTTCTTCGCCTATGCGCGCCACGCCGATGTGCTGTCCGCGTTCCGCGACGTCGACCGCTACTCCAATGCCTACGGCGTCACCCTCGACCCGGCCGCCTTCGGGCCCGACGCGCACCGCGCCATGTCGTTCCTCGCCATGGATCCGCCCCGGCACACCCGCATGCGCTCCATCGTCGGCAAGAGCTTCACGCCGCGCCGAGTGGCGGCCATGGAGGACGACATCCGCGCGCTGGCCGTGGCGCATTTGGCGCCGGCACTCGAGGCGGGCTCGTTCGACTTCATCGCCGACTTCGCCGGGCTGCTGCCGATGGACGTGATCTCCGAACTGGTTGGCGTGCCGGCCTCGGACCGGGCCGAGATCCGGCGCCTGGCCGACCTCCTGATCCACCGCGAGGACGGGATGACCGACATACCGGCTGAGGGGCTGGACGCGGCGCTGACCCTGGCCGGCTACTACGGCGAGATGGTGGCCGATCGCCGGCGCCGCGAACACGACGACCTGACCTGGTCGCTGCTGCAGGCCGAGATCGACGGCGACCGGCTGACCGACGACGAGGTGATCTCGTTCCTGTTCCTATTGGTAGTGGCGGGAAACGAGACCACGACCAAGCTACTCGGCAACGCCTGGTACTGGGGCTGGCGCAACCCGGACCAGCGGGCCAAGCCTTTCGCCGACCCGGCCCGCGTCCCGGACTGGGTGGAAGAGACGCTGCGCTACGACACCTCGACGCAGATGCTGGTCCGGGTGACGAGCCAGCCGGTGCGCGTGCAGGACGTCGACATCGACGCGGGCCGGCGCATCCTGCTCCTGCTGGGCTCGGCCAACCGCGACGAAGACGTCTTTCCCAACCCCGAGCGCTACGACCTCGAGCGCCGCACGCAGGACCTGGTCAGCTTCGGCAGCGGCCGCCACTTCTGCATGGGCGCCGCATTGGCCCGCATGGAGGCGCGGGTCGCGCTGACCGAGGTGCGGGCTCGCGTGAAGGACTACGAGGTCGACCCGTCCGGGATGGCGCGCGTGCACTCCATCAACGTGCGGGGCTTCGCCGCGTTGCCGACGACGGTGACGCCGCGCTAGTGCCGCGCTTCGAGCCCCACCCCGAACGGCGCCCGACGGCGGTGACGGGTGCCTCCTCTGGCATCGGTGCCGAGGCGGCTCGTGCGTTGGCCAGGGCGGGCCATCCCGTGGTGCTCGGGGCGCGTCGCGTCGAGGTGTGCGACGAGGTGGCCGCGTCCATCCGGGCCGAGGGAGGAGAGGCGGTGGCCTGCCACCTCGACCTGGCGGACCCGGGGTCGGTGACCCGGTTCGCCAAAGAGGCCGACGCTGCCTTCGGTCCGGTGGAGATCCTGGTGTCGAACGCGGCCAAGATCCAGCCTGGCACGGCGCTCGAGACGAGCCCGGAGGACTTCGAGGAGGTCCTGCGGGTCAACGTCGGCGGGGCCCAGCGTCTGGTGCGCGCCTTCGGCGCCGGCATGGTGGAGCGCCGCCGCGGCGACCTGATCTTCGTGACGTCCGACGTCGTGGCCCACCCCCGGCCGCGCATGGCGGCCTATGTGGCCTCCAAGTGGGGTCTCGAGGGCTTCGTCACCGCGCTGCAGATGGAGCTGGAAGGCACGGGGGTGCGCGCCGTGATCGTGCGGCCCGGTCCGACCCTCACCGGCATGGGCATGGACTGGGACCCTGACGTCACCGGCCAGATGCTGGCCGAGTGGGCGCGCTGGGGTTTGGCCCGGCACACGGCGCTCCTGCGCCCCGAGGACGTGGCGTCCGCCATCGCGCACGCGGTCGCCGCCCCGCGCGGGTCGCACCTCAGCGTGGTGGAGGTCCAGCCCGAGGCACCGCTGGCCCCACTGGGTGCGGAAGGCGCACCGTGACCAAGGAGACGACCTTGAGAGAGCCGCCGCGCGTCTCGGGCGGTGAGGGCGAAAACGGCCACCTGGACGAGTACAGACGCGACCCCATCGGCCTCATGGCGCGAGTGCGGGCCGAATGCGGCGACGTGGGGGAGTTCACATTCGCCGAACGTGATGTCGTGCTGTTGACGGGTGCGGACGCCAACGAGTTCTACTTCCGCGCGCCCGAGGAGCAGCTGGACCAGGCCGAGGCCTACCCGTTCATGACGCCGATCTTCGGCGAGGGCGTCGTGTTCGACGCGCCGCCCGAGCGCCGCCGCGAGATGCTGCACAACCAGGCGCTGCGCGACAAGTTCATGCGCGGGCACGCCGCTACCATTTCGCGCGAAGTGGAGCGGATGGTCGCCGGCTGGGGCGACGAGGGTGAGATCGACCTGCTGGAGTGGTTCGCCGAGCTCACGATTTACACGTCGTCGACCTGCCTCATCGGGCCGCGCTTCCGCAACGAGCTCGACGGCCGCTTCGCCCGGCTCTACCACGACCTCGAACAGGGAACGGATCCGATCGCCTACGTCGACCCCTACGCGGACATTGAGAGCTTTCGCCGCCGCGACGCGGCACGCGCCGAGCTCGTCGAGTTGGTCGGCGGCATCATGGAGCGCCGGCCGGCGGGTCCGCCGGCGCCCGGCGTCGAGGCCGACCTGCTCGACATTTTGATGTCGATCCGCGGGGAGGACGGTTCGCCGCGATTCACCGCCGACACCGTGACGGGGATGTTCATCTCCATGATGTTCGCCGGTCATCACACGACCTCGGGCACGGCGGCCTGGACCCTGATTGAGCTCCTGCGCCATCCGGTGGAGCTGCGCTCGGTGAACAACGAGCTGGACCAGCTCTACGCCGACGGCTCGGAAGTCAGCTTCCAGGCGCTGCGCGAGATCCCGCACCTGGAATCGGCGCTCAAGGAGGCCTTGCGGCTGCACCCGCCGCTGATCCTGCTCTTGCGCGTCGCCATGGAGGAGTTGTCCTACGGCGACTACCGGATCGCCGCTGGCAAGTTCGTGGCGGCCAGTCCCGCCATATCCAACCGGATCCCCGGGGACTTCCCGGACCCCGACGCCTTCGTCCCCGCCCGTTATTTCGAGCCTCGGGAGGAGGACCGGGCCAACCCGTGGACCTGGATCCCCTTCGGGGCGGGACGGCACCGTTGTGTCGGTGCCGCCTTCGCCATGATGCAGCTGAAGGCGATCTTCTCGGTGCTGCTCCAAGGCTGGGAGTTCGAGGCAGCGCAGCCCCTGGACACCTACCGCAACGACCACACGAAAATGGTGGTGCAGCTGGAGCAGCCGTGCCGGGTGCGCTATCGGCGCCGCTCGGGCTCGGGGTCGGGGTCGGGCTCGGGGTCGGGGTCGTGAGGATCGTGGTCGACCGGGACCTTTGCCAGGGCCACGCCGCCTGCGAAGGCGAAGCGCCCGAGGTCTTCGCGGTTTCCAAGAAGGGGGAGCTGACCCTCCTCCAGCCCGAACCGCCCGAGACAGAGCGCGCCGTCGTCGAACTGGCCGTGAAGTACTGCCCAACGCATGCCCTGTCCATTGAGGAGGACTGACTGCCCATGCCCGCTTATCCACGTGCCGAGCTGGAGGAGATGGTCGAGCGTTGGCTCGAGGCCAACCGAGCGGGGGAGGTGAAGAAGGACTGGCACCACATGGCCGACCTCTACACCGAGGACGCCACTTACGGCTGGAACGTCGGTCCTTCCGATGAATTCATGGTCGTCGGGCGCGAGGAGATCCGGGAGATCGCGCTGGGCCTCGAGATGGCCGGGCTCGAAGGCTGGACCTACCCGTACCAGAAGGTGCTCATCGACGAGGCACAGGGCGAAATTCTCGGCCTGTGGAAGCAGGTGGCCGACGCCACGAAGGCGGACGGGACCAACTACGAGATCGCCGGACTCGGCGGCAGCTGGTTCCGTTACGGCGGGAACTTCCAGTGGTCGTGGCAGCGCGACTTCTTCGACGTCGGCAACGCCGGCGCGGTGTTCATGGCGATGATCGGCGACGGCACGCTCCTCCCCGGCATGCAGCAGCGCATGGAGCGCGCCATGTCCGGCGAGCGACTGCCCGGGCACTACCGCCTGGGTGCGGCGCCGGTCGGCCTCTGGGAGGTGCCGGAGGGGGCGTAGCGGCGGCTCGGCGGCGGTTTTTGCTTTTCTACCGCCGGGTGTCTTCAATGTGTATATACCCACTAGGTGTGGCCTAGTGGGTATATACACGTCCTAGTGGGTATATACACATTGCCGGGCCTAACCCGGCGGCCGTGTCGAGGCCTATGCCGAATAGGGAGGGAAGGTGCGGGCGAGGCGCGCGTCCAACGCCCGACGCTCGACCGGCCCCGAAGAGCCGGGGCCGGGGCACGAACGGTGACGTCAAGGCGGGAAAGACACGTGCAACGCTTGGCCCGGTGTCGACGAGGCGAACACCGCTCCTCCTCCTCGTCCTGGCCGCTGGCGTGGTGACGGTCGGCTGCAACCAGAGCGGCCCGTCGCAAACTCAAACCCAGGCCCAGGCGCCAGCGACGACGAGCAGCACGACCACGACATCCACCACCGAACCGCCCGTGACCCCGATGGCCTGGTCCCCATGCAACGGCGATCTGCAGTGCGGCACCCTCCTCGTCCCGCTGGACTACGCGGACCCGGACGGCCCGACCATCTCCATCGCCGTGGCGCGCCACCCGGCAGAAGAGCCCGCTGCCCGCGTCGGATCGCTCGTCATCGACCCCGGCGGGCCAGGCGTCTCGGGGATCAACGACATGTCCAACGAGCTCGGCTCGCTCACGCCGCAGCTACTCGACGACTTCGACATCGTGCTGTTCGACCCCCGCGGCGTCCAGCGCAGCGACCCCGTCACGTGCGGGAGCGCGACAGGCAGCGGGCCGTCCGACCCCACCCCGGTGACGCCGAGCCAGCAGGCGGCGACCATCGCAGGGCTCGAGCAGTTCGCGGCGGCGTGCGAGAAGAACAGCGCCAGCGTGCTCCCCTATGTGGGGACGGTCGACGTCGCCCGCGACATGGACCGTCTGCGCCAGGCTCTCGGCGACAGCGGGCTGACCTACATGGGGCAGTCGTACGGCACGCTGCTCGGGCTCACCTACGCCGCACTCTTCCCTACCCACATCAGGGCCATGGTGCTCGACAGCGTGATCGACCCCGCCCTGTCCTTCAACCAGATCACAGCGGGACAGGCGAATGGCTTCGAAGGCATCCTCAACGCGTTCTTCACTTGGTGCACCGCCAGCCCCGACTGTGCGTGGCACCCGGCCGGCGATCCCACCACCGCGCTGCTGGCACTGCTCAACACCGCGGCGACAGCACCGGCGCCGGCCGGTGGGGGCGGCGTGGCCGGCGCGGGGCAGTTGTACGACGCGTTGCTCGCAGACCTCTACTCCCAGGCGGATTGGCCGCGGCTCGGACAGGCGCTGGCCGACGACGCGGTTGGCAACGGGGCACCGGCCGCCGCCCAGTCGAATCAATACAACACGGGCGGCTCGGACAATGCCGACGCCGCCGCCACGGCCATCGACTGCCTCGACCATCCCGTTTCGCGCAATCTGGCGTCGTACGGCACGCTGGCCGACGCGCTCAAGGCGTCCGACCCTGTGTTCGGCCCGCTGCTGGCCTGGGGTGAGGCGGGCTGCGCCGTCTGGCCCGTGCCGCCGACGCGGACCGTGGGGCCGGTGGCGGCTCCCGGTGCGCCGCCCATTCTCGTGATCGGGACAACGAACGATCCGGCCACGCCGTACGCCTGGGCGGTGAGCGTGGCCAAGGAGCTCGATCGTGGCGTGCTGCTCACCCACGACGGCGACGACCACGTCGCCTACTTCTACAGCGCATGTGTCCGCGCCGACGTCCAGACCTATCTTGTGAGCGGGCAGACGCCTCCGTCAGGAACCGTCTGCAGCTCCTAGTGCGCAGCGAACGCCGGCGACCGGCGCCTCACGCGCTGGTGAAGCGGTAGGTCCCGCTCCCCACCGACAGCACGACGACCCCGTCGGCCGCCGAGCCGACCGACACGCCGGGAGCCGCCGTGACGGCGGCACCGCTTTCGCGCACGCTCGACGGCGCGCTGGCGGGCAGCCGTACGGTCGCCGCCGCGTTAACCGGCACCGTCAGGGCCATGGTCATGCGCTTGCCGCGCCGCTGCCACGACGCGTGGACAGGACCGGCGACGGTCGGCACCGAGCCCTCGGCCCGGTCGAGCCCGGCCGAAGGCGGCGACACCACCAACCGGACCGTGCCGTCGGCGTCCGGCTCCTGGAGGCTCACGCCCAGGAGGGTCTCCTGTATGGCCACCAGGGCGGAGGAGCCCCAGCCGTGCGACATGGAGTCGCCGATGAGGTCACTCGGCTTCCAGACCTCCCAGGTGAAGGTCCCGCCGGCCTGCACTATGTGGGCCCAGCCAGGAATGGAGGTGTCGGTCAGCGTGTGCACCATGGCCTCGGCCATGCCGGCCGCGGCGAGCCCGCGCAGGAGCTCGAGCCCGTGGTTGGGCCCGACAGCGATGCCGAGACTCGCGACGTACGCTCCCACCGCGTTCAGGTCGGCCGCCGGCACGACGCCGTAGGCGAGCGCCAGCGCGTTGGCCTCCTGGGAGGCGTGGCCGCTCTGGGCGCCGTTGGGCTCAATCCCGTCGACGTACGTGCCATCCGGGCGGCGGAGCACGGCGTTGACTGCCGCGGCCAGCTGGGACGCCCGGGCCTGGTTGGTCTGTGCCCCCGCAGCGTCGCCGGCCAGGGCGGCCAGTTGCGCGACCCGGTTAAAGGCGTTCACGGCGAGCACGTTGCTCGCTGTGTCGGCCGCCACCGACAGGTCGTAGTCGTAGACGGGGTCGCCGTTACTGGTGTCGGCCAGGCCGTAGAGCAGCCCGGTGCCGGCCTGCCGTGCTCTCCACAGCGAGGCGACCGCCAGCGACGCCGACGGGAACAGCCCCACGGCAGTGTTCTGGTCGCCCGTCGACATGTAGTAGCGCCAGACCCACTCGGGGTAGCGCGCCGTCGAGGTGGCGAAGGTACGAGCGCCGTCGCCGTTGGGGTAGACCGCATTGACCTGGCCGCCGGGCCAATACCGGGCCTGGCCCCGCTCCACGTCGCGCAACGCCTGCCAGCTCATGTTCTGGTCGCCGTAGGCGCGCATCACGCCCTCGGACTCGTTGCTGGCGTCCCAGAGGAAGGGACCTTTCTCCCGCGTCGGCGTGTCGACGAACTGCTCGTTGCAGCAATAGAGACAGGAACGCGCCGTGAGCCGCCAGACCGCGTTCAGCATGCGGTTGTCCGACGAGAACGTGGCGGTGGTGACGTCCGGCATGGCGGCGTGCCGGGTAAGGGCCACGATGTCGTCGCCACCGAGCGCCTGTCCCGCGTTCTCAATCTGTAAGTAGCGGAATCCGAAGTAGGTGAACGCCTCGAAGGCCTGGCTGCCCGCCCGCATGATGTAGGAGGAGGAGAGGTTGGTCCCCTGCGTACCGTGCAGCGTCGAGACCTGACCGTCGGGATCGAGGAGGTAGCCCGCCCGGATGGTCACGGTGCTCCCCGGCTCCCCCCGGGCGAAGGCCACTCTCGGGCGTGCCGCATACACGGCCCCGAAATCGGCCACCACCGCGCCGCCCGCCACCGTGTGCAGCCGCACGGGATGGACCGGTGTCTCGCGGATGGTGGTCCGCTGCGCGTAGGTCCGGCTGAACGGCGCGCTGCCTGCCGGTCCCAGCACGGTGACCGCCGACCACGTGCCGTCGTCGTAGCCGGGACTCGACCAGCCCTGCGGCTGGGCCCGCCCGTCCACCCACTCGACGAAGTCGCCAACGTCGCTGTTGCGCTGCGGCGACGGTAACCATTCGGCCGGGAGCTCACGCCAGGTGCCGTCCGATCCGAACACGGTATGGCGTCCGTTGCGGTACCAGACGGAGAGCTGGAAGAGCAGGCCGGGCGCCGAGGCCGGGCGTCCCTGACCGGGCCCGTACCAGCGGTGCAGCACGCCGACGGCGCTGCGTCGCCCACCCGCCACCATTCCGGTCAGGTCCACGGTGCGCACGTACTGCTCGTCGGGGTAGGAGAAGCTCGGCCAGGCGTCCACCGGCGACCCGTCCACGAACAGCCGGTAGGTGTGGGCGGCGGACACGAAGGCGGTGGCGCGGGCGACGGCGCCCGCGGGCGGCGTGACCTCGGTGCGCAGGTAGGTCACTCGATCGGGCTGCGAGGACTCGCCGGCCGGGCGCAGCCATTGCGCCTGCCAATCGGCGTCGCGCAGCCCGGTGGTGAATTGGGCCGGCGCGGCGACGGGCCCCCACCCCGCGGGGCCCCGTGCCCGGACCGTCCACTGGTACGCGGCGTCGGCGGCGAGTGCCGGCCCGCCGTAGGCCACGAATGCCTGCCGCGACGAGGCCACCGGGCCGCTGTCCCAGACCACCCCGGTCCGGGTCGGGTCGGTGCGCCGCACCACGACTCGGAAGGCCACCTGGGCCACGACGCGCCCTGGTGACTGGAGGGTCCAGGCGAAGAAGCAGCCGTCGGGGTCGATCCCCACCGGGTCGGTCAACCCGTTGACGGTGAGCCCGCTGGCCCGGATCGGTCCACCGGAGCGCCCCGCCGCGCCCAGCACACCGACGGGTCGTGTCGCGGCCCCGGACCTGAGCGGCCGTGACGCGCCCGCCGCGGCGGCACCGGCGACGCCGGCGGATGAGGCCAGGAACGTGCGGCGGCCGAAGCGGCTCATGGTGACCCGGCTTCCGATCCGATCACTCGCACCGTGTCGAGGCTGGCGTCGGCGTAGGAGAGCGCCCCGGTGGCGGAAACGGCCACGCCCACGGGCGTCCCCATCGGCGTCACGACCCAGCGGGTGCCATCGCTGACGCCCTCGCTGGTCGACACGGGGAGCGCGCCGGCGACGGTGTACAGATCTCCAGCCTTCATGGTCCGTCCGAGCAGCGTGCCGGTCGACGAGGGGACGACCCGGATGACATGCAGGAAGCCGTCGGACACGAACAGCGCGCCCGTCGGGCCGACGGCCAGGCCGCGGGGATCGTTGAGTTCGGCGGACGGACCGTTCGCGGGGAGCCCGTCGGCAACATATGGCCCGTAGCCACCCGTGCCACCCAGGACCACGCCAATGTGTCCGGCCTCGATGGCGGTGCCGTAGAAGGTCCCGCCATGGGCCGCGGCCAAGAGCACCGACTGGTCGCCGCTGTCCGCCACCAGGAGGTCGCCCGCCACATCGACGGTGACGGCCACCGGGTCCCAGAGCTGGGCCGCCCGCGAGGGCCCACCCTGCCCAGTGCTGCCGCACACGCCCGTGCCCGCCACGGTGAAGAGGTGCCCGGCCGTCACCGCCTGCCCGAAGAGCGTGCCGGTCGCGGCCGGCAGCACACGCACCCGGCAGTTGGCCGTGTCGGCGATGAAGAGGTCGCCCGCCGCGTCCACCGCCACCCCGGTGGGCTGGTCGAGCTCGCTGGAGGTTGCGGCGAGCCCGTCGCCGTTGAATCCGGCGCTCCCCGTGCCGGCCACGGTCAGCGCGGTGCGGGACCCTGCTCGCAGCTCCTGGATGCGCTGAGCGGTGGCCTCCGCCACATAAATGTCGCCGTCC
>Ga0302326_10023652_pt1 | contig 12514 bp, 7 predicted proteins | sample Palsa_T0_3_FD_202264 | JGI IMG/M metagenome (GOLD analysis project Ga0302326, IMG submission 202264) | Peat permafrost microbial communities from Stordalen Mire near Abisko, Sweden - Palsa_T0_3 | ecosystem: Environmental > Terrestrial > Soil > Palsa > Peat permafrost | place: Sweden: Abisko... | reverse complement strand
CGTCAGCCAGCCTCGCAACCGCGACCGGAGGTTCGCGTTCGCGGCCGAGCTCGCGGACATCATCGTGAGCTACATCGAGGGCCACTACTCGTCCGAGCAGATCGTGCCCGGCGGCCGGGGCCAGGATGACCGGACCCGGTTCGCCGACGCGCCGCAGATCCTCGTGCCCAACCCGGCTTGCATCGGGTTCGTCCGCCTGCTCGGCCGGTCAACCCGGTTCCGCAGGCCATCGGGAGAGTACGCCGTGGACCCCGCGGTTCCGGTCCTCGGCCGCTGGCTGTCGTTCCTTGCCGAGCGGGCCGAGCATCCAGGCTCGTGCTTGCTGCTCGCCGCCACTGACGCGGTCGCGCTGCACTGGGCCAGCGGCCAGAGCCCGGTCGAGGATCTCAACCTGGCGGTCCTGATGGGGTGGGTCAGCCCGCCGGCCGGGATGACCGGAGCCGAGGCGGCGTCTGCCAGAGAGGACCCGGTGACCTGGCCGCCAGCGGGCCCGGCAACTGACCCGACATTCGACAACGAGGTGCTGGCGCGGCTGATCGCCGCATGCGATGTGCCCGATGACGACGCCCGCGCCAGGCGCCGCGCCGAGAGCGCGCTGGAGGCGGCGCTCGCTGCGCAGCTGGCGCCGACCTGGCGGCTGATGTGGCGGGCCATAGGCCTGCTGCGCGAGATGCCGCCGGGCAGCCGGGTGGCAGCCCGGTGGGAGGCCGACAAGGACGCGTTCACCAGCTATGCCAGCTACCTGCGCGATGACGGCCCGCCGCAGCCGCGCCGCGATTCCGCGGTGGCGGCGGCCCGGCGGCTGAACTGGCTGGAGCGCGCGCAGGCGAGTTATGCGGCGCAGCGGGCACTCGACGACCCGCTGGTGATGGCCGAGCAGCGGCTGTCCGGGGAAGCGTTCGCCGGCACGGTGACCGCCGCCGAGCCTGGCCGGCTCGACAGCAGCGGCAAGCGGCGCAAGCTGCGCCCGATGATCACCGTCGTGACCGAGGACTCGCCGCGCGTCGACCGGGGAGCGACGCTCGTCTCGCCGTCCCGCCCGTCACAGCAGGCACGAGTGATATCGGTGTCCGCCGCGCCAGTGCAGCCCGGGCTAGTTCAGCCCCGGCCGGTGCTGGCCGCGCCAGTGCAACCCGCATCTCCGCTCGCCTTAGCGCCCTCCCCGGCGCCGGCAGCGGTGACGCCCGCGCCCGCCCGGCCGGCGCGCCGCCCGCTGGCTGTCGTCCTCGAGCTGGCCGGGGGGATGGGACGGACGCTGACCCCGGAGCCCGGCAGCGTGCCGGAACCCGGCGAGCGGCTGTGCTACACGGCGCTGGCCGACTCCTACCAGCCGCAAGGCTCGTTTCCCGACCGCGCGGAGACCCCGTGGACCCACGGCGGACCGCCGCCCGAGTACGTGCCGGCTGACGAGGACGCCGACGAGGCGTGGTCATGACCGCGGCCGGTCCGGCCACGGGTCATGCGGCCGCGGCGGAACTCGCCGCCGCGGCGGTCGCCGGCATACTGGCCGATCTGGACAGCCGGGTGGAGCGCGGCGTGGTCGTGGACTCCCCGCCTGGGGCCGGCAAGTCAGCCCTCGTCGTGCGGGCCGCAGCGGAGCTCGCCTCGGCCGGCCAGCCGGTCATGGTGGTGGCGCAGACCAATGGCCAGGTCGACGACCTCGTCGACCGGCTCGCGACGGCAGCGCAGGGAATGGCCATCGGCCGGCTATCGGGCCAGGATTACCAGCCCGTGCCGCGGGTGACGCGGCACGCCGGCGTCAGCGTTGCTCATCGGGTCCGCGACCTGGCCGGCTGCCCCGTCATGGCTGGCACGGCGGCGAAATGGGCGACCGTGGGTGATGGGTCGTGGCCCTGGGCGATCATCGACGAGGCGTACCAGATGCGCTCGGACATGCTGCTCCGCATCGCAGGGCGGTTCGACCGGGCGCTGTTCGTCGGGGATCCGGGCCAGCTCGACCCGTTCTCCACCGTCGAGATCGACCGGTGGACGGGCCTGACCTGGGATCCGATGCAGAGCGCCGTGGCGGTACTGCTGCGCAACAACCCCGATCTTGCGGTTCGCCGGCTGCCGGTGTCCTGGCGGCTGCCTGACTCGGCCGCGCCGGTAGTCGCCGAGGCGTTCTACCCGTTCACCGGCTTCCTGGCCGGAACCGGCCCGGGAGAGCGCAGGCTGGAACTCGCGACCACGGCGCTCGGGGCGGGCCCGGTCGACGAGGCCGTGCAGACCGCCGCGGCGTCCGGCTGGGCGCTGTACGAGCTGCCCGCCAGGCAGACGGTCCGTACCGATGGCGAGGCTGTCGCGGCATGCGTCGCGCTGGCCGCGCGTTTCCTGCAGCGCGGCGCGATCGCCTACTCCGAGCAGGCGCCAGGCGGAGCGCCGCTCACCGCCGACAGGATCGCGATCGGGACAGCTCACCGCGACCAGGCCCGGGCAGTCCGGGCGGCCCTGCCCCCGGAGCTGGACGGCATAACGGTGGATACCGCCAACCGCCTTCAGGGGCGCGAGTACGACGTGGCCATCGTCCTGCATCCGCTGTCGGGCCGGCGCGACGCCACTGCCTTCCACCTGGAGGCTGGCCGCCTCTGCGTGCTGACCTCACGGCACCGGCACGCCTGCGTCGTGGTGGCCAGGGTCGGCATCCCCGAGCTGCTCGACGCCCACCCGTCGACCGAGCCAGTGCACCTGAACGTCCCGGCCAAGTTCCCGGACGGCTGGGAAGCCAACCAGGCGATCATGGCCCACCTGGAGCGAGTAAGGGTGCGAGCGCCATGAGCAATCTGCTGCTATGCATACCTGCACTCCAGCGGGTCGCGCGACCGGCGGGGGGTTGTCCGGGGCCAGCAGATGGCTGGCCCCGGACGACAGCGGAGCTGCGGCATATGCCGCAGTGCGCGTCTCGCTCCCTAATTGGAGGCTGGCCGCAGCCTAGCTGCAATGGAGCCGCTGTCTGCGGGTGTCTCCATCCGCAGCACGAGAATGGCACGGTTCGTAGGCGACGGCAACTTTATAGGCAGCGGCAAGCAAAATACCACTCGCATCGGGGATGGAGCGGGAGTAGGCTCGCCATCCGTGTCGAGGCGCAAGCGCAGGCGGACCTGCCATGGGAGCCACAACTTCCCGGACTCACTGCCTGCACTCGTGGCGTGGATGGCGTGTCAGCGCTGGTCAGTGGCAGCAAAGGCGATGTTGTTCCTCGTTCTGATCTTCGTAACGGCCTGCCTGATCGGCGGCACCGCTCTGACAGGCATCCTCCGGTGATCAACTCCCCTGCCAGAGATTCCGCAGCGACTGATCCGCTCGTCGGTGAGAGGAATGTACATATATGGAATCGTTCGAAGCTTTCTTTCGCCAGGCGACTGGCAACGAGCCATACGGATATCAAGTGCGGCTGGCTCGGGACGGGCTGCCGGCCGTGGTGCAGGCGCCGACCGGGGCTGGCAAGACGGGGATCGTGCTGGCCTGGCTGTGGCGTCGGCTGAACAGCCCCGTCCCCGAGGTTGCGCCGCGGCGCCTGATCTACGCGCTGCCGCAGCGCAGCCTGGTGGAGCAGGTGGCCAGGGAGGCCGAGACCTGGCTGGCCAACCTCGGCCTGACCGGTCAGGTGGCACTGCATGTGGTGATGGGCGGCGAAGGGACCAGCCAGCGGCAGTGGCGGCTGGACATGCACCGGCCCGCGATCGTTGTAGGCACCATCGACTCGCTGGTGAGCAAGGCGCTGAACAGGGGCTACGGGATCGGCCGCGCCACGTACCCGATCGACTTCGCGCTGGTCACCAACGGCGCGCACTGGGTCATCGATGAAATCCAGCTGTGCCCGGAGTCGACGACCACCCTCCGCCAGCTGGACGCCTTCGCGAGAGCCTTCGGCACGGCGGAGCCGTTCGGGCTTACTTGCATGTCGGCGACGGTGCCGGAGACCCTGCTGGACACGGTGGACAACCCGTCGCCGGGGCCTGCCGACCTGTTGCAGATCGAGCCAGCCGACCGGACCGGGGATCTGGCGGTGCGGCTGGCCGGGCAGCGGAGGGTGCACCGGCTGCAAGCCGAGCCAGGTGATTATCCGGCGATAGCTCGAGCCGTCCGGGAACGCCATCAGCCGGGCACCCTGACGCTCGTCGTGCTCAACACGGTCGCGGCTGCAAGAGACGTCTTCAAGGAACTGCGTGGCCAGTCGGCCCCGTGCATACTGCTGCACTCCAGGTTCCGCGGGCACGAGCGCCAGCAGCTCATCGGGAAGATCACCGGCCCGCCCGGCAGTACAGACGGCATCGTCGTCGCCACTCAGGTTGTCGAGGCGGGCATCGACCTCAATGCGACCATGCTGGTGACCGAGGCGGCGCCGTGGCCGTGCGTGGTGCAGCGTGCCGGGCGTTGCAACCGTACCGGGCGGGTTGCCGGCGCGCAGCTCTGCTGGCTGCCGCCAGCCAAGCACCAGCCTTATCCAGAGCCGGACGTCGCGGCCGCGGTTGCCGAGCTGGAGGCGCTGGAAGGGACGGGCGTCACAGGCGAGGATCTTCTTCGGCACGACGTCGCCACCACCGAGCAGTCCGTCGCCGTGCTACGCCGGGCCGACCTACTCGGCCTGTTCGACACAGCGCCGGACCTGAGTAGCGCCGACCTGGACATCGCGCCCTACGTCCGGGACGCCGACGACCTGGATGCCCAGCTCGCCTGGGCCATCTGGGAGCCCGAGCCGGACGCGCGGGATGGCCGTCCGCCCGCCGAGGCCAAAGCGCCCGCTGCCCAATGGCGGTGCCGGGTGCCGCTAGCCAGAGTGGCCGACCTGGTGAAACGGGATGTTGCCGTCTGGCGCCTGGATCAGGCACTCGGGCGCTGGACGCGAGTCAGTGCCACTTGCCGTGCCCGACCCGGCGAGGTGCTGGTGGTGGCGGCCGGGGACGGCGGATACGACCCGGAGACCGGCTTCGACCCCGCCGCCCGCGGACCCGTTCCGGACAGTCCCAACCTGGTGACGCCGGCAGACCCGGCGACCGGGGCTGAGGACGCTTTTCGTGCCGACTCCGGCAGTGTGGCGCAAAGCCAGTGGGTCTCGCTGCAGCAGCACAGCGAGCAGACGCGAGACCAGGCTGGGGCACTGCTGGCAGTGCTGCGAGCGGACCTGCCAGACAAGGCCGAGGAAAGCGCGGTGACGGCTGCCTACCTGCATGACGTTGGCAAGGCGCATCCGATCTGGCAGGACGCTCTGTGTGCGCTTGCGCCGCGAGGCCGCCAGGCCGAGATCGATGACGGACGGCCCTGGGCAAAGTCCGGCACTGACGGCCGGCTCAGGTTCGCCGGAAACGTCAGCTTCCGGCATGAGATGGCCTCGCTGCTGCTCGTCGAGGGGCCGCTGAGCCGCCTGCTGGCTAGCGCGCCCGACCCGGATCTCGCCCGGTACCTGATCCTCGCGCACCACGGCAAGCTGCGAGTCCAAGTGCGCGACCCGGCCGAGGCCAGCCAGCAGATGCTGCTGGGTCTGAAGCAGGACTCCGTAGATTCTGTGCCACCTCTGCTCGGCGAGCCTGCGGCCGAGCTAACGGTTGACCTAGGCCAGTTCGCGCTCGGCGGTGAGCGGTCGTGGACGCGGGACGTGCTGACCCTGCGGGACAGGTACGGCCCATTTGTGCTGGCCTACCTGGAGATGGTGGTCCGGATCGCCGACTGGCGCGCGAGCGCCGGGATGGAAGTGGCCCAGTGACCGCAAGCCCAGTCATCGCCAGCGCGCGGTACCGCCATGTCCTGGCCGGGCTGCGGCCCGAACCGCTGGCCAGCTACCTGGCTGGCCTTGGCCTGATCCGGCTCCTCGGCGAGCAGGCAGATGTGGGCGCGAGTGCCGCCTGGGATCCGGGTGGCCTGGTCATCGACACGACGGTCGAGGATATCGCTGCCTGGCTCACTCAGGAGTACGTGCCCACGCCGGTGCTGAGCCCGTGGAACAACGGCAGTGGCTTTGGCCTGAAGGATGTGGAGTCGAAACGCATGCTCGGTGAGCTCCGGTCCTATACCTCTCCGCGCCTGGCGCATTTCTCCGCGGCGATCGATGCAGCTATGGCAGTTGCTGACGCCGCACGGAGACAGGACTGGGACAAGCCGCGCGCCGTGCTGGAATTCCGGAACAGGTGCCCGGACGCCGTCCTCCCGTGGATTGACGCTGCCGTGGTCCTGGCCGATGACCAGACGTTCTTCCCGCCCTTGCTGGGTACTGGCGGCAACGACGGGCGGCTGGACTTCTCCACCAATTTCCACCAGCGGCTACTGGACGTGTTCGGCGCCACTGACAAGGCCGTGACGAGGTCGTTCGCCCTGGCGAAGGATCTGCTTGCAGGGACGGAGAGCGAGCGGCTGGCCAATGCTTCGGTAGGGCAGTTCGACCCGGCAGCGGCGGGCGGTCCGGGCTCGTCTCGGTTCGGTGCGGCTGATTCGCTCGTCAACCCGTGGGCCTTCGTGCTGCTGGTAGAAGGTGCGCTGGTCTTCGCAGCGAGTACGGTCCGGCGGAGTCAGCATGGCGCCGGACGGGCCGCCATCCCGTTCACCGTTTACGGGTCGCCGGACGGCTCGGCGAGCGGCGCTGAAGGCGAGGAGTCGCGCGGCGAGATATGGGTCCCAGTCTGGAAGCGGCCCTACACGCTGGCCGAAATCCGCCAGCTGTTCAGCGAGGCCCGAGCCTCCTGGCACGGGCACCCGGCTCGCCGCGCCGTCGAGTTCTACGCGGCGACCAGCACTCTGGGCGTTGCCAGAGGCGTGGACGAGTTCGTCCGGTACGGCCTGCAGCGACGCAACGGGCTGGCCTTCACCGCAGTTCCCGTCGACCGGGTGGCCGTCCGAGAACGGCCTGCGGTACGGCTCGTAGCGCTAGTCGAGGACTGGGCTGCCCGGGCCAGAAGCGCTGACGCATCGGCGGCGGTCAGTCAGGCGACGCGGCAGTTCGAGGGTGCCCACCTGTCCTACGCGCGCGACGGCGAGTCCGCCGCTCTGCGTGACCTGCTCGCGGCGCTCACCACGCTGGAGCAAGCGGTTGGGCGCAGCGGACGGGCGCGGGACAAGATCGCAGTGCGCCGTCCGCCGAACGCGCGGGACTTCCTGGCCGAGTTTGAGCGAGGCGGGTCGTCCGCTGAGCTGCGGATTGCGGTCGGTCTTGCGTCCTGCGCCACCTGGTCCGCAACCGGGCCGGACAGGAGCATGCGGCAGATCTTGCTGCCGGTCGACCCGCCTGGCCCGGCGGACCGGGCCAGGTCGGCCGGGCGCTGGCGGGACACGTCCCTGGTGAGCGGCTTCGGGTCGCGGACGCTGCCCCAGGTATTCGCCGACGTGCTCGCGTGGCGGTCTCGCACTGCTGCCGACGAGCCGAGCCCGCGAGCATTCCGCGGGATCCCCACCTTCCGGTCACAGATCCCGGTGCCTGTCGCTGACCTGCACGACTGGGCGCTCGGGGTAATCGACGAGGCGGCCCTGGATCGTTGGCTGCGGGCGTGCCTGGCATTGGAGTGGCGCGGTGTTCACTGGACCTGGCCCGCCCTGGCGCCGGGCGGGCTGGTCCCCACGCTGGGTTTGCTGCACCCGCTCGCAGCCGGCCTGGCGCGCGCTCGGGGCGACGGCGACGTGTCGCTACTGGCGATGAGCCCGGACTGGGCAAGCAGGCTGGCCGCCGGCCAGGTTCGGGCCGTGCACCAGGAGGCGGCTGCCAGGCTGCGGCAGGCAGGCTTGCTCGCGGTCCCGCCGCCGCCGCGGTCCGCGAACGGCGCGCTCATCGCCGCTGCCCTGGTACCCGCTACTAGTGGCTCCGCGAAAGTGCTGCACCGGCTCACAGTCTCGCTGCGAGCAGAAGCAGGGACTACCGGCCAGGCGATCCTGCGCGGCAGCGGCGACGACCTCGATGCAGATGAAACCACCGACTCCAAGTCCACCGACTCGACCGAATCTCCCAACATCTCAGAGGAGCTGTCATGAACGCACAACGCACCGTGCTCGAAGCCGACCTGTCCCCGCTGGCCGGCTCGTTGTTCCAGCCCACCGGGTTTCCCGACCTCGGCGCGGCCGAGTTTGAGATCGGCCAGGACACCAGGGCACTGCTGGTGGAATCTGCCCAGTCGATGGCGAACCGATTGGAAAGCACCACCTGGGACGAGGCGCACGCCGATCAGGCGGAGGAAGTGGCCGTCCTGCCATACGTCCGCATCGTCAGCCCCGATGGCGGCTTCCTTTCGTCCAGTCGTCTGGAAGCGCACCGGCTCGCGTCCGCGTACATCATGGAGGGCAAGGTCGGCGGACATGACGGCGAGGCATGGTTGGCGGAGCAGTTTGCTCTGCGGAAGGGGCGCCCGCTGGACTACCGCGCTGTTGCCCGCGTCTGCTTCGCGCTCGATCCGGTGTCGCTGGTGCATGGCGTGTTCTTCGCTCGCAAGGCATGGCCGTGGCAGCCGAAGATCGCCCGGGCCGTGACCAGTTTCGTCGAGGCGTATCAAGTACGTCCGGTTGTCAGCGGCGGGGTGAAGCGGGACGGGGTCATCAACGAAGCCGAGGCAGGCGCAACCGCCAGGGGATACGGCACGGTGCCGCATCACCGGGTCGAGTACACCGCCGACAAGATCACCGCGTACTTCACGGTTGATCATGCCCAGTTCCGTTCTTATGGTCTGTCCGTGCCCGCGACGGCGCTGCTGGAGGCGCTCGCCGAGTTCGAGATCGCATCCCTGCTGGACGCCGGCCTTCGCCTGCGCACCCGGTGCGATCTTGTCGTGCGGGATGTACGCGGGGAGCGGCCGGATGCGCAGGATGCTGCCGGCCGGGTCACCAAGCTGGCTGCCGACTGCGCTGCTGAGCTCGGCCCGGTAACTGAGGTCGTCTGGGCCGGGCGTGGCAAGGGCACAGGCAACTGAAATGGGGATCACGATCGCGGTCCGGTTCCCGCTCGGGCGGTATCACGCCACGCCCTGGGACCGCAGCGTCAACGAGGGAGCGGCGGAGTGGCCGCCGGCGCCCTGGCGGCTGCTGCGGGCGCTGGTGGCCACCTGGTATACCCGCTGGCCAGACCTGCCCGCCCCAGTTTTCGACGCGCTGCTGGATGCACTTGGTGAGCCGCCGTCGTACCTGACGCCGCCTGCCTGGCCTGGGCATACCCGCCACTACCTGCCCGACCTCGGTCACAAGAAGGGCGAGACCGGCGGCACTGACCTTACCCTCGACCCGTTCTTGTCGGTCGGCCGCGATGAAGAGGTACTGATCCGGTGGGACGGCGACTTGTCGGCTGAGCAGCGGGAGGTGCTCGCCAAACTGGTTGAGCTGGTGCCGTACCTCGGCCGGGCCGAGTCAGTCTGCGAGGCGCGGCTGCTGGACAGCGACCCGGTGCCGGACGAAACCTGGTGGCGGCCGGGAGCCGGCGGCGCTCGCCGGGCCCGGCTGCTGGCCCCAGCTCGCCCGGTGAGCAGGCCGGCCCTGGAGGTGACCACGGGCGAGATGCGCAGAAATCGGCGAACGTTGCCGCCCGGCTCAGTCTGGGTGAGCTACGCCACCGGTCCGGCGGTCGCGTCGCCGACGCCCGCCCGACGTCGGCCGGAGCCGGTCGAAGCGGTCCGGTTCTTCGTCGCAGGCCGGGTTCCGCTGCGGCCCGCGAGCGGGATCCTGCTGGCCGACGAGGTGCACCGCCAGTTCGGGAACCAGCTCGCTGCTGCCGGGCTCCCCGACGACCGGCGGCGGGTGATCCTCGGCAGCGGGGGAGCGGCAACCGATCATGAACACGCCCACTGGATTCCGATCGCGGGGGGGAGTGAGCGGGGACCATGCGTTATGGCTCTGGTTGTATGGGTGCCAGGTGGACTGGAGCCCGAGGAAGTTGCTGCGATCGTTACCTTGCGCGGGGTTGATGGCCGCAAGGGCGGGCGCAGCGGCGAGGGCTACGAGGTGCGCGGGTTCCCGGCACTCGAGTTGCTATTCCAGGCGGCCGGGCCGATTGGGCAGGTGGCGCCGGAGTTGTGCGCGCCAGCGCGGCGATGGCACAGCCACACGCCGTACCTGCCCGTACGGCACCGCAAGCGGGAGATACTGGATGACTTCGTTGCGGCTGATGTGGCTGCCGAGTTGCGATATCGCGATCAGCCGCCAGCCGTCGTTGTGCGGGTCGCCGTGGACGACAGGCTGCCCGACAGGTGGGCCCTTGACTTCCGCCGTTACCGGATCAACGAACGCAGGGACAAGTCTCGGCCCGGGCTCGGCCTGCGCCTGGAATTCGCCGAAGAGGTGTCGGGACCGTTGCTGCTCGGCCAGCTCAGTCACTTCGGGTACGGCATCTTCGAGCCGGAGCCGGGGTAACCATGCTCACCGAATTGCCGGACCTGGTGCCGGCGCGGATGCTGAACGAGTACGCCTACTGCCCGCGGCTGTTCTTCCTGGAGTGGGTGGACTCGCTCTGGGCGTCGAATGCCGACGTGGCCGAGGGCGATCGCCGGCACCGCCGGGTGGATGCCGGGGGAGGGGCGGCGCCGCTGCCGGACGAGGGCGAGGTGAAGGCGGCGCGGTCGGTCGAGCTGTCGAGTGAGCGGCTCGGCATTGTGGCAAAGCTTGACCTGCTCGAGGCGGCGGGCGGCGGCGTAATGCCGGTCGACTTGAAGAAGGGTCGGCCCGCGCTGGACGGCACGGCCTGGGAAGCCGACGCTATTCAGATCTGCGCTCAGGTCCTGCTGCTGCGCGAGCACGGGTATGCCTGCGAGCGCGGTGAGATCTTCTACGCGGAGACGCGCCGGCGTGTGCCTGTCGAGACGACACCCGAGCTAATGGCCCGGACTCTGGAGGTCGTAGCCGAAGCGCGGTCTGCGGCAACCCGGCTGGTGCCGCCGCCGCCGCTGCAGTCCAGCCCGAAGTGCCCGCGTTGCTCGCTGGTGGGGATCTGCCTGCCTGACGAGACCAACCTGCTGGCCAGGCGAAACGATGGGCCGCCGCGCCGGCTCATAGCGAGCGATCCGGACTCGGCGCCGCTGTACGTGACGGAGCCCGGCTCCATGGTCGGCGTGGACGGCGGCCGCCTCACTGTGTCCAAACGCCGGGAACCCCTCGCCAGCATGCGGCTGATCGACGTGCTGCACGTATGCGCGTACGGCAATGTCCAGGTGAGCGCACAGGCGCTGCGAAGCCTGTTCGAGCGCGATATCGACGTCTTCCATTTCTCCTACGGCGGCTGGCTGCTTGGCATGACGACCGGACTGCCCAGCAAGAACGTGATGCTGCGGATCCGGCAGACCACGGCCGCTGCCCGCGGGGAGATCGACGCGCCGCGGCGGATGATCGCCGGGAAGATCCGCAACTGCCGGGTACTACTACGTCGCAATGGCGGCGAGTCTGTCGCGCGCACGGTCGGGCAGCTGGCGGCGCTGGCCCAGCAGGCCGAGCGCGCAACAGGCCTGCCGGAGTTGCTCGGTATCGAGGGCGTGGCCGCGCGGCTGTACTTCGAGGCGTTTCCCGCTCTCGTTGAACGCGCGACCGAGCTGCCGGGGGTCGCGTTTACCGGGCTGCGGAACCGCCGGCCGCCCACGGACGTGGTCAATTGCCTGCTTTCGTTCTGCTACGGGATGCTGACCAAGGAGGTCATGGCGGCGTGCCTCGCGGTTGGCTTCGATCCTTACGTCGGGCTGCTCCATCGGCCGCGGTTTGGCCGGCCTGCGCTCGCGCTCGATCTTGCTGAGGAGTTCAGGCCCCTCCTGGCAGATTCGACAGTGCTCACTGTCATCAACAACCGCGAGATCGGCGGCTCGGATCTCCTCGTGCGCGCTGGGGCGGTCACGCTGACAGGTGAGGGGCGCAAGGCCGTGATCCGTGCCTGGGAACGGCGGATGACGACGCAGGTGCGCCATCCGCTCTTCGGGTACACGGTCAGCTACCGGCGCGCGGTGGAGCTGCAGGCGCGGATTCTGGCTGCGCACCTGGTTGGCGAGCTGCCTCAGTACGAGCCGCTGGTCACCAGGTAGCGCCGTGGCCCGCCGACGTTACCTGGTCGCCTACGACATTCGCGAGGACCGGCGGCTGCGGAATGTCGCGACCTGCATGGAGGGCTACGGCACGCGGATCCAGTACTCAGTATTCGTTTGCGATCTGTCTGACCAGGAGACGGTCCTCATGCGCGGCGACATCGAGGCCCGGATGAAACCGTCGGAGGACAGCGTGATGGTCATCGACCTCGGCCAGGCGGGGGACTCTTCACGGTTCCTGTTCCTCGGCCACCATAACAAGCTTCCGGTGTCGAGTGCCGTCATCGTCTGAGCGTGCGAGCGCTCCGGTGGTGAGTCTGATCCCGGGGACCGCTCGCATGCAGGTCAGCCATCGTTCGTGCACCTTGACAACTCCACAGAGAAACGCCAGTCTGCCGATTGCACGGAACCGCTCGCATAGCCTCGGATTTGCGCTGCTCATGTGGCTCGATTTTTGCGAGCCGTCATCCCGCCCGTCACGGGCGGGCTCCATTGCGGCGAGCTACTCTCTGTGACTCCCGGCCGCTAGTTGATCGTCATCCCGCCCGTCACGGGCG
>Ga0302326_10023650_pt1 | contig 12515 bp, 11 predicted proteins | sample Palsa_T0_3_FD_202264 | JGI IMG/M metagenome (GOLD analysis project Ga0302326, IMG submission 202264) | Peat permafrost microbial communities from Stordalen Mire near Abisko, Sweden - Palsa_T0_3 | ecosystem: Environmental > Terrestrial > Soil > Palsa > Peat permafrost | place: Sweden: Abisko... | reverse complement strand
TAACGGGGCAGGCAAAGTTGAGATCGATCACGTCATACCCCGCCTGCCAGAGAACGCTCGCCGCCCGCGCCATCGTTTCCGGCTCGCTCCCCATGATCTGGCCGGCGATGGGATGATCTTCGTCGTTGATGTCGATCGAGCGGCGCAGCCCTTCGCCGCCGCTGAGGAGAATGATATCGAGCAGCGCCTCGGTGACCGCGTAGGGGCAGCCGCGCCGGCGGGCGACCAGCCGCATGGCGCGGTCGCTGTACCCGGCCAGTCCGGCCTGACAGAAAGGGGCGGCGGTATGGTGGGGGCCGATCTGCATGTTCGTTCACGCCGAGGATCTTCCTGCCTGGAGCAGCGAGAGGGGCTCGGCGAATGCCACTTGCATCGCGGGGCCGAGACTCGCGGCCAGGGAGATGACCATCACCACCGCGACGCCCACCGCGATGATGTTCCAGGGGCGGACGATCGGGGGATCATATCCGGTAACAGTCACCGAGAGCGCATGGGCATCGGTGCCCATCAATAGGCCGGCTCCGACGCCCATCACGCAGGCGATGATTCCGAGCAGCGCCGCCTCGGCGACCACCAGCCGCAATAGCGTGCCGCGCGTCACTCCGACGCTGCGGAGAATTCCAAACTGCCAGCGCCGGCTGCGCACGCTGGCCATGATCGTGTTGGTGACCCCCAGCGACGCGATTCCCATTGCGGCAAACGCGACGGAGCTGATCATCAAGACGATCTTGTGAAACTCCGTTTCGATCTTGTACTTCAGGGGGCGCACGTCGCCGGCCCGCAGGCCCTCCAGCTTGAGTTCTTTCTGCACCGTCTTGAGCACGTCCGCTTTGTCCGCCGCGTATTCGAGATTGGCCACCACCAGCGGATAGCGATCGACGCCGAAGTCGCGCTTCGCATCTTCGAGCGTGCCGAAAACACTGGCGGCGGTGCGCTGATCCATGGAATTGCCCATGTCGTAGACGTTGACGATCACGTCAATCCCCGGCGACCAGATTACGCCGGCTATGGTGTAATCCTGCGGTCCATGGTCGGTCTGGAGCTTCAGCTTATCGCCAACGTGCAGCCCCTTGAGCGTGCGGAATTCGTTGGTGACCAGCAGATGCCGGCCCTCTTTGAGCAAACGCTTTGCGTCCTGCTCGTTTCCCTCGCGGAAATCCAGAGCCATGAGATCGAACCCGCGGTCAGGATTGATGCCGAAGAACATGGTCGCATCGGGCATGACCATCGCCTCTGCGAGGCCAAAAAATCCGTGGGCGAGTCCCGGTGTCGCGATGGCGATGGGCATGACCTGGCCGCGTTTGATTCCCTGCACATTATCCAGCTTGGCGACATCCTGCATCGGGATGCCGCCGAGCATGTTGGTGGCGATGAAGATGTCGGGGAACTTGTCGGGAAGCCTCCAGCCGGCCATCGCGCTGTTCCCCTGGATCTGCAGGACGACGAGCGTGGCGAGACCGACCATCAGCGCGGTGCAGGTTCCGGCCGCGCGCCAAATCCCGCTGCTGAGTTGCTGGCGAAGCATCGCAAAACGGACGGCGAATACCCCCGCCACCAACCGTCCGACGAGGCGTTCGACGACCCAGACGATCGCCGGGGACATGAGAAATAGTCCGGTCAGGAGCGTGGGGAGGCCCAATGCGAAATGCGCAATGAATCGGAACTTCTGCGTCGAGCCCCGTGGGTCGGCGGCACCGAGTGCCGTGATGATCTGCGGCAGCGGGCCGAAGAAGATCAACGGGTCGATTGTCACCAGCATCGCCCCAATGACCGCACAGAGAATCCAGTTGCGCGCACGCGGCGGAGAAGACTGCGGCATCATCGCGTCCAGCGGGCTGACATGCGAGGCGCTCCAAGCCGGCAACAGACTCGCCAGCAGCGCCGCGCCGAGCGATCCGCCGACGCCGAGCAGGATTCCTCCCCAGCTGAGAACCGCGCCGGTGATGAAAAATGCGCTGAACATCCAGGTTAGAATCTGCACCCAGAAGAGCCCCAGCGGCACCCCGATCAATGCGCCGGTTCCCGCCAGGAGAATGCCTTCGATGAGCACCAGTGCCGCGACATGGGATCGCAACGCCCCGACAGCCCGGAGCATCGCCAATGTTCGTTGCCGCTCTAGAACGCCCATGCTCAGCGCCGAGAAGACGATGAACGTCGCGGTCAGCATCGAGACGGTGCCGCCGGCATAACTCAGCAGATCGACGGCTGCCAGTTCATTGTCCAGTTGCTGCTTGGTCTGGGCGGAGGACTTCATTCGGATGCCGGGACTGATCTTCTCGAGCTTCGGCGTCCATTCGTCATCGAATCGCTCCACATCGGCTCCCGGCCGCAGCGCCACCAGCACCCGCGTCACGCGGCCGGCCAGATCGGCGAATCGCTGCAGCGTTTTCAGCGGAACGTAGAGCACCGGCCGACCCTCGACAATAATGGCCGGCTTATGCACGACGCCGACCACCGTCAGCGTCAACCGTTTGTCGAGACCGGGAAGCGTGATCGTCTGTCCAGGCGAGACTTTCAGTTGCTGTGCCGTGGCTTGATCCACCACCACAAAGTCGCCGTCATTTCCTTCAAACCACTTGCCATCGACGATATCGAGGTTGGCCGCCAGCATGTCGTTCGGCCAATCAATCCCGTTGACGGCGGCGACCCTCCCCGCCTCTTCCTTTCCGTCGAGTTCCTTGAGCAGGCCGTTTTGCAGTTCGAGACGGGCCGCCAATCCGCGAACGCGCGGGTCCTCCCGCAGCGCGGCAGCGACATCTTCGGAGATCGTGCCGCGCGGGTCATTCTGCTTGCTGATGAGGATGTCGACCGGACCGAGATAGCGATCGAGATAGTGCCGCGCTGCGGCTTGCGCGGAGGCGTAGCCGCCGGTCACAGCAACGACCAGGCTCACCGACAGGGCCACCGCCAATATCGTCAGAATCGCCCGGGTGGGGCGTGCGGCCAGTGATTTGAGCGTTAGGCGGAGGAGGAACATTGCACTACTTCAAACTCTCCTGATATCTTGCCGCCAAACCCTGGCGGCCGTCGGCATCGTCGACGGCAAAACGCTCGACCAGCATGCCATCCTTCAGCACCGCGACCTCCTGCGCATATGCCGCGACGGAGGGCTCGTGGGTCACCATGACTATCGTCTTTCCGTGCACCACAGACAGATCCCGCAGCAGCTCGCAGACGGCTTTGCTGTTGCCCGAGTCGAGATTTCCCGTCGGCTCATCGGCGAGAATGACTGCCGGATCGGTCACCAGCGCTCGGCCGATGGCCACGCGCTGCTGTTCTCCACCGCTCATTGCATCCGGGCGATGGGTGCGGCGCGAGCGCAGCCCGAGGCTGTCGAGCAGCCGATCTACTTTGGCCCGGCTCTCGGTGCGGTTGCGGCCTTCCAACATCAGCGGCAAACCCAGATTTTCCTCCGCCGACAGGGTGGGAATCAGGTTAAACGCCTGAAAGACCAGTCCGATTTTGCGTCGCCGAAAGAGCGTGAGATCGCGGTCGGTGAGCGCTGCCAGGTCTGTGCCATCCACAAGCACGCGTCCGCCGTCCGGCTTGGTCAATCCCGCCATCAGGTGCAGCAGCGTGCTCTTCCCCGAGCCGCTGGCTCCCATCACGGCCAGAAACTGCCCCGCCTGCACCTCCAGACTCACGCCCGCCAGCGCCGAAACCCCGGTGCTTCCCTGGCGAAACGCCTTCCGAACTGCCTCAATCACCAGCGGTGCCATACGGCAAGTTTCCTCGGCTCGGGACTATAGCAGGACCAAGCGACGAAGGCACGGGAGAGGGTTCAGGGTTCAGGGTTCAGGAAGAGACAGACGGCTTTCAGCTTCTCACTAAGGTTACAAACCGACGGCCCTATCATTCCTTCGCGCGGAGTCTTTGCTTCTCCTGAACCCTGAACCCTGAACCCCGAACCCTTCCATGCGTCTTCTCGTCACCGCTGATCTGCACTACAACCACGCTCATAGTCGGCCGCTGGCCGATGAGGTGATCGACCGGATGAACGCCGCTGGGGGCGATGTGCTGCTGGTGGTTGGAGATACGGCTTCGGCCGACGGCGACGCGCTGGAGCGGTGTCTGCAACGATTCGATTTCGCCGGGCCCAAACTTTTTGTCGCGGGGAACCACGAACTCTGGACGGCGCGGTCGGACAGTTGCGCGATCTTCGCTGAAGAGCTTCCGGCGCGAGTCCGCGCGCTCGGCTGGCATTGGCTCGAGACCGATCCGTTCGTTGCCGGCGAGGTTGCCATCGTCGGCACCATCGGATGGTACGACTATTCCTTTGCCGTTGCGTCGTTGGGAATTCCGCGGCGTTTTTATGCCCGCAAGATTTCCCCCGGGGCGGCCGAGCGGTTCCCCGAATATGCCGATCTCTTTGAGCCGGCCGACGACATCTCCCCCGCTGCGCGAAATATCGTCGCGCGGTGGAATGACGGGCGTTACGTGAAGCTGGGGATGTCCGATGAAGCGTTCCTCGATCAGCGGCTCGCGCAGCTGGATGTGAATCTTCGCCGAGTCGCCGGCGCCACGCAGGTCGTCGCGGCGGTGCATCATCTTCCGTTCGCCGCCCTCTGCCCGTCGTCGCATCGGGCGCTGTGGGATTTCACCAAGGCTTATCTCGGCAGCGAAAAGATCGGCCGGCTTCTTCTAGAACACTCCAACGTCCATACGGTCTACTGCGGGCACAGTCATCTGCCTGTCGAAGCGCGGATCGGAGCGCTTCACGCCATCAACATCGGCAGCGGGTACCGTTGGAAGACGTTTCGAACGCTGGATATTTAGTCGGGTTCACGGCGGGCGCTGCCATCCTGCCGAAGGTAGTCGGTCAATTCCCTGGAATGCTCTTGCGGAAGCCGATTGTGCACATTCATGCGAATGTTCCGCTTGACGCCTAACGGCACCAGTGCGGCGTGCGTGGCAGAGACATCGTAAGCTTCATCGAAATCGGCATGGCCGCTCGACCGCAATGCGCAGCCGCATTTTCTGCACCACTCCTTGTGCTGCGTGTCAAAACCGGGGTGGTGCATGTCCCATTTCTACCAACCCGGCACCACATTTCGTGAACGGCAATCAGGTGATGCGGCAGGCATATCCGAAGGGATTGCCGTGGGAGACGTGAAACTGTCGGCCCGTTCTGCCCCCTCTCCCGGTACTTCCGGGAGAGGGTTGGGGTGAGGGTGATTTGGACTTTCGGACGACGTTGGTACTCGAAATCACGCTCACCGCGCCCCCCCGGCCCTCGCCCGGAGTACCGGCAGAGGGGGAACGTTTCGCCAAAAGTGTCACGCACCGCAGCTGGTGGATGCCAGCCGGCGTGGAACGTGCCGCACAGGGCTGATATACTCCGATGCGTTCCCACTCACCGATCAACAGGAGCAGACGTGATGTCCGGCATGACTTTGACAGAGAAGATCCTCGCCAAGCATTCCGGCAAGGCGACCGTCGCCCCCGGGGAAAACGTCTGGGTCAATGTCGATGTCCTGATGACCCACGACATCTGCGGCCCCGGCACGATCGGTATTTTTCACGACAAGTTTGGCCGTCAGGCCAAGGTCTGGGCAGCCGACAAGGTCGTGATCATTCCCGATCACTACATTTTCACCGCTGACGAAAAGTGTCACCGCAACGTCCAGGTGCTGCGCGACTTTGCCCGCGAACAGGGGATTCGCTATTACTACGATCCCGAGTTTGTCCGCAATGAGCCGGGCATGCCCAATCCCTACAAGGACCCGACCAAGACCAATTACAAGGGCGTCTGCCACAAGGCGCTTCCCGAAGAGGGGCACGTCCGCCCGGGCGAAATTCTCCTCGGGACCGATAGCCATACCTGCACCGCCGGCGCCTTCGGACAATTCGCCACCGGCGTCGGCAATACCGATGCCGCGTTTGTCCTTGGAACCGGCAAAACCTGGCTCAAAGTGCCCCCCACCATGAAGTTCATGTTCCACGGGCAGATTCCCCCCTACCTGACCGCCAAGGATCTGATTCTCGCCGTGATCGGAGCCATCGGAGTGGACGGCGCGACCTACCGCGCCATGTATTTCGCAGGCGAAGGCGTCGCTTCCCTCACACTCGAAGACCGCATGACGCTCACCAACATGGCGATCGAAGCCGGCGGCAAGAACGGCGTGTGCGACGTCGACGAGAAAACGTTGCAATACGTTCGACATCGCAGCAATGTCCCCCATTGGGACGTCGTGACCGACGACCGAAACGCGAAATATTTCAGCGAATACGAATGGGATCTGAGCACGATGGAGCCGCTGGTCGCCAAGCCCCACTCCCCCGACAACAAAGACACCGCCCACAACTGCCGCGACGTGAAACTCGACCGCGCCTATATCGGCTCGTGCACCGGCGGGAAGATCACCGACATGATCTTTGCCGCCAGCATCCTCAAGGGAAACCAGGTGAAGGTGAAGACCTTCGTCGTTCCCGGCAGCACGGAAGTCCACGCCGACATGAAGCGCCTCAACATCCGCGGCGTTGAGAAAGACGCCAACGAGAAGAGCATCGAAGACATCCTGCTCGATGCCGGCTGCCTGGTCGGCCCCAGCGGCTGCAGCGCCTGCCTCGGCGGGCCGGGCGATACGTTCGGCCGGCTCAACAGCACCGAGGTCTGCATCAGCACCACCAACCGCAATTTTCCCGGCCGGATGGGGAGCACCAAGTCCGCCGTCTATCTCGCTTCGCCGTTGACCGTTGCCGCCAGCGCTCTGACCGGACACGTCACCGATCCCCGCGAGTTTGTCAGCCAGCCGATCGAGACGGGAATGGCGGGAGTTCTGTAACGTCAGATGAAATCTCTTACCCAACACCTGACGTTCAACATTCCCTCGAAGATGGCCTTCGTGAACATCACATCGCAGGTCGAGGAAGCGGTTCGTAAGAGCGGAGTCGTCGAAGGTCTGGTGCTCTGCAACAGCATGCACATCACCAGCAGCGTGTTCATCAACGACGACGAGCGCGGTCTGCACCACGATTTTGGCGTTTGGCTTGAACAACTTGCCCCGTTCAACCCCGATCCGAACCATTACCATCACAATCGCACCGGCGAAGACAACGCCGACGCACATCTCAAGCGGCAGATCATGGGTCGGGAGGTTGTGGTCGCCATCACCAAAGGGAAACTCGATTTCGGCCCATGGGAACAAATCTTCTACGGCGAGTTCGACGGCCATCGGCAAAAACGCGTGCTGGTGAAAGTGATTGGGGAGTAGCTAGTCCAAGCCCATTTCAGCGAGCCAGCGCTCGGCATCCAATGCTGCTTTGCAGCCCATGCCGGCGGCGGTGACTGCCTGCTTGTAGACCGGGTCGGCGACGTCGCCGGCGGCGAATACGCCTTCGACGCTGGTCGTGGTGCGAAACGGATCAGCAAGAACAATGAAGCCCTTGGGGTCCAGCTTGAGTTGGTTGTTCAGGAACTTCGTGTTGGGCGTGTGGCCAATGGCGACGAACATGCCGGCGGCGTTGATCTCACTCTTGTCGCCGGTCACGACGTTGCGGATGCGCACGCCGCTCATTTTCTCGCCGCTGCCCAGCACCTCCTCGACGACCGAGTTCCAAACCGGCGTCACCTTCGGGTTGTCCAGCAGGCGCTTGGCCATGATCTGGCTGGCGCGCAGGGTATCGCGGCGGTGGACCACGTAGAGTGCCTTGGCGAACTTGGTGAGATAATTGCCTTCCTCCGCGGCCGAGTCGCCGCCGCCGACCACCACGAGATTCTGGTTGCGGAATATCGGCAGCGCGCCGTCACACACGGCACAGGCGGAAACCCCGTGGTTCTTGAAACGTGTTTCCGATTCCAGGCCGAGATAGTTGGCGCTGGCGCCGGTGGCGATCACCAGCGCGCGGGCCGTATGCGATTGGCCGGATGAGTCCACCACTTTGAAGGGACGCTCGCTGAGGTCGGCGGAGACGACATCCTCGGTCAGAACGCGCGTGCCGTACCGCACCGACTGCATCTTCATATGCACCATCAAGTCGGGGCCTTTGATGCCGTCGGGGAAGCCGGGGAAATTCTCCACCTCGGTGGTGAGATTCAACTGGCCGAGCGGCAATCGGCCGGCCATGTGATTTTCGTGGGTGTGGGCCCCTTCGATGACAAGGGGGTTCATGTTGGCGCGGGCGGCGTAGATCGCGCAGGTCCACGCGGCGGGGCCGGATCCGATGATGATGAGGTTTTCTTGCATGATGTTGGCTGATTCTAGGCTGAGCAGTCGAAACTTATACGCGGGCGACGACCGCGTCGGTAATTTGGGACGTTGTCGCGGTGCCGCCGAGATCGCGCGTGTGATTTTTGGGGTCGGCCACGACTTCCTGGCAAGCCTTCTGGATCGCTCGGGCGGCATCGGGCTGATCGAGAAAATCCAGCATCATCCCGACCGAGAGAAACGTGGCGATCGGATTGGCGAAATTCTTCCCGGCGATATCGGGAGCGCTGCCATGCACGGGCTCAAACATGCTGGCGAATTTTCGCGTCGGGTTGAGATTCCCGCTGGCGGCCATCCCCATGCCGCCCTGAATGGCGGCCCCAAGATCCGTGATGATGTCGCCAAACATGTTCGTCGTCACGATCACATCGTAGATGGCGGGCTTCGTGACCATGTACATCGTGCAGGCGTCAACGTGATGATAGTCGGTCGCGATGCTCGGGAACTCGGCTTTGACTTCCTCGAAGGCGCGGAGCCAAAGATTGTGGGCGAAGCGCAGGACATTGGTCTTGGCTACGAGCGTCACCTTTTTTCGGTTGAACTTGATCGCGGTTTCAAACGCGTAGCGGATGCATCGCTCGACGCCGCGGCGTGTGGTGACTTCGATCTGATTGGCGACTTCGTGCGGCGTGTTCTTGTAGAGGAACCCGCCATTGCCGCAGTACAGCCCTTCGGTATTCTCGCGGACGATAATCATGTCGATGTCCGCTGGCGCGACGTTGCGAAGCGGCGTGGGGACGCCGGGGAGGAGCCGGGTCGGCCGAAGGTTGATGTACTGGTCCAGTTCGAAGCGCATCTTGAGAAGGATTTCGGTTTCAAGGATTCCCTGTGGAATCTGGGCCGACCCGCGCGGATCGACGCCGACGGCGCCGAAGAGAATCGTGTCGTGCTGGCCGAGCTCTTTGATGGCGCTGTCGGGAAGCGTTTGCCTGGTCGCCAGGTAATGTTCTCCGCCAAAGGGATAGTCCGTCGTCGTGAAGGAGAAGCCAAATTTCTCGGCGGCGGCCTTGAGGACGCGCAGGCCCTGAGGAATCACTTCTTTTCCAACTCCGTCGCCGGGCATGACTGCAATGTTCATAGGGGCGGCAAGGGTAGCGGGAGATGGCCCCGGGGGAAAGGCGGAGGCGAGAGTCCGAAACCCCAAAGCCCAAATCAGAATGACGAAACCAGAAACCAGAATCAAGCCCGAATGACGAATGACCGAATGTTGCGCGGGCGGTGAAGCCGCGCCGTTTCGTTACTGCACGCGTTCCCAGCTACGCGCGGCTGCTGGGTCCCCGTTTCTTCATTCGGTCATTCGTCATTCGGGTTTGATTCGGGGATTCGGGTTTCGTCATTCGGGTTTTTTCGAGGCACTTTCGTCATCCGGGTTTACCGACGGCATTCACGATCTGCTCCGCAATCGCCTCCGGCGGTTGGTCGCCGGCGATCCAGCGGACGTTGGGAAAGCGTCGGAACCATTTCATCTGCTTGCGCGCCAGTTGCCGGGTGGCCATTTTGATTCGCTCAATCGTCTGATCGAGCGGCAGTGCACCGTTCAGGTGCGCGATCAGTTCGGCGTAGCCGGTCGCCTCGCTGGCGGTGTCGGAGAGCTTGCCGTATCGAACCATGAGGCTGCGGACTTCTTCGCACCAGCCGGCCTCGATCATGCGCTTGACGCGGGCGTTGATTCGGCGGTTCAGCACGTCCCGATCCCAGTCGAGCCCGATCCATTTGGCAGCGTGTCGGGGAACAGACTGCCCCCAGTCAGTTTGCAGAGACGAGATGGGCCGGCCGGTAAGTTGATAGACCTCCAGGGCGCGGATGAGACGTCGCGTGTCATTCATATGAATGCGCCCAGCGGCGGCGGGATCGACCTTTTGAAGACGCGCGGCCAGCTCGGCACCGTCGAGGCGGCTCAGCTCGTCGCGCATCGGGTGGTCGGCAGACGGGCCAGTAAACAGGCCTTCGAACAGCGCCTTGTAATACAGCGGCGTGCCGCCGGTCGCGATGAGTGGAACGCGGCGTGCGGCGGCATCGGCGATCACCGCATCGCCAGCTTGAACGAAACGAGCCACCGTAAACGTTTCATTCGGATTCACCACATCGAGCAGATGATGGCGAACTTCGGATTGCTCCAGGGAAGCGGGCTTGGCCGTTCCGATGTCCATGCCGCGATAAACCTGCATCGAATCCAGCGAAAGGATCTCGGCTCCGGTGCGCCGTGCCACCGCCAGCGCAACGTCCGATTTGCCCGATGCCGTCGGGCCGAGAAGCACGAGAAGATTACAGGAAACTGCCATGTCGGCACGGGCTGCAACATTGGCAGAATCGCTGGAAGCCACTTCTGAAGTCAACTTTCCCTAAATAAGCCTACGATCGTGACTTACTATATCACGCGCGCCTCAGCATCTCTGGCACTGGCTTTGTTTTCTATTGGAGCGTACTGGTCAATGTTTAACCAAAAAGGAGTACAGATCATGTCACTTCCGACAAGAGTAGCTCGACAACAAGGCGATCCGTTTGATACTGCGCAGCGCGAATTCGAACACATGCTGGGCCGATTTTTCAGCGGTGGCCCCGGCGACGCTGGCGGACGTTTGGCCCCCTACGGTGTGGACGTGCGCGAGGACGCCGATCACATTTACGTGGAGGCGGAGCTGCCCGGCTATAAGAAAGAAGACATCAACGTGACGCTGGAAAACCAGACGCTGACGATCTCTGCACAGCGCAAGACCGAGCAGCCGCAGAAAGAAGGCAACGGCGGAAAAGGCGAATGGCTCCTCCGAGAACGGAGCTACACGCAGTTCCATCGCAGCTTTACGCTGCCGCCGACCGTGGATGAGCAGACCGTCAATGCCAAGCTGAACGAGGGCATTCTGACGATCACTCTCAACAAGCGCGAGGAAACCAAGCCTCGCCGGATCTCGGTAGCGTAACCGGCTCACGGCCGCACCTTACTTAAAGGCCGTTCGATATCGCTTTTAGCGGCGTCCCGAAGGGACGAGAGTGCGATGGCGGACAAGAGGTGCTGGAACTCTGAAACCGCTTGTCAGCCGGATTGAGTCGTCGCCTCGCAACCTCACGCAGCTGTCGGGGCGTCTCCCGTTTGGAGACGCCTCGCTTTTGTTGCGGCGTTTGCCGCAACGATCGATGCATTCCGCTGCAGGATCGGCAGCTTCACGCGTTTCATCGCCGAGCCCCGCAGGCGCGTGCTGTATTGGTCGTCAGTCCAATTTAACACCTCACGTGCGTCGATGTTTCCGGTGGGGAATCGCGGCTTCCATGCCGGATCGTTGGCGGCCGGCGCTTTACGATTAAAGGGACAAACGTCCTGGCAGATATCGCAGCCATAGAGCCACTCCCCGATCGCGGGCTGCAGCTCGGCTGGAATCGCGCCGCGATGTTCGATCGTGAGATAAGAGATGCAGCGGCGGGCGTCGAGCTGATAGGGAGCGGTGAATGCCTGCGTTGGGCAGGCGTCAAGGCAGCGGGTGCAGGAGCCGCAGTGATCGTCCATCGGCTCGTCGGTGGGAAGGGCCAGCGTGGTAATGATTTCGCCGAGCAAAAGCCATGAGCCGAGCTGGGGGTGAATGACGCAGGTGTTCTTCCCCATCCAACCGACGCCGGCGCGGGCGGCGAGGTCTTTTTCCAACACGGGCGCCGTATCAACGCACGCGCGAGTCTGGCAATCGGGGACAGTCTGGCGAATCCAGTCGGCCAGCAGGTGCAAACGCGATTTCATTACCTCGTGGTAGTCGTCCCCCAGCGCGTACCGGGCGATTTTTCCCGGCGCGGCGCCGGCACCCTCTGAAGCCGGCTCCAACGGAACGTGATAGTTGACCGCCACGCAGATGGCGCTGACGGCCCCCGGCAGATAATTCGCCGGCTCGACCCGCTCCTCAAACCGCGCCGCCAGGTAACCCATCTCCCCGGCCCGCCCATCATCGAGCCACTGGCGGAAGTAGTCGGCGTACCGAGAAGCGTCGCAGCGCGCGATCCCGACGCGATCGAAACCCAGTTCAGCGGCTTGCCGTTTGATGGCCAAGGCCAAGTCGCTGCCGGCAACGTTAAGTGGGTGAGGCTCGTTCACAGGAGACTTGCCAGCGATAACAGTTCAGCGCGCGTTATCAATTCTCACGACTCCGGGAGAAAAACATGGAAGCCAGGCAAGCACACGGACCGCCGCCGCCTCGATAACCCGATTTGGCGACAGACTGCCGCGCGGTTTCTGCTCTGTGCCACAATCCGTCGAAATCTTCGCATGTTGCGCAAATTTTTTTAAGTGCACGCAGTGGCTGCACAATACAAGGGAAGAGACTTCACCAC
>Ga0302326_10023649_pt1 | contig 12515 bp, 16 predicted proteins | sample Palsa_T0_3_FD_202264 | JGI IMG/M metagenome (GOLD analysis project Ga0302326, IMG submission 202264) | Peat permafrost microbial communities from Stordalen Mire near Abisko, Sweden - Palsa_T0_3 | ecosystem: Environmental > Terrestrial > Soil > Palsa > Peat permafrost | place: Sweden: Abisko... | reverse complement strand
TGGCGGAAACGCGCCATATCACCCGCCTGCTGCACGTTCGCCCCGAGATCGATGATGTCGACGGCGATTTGTTCGTGCCCTTGCGCTTGCATGTCGCCGCCCATCAATCCGACGGTCATCAACGGACGACCGCCGCGTTCGATAAATCCGGCCATCAGCGTATTGAACGGGCGTTTGTGTGGAGCGATCGCATTGGGGCTCTTGGGATCGAGCGTGAAGAGACCCCCGCGGTTGTGCAGGATGAAGCCGTACCGGGGCACCGTTAGGCCCGAACCAAACTCAGCGTAGTTACTGTTGACCCACGACACCATGTTGCCCCAGCGATCGGCGGTCGAAAGCACGATCGTATCGCCGGCTCCGTCGTTTTCGCCGGGCGCGGCGATCGGCGTCGCGTGGTTCGGATCGATCTTCGCGCACAGTGATTCGGCATGTTCGCGCGAGAGCAGCCGCGCAACCGGTACATTTTCAAAATCAGGGTCGGCGTCGTAGCGATACAGATCCGCGTATGCGAGCTTCTTGGCTTCGACCAGCAGATGCCAATATTCGGGATTCGCCGGCCCGAGCGAAGCCAGAGATTCGCCCGGAATCACCTTCGGCACGCAGGCTTCAAGAATGTTGAGCGCTTCGTTGGTGCCAATGCCTTGCGTGGGCGGCGGCAGTTCCAATACATGGGAGCCGTGATACACCGTATCCAGGGGCTGCATCCATTCGCCGCTGTAGTTCGCGAGATCGTCGAGCGTCATCGTTCCGCCTAATGCCCGCGACTTCGCGACGATCGCGCGCGCGATTTCGCCGCGGTAAAATACGTCGCGCCCGTACTTCTGCAGCAGGCGGAACGAGCGCGCAAGGTCTGGATTACGGAAGATTTGCCCGGTCTTCGGAGGGACGCCGCCCGGGTACCAGGTGCGTACCGAGTCGGGATCGAGCTGCGTGCAGCAAGCACGCAACGGCAAGCCATTGGGAAGTTTCCAATCGTGCGCGATCCGTTCTGAAACCGGATAGCCGTTTTGCGCGTAGTCGATCGCCGGCGCAAGCACACGGTCGAACTTCATCGTGCCAAAGCGCCGCAGCGCTTCGGACCATCCCCACACCGAACCCGGTACCGTCACATCGAGAATGCCGCCAGGCGGCATACCGGACCCCGGTCCCCAGTTTTTCGGATCGTACGCATAGCCGAGCGCGTTGAAGTGCGCGATCGTTGCACCGCTGGGTGCTTTGCCGCTCGAGTTGAGCACGTAATAGCGATGATCTTTGGCGATGTAGATGACGGCAAAGACGTCACCGCCCATGCCGACCATCATCGGCTCGACCACGTTGAGCGTCGCGACGGTAGCGACGGCGGCATCGATGGCGTTGCCGCCCTGCATCAAGATCCGCAACCCGGCTTGCGCCGCGAGCGGCTGACTCGTGGTGACCATGCCGTTACGCGCGAGCACCGGCGAGCGGCTTTGCGGGAGCCATCCCTCGGCACGATCGCCGCGCACGGCACTGTCAGCGGACGCGGTGTGCGGCGCATCCGCAGCGCGAACGGTGCTCAACAACGTGAACGCGATGAGCAAGGATGCGATGACGTTTCTCGTCATGGCCAAAGGCGACTAGAAGTGCAGACCGAGGCCTGCGTAGGGTCCGCCCTCGGTCACGCTGCCCGGAGCGTTGAACCTCTCGTGCCAGGCATCGCCTTTGTAGCCCCCCTCGATGAAGAGTGGTACGGTCGAGAACGAGTAGGTAACACCGAAATCGTATCTCGTTATGATGTAGGCGAACTTGATCGCGTTGCCGCCCGTGAAGCTGGGAGTGGTCGTGCCGGCCACGTTCCCGAAATAGCTATAATTCCCATACACCGAGAACGGATGGTCGAAGTTGGGCGTTAGTTCGATGCCCGAACCTTGACCCTTCAACCATGGATACCCGGCGTTGTTGCCCACCCACAGATAACTGATGTCGATATAGAGGTGCGGCACGATCAAGTTGAGACCGAGGTGTGCATCCCCCAAAAAGTTACGAGCGTTGAAGGCGGGAACTGCGGTCGAACCAGCGTCGCCGATCGTCGTCACGTAACAGTCCGGCGTCGGTGCCGCCACACCACCCTCGCAATTGTGCGGGTAGTTGTATTGGGTGAAGCCGCCTCCAAGTATCATCGGAATCTGCGCAAGACTGAATGCCGCATTGCCGTGGAGCGCGTATGAGAAGCCGTCTGAATTGCTGGCGGTGGCGCCCGAATTGAACTCGTTGTAGACCTTCGGCGAAAGGTAATCGCCGGCGATGTACACCTTTATGGGTGGGGTGGCCGCCGGTGCCGGTGTGGGCGTCACGACCGGCGCTGGTTCGGGAGGCGGCGGGGGTGACGGCGTGGGCGACGGCGGCGGAGTCGCAAAGACGTAGCGTACGACCACGGTCTGCTTGTCGGGAACCCACTGAACGTACGCACCCATGCCTTCCGAGATCACGCGAATCGGCACGAGGACATGCCCCAGGTATACAATCGGTGGTACGTCGAGCGGACGGGACTCACCGTTGATCACGACCTCCGGCCGGCCCACCGTCACCTTGACGTCGGAACCAGCCTTGCTAACGTCGACCGTTTTGCTGCCCGGGTCGTAGGAAACCGTTGCACCCATCTGCTCGAACATCGAGCGTAGCGGGATGAGCACGGTGCCCCCGCGCACGAGTGCCGCAAGTACCCGCCCCTGCTTGAGCGTGTCCGGCTTCGCGTACACATGGTGGTCGTTGAAGAGAATCGGGATCTGGCCCGACGGAGGCGCACCAAAGTTCGCCGGCGGCGGCATCATCGCGGCTTGCCCCTGCGCGAGCGCGACGGCTATTTGCGAAAACGCGGCCGCAAATACCAAAGCAAAGATTCCAACAGTCAACCGTCTCACGAGATGGTCCCTCCCCAAGCTATGCAACCGTGCTTGGCTAAAGGACTCCTAATGCCTTCGACCTTTAGACTCTAGCGCGCAACGTAGCGAAACTGCCCGGACGACCAGGCGCACGTGCTGCCGTCATTCATCACGAACGATTCGAAACCGTCGACGTCGGGATTGAAGTCGGCGTTGAGCGCCTTCGTCGCGGGCCAGCTCACCGCCGGTTCCTGACGCGCGACCGCGCGCGCCTTGCTGTTCGAGAACTGCGGGCTCTTGACGGCTGTGTTGAGCGCTGCGGCCAGGCGCTTTGCATCGTCCATAGGGTTAGTGGAAGTCGCTTGCGATCGCCGCGTTTCCTTCCGCGTTCGGGTGCAACAGATCGGCTTGAAAGTAGGCCGCGCGATACATGCGCGGATCGCCGCTCAAATCGACGACGGATAGGCCGGTCGCGGCCAGCATGGCGTTCCATGCGTTCACGTCTCTGGCGAATTGCGGCGCTTCAACCCCGGTCATGCGTTGCCAATGACGCAAATTCACCAGATAGATCGTTGCGGCCGGCTCGTCCCGCCGAATCAGCACAAGCGCGTGTGCGAAGGCCTGCTGTGCTGCCGCGAGCTCAGCGTCGTTTGCCGGGGCGGTGCGGGTGGTGCCGTCGGGCTTGTACTCGGGCGTGAAGCCGAACCCGCCGACGTCATTGGCACCGCAATTGAGGATGACAACCGTCGCTCCGCGCGGCATCTTCGGAATCTCGTTGTTCACGACGTCCTCGCATTGATAACCGGGCACAGCGAGGTTCGCGAGCGTTCCATGGATGTGCCGGGTGTAGCGCGCCGCATAGTTCTGCGTCGACGGTGAGGCAAGTCCGTAGCCGCTGGTGCTCGAGTCGCCCAGGGCGACCACGAGCGGCATCGCAGCGATAAGGAAGAACATGCCGCCGAGCGTTCGCTTAAATCGTGAAAAATACTATCCTCCGGACGACGGACCGGACGTAGACTGGGGGCATGGCTACGGTCGTCAAGGTCTTCGCCGGAGAATACGACCTCACGCACCAGGCACAACTGCGGGCTGAGTTCGATGCGCTGCACGCTGAAAATAATCTCATCTTAGATATGAGCGCAGTGACGTACCTCGACTCGACTTTTATTTCCGAACTCATACGTCTTCATGAAAAGCGCGCGGAACGCGGGTGCGACCGGCTAACGATCGTGCGCGCCGCGCCAATCGTCAAGAAGGTGCTTGCGCTTCTCTACATCTTCACGTTCGCTCGCGTGGTTGCCACCCTCGATGAAGCTCTACCGAAGGACGGTACACCTGTCGTCCTTCACCGTGCCTGCACCGGTGATAACCCAGCGCCTCGGCACCGGACGCATCTATCGGCCGTGCAGTCGCCGACGCCCGCATGGATCTCGAGCGTCCTGACGGCCGCAGGCATCGGATAACCTAGCACGCTGTTGGTGTGATTCCCAGAATCGCACGCTAGGCTCAGGCGTAGCATGTTCCTCGCACAGGGTCTTCTCGCAGCCGCGCTTGTCGCTGTAGCTCCCTCGTTTTTCGCGGGGCCGGCGCACGTCGGGGATCGCGTCACCTATCAGGTCAGCACCACGATGGGCGCTCCGCAAGCCACGCCCAGCGCATCAACGCTCGTCATTTCCTGGACCACGGGGACGCGACTTTTTGCGCGCCTTTCGACCGGCGTGCCCGGTTCCGCGGTCGCCCTAACGCGCAACGGCGACGGCACACTGTCGGTCGCGTCGCCGAATCCCAGCAGCCCAGATACAGCGTCGATTCAAACACTCTTGGGGCAATTGAATTTCCCCGGCCTTCTTGCGGCACGGCTCGGCGGGAGCGATCACGCGCAAACGACCCTGACCGTCGCCCCACCCGCACCTGCCGCAAGTGCATCACCCGCGCCGGTGATCGTTCCACTCGACCTCAGCCTCGTGAGCAGCAGCGCCAGCACATCGCTGATCGCCGAAGGCAACACGAACCAAAATGCTTCGTCGCGTTCCGGCCGGAGTGGAAGCGGCGGGGGCCGTCCGGGCGGTTCGATGGGTGGGCAGATGGGTGGTTGGCACTCGAGTGAATCGGGGCGAAGCCGAAACGGCTCGACCGGTAAGGGGCCGTCGATCGACATCGCGGCCGAAGCGATCTTCGATCAGTCCGGCTCCCTCGAACACGCTACCTATCGCGAGACGATCACGACTGCGTCGTCCAGCGGATCGCAATCGGTGGAACACACGATCACGATCGACCGCGTCTCTGATCACTAATAGTGTGCAGATTTCCTTGAACATCGCTGCTATGGTGGTGCCATGCACTACGATCGCCGGCGCTTTTGCGGCGCTGCCGCAGCGATATTTGCGGCGGTTCCCCTGAGTCTTCTCGGCACTCAAGAGAGGTCGCAAGCCATGACACAAGTCGCGCAACAGACAGGCAGCGGTGCGACCGCCATTCGTCCGTTTCCTCAAGTCAACTATTCGCAAGCGGAGCTCGACGATCTGCGCGGACGCATCAAAGCCACGCGGTGGCCCTCATCGCGCGAGCTGGTACCAGACCAATCGCAAGGCGTGCAGTTGGCCGCAGCGCAGGCCATAGCGCAATACTGGAGCACCGATTACGATTGGCGTAAGTGCGAAGCAAAGCTCAACGAAATTCCACAGTTCATTACCGAGATCGACGGCCAGGAAATCCAGTTTATTCACGTGCGCTCGAAGCACGACAACGCATTGCCCTTGATCGTGACGCACGGTTGGCCGGGATCGATCCTCGAGCAAGTCAAGATCATTGGTCCGCTGACCGATCCGACGGCACACGGCGCAAGCGCGAACGATGCATTTCACATCGTCATCCCGTCCTTGCCCGGGCACGGATTTTCGCCGGCGCCCACGGTGCTCGGTTGGGATCCCGTGCGTGTCGCAAAAGCCTGGCTCGTGCTGATGAGCCGTCTCGGTTACGATCGCTTCGTTGCGCAGGGTGGTGACTGGGGTGCGAACGTCACCCAGGAAGTCGCGTTGCTCGACCCGACAAGAGTGCTCGCAATCGAGATCAACATGCCGGGTACCGTTCCGGCCGACATCTTGGCCGCAGCGAAATCCGGCGCGAAGTCACCCGTCCCGCTTTCGGGCGACGAACAGCATGCGTTCGACCAGTTGAGCGATTTCTACGCGCACCATCTCGGTTATGCGGTCGAAATGGCGAACCGCCCGCAAACGCTCTACGGCCTCAGCGATTCGCCGATGAGCTTAATTACCTGGATGCTGGACCACGACAAGGACAGCTACGAGTTGATTTCGGGGGCGTTTTTCGGGCGTCCGAGCGGCATCTCGCGCGACGATTACCTCGACAATGCCACGCTCTACTGGCTGACGAACACGGGCATCCCGTCGGCTCGCCTCTACTGGGAAAATAAACTCGATTTCTTCGACATCAAGGGCGTGACCGTACCGGCGGGCGTAAGCGCGTTCCCGTACGAACTCTACCAGGCGCCGCGCAGCTGGTCTGAAAAAGCCTATAAGCTGGCCTACTACAAGAAGCATGACATCGGCGGCCACTTTGCGGCGTGGGAACAGCCGCAACTCCTTAGCGAAGACATCCGTGCGACTTTCAAAACAGTGCGAACCGCGAACGCGTGATAGCCTGAAGGGGCTATGCTGATTCAAACGATCATCTATACGTTCTTGCCCGAGGATGCCGACAAGGCCGAGGCGCTCTTTCGCGAATTGCGCGATGCCTCGCGCAAGGAAGAGGGCATGATCACCTTCGACGTCGCGCGTAGCAAAGAACACCCGAATGTCTTTGCGCTCTGGGAAGAGTATCGGGACGAGGCGGCGCTCGAAGCCCACAAGGCCACCGAACACTTCGGGCGCCTCGCACTCAATGGGGTGCGGCCGCTCGCCAAACAACGAATCGCCGAGACCGTTTTTCCGATCTGATGCGCGCGACCGACGCGCGATTCATTGCCGGCGGCGCCGTCGCCCTCGCCGTCGCGATGGGTGTCGGCCGTTTCGCGTACACGCCCTTGCTGCCGGTGATGGAACACGATGCTGGGCTGAGCGTCTCCATGGCGGGCGCGCTAGCATCTGCGAATCTATTCGGATATTTAGTCGGCGCGTCGCTGGCGATGCATCCGATCACGCACGGGAAGCGCCTGGCAATCGTGCGCTGGAGCCTTGCCGGCGTGGTGGTCACGACGGCGCTGATGGCGACGATCGCGCCGCTGTGGCTGCCGCTACGCTTCGTCACCGGCGTCTGCAGCGGCTTTGTGCTGGTGTTTGCATCGAGCATCGTGCTCGAGCGCGCGGCGCACGCGCGCGCACCGTCGTGGCCGCCGCTCTTCTTCTCCGGCGTTGGCCTGGGAATTGCGTTTTCGGGAGTTGCGGTCCCGGCGCTGGTTGCGTATGGCGGTTCGCGCGCTGCATGGGTCGGCATCGCGGCCGTCAGCGGCATCGCGTTGCTCGTAAGCGCGCGATGGTTTACCGACGGCGCGCCGGGGGCGAGCCTTGCGGGAGCCGGCATCGATGCGCCCCTTCCGCGACGATCGACCTTCGCGTGGCTCTTAACGGTGTATACGGCGGAGGCGTTTGCCTACATCATCCCGGCCACGTTTCTCGTGGCGATCATCACCCGCATCCCGGACCTTGCGAACTACGCAGCGCTCTCGTGGGTATTTGTCGGTCTGGCCGCGGCCTTCGCAACGTTTGGATGGATTCACGTGGTGACCCGATACGGTAAGACGCGCGCCCTTGCCGTTGCATTCGGTATCCAAGCGATCGGCATTGCCGCACCCGTGTTTTCCCGAAGCGCGGTTGCCGTGATTTTTTCGGCTATCGCGCTGGGTGGAACGTTCATAGCGATCACCCTGTTCGCCGCGGGGCTGGGACGCGATATCTTCCCGCACAAAACCAGCGGCGCCGTGGGCCGCCTAACCGTGTTTTACAGCCTCGGCCAAATCGCTGGTCCGATTCTCGCGACGCAACTGGTTCTGCGCTTTCACTCCTATGATCCGGCACTTCTTGCTGCCGCCGGCGTTGCCGCCATAGCCACGATCGTGACGTTCACCACGATCGGCGAGCCGCGAGCTGCAACTCGGGTATCGCAAGCATAAACAGGCCAATCCGTTCCTCCGGCGTCAACGTCAGCGCGTTGGCGAGCCGGTCCAGCAACTTCATCGAAGCGCGCACCGTCGTGCCGCTCTCGAGCAGGCGGTACCACCCGCGCGTCACGCCGACCACCTCGGCGATCTCTTCCTGCGTCACGCGCCGTCCACACCGGACCGGGAGTCGCTTGTACGGCCCAAGCGTCGTCGACTCCGGAGGGATTCGCCCTCGCAGCACCCGTAGCAGATCACTGACCGAAGACTGCCGTTCAGCCCGGTCGACCGTCATCAACATCATGTAGGCATCGTAATACGCGCCACCCTCGGGAATCTATGAACTCGGAGTTCGTGGTAAAATATAGGTTCCATGAATGAGCTGGCACGCCAGACCGAGCTACGTTCGTTGCTGGCCGCGGCCCGAGCACGCTTGCGACCGAGGGACGTTGGGCTTCCGACCTTCGGTCATCGCCGTCTCCCAGGCTTGCGTCGCGAAGAGGCGGCCGAGCTTGTCGGAGTCTCGGGGCGGTGGTACACCTCGTTCGAGGCCGGCGACGGGCGTCGTCGTTTCTCCGCAGCCTTCGTGCAGCGCGTCGCCGACGTCTTACAGCTTTCCGATCCCGAGCGCATGCGGCTCTTCGAGCTAGCACTTCCCGAGGCAGCTGCGGTAGCTCGGCACGTCCATGCGTCCGCCGGACGCGCGATCTCTTCTGCGATCTACCGGCAGCTCGTCGCTCAAGAGCAACTGCGCGAGGCGAAGGAGCAGCTTCGCTTCGCACAGGCCTCCGCTGGGCGCGCGCTTGCGACTGCGATCTACTTCCGATTGCTTGAAAAGGCCACGCCCAAAGCCGCCCGTGGCCGCCATCTCACCGTCGTTCGGAAACGCGATGCGCGCCCAACTAACCGCTGAGGAATGCCAGCTCGTTCAAGCGAGCTTCGCGCAAGTCGATCCGGTGGCGAATCGCGTCGCCGCGATGTTTTACGAGCGGCTCTTCGAGCTGGACCCAACGCTCTCGGCACTGTTCAAAGTCGATATGGCTACGCAAGGCGCGCGCTTCATGGAAAAGCTTGCAATTGCGGTAAAGGGACTCGAAGATCTCGATGAGATCGCACCGTTCGTCGAGACACTTGGGCGCCGGCACGGAGGCTTCGGCGTCAAAACAAAAGACTACGATACCGTCTCCGACGCACTGCTTTGGGCTTTGGAACAGCACCTTGGGCCGGCGTTTGGAGACGACGTCAGAGCGGCGTGGTCGGCTGCGTACGAAGCGCTCTCGACGATGATGATCGAAGCCGCCGCAGCGCAGGCTTCATAAGCCGAGCCTGTATCGACTCGCTGTATTGACTTTTTTCGATCCAGTCGTAATATTGAAGTATGTCAATGCAAGCCGAGGCCGCTCTGCTCAAGGCGGTTGCCGACCCCTACCGCCTCACGATGCTGGCGACCCTAGCGGCGGCTGCGGACGAGGTCTGCGTGTGCGAGTTCACCGACGCGCTTCCGCTCAATCAGCCAACGGTCTCACATCACCTCCGCATCCTTCGAGAGGCGGGCTTGGTGACGTGCGAACGTCGCGGCACGTGGGTGTACTATCGGCTCGCAGATGATGCAAATGCTCGGCTGTCCGACGCGCTGACAAACGTTTTTCAACAGAAAGTACATGCATGAAGACCCATCTGAACCTCGCGACGACCGACCTCGAGCGGAGCGTGTCGTTCTATTCAACCTTGCTCAATACGGAGCCGGCCAAGACGCTCGCCGACTACGCGCTCTTCATCACCGAGAACCCAGGGCTCGAACTCGCGCTTGACTTGAGAGATTCGGTTTCGCCCACGCTCGACGCGCACTTCGGCATCTATATGGAGACCGCACAAGGCGTCGAAACGGCGATCGCACGTTTAGAATCCGCGGGCCTAGCCGACTCTATCGAACGTGAAGATACGTGTTGCTACGCAAACCAGACGAAGGTGTGGGCGACGGATCCCGAGGGTCGTCGTTGGGAGGTCTATACCGTGCACGAAGATACGGAAGCGCGTGACAACGAGACCACGCAGTGTTGCAGTAGGTGACGCGATTCTACGCCTGAGCAGACGCCTCGCGGCCGAAGCGGTCGGCACAGCATTCTTGCTTGCCGGTGTCGTTGGCTCGGGCATCATGGCAGAGCGGCTTTCCGGCGGCAACGTCGCGATCGCCTTGCTTGCGAACACGATCGCGACCGGCGGTGTGCTGATGTGCCTCATTGCCGCCCTTGGTCCAATCTCCGGCGCGCATTTCAACCCTGCCGTGTCGCTCGCCGACGCCATGCGCGGCGGGTTGAAGTGGAGCGAAGTGCCGGCTTACATTCTCGCGCAAATCGTCGGCGCGCTTGCCGGCGTTGCGGCCGCGAACACGATGTTTGGCCTTCCGGTATTCTTCACCTCGCGTCACGCGCGCAGCGGGCCGGCTCAATGGTTCGCGGAGTTCGTTGCGACGTTCGGGCTGTTGCTCGTCATTTGGGGATGCGTCCGCTTCAAGTCGGCGTTCGTTCCGTTTGCCGTCGCATCGTATATCGTCGCCGCGTATTGGTTTACGTCGTCAACGTCGTTCGCCAATCCCGCCGTGACGATAGCACGCTCGTTATCCGACACGTTCGCAGGCATCCGCCCGCAGGATGCGCCGGGCTTCATTGCCGCGCAATTGCTCGGCGCGGTCTGTGCGACGCTGCTGTTCCAATGGCTCGCGCCGGTCGATGCGAGCGACGCCGAAGACGTACTGCTTCCCCACGGAGAATCGCATGCCGCGTAAGCCGTTCGTACTTTTCGTGTGTCGCCATAACACCGGCCGCAGTCAAATGGCCGAAGCCTACCTCCGGCACTTCGTTGGTGATGCAGTTGAGGTTGCGTCGGCGGGAACTGAGGCAGCCGCTGCGCCGAACGCGGGTGTCGTCGCCGCAATGGCCCAAGACGGCATCGACATCTCGGCCGCCAGACCGAAGTTAATAGACGCCGGCGTCGCGGCTCGAGCCGACCGAATTATCACGATGGGTTGCGACGTGCACGGGGTACCGCGCATCGATGACGATTGGGGATTGCCCGATCCGAAGGATCAGACGCCGGAGCGCGTGCGCGAAATCCGCGACATGGTGAAAGCCAGGGCGCGAAAACTTGCGGAGGAAATGAAAGTGCTCAAGGTCCCCGAGCCGCAACGCTGAACACTCCCCGCTTAACTTTCAGGAGGTACCGATGAGCGACGGACATCGTCACGAGTGCGGCAGCCTTTTTGGTTGCGGCGAGGAGCAGGGGCAAGGCGTGCTCCGCCAAGATCTTGCCGAGCGGTCGTACACCGCGCGAGCCGCGGATCGTCTCACCCATATGGACGAGATCGATCCAGCCACGCTCGACGGTCATCTGACCGCGCGGGGACGCTCGCGACGCGAGCTCCTGAAATCGAGCGCGTTCATGGGGATGCTTGCGGCGGTCGGACCGTGGTTTGCCAAGCCGGCCTTTGCGTCGGGCGGCGACGGCGGCGTGCCGCGGCGCGTGGCCCAAGGCGATGGACGCGTTCACGTGGTCGAATGCAACGATGAAACAACCAAGCTCGGCGTGTTTGACACCACGCTCGCGCCAATTCTCAAAATCGACTCCGGTGACGTCGTCAGTTACCGCAATACGTGGTCGCATTTTCTCAATCAATTGCAGCCCGGCGTGCCGATCGAGAAACTCGCCGCGATACGCGTCGCCAATCCGGGGCACGGTCCGCACTCCATCATCGGACCGATCTGGGTCAATGACGCGCAGCCCGGCGACGTGCTCGAGATCCGCTACCAGCGATTTGAGCCAAACAGCTGGGCGGCCGTCTTCAACAACCCGGGCGCGCTTGGCACCGGGCTGCTGCCGGGCGACTTCCCGCAAGGTCAAGTCAAATACGTGGACCTGGATTTGACAAACATGCGGACCGAATTTCTGCCCAAGGTCCACGTGCCGCTCAAGCCGTTTCAGGGTACGCTCGGGGTCGCGCCGCCGGACGGATACTTTCCGCCGCTGCGACCCGGCGTCACGAACTCGGTTCCACCCGGACCGCATGGCGGGAACACCGACCTCAACGAGATGTCGGAAGGTTCGATCATGTACATCCCGGTGTGGAAGCCCGGAGCACTGATCTTCACCGGCGATTCGCACGCGGTGCAAGGCGACGGCGAAATCAACTTGAGCGCGCTCGAAACGGGGATGAAGGAAATGCGCATTCAGGTCGTGCTGCACAAGAATAAGAACTTCGCCTGGCCTATCGCCGAAACGTCGACGCACTGGATGATCCTCGGGTTGGATAAGGATCTCAACGTGGCGATGGCCTCGGCCGCGCGCAACGCCATCAAGTTCCTCTCAACGCGCGCCAAGATGACCGAATTGGATGCCTACGCGCTGCTCAGCATCGCGGGCAACTTCCGCGTCACCCAAGTGGTCGACATCGTACGCGGCGTGCACGCGATGATTCCCAAGAGCCTTTTTGCGGCGGACTTTGCGCCGCAGATCACGGTCGTGTAGTTCGATGGATATGCTCATAATGCTCGCGCACTATCTCACCG
>Ga0302326_10023646_pt1 | contig 12516 bp, 9 predicted proteins | sample Palsa_T0_3_FD_202264 | JGI IMG/M metagenome (GOLD analysis project Ga0302326, IMG submission 202264) | Peat permafrost microbial communities from Stordalen Mire near Abisko, Sweden - Palsa_T0_3 | ecosystem: Environmental > Terrestrial > Soil > Palsa > Peat permafrost | place: Sweden: Abisko... | reverse complement strand
GGCGGCGATGATGCCGCCCTGCCTTAATGTACTGCTGCTGTTGAGCGTGACGCCGCCGCTGATGCTTCCGTTGCCGCCGAGAATACCGCCGGTGTAATTAGTGGAGGTCGCCGAGGCCGACACGATGACGTTGCCGCTTCCCGTCGCCGAGCCGTTGCTGGAGCCGTTGTTGGCCCTCAATGTCGTCCCTGCGGAAATCGTGGTACCTCCGCCATAAGTATTACTAGCCGTCAAGTTGAGCGTTCCGCCTCCATTGACGCTCAGCCCGCCGGTGGTGAGGTTGGTGGCGGTGGTGGCCGTGACATTGCTGGCTGCAGTGCCCCCTGGGCCGAGATTTCCCACAAACGAGACTGTCGGAGCGGAAGTATAGCCTATTCCGGGGTTTGTGATGGTAATCCCGGTCACAGTACCGCTGCCGTTGAGCGTCGCCACGGCCGCGGCTCCGATACCACTGCCGCCCGTGAAAACGACAAGAGGGGAGCCGTCGTAGCCGGACCCGCCATTGGTAATGGTACCAATCCCGGAAACTCCAGTGCCGGTGGGAACAAGCAGGGGCTGAGCGATGGTAATATTCCCACCCCCGGGGCTGATCGTTCCCCCGCCGGAGAAAATCGTCGCACTGGTCAGGCCGGTCATGAAGCTGGTCGTTGATGCATTCGCCACCAACGTCCCGCCGTTGAAATTGAAGTTACCGGTCCCCTTGACAATCGGCGTGGTCAAAGTTCCACCGGCCAAATTATACCCGGCATAATTCGTGGTGCTCGCGGCACCATTTTGGAACATGTCCACTCCGTTAGCGGAGCCGCTTGCGAGCGATACGGTCCCGCCGGTTTGGTTGACGACGGCGGTTGCGCCGGTCAGGTTGGCATATGCATCGAGCAGAAGCGAACCGCTTCCGGTAATACTGAAATTGCCGGTTCCACTGACGTTCATGATGGCGTTACTACCCCCCCCGCCGGAAGCGGTCACGAGACTGACATCCACTGCACTGGTAAAGTTGCCCCCGGACAAGTTGAAAACGGAGGTGGTGCCGTTGCTGCTGCGACTGAACCTCGCAACACTGTTGCCGCCGGCGTTGAGAACACTTATGGTGCCGCCCGTTTGATTGAGGAAGCCAATAGTGCCGGCGCCCGCGGCCGTGGACTCTATGGCTAACGTATCAAGAGTGACCGTACCTCCGCTCACGTTTGCGATGGATGTGGTAGTGCTGTTGCCCGAGGCGGAATTTCCAATGTCCAAGCCTTGGGTGCTGCCAGTATTGGTGTTGGTGAATGTTCCGCCGCTGACGTTTAAAATGCCGGTGCCGGCATCGCCGATATCGACCTCGACACCACCTGTCGTCACGGTGCCGGAACTTACATTCAACGTGCCCGACACATTTCCGGTGTTTTGGGGGCCGATGTAGAGGATATTAGTGCCACTGTAGGTAAGATTGCCCCCAGCTACAGTCACCACGCCGGTGGTGCCGGTGGAACTGTTACCCATTCCAATGGCGATAGACCCACCTGTGACCAGAAGTGAACCACCGTTGATGGTGACGGTTCCGTTATTGTTCGTCGAGCCGCTTGAATCCTCACCGACGGTAAGCCCATTACTTGCCGTGACGCTGCCCGAATTGATGATAAGCGTACCAGTGCCGCCATGATTTGTACCCGGGCCCTCGAAGTTAGCAGCGACACCAACATTCAACGCGGCCGCGGTGTTACTTCCGGTGCTCGTGACGACACTTGACTGATCAATTACGGCGTCAAGCGAACTGCTTGGCAGCCCGTTAGACCAGTTGCCGGCGGTTCCCCACACGCCGGCAGTGCCATTGAACTCGGTATAATTGTTGGTGGCGTCGTAATCCAGGATCAGGTTGTCGCCGGATCCGCCGTTTGAAACCAGTTCCAGTGTAAAGTTTGATGCAGAGGCAACCGCGCCGCTCACGCTGAATCCTAAGGGATCGATGGCGAACGCGGCGTTCCCGCCGCTCGTGCCGGGGACCAGCAAATTGTTGGTGGCACCGATACTGTATCCAGTTGGAGCTGTGACCGCCGTGCTGCTTTGGGCGATAATCCAGCTATAGTCTTTGCCAGTCTGCGTAGCCAGCGTCGAGGTGGTGTTGGCCGCAATGGTGAAAGAGGCATTGGTCGTGCCGAGGTTCGTAAAAGTCAGGCCGCTGGTCGACACATCATCCCAGGTAGTCGTGGTGCCGGTCGTTCCACTGCCGCCCGAGCCTTGAGCGACCCCGGAAGTTCCGAGCGCGGCGGCTTTCCAGCTGTAGGCTGCTCCGCCGTACCAAGTTTCAGCGCCGGTGGTCAATGTTCCGGAGACCGTTGTAGAGGTGCCGGCGGCGATGATGCCGCCTTGCTTCGCCGTGGCACTGCCGGTGACCGTCACGGTGCTGGCGCTGGCCGTTCCATTGCCGCCGAATATGCCCCCGCCGTAGTTGGAAGACCCGGCGTTGACCGTTACAGCGCCGGTTCCCGTCGCGTTGCCCACAGTGTTATTTGCCCGCAACGTAGTGCCGGCGGCGATCGTGGTACCTCCGCCATATGTGCTACTGCCCGTGAGGATAAGCGTTCCACCTCCATTGACGGTCAGTCCGCCGGTCGTGAGGTTGGTGGCGGTGGTGGTCGTGAGATTCGCTGCGGCAGAGCCCCCCGGGCCGAGATTTCCCACAAATGATACTGTTGGAGCCGAAGTGTAGCCTGTTCCCGGGTTTGTGATGGTAATCCCGGTCACAGTACCGCTGCCGTTGATCGTCGCCACGGCCGCGGCTCCGCTACCGCCGCCGCCAGTGAAAACGACAAGCGGGGAGCCGTCGTAGCCGCTTCCGCCATTGGTAATCGTAGCAATACCGGAAACTCCGGTGCCGGTGGGGGCGAGCAGGGGCTGAGCGATGGTAATACTCTCGCCCCCGGTGTTGATCGTTCCCCCGCCGGAGAAAATCGTCGCACTGGTCAGGCCGCCGGTCATGAAGGTTGTCGTTGATGCGTTCGCGTCCAACGTCCCCCCGTTGAAATTGAGGGTGCCAGCCCCTCCATTGATTTTGGGCGTCGTCAATGTCCCGCCGTCGAGATTATAGGCGGTCTTTGTCGACGCTGATCCGCCGGCGTTGAAATTCACTCCATTAGTTGAAGTGGAGGCCAGCGTGACAGTGCCGCCGGTTTGGTTCACGATGGCAATCGGCGTAGCGGCGCCATTGATAGTCAAGTCGAGCGACGCGGTGCCCAGAATATTCACCGCACCTCCGGCTACGTTGAACACACCGTCGCTGGTGCTATTGGTCGAGATTTCCAAGTCTGCGTTGGATACATTGATCGTACCTGCAGTCAGGTTGTAAACGCCAATAGCAGTTTGGGACCGGCCGATCCTAAAGCCAGTATTGTTGCCATTCACAGTGACGACGCTGCTCCCCGATTGATTAAAAAAGGCATCACCAGCATTGTCACTGGCACCCGCCACGGACAACTGCGAAACAGTGACATTGCCAGTGCCGCTCGCGTTTACGATGGCAACCGTGCTGGTGGTTGAACTTCCGCCGTTGTCAACCATCAGGCCAGTGCCGGTATTGGTGTTGGTGAAGGTGCCACCGGTCACGTTCAGAATCCCTGAGCCGAGATCGCCAACATCGAACTCGCCACTGCCTGTCGACAAGGTACCGGAACTTAGGTTTATCGTGCCATTACCCGAGGTTGACCCTCCGCCGATAAGAGTAGTTAAACCGCTGCTGTATGTAAGTGTGCCCCCGCTGATGTTCAACGTGCCGGTCGCGCCGACGCCGACGTTCAGCAGGCCGCTTGCCGTGATGGTGCCCGAGTTGATGTTGAGTGTACCGGTGCCGCCGGTGTTCGTGCCATCGAAGCTGGCGGACACACCGATATCGAGGTTATCCGCAGTGTTCGATGCTCCGGTGCTCGTGACGACGCTATTGTTATCGATCACCGCATCGACCGTACTGCTGGGCAGGCCATTACTCCAGTCGCTTGCCGACTCCCAGGTGTTGGTGCCAGCGGTGTACTCGGTAAACGTCGCCCGTGCGCGGGGCGTCATTATCCCCGCTTCCGCCGCCACTGCTATTGCGAGCAGGGTAAAGGCCTTGCGCCGACACGAACGGATTGGGGATCGACGGGATCGACGAGACGAAGCGCACACGGGCATGATTTCGGACCCTCCAGAGGCTAAAGCACCATTCTCAACCCTCACCTGCGAGAAACGGCCTGTTCTGCACACGGGAAAACAAATTGTTTTTGCTGTGCAGAGAAGCCGATTGTGCGCAGGAGCCCTCTGAAAGGACCACTTCTTTGGCTATCGATCAGGATTCGGTGTTGCGCACACTCCTCGCGGAGCGCAGCAAGTTGCTGGGATACATTGCCTCCATTCTTCCCGATGAGCAGCTTGCCGAAGACATCTTCCAGGAGGTGTCGGTGGCGGCGGTTCGGAAACATCGGCAAATCAACAGCGTAACGCACCTGATGGGCTGGCTGCGGAAGGCCGCACGCCTCAGCGCGTTGGAAATGCGGCGCGATCGCCGCATGCATCCCATGCTCTTCGACACCGATGTGTTGGACGCTCTGGAGGAGCAGTGGGGCGGTGAGGATGAACAATCCTCCAGCGACCAGATGGAGATGCTGCGCAAGTGCCTGGAGAAGCTTGGCCGATATCCCCGGCAGTTGATTGAACTTCGGTACGGAGAGGGGATCAGCGGCGCGGTTCTAGCCGAGCGCGTGGGGCGCAAGGTGCGGGCGGTGTACGTGGCTCTGAACCGGGCGCATCGCAGCCTCGCTGAATGCGTTGAACGGGGCCTGAGGCAAGCGAGCTACGAGGACGAGAAGGGACCCTCTCATGCCTGACCCCCACTATCCCACTCCCCCGGCTCAAAGCGGCCCCTTCGACGTGGAATTGGCGTCTCTGCGATACCTGGACCGCATTATCGACGCCGGGGAAATGGCCCGGCTCAGCGCCGCTCTCAAGGCAGATCACGCCAGTCGCGTCAAATTCATCCGCATTTGCGTCAGTATGCGTCAGCTTCGGGAGATTTTCGCGGCTCGGGGCGCCCCGGTCCGCAGTGAGCCGCACGCCTTTGAGGTAGAGGCAGCACTGCTCCAGTTAGCCGAGCAGGCCTCGCGCTCTGGTCAACCAGCGTCCGTTCTGATTCAACCCGATCGATTGAAGCCGCGGCCTGCTGTAGCGCCATACCGCCGCATGTATGGAATCGCCGCGGGAATTCTCGTTTTGGCCTCCATGGCAGCAGCGCTGTTCCTCACCCACGGTTCGTCTGCGCATCCGGCCGGAATTGCCTCGATGGCGGGGACTTTGGATGCTGCGTGGCTGGGGCCGCCCCCATCGGTCGATACACCCCTGCCACGGGCGGAGCTGAAGCTTTTGTCGGGGTTCGCGATCCTTCATTTTGATAATGGTGCCAAGGTCGTCGTCGAGGGTCCCGCTCGTTTTACGCCTCAACCGGGCGGTATCGCGCTGGCGGATGGAAGCCTCAGCGCATTGGTCCCGCCTCCTGCCAGAGGCTTCTGCGTGCAGACCCGCCGCGCAACCATCATCGATCTGGGGACCGAGTTTGGCGTTCACACTGGCGATAACGGGAACACCGATCTCGAAGTGTTTCAGGGACGCGTGTCGGTGCAGGCCATTGGGCTCGCCGAGGGTGGGGGCGCTGAAACTGTGACGGCAGATTCCGCTCGGCAAGTTACCGGCGGAGCCATCTCCGAAGTTCCATTTCAGGCTTCGGCAATGGTTCGGGTGGATCAGGTCGATAGATGGGTGGCTGCACGCACTGCGACGCCGTTTGAACGGTGGAAGGCGTGGAGCGAGCGAGTCCGTCGCGAGCCGGACGTGATCGCTTACTACACGTTTGATCCTGCAGGGCACCCGCCGGATCGGCTGCCCAATCTCGCCTCGACCGGCGAGTCTTTGGATGGAATTCTCGCAGGCGCAGAGGGATTACCGACATGGGCCACCGGCCGCTGGGGAACGAAAGGCGCATTGGAGTTTCACCGCGGCACAACTCAACACGTGATCCTGGCAGGTAGTCACGGTCCCGACCGTTTGGATTTCTCCGGGTCGGAAACCGCCAATCCATTTACGATCGCGGTCTGGGTGAAGGCGGCGCCTTCACAGATGTACTCCGCCGCTCTCGTGTCGCGGGGGCCGGGCGCATCGGAGCAATTCACGATCGACATTTTTAAGGGTCGCTTCCGTGCATTCGTGCGACGCCGCGGCGGATATGGTTCACTGGGAAGCACCGCCCAGTCCGAAGTCGCTCCGTCCGGCCGGTGGCAATACGTCGTGGCGGTCTATGACCCGGCACACGGAGCCTTGTCGCTGTACATCGACGGAACGCTCGCCGGCCTGGCGAAGTCCGTCCCGCCCAAACTGATCCCCGCCGGGAGCAACGTCAGCTTCGGATCGCGGTTGGCGGTGACGAAACAGTTCACGGATACATTGGACGGCGCGATCGACGAGCTCACAATATGGGGACGCGCACTCTCGCCGGAACAGGTTCTTGAGAACTACGTCTCGGGTAAGCCCGAGTGATCGCGGCAACCGGAGTGAGAGGGCGCGGCCAGCCGTGAAAGTGATTCATATGAAACAGGCCCGCTTGTTGCGGCGCGGTTTTACGCTTGTGGAGTTGCTTGTCGTGATCGGCATCGTTGCGGCTCTGATAGCAATACTTCTTCCCGCCCTGGCCGTGGCGCGAGAGCAGGCGGACCGCACCAAATGCGCCGCCAATCTTCGCACCTGGGGTCAAGCTTGTTTTGCCTTCGCCGCCGAAAACAAGGGCTTTTTCCCCACCGCCTGGCACCATGCGACCGGGTTGCCATTCCCCAGCCAGATTTTTTTCGATCAGTCGTACCGTGCCGGCTATCCCACTTCGCCACCACCCACAGGAACAAATGCCTGGAAGACCTACGGCACGGAGTTGGAGTGGTTCACCGACTGCGGCTTGGGTACGCAAGGTTTGCCGGGAGTAGCCCCCGCTCCGAGTGGTGGCCAGGGCATACTCTTATATCCGGGAAACTCCATGGTCTGCCCAAGCTCCCAAAACCCCGTCGTGATGTGGACCTATTCCGATCAGCAATGGGGCGCATGCATCTGGTCGAACTACATGTACGTGGGTGGTCTGACGACAACGAACATCAGCGGTGCGATCGCCAATTGGGGAACCGCCACGCCGGCCGTACACCAGTATGATGATGACAATTCGACCAAAGTGTTGGCGGCCGATGAGATATTCTGGGTATCGGGTCATCCCAGCTTTGAGAATTACAATGGCGGCGCTGCCTATCGAATCAATCATCTGGACACGCATAGCACTACCCCCAGCCCGGCGTTTCAGAACGTCCTTTACGGGGACGGCCATGTCTGGCCGCTACAGAAAGCGGATTACCCCAATGGATTACTTACGGGCACTGGAAATTGCTCGCTCGATTATAACGTAAGCGGGGGCCCTCTTTTTTACTGGAGCGGCCTGAACTCCGGCACCCCTTCGTCCAATTAGTAGTCCGTCAGAGCTTGAAGGTTATGCGGGACAAAATCAACCAGTACCGGAATGTCGGCGTAGGCGCGTCTTCGTGCATTATCGTTCTGGCTGTGGGCTTCATCATCTGGTGGGAGGCACGCGGGAGCCGGCCGGTGTCCTCAGCCCCCGTGACTCAGGCCTTTTACTCAGACGATGATGGCAAGACATGGTTCATCGATGACCTGGTGAAGGTTGTGCCATTTGATCACCACGGTGGGCAGGCTGTCCGGGCGGAGATCTTTCGCTGCGCGCAGGGGAAGCCGTTCGTCGGATACCTCGAACGATACAGCGATGCCGTGAAAGCAAAAATCACCTCGGCCGCTGTTGGGCACCCAGATGCCGTGGCGTCTGCGATGATGGACGAGATGACGGAGGTGAAGAGGCCGGGAGAAGCCGAATGGATCAATCCAGGCGGCAGCTCACAACGCGAATACACTCAAATCATCACGGTTCCCTGCCCCGAGGGGGAAACCGGGGGGGCCAGTGTTGTGTCCCCCTCCGATCCGGACAACGGAGCTTCCGATTAAGTACGCACACCGACTATCTCTACTACGCGTAAGCGGCAGTGAAGCAAGTGATCGCTAATCTGGAAGCACACCCAGCAAAGAAGCAATCATGATGAGGGCGCTTCTCGTTCGAACATTCTGGTACAGAAGAGTGAGTTCCGATGGTAAGACAATCAAAAAGTAGCATCGCATGGTGGATCGCTGGTTTGCTGCTGATGGCGCAAAGCGTTGCCCCTTCTGCGGAGACGCAGCCGGCGACGCGGCCGGTAAAGCCACATGCATATGAAGATGAAATCGCGGCGTTCGAAAAGGCAGATCAGAAGAAGATGCCGCCCGTGGACGCCACGCTCTTCATCGGAAGTTCGAGCATTCGCTTCTGGACGTCGCTGGCCGAGGACTTCCCCGAGTTTCCAACGATTAATCGCGGATTTGGCGGTTCTCACATCCCCGACAGCACCTTCTTCGCAGATCGAATCATCTTCCCCTACCACCCACGGCGCATCGTCTTTTACGCGGGGGATAATGACCTGGCCGACGGGAAGACTCCCGAGCACCTGGAGGCTGATTTCAAAGCTTTCGTTGGGAAGGTGCGTTCGCAGCTTCCAGAGACGCCGATTTATTTCATCTCAATCAAGCCGAGTGTGATGCGTTGGAAGATCGTCGACAAAATCCGCGAAACCAACGACCTGATCAGGCAGGACATCGCCGCCGACCCGTCACTGCACTATGTCGACGTATTTACTCCGATGCTCGGGCCGGATGGGAAGCCGCTCAGGAAGCTGTTCCGCCCGGATGGTCTGCATATGGTGCGAGCAGGGTATGAGCTGTGGGTTTCAGTACTTAAACCAATGCTCGACCAGTAAATATCGCCTTCAAAACCTGCTGGTTGTTGGTGCCCGGAGCTACCGCGGGTGCGGCTGGAGACTTCCACCATGACTGATGAGAAACATTCCGGTTCGACGTCAACGCCATCATCTCCGCGAAATGACCAATACTCCAAAGTAACGCGTCGCAGCTGGCTCAAATTAACCGCGGGCGTGTCGGCGGCGACGGTCGCGAACCGCTTTTTGGATGCGTGGGGAGAGACTCCGCGAAGCTCTGGCGAAGGCGGTGCTTCCAAGGCCATGTTCAAGAACCCGCTTTTTGCGGGGGACTATCCTGACCCAACGATTCTGCGCGTCGGTGAGGATTTCTACATGACCCACACTTCCTATTCCTACGCGCCTGGATTGGTGATCTGGCACTCCCGCGATTTGGTCAATTGGACGCCTGTTTCGCACGTGCTGGATCAAACACACGGAGAAGTCTGGGCGCCCGATCTCGTTGAGCATGATGGGCGCTACTTCATCTATTTCCCAATGGGAGGACTTTTCGTCGTTCACGCCGAACATCCGCGCGGACCCTGGAGCGCACCGATCAATTTGAGAGTGAACGACATTGACCCCGGCCATGTCGTTGGGCCGGACGGGAAACGCTATCTTTATACTGCCGGGGGCCATGTCGTTGAACTGAGCGATGATGGCCTTTCAACGGTGGGGCAGTCCAGGAGAGTCTACGAAGGCTGGAAGTACCCCCAGGAATGGAAGACCGAGGGCTTTTGGCTGGAAAGCCCAAAGTTGACTCGGCGCGGTGAATATTACTACTTGATCTGCGCCGAGGGCAGCACCGCCGGGCCGCCAACCAGTCACATGGCGGTGGTGGCGCGGTCGAAGTCCCCGCTTGGTCCGTGGGAAAACTCACCGCATAACCCGTTGATCCACACGTATAGCGCGGATGAGGAGTGGTGGTCGGTGGGCCATGGCACCTTGGTTTCCACACCGGATGATCGCTGGTATTTCGTTTACCACGGCTACCGCAAAGGCTTCCAAACACTGGGCCGCAATACGTTAATGGAGCCGGTCGAGTGGACGAGAGATGGCTGGCCGCGTGCGCCGCTGGGCGCGCGCCGGAGCGAGCCGATGCCCGCGCCGATGGGTGTGGCGCAACGACCAATGATTGAATTATCGGATGATTTCAAAGCGCCTGTTCTGAAGGCAACGTGGGGCGCATGGAAAGAATCCGATATGAGCCGGTTTAAGACAGGGGATGGCGTGCTGATTGTCCAGGCGAAAGGCAACTCCTATGCTGAGAGTTCGCCGCTGACCATCATGGCCCGGGATGAGAGCTACCTCGTGCAAGTAATTGCTGAGATCCAGGATGAGAGTTGCGCCGCTCTGGGCTTGGAATACAATCCAAAAGTCGCGGTATCTGTCCAACTGAAGAGTGGAGAAATAAACGTCTACGGCCCCAAGGAGAAACTCGCAAGTCGCGAGTGGCACGGGAAAACCGCGTGGTTTGGATTGGTGAACCAGAAAAACCACGTGGAGATTCTTGTGAGTGAGAACGGGCAGAAATGGCAAAGCCTCATAGCAGGCTTTGACGCATCGGCCTTCAATCAAAATGAGCAGCGAGGCGGATTCCAAGCTGCGCGACCTGCGATCGCCGCGATCGGGCATGGCAGCACACGTTTTAGTGACTTTCGCTATCATGAATTATAGTGTTTTGGATCAGTGTGACGGCAGTCAACCCCAGGAGGCCCGATGGGAAGCCGCGCAAAACGCTTACCGTCGCCGAAACGATGAGCGCCGGCTGGTGCTGGCGCATCGATCACGAGCGGCGGATCAATCGCGGCTACGTCTTTTGTCCGGCGTTCATTTGCGATGAGGAGGCGGAATTCGTCAGCTCCTCTCGGAATTGGCGGTTCATCACGTCGGCCCCAATTGTTCCGCCCGGCACCGGCGCAGCGAAAACGACAGCCAGCTCCAGCTTTTCGCCGACCCGGCGAAGGAAATCGCCCAGTCGCTCAAAACCCGCGATCTGGAGCAATTGTCGCCCCAGCAGGCGCTGGAACTGCTCCGGGAATGGCAGAAGCGGCTCGGGGGTAGATGAGCGGCGGAGTTGTCGTTGAATCGTAATTGGAAATTCCAGTCAACCGATTGTTCCCTGTTGCCGCAGAAGATCATCGGACCAGCACCACATTGTCGAACCTGGAAGCATCCTCGGTGGAACTGGCCCGGCCAGAGTAGAAACTTGAGCCCGTGGTGACGCTGGTTCTGCCCAACGACACGTCAGAGTCGCTTGCCCGGAACCGGCCGCCCCGATGATCACCTTTTCCGGCGCGGCAGGTGTCGCCGGCACCGGCTCCTGGCCATAGAACAGTGCATCACACGCCGGCTGAAGCTAGGCGCGCATCTGCGCGGTAAGTGGCGCCCCCAGTCCCTTACGCATCACATAGTTCGTGTAGATAACTTCCAGCGCGTAACCGGGAGTCTTCTGGAAACGATCGATCGACCTAAGCGTATGGAAATCTGAACGGCAAGTGCCTTGCCTGCGCCCGCGCCCCCGCCAGAGCGGGGAGCAACAACGCGACCACTACGGCGATGATCCCGATCACGACCAGTAGCTCAACGAGCGTAAATAAAACCGTGCGGGGCCGATGGGAGTGACCGGGCTTCCGCAGTGTGCGCGGGAATTCGCGAGCCTCCCGCGCCGTTTTATTATCTGCCGCTGCCAAGATGATTGATGTATGCAATATAGTACTCATTCCCGTAATCGCACTTCGCAGAGCTACAACGAGTCATCCACCGGGCAGCACGGCCAGGGGCCGTCCGCCATCGGGGCAGTTGACGTCGACGATCGCAGTCCCTTCTGCGCTCTCCAGCGGGACCCAGTTCTGATCGCCCGGTCTCTTCACCTCCACGCCACCGCTCGAAACGGCGCGCTGAGCGCCGGCATGTACCGCATCCCCGGTGCTGGCCGAAGGGATCGGCGAGTTGTCGCGGCCGGTTTGGCGCGCGAGGTAGCCAACGAACGGATTGCCCGAATTCCCGCATCGATAGACATACGCCCGACACGCGGGACTTCCATCGTGGTCGAAGGGAAAGGGCTTTCCCAACGCATCCACAAAATAGCTCTTGCCGTCGTCATTGCTGTAGAACGCCTGCGTGATCGGATCTGGCCACGCTTTGTGTTGAGTGCTGTGCAGAGAGAACGCCACGGCGGCGATCAGTGCGAGGATTGCCACTGCGACCACTATTCCAGGCCGCTTGTTGATCGATTCTCGGATTGACATTGGCTTTGAGTCGACGTTTCGGCCTGCATCGCGGCAGCGGCCTAATTGATCCCCAGTCCGCCGTTGGTCGTGTTGATCATGTCGCCTTCATTCGGCTGCATGATGCTATCATTGGGGTTGATCAGCGTCCAAGGCGAAGGGACCTGAGAGCCGGTCGTCCACTGATTGGTCAGGCCCGAAGTCACCCCCGGCGGCCCCGCGTAGCTGTAAATGTTGTCCTGGTTATATCCAGCGAACGCCGTCGCGGACCATTCACAATGCCCGTCGGCGAAGAGGACGTTCTGGCCCTTCTTATTATGGTTTCTGCTGTTGGCCATCGCCTGGAGAATCGATGAGTCCGTCGGCGTTTGCGGACCATTGCCGCCGTATAGACCGCT
>Ga0302326_10023642_pt1 | contig 12517 bp, 7 predicted proteins | sample Palsa_T0_3_FD_202264 | JGI IMG/M metagenome (GOLD analysis project Ga0302326, IMG submission 202264) | Peat permafrost microbial communities from Stordalen Mire near Abisko, Sweden - Palsa_T0_3 | ecosystem: Environmental > Terrestrial > Soil > Palsa > Peat permafrost | place: Sweden: Abisko... | reverse complement strand
AGGATTAGAATTGAAGGATGGATTTTCCTTTGATTCGAATGCGCCGGACGCGCAGGACCGAGGCTCTTCGATCGCTGGTTCGAGAGACCCGGCTGGAGCCCGGGCAGTTGATTTATCCCCTGTTTCTCTGTCCTGGCGAGGGTGTGCGGAAAGAGATTGGTTCGATGCCGGGGGTATTTAACCTGAGCGTGGACGAGGCTGTGAAAGAAGCGGAAGAGGCTGTGCAGCTTGGGCTGGGCGGCCTCTTGCTTTTTGGATTGCCGGAGAGCAAGGACGAGCAGGGCACGGGCGCGTGGGACGATCTAGGGATCGTTCAGCAGGGTTTGCGGGCGCTGAAGGCCAATGCTGCCTCGAAGAAGCTGGTGCTGATCGCCGATGTTTGCCTTTGTGAATACACGAGCCACGGGCATTGCGGAATGGTTGTCGAAACGGCTGACGGCTATGACGTGGAGAATGACGCTTCTGTGGACATTCTCGGGCGGACGGCGGCGAGTCTGGCGAAGGCTGGTGCGGACGTGGTCGCTCCCAGCGACATGATGGATGGCCGCGTGGCGGAAATTCGGCGTGCGCTGGATGAGGAGGAGCTGGAGCAGACGCCTATTCTGAGCTATGCCTCGAAGTTTGCTTCGGCGTTCTATGGGCCGTTTCGGGAGGCGGCTGACTCTGCGCCGCAGTTTGGCGACCGGCGCAGCTACCAGATGGATGGAGCGAATGTGCGCGAGGCGATGCGGGAGATTGAGCTGGACCTGGGCGAGGGCGCGGATATGATCCTGATGAAGCCGGCGATGCCGTATCTGGATGTGATTCGCGCGGCGCGGGACCGGTTTGAGGTGCCGATGGGCGCGTACCAGGTTTCGGGCGAGTATTCGATGCTGCAGGCGGCCTTTGCCAAGGGCTGGCTGGAGCCGCAGCGGACGATGCTGGAGTCGCTGATCGGAATGCGGCGGGCCGGAGCGGATTTTATCGTGACTTACTTTGCCAAGGATGCGGCAAAGGTGCTGTAACGGCAGGGAACAGAAATCAGGGAACAGAAATGCTATGGCGTTTGTGCTCCACCTGCAGGTGGAGACTGGTTGGAGTGTTGAGCTGATATTCTTCGTGGCGGATGCGTGACGCGGTTTTGCTGCGCGTTCAAGTAACTCCGCGTGCAGGGGATTTGACTTGAGCTGGTCACGAAGAGGATTTTTGAAGTCGCTGTCGCGGTCGGCGCTCGTGCTTTCTCTTGAGGATGTGCTTCGGCTGGCCCGGCCCGTGTTTGCGCAGGCTGCCGGACAGCAAAAGCCTGCGGCTGGGATTGAGCGGCCTACATATGAGGCGCAGCCAAAGACTGTTGCGCTCAATTCTCCAATTGCCGGAACGCCGTTGGGGCTGAGTTTTGTCGATGTGGCCAAGTCGTCGGGCCTTAACGTAAAGACGATCTACGGCGGCGAGCACAAGAACAAATACCTGCTTGAAACAACGGGCTGCGGCGTGGCCTTCTTTGACTACGACCAGGATGACTGGCTGGATATCTTCCTCGTCAATGGCTGGAGGCTTGAGGGCTTTCCAAAAGGTCAGGACCCGGTGTGTCACTTATTCAAAAACAATCGGGATGGGACGTTTACCGATGTTACCGCCAAGTCCGGCATTACGCGTACGGGTTGGGGTCAGGGCTGCTGCGTGGGCGACTATAACAACGATGGTTGGAATGACCTGTTCCTTAGTTATTACGGGCAGAATGCGTTATATCGTAACAATGGCAATGGTAGCTTCACGGATGTTACGAAAGAAGCCGGGTTGTGGCAGGATAAGTTGCGGTGGAACTCGGGGTGCGCGTTTCTGGATTACAACAAGGATGGGCATCTCGACTTATTTGTCGGAAACTATATTGACTTCGATGTAAAGACGGCTCCGCTGCCTGAGGATGCGGGCTGCGCTTATAAGGGCATTACGGTTGCGTGCGGGCCTCCAGGGTTGCTGGGCGGAAAGAACCTGCTGTATCGCAATAATGGCGACGGGACGTTTACTGATGTGAGCCAGAAGGCGGGCATGTGGGACACGATCGGGACCTATGCGTTGTCGGTCGCGGTGGGAGATATGGACAACGATGGCTGGCCGGATATCTATGTGGCCAATGATTCGACGGCGGCGACTTACTACCAGAATCAGAAGGATGGCACGTTCAAGGATGTAGCCATCGAGGCGGGAATTGCGTATTCGCCCGATGGAAAGCCGCAGGCGGGCATGGGCGTGGCGATTGGCGACTTCAATCGCGATGGCCTGCTCGATATTGTGAAGACCAACTTTGCCGGAGATACAGACTCGCTGTATCTCAATCTTGGCGACGGGACATTCGAGGATCATACGTACTTATCCGGACTTGGCGTCAACACGCGGTATCTCGGCTGGGGTGTCGGATTTCTGGATATGGATAACGACGGCTGGCTGGACATACTCATCTCCAATGGCCATGTGTATCCGGAAGTGGATGGGACGCAGATTGACGCTCCCTATGCGGAACATAAGTATCTGTACCGCAATCTGCGCAATGGGCAGTTTGAGGAAGTTACCAAACTAGGCGGACCGGGTATCACCGATGCGGCCGCAGCGCGCGGTTGCGCCTTTGGTGACTATGACAATGACGGGCGTATCGATGTCGTGGTGAACTGCGTCAATAGCGGGCCGCAGTTGCTGCGCTGCGACTGGACAAGTGACACGACGCGGAATCGCAACTGGATCAAGATTCGCACCGTGGGGACTAAGAGCAATCGCGCGGGGATTGGTGCGCGTTTGATGGTAACTGCTCAAGTTGATGGCAAGACTGGATCTGGAGCGTCAAAGCCGATGGTGCAGATCGACGAGGTTCGGTCGGGTGGGAGTTATTACTCGCAGAATGATTTGCGGGTGCATTTTGGGCTGGATCAGGCGAAGATGGTCGATTCGCTTGAGATTCGCTGGCCTTCCGGAACGGTGGATACACTCAAAGACCTCGATGTGAACCGTCTTTATGTTATCCAGGAGGGCGGAAAAATTCTGAAGACTGATAATTTTGGCGCGGGAAAGAAGAAAAAATAGGTGTGCCGGGTTTTGGTCGCCAACTGATTGGATTTATATAGGAATCGCGGTTTAGGGGATGATGGACCATACAACTCTTTGTGTTCTGGCAACGGTGTTTCTTGCCACATTGATTCGATCGACCTTTGGTTTTGGGGAGGGACTTATTGCTGTTCCCCTCCTCGTGCTCATCATCCCGATTGAAATTGCCACACCGGTTGTAGTTCTTCTGTCCATCACGATTGCTGGCGTCGTTGTCGTGCAGGACTGGCGAAAGATTCACTTCGGTAGCGCTGGTTGGATGCTGGCGCCCACCTTCGTGGGCATTCCACTGGGTATTGCGCTGCTGACGAGCGTTCACCAGAACGTCGTGAAAGCCGCTTTGGCAATGGTTATTTTGGCGTTTGCCGGATACTCCCTGGCAGGCAAGAAGCCGCCTGAATTGCGCAGAGACAGCCGTATCTGGCTCTTGGGTTGTGGTTTTCTTGCGGGCCTGCTCGGAGGCGCATACGGAATGAACGGGCCTCCACTGGTCATTTACGGAGCCATGCGCCGCTGGTCTCCACAGCACTTTCGTGCGACATTGCAGGGATATTTCCTGCCCGCGAGCATCGTGGCGATGGCGGGATACTGGCTGGCAGGATTGTGGGCCCCCGCAGTGACGCACTATTACCTGATCTCTCTGCCGGTTGCGCTTCCCGCCATATTTCTTGGCAGACTGATGAACCATCGCCTTCGCGGAGACGCATTTCTCAAATATGTCCATGTTGGCCTGGTTTGTATAGGGATGCTGTTGCTGATCCAGGCACTTGCGCAAGTGTAAGTTGCTCGCGATATGCGGACGCCCCGAAGATAAGTACTCCACGATAGGCCAAACCGGTGACCGAGCCTAGAGGAACAACTGCGAGGTTGACGTCAGTGGGGGTTGGGGCGTTTGCTTAGGTCTGCCGGGGTGCGGGACTGTTGCGAATCGAAATCAGATTGGCCTTTGTTGGGGTTGCGGTCTTGCTTGGTGTGGCATGGCAGCTTGTGGATGGACCGCAAACTGTCTCCGCCCGCCGGGTTGCGCCTCAGGCTGCGGGTTCGGGCCAGTCTGACCCGAACGCTGTGTGTGCGCCTTGCCACCAGGCGATTTATGAGCGATATCGGAAGACTCCCATGGCTAACGCGAGCGGCTTGGCTGCAGATGGTTTTCTGCCAGGTGGATTCACCCACGCGGCATCGGGAGTTTCTTATCGGATGGAGGAGCAGGGTGGGCGGGTCTATCTCAAATTCGCTCGTCCGGCTGCTGCCGGGCAACCGGGTGGAAGCGACGACCGAAGTCTGAATGGGCAGCGGGAGTTGAAGTATTTCCTCGGCTCCGGAAAACGTGGCCGTACCTATCTGTTTGAGCAGGATGGGTACTGGTTTGAGATTCCTGTGAATTGGTACGCGAAGAAGCGAGTCTGGGATATGGCTCCCAACTATCTCGACGCGCGGGAGATGCCGCTGACGCTGCCGGTTGATCCGGGGTGCTTGCGGTGCCATACATCCGATGCGCAGCCTTCGCTTCCGCAGGCGCGGAACCGGTATGCTGGTGCGCCGTTTCTCGAGGGCGGGATTACATGCACAGCTTGTCATGGGGACGCGACGGCGCATCTGGCCAGTGGCGGACGCACGGCGATGATGAAGATCGGCGACCTGCCGCCCGTCCGCCGCGATTCGATTTGCCTGAGTTGCCATCTTGAGGGTCAGGAAGCGGTGGTTCATCAGGGCAAGCGGCTGGTGGATTTTCGCCCTGGGCAGAGCATTTTCGATTACTCCAGCTACTTTGTGCGCCAGGCGCAGGCTGGTTCCGCGGAACGCGCGGCGAGCCAATGGGAGGCACTGCTGCAAAGCGGCTGTAAGCGCGGCGCTGGGGATAAGCTGACTTGCACGACATGTCACGATCCGCATGGCTCGACGGCGGCGATGAGCGCTGAGGAACGGACGGAGTTTTATCGCGCGAAGTGCCTGACGTGCCATGATGCCGGTGCTGCAGGCCAAACCGGCTTTGCCGCGGTTCATCATCCGGAGAACCGCGATTGTGCAGCGTGCCACATGCCTCGCGCGCGAGCGGAAGATATTGCGCACGAACAGGTTACAGATCATATGATCCCCCGGGTTCCGCGTGTGGCTGCGGGAAAGAATGTGCGGCAAACCGGGGATGGAAACGGGGCAGACGGCGCGCTGGCGGCGATCGGTACCGCGCCTGGAGCGGCGGGAGACAGTAATAGCCGGGACCTCGGGCTGGCCTATGCATTTGCAGCGTCACGAGGCGACCGTCGGTCCGGAGTGCGGGCGCTTCAATTACTGCGCGAGGCCGAAGCGCTTCCGGCGTCCGTCGGCGACGCAGAATTGCATGCGCAACTAGGCTTTCTCGAACAACTTACAGGAAATCAGGATGCTGCTACGCGAGAGTACGAACTGGCGCTCGACGCGGACGCGGATGATTCTTTCGCAGCCGGCAACCTGGCGCTCCTGAAGGCCGGCGAACGACAGTATGGGGCGGCGGTTCAACTTTGGCAAAGGGCATTCGAGGATGATCCTGTTCAGTTGAAGGCAGGAATGAACCTGGCTATTGTGGAGTGCGGAATGGGCAGGCGAGAAGCCGCGCTCGCCACCCTCGAAAGGATACTTGCGTTTTCGCCAGACCACGGGCAGGCACGGGAACTTGCGCGGGGGATTCGATTGGGAGTCCACACCTGCGGAACGCGTTGATTGAAAAGAGCTCCGGGCGGATTCGTTAACGGCATATAGGCCAAGTGTTTGTGCTATAGGCCGCAGGATGCAAATGTCATAGTTGGAAACACCGGAAAATCCTCCAAGATTCTGTCGCGCTAAGGATCAGCATTTAGCATGCCTTGGGTGATTCTTAAGGTTTACGCCACTTCGGCTCGGGGGCAGCAGGAAAATACTTTGACTGCCGAATTGACCGTAGGTTTGAGTAAAGGCATTTACTCAAACTGTTGGTGGAAATTCGCTGAAATCGGGCAATGATGCTGGGGAGGGGTGCCGCAAGGATGGGAGCGCCTGCGCCAAGGCCACAAAATGACATGGCAAATACACGACTTTTGTAATGTAATTGTCTTCTTGTACCATTCCGCATTAAGGAGCGGATGAAGATTCCCATAATCGATCCCCCGCTAGTTGAGACGGTGGCATCTAGCCAGTTTCATTAGTAAAGCGATTACTTTGTAAGACATCTATGACAAACGGAATCCTCCTCACCCAATCTCGCCTAGATGAAAACGGTTTCATTATTTGACATTACTTATTATCTCGATACAGGCCGCGCACGGATTCAATTTTCTCCTTATTAGAGATTGACAGATGACATTTATTTCCTCTAAAGTTCGTCGGTGCTCCGAAGACTCCTTTTTGCACGCTTCAGCTTGCAATGTTGGAAGCAGATGCTTCGGGCAGACTTACAAGCAGACTGCAACGTCTGCGGGACAAAAAAGGCAGAGCGGGCCTAGCTGACGTGCCAGGACTCGCCAGGAAAGTTCTCAGTCGGGGGCGTGTTCCATCGAAGTTTCTGTACAACCACGCAGGCGAGTGACTTCCAGCGTTTGGAGGCATTCAGCCGCGATGCGATGACGGGGCGAGGGGCGCGATCCGGTCTGCTGAACGGGCCAAAGTTAATCCACAAACGGATTGAACGATTTTCAGGAGACCGCATGACTACTTACTTGAGGGCAGCATTCTACATGGCACTCCTCGCCATCGGATGCCTGCTCACTATTGCACCCGCGCGCGCCCAATCGGTTTACGGATCGATTTTCGGCACAGTGACGGACACGACCGGGGCGGTTGTACCGGGCGCTACGGTTACGGTGACGGATGAAGCCAAGGGCACCGTCGTCACGGTAGTTTCCAACGGAACGGGAGACTATACGGCCTCGCATCTGGTTCCCGATACCTACGACATCAAGGTGGAAGCGAAGGGCTTTGAATCTTTTGAAAGCAAGGGCATTGCGGTTCTGGCTGACACGTCCCCGCGCGTAGATGCAGCGCTAAAGATCGGTGGCGCTCCCGGCGAAACGGTGGAAGTGAATGCCGATACGGTGCCGGAGCTAAAGACGGATCGCGCCGATGTGTCGACGGTGTTTAATCAACAGGAAGTTGCGGATTTGCCGGTGGGCGATCAGAACTTCACAAATCTGCAGTTGCTGTTGCCCGGCGCGCAACTGCTGGGCTGGTCTCATGCGGCCGATGAGAATCCGCAGGCTTCGAAGCAGATTCAGATTGACGGCCAAGCCTTCGGTGGCGTGGCGTACGAACTGGACGGGACGGACAACCAGGACCCGATTCTGGGCATTGTGGTTGTGAACCCAGCGATGGATTCGATCACCGAGACTAAGATCACCACGCAGAACTTTGACGCCGAGTTGGGCAAGGCCGTGTCCGCAGTGATGGCGGTGCAGACCAAGTCTGGATCGAACAGTTTCCACGGCAGCGCGTATGACTTCCGCACGAGCAACGCGTTCCTCGCTCGTGAGCCATTTTCGGAGGGAAGCCCGGCCGCCGTTCCGGCGGGGCTCGAGAATAAGTTCGGCGGTTCGGTGGGCGGTCGTGTCATCAAGGACCGGCTGTTCTTCTTCGGCAGTTATCAAGGGGAACGGCAGAAGGCAGGCTATTCGGAAGTGGACACGCTTCCTTCGCCATTGTTGGCGAACAGCTGCTTGAGCGGGACGGGTTGCGATTTCAGCCAATACCTGGCCAACCTGCCCAACGGCAAGGGCCAGATCTTCGACAACAGATCAGGGACTTCAGTGCCCTTCGCTGGAAACATTATTCCCGACAACCTAGTTTCCCAGGAGTGGAAAAATGTTCTGAAAGTTCTGCTGCCTTACATCAACGCAGAGTCGGGCGGTGGCCTTGGTGGCTTGGACTCCAACTACAAGGCCAGCGGCGGTGGCGGGTTCAACAGCAATTTGTGGGCAGTCCGCGTAGACGACACGATCAGCCAAAAGCAGAATGCCTTTGTCCGCTTCTCGCGCTGGACGAACACTCTGAGTGGCGCACAGCTCTACACCGGCCTTGGCGGCCGCGGTTTGGGAATCGGTGGTTACGGAGGCGATTCGTCGAGCGCGGACGACAGCGTTGCCGTGGGCACCGACTATGTGTTCAGTCCCAAACTGATCACCGACATTCGTCTGGGATACCTGCGTTACAACATTGCGGATGCGAAGAATGATCAAACCGTGCAGGCTGCCACCACGCTGGGGCTGGCCGGTCTCAATATGGGCAACACGACGACTGGCGGACTTCCGCAATTGCAGCCGGACACACTTGCTGGCGGCAGTACGCAGCCGGAATGGGGCGATGGCTTGAATGTGAGCCGCTGCAACTGCCCGCTGATCGAACGCGAGGACCAGTTCCAGATTGTCAACAACTGGACCAGGACGTTCGGCAATCACGCAGTCAAGGTCGGCGCCGATCTGCGGTACGGACGCAACTTGCGCGTGCCTTCGGACACGAACCGTACTGGCGTTGAGAACTTCACCGTCGGTCCGACCTCGGACAACGGCGCGGACGGACTGGGCTTCGCCACTTTCGCTCTTGGCGATGTGTCTAACTTCCAGCGTTACGTCTCGACCTCAACCAATGCGAAGGAATTCCAGAAGCGAACCTTCTTCTACGCGCAGGATACGTGGCGCGCTTCGAACAAGCTTACGCTCAATCTGGGCGTTCGCTGGGAGTATTACTTCCCGGAGACGGTCAACGGCGCCGGTCAAGGCTCGCTGTTGAACATGCACGATGGATACCTGCACGTCGCAGGAATTGGTGGGATCGGCACTAACATGGACTGGCAGGCGCGCAAATTACACCAGTTCGAGCCGCGTATTGGCATCGCCTACCAGTTGAACGAGAAAACGGTCGTCCGGACTGGGTACGGACGTAGCTTCGATATCGGGGTATTCGGATCGATCTTCGGACATACCTCGACGCAGAATCTGCCGGTTCTGGCTGATCAAAGCTTATCCAATGGGCTGGATTCGACGACGGGCGTTGCCTTCTGCTTGGGGGCCGACACAGACAACCCAGGATGCATCGGTGGAGCGAACCTCGTCAATAGCTCTGTCACCGCTGTTCCGGGGACCGGCGGTCCCGTTCCGTATGTGCCTCCAACGGTGCCGTCAAATGGGCTTCTGCCTAATCCTGGCGCGAACGTAGAATCCAAGGCGCGGCAGAATCCGCTGCGCTTCCCAACTCTTGATGCCTGGAACCTGAGCCTGCAGCGGGCTCTTACCCCCACGCTTTCGCTGACGATCGCTTATGTCGGCAACAAAGGAACCAATACACTGAGTGACGGCGACGGCAATAACACTAACCCCAATGAGGCTGCGATCAATCTGCCGGCATCTACTGTGGCTTACGGTCAGACTCTTTCCAGCATCACGGGAGGGGCGCTCCATTGGGATCCCAGAAAGCCGGGATCTCCGGGCATGACCCCAGGCGCCACCGGCAACCAGAATCAACTGCAACGGTATTACGGTGGCGCGCTGCCCGCTTGCGGTGGTGCTCCGTGCCTGTGGACGCAGGCAATTCAGTTGGACGGCGATGACCAGAACACCAACTTCAACGCTTTGCAAGTGACCCTGGCACAGCAGATGTGGAAGGGTCTGGCCTGGACGGGCAATTACCAGTGGGCGAGCGCGTTCGATGAGGCCAGCCAATATGCCACCTGGAGTAAGCGAGTGGCCTATGGTCGCGACAGCGATGTTCGGCAGAACACGTTTACCGCGTACGGCAGCTACGATCTTCCCTTTGGGAAAGGCAAGATGTTCATGCAGGGCGCCAATCGGGCAGAGGAACTGCTGGTGGGGGGGTTCGAGTTGTCGAGCACGGTCAATGTATCGACCGGCATGCCCTTCACACCCGGGATCAACTGCCAGTTCTCCTACATCGACGGTACCGGCGCTACGCAGACGGCAAGCGATCTGCCTGGGTCGGCGCCTTGTTATCCGAATAAGGCCAATACCGGTGCTCGGATGAAGACGGGTCTGACGAGCTTCAATGTTGCATCTCAGAACCGAACCTTCTTCCCGGCTCAGGTCCTCGGCCCTATTTTCACAGATGCAGGTCTGGATAATATCGGCAATGACGGACGCAACACCTATTGGGGACCGAGCTTCTACAACATGGATCTATCGGTGCAGAAGACGTTCGCCATCTGGGAAAAGGTGGGGATCAAGGCGCGCGCGGATGCGTTCAATGCAGTGAACCATATCAATCCTGGAAATCCCCAAACAAATGTGTTGTCTGCAGGAACCATCACCGGCGAAGCGCCTGGGCCCGGACCGCGGTACCTGGAGCTTTCGGTCAAGGTTACCTTCTAAGCTGGATGCTGGATGTGGCTGCGTGGGGAGCTTCGGCTCCCCACTTTCCTTTTGTATAAGCCATTGCAGGGGTAGACTGGTTTGGGTGATCGGATGAGGGTATTCGGCGGGGCAATCCTGTTGGGGATATTGCTCGATGCATTCGCTGGCAGAGCACAAGGAACGCCGGCCGATCAGGCTCCTGGGACGAACGCTGAGACGGCTCCGGCAATCTCGCTCGCCGATGCGAAGGCGCAGGCGGCCAAGGGGCGTCTCGATCAGGCTTTGACGGAGTTGAATGAACTGACCAGGGCTGAACCGGAAGAGGCTGGCGTCGAGCGGTTGCGCGGACTCATTCTGTACCAGAAGGAACTTCTACCGGAAGCAGAAGCGGCCTTTACAAAAGCCGTGACCCAGGACGCCCAGGACCGCGAATCGATGGAGATGCTTGGCATTACACTTTACCGGCTGGGCCGGCCCGTTGAGGCGATTCCGCTGCTGGAAAAGGCCGATGCGGCGGTCAGTGGAGCCAATGCCGAACCTAAATATGTCCTGGGTCTGTGTTATACCGATGCAAAGCGTTATGACGATGCACGGCGGGCTTTCGCTGCCCAGTTTGGCTTTGCTCCCGATTCGGCAGAGGCGTATCTGGTGGCGGCGCGATTGTTTCTTCGGCGGGAGTTCGCGGACGAGGCAGCGATCTTTGCGCACAAGGCAGTCGAGCTGAACCCTTCGCTTCCGGAGGCGCACCAGTTGCTGGGAGAGATTGCGCTAGCCAAGGCGGATCTGCCTCTTGCGGTGAAAGAACTCGAAGCGGAGCAGAAGCTCAATCCACTGGATGGTCCCATGTATGACCGGCTTGGCGACGCGTATGTGCGCAACGGCCAATATGAAGAGGCTCGGGTTGCACTCAACAAGGCCGTGCTGCTGGAGCCGAGCGCGACGGGGCCTTACATTCTGCTCGGTGAGGCGCTAATCAAGCTCGGAGAGCCGATTCAGGCTTTGCACTATCTGGATCGCGCGGCGTCAATGGACCCCGGCAACTACATCACGCATAACGCTCTGGGGCAGGCGTATCGTGCGCTTGGGCAGATGGCCGATGCGAATCGCGAGTATAAGCTGGCAGTCGAGATTCAGCATAAGAACGATCCCAAACCGGCGCAGGCGAGGTAGGCGGAATGCGGGCTGCGCTTTGCGGAGTGCTGCTGATGATGGGCGTCGTCGGACCGGCTGCAACGCAGGCTGCTGCGCAGGCCTCGTCGGCGACCAATACCTCGAACGCAGACAGGCTCGCATTGCAGCAGGCGGATGCGTCGTTTCGAGCCGGGTATGCCGCTATGCAGGCCGGCAAGCTGGACGAAGCACGGCAGGATTTTGCCGATGCTGTACGATTTGCGCCCCAGATTCCAGAGGCGCATGTGGCGCTGGGGGCCATTCTCGCGCAACTCGGACGGCCTGAAGAAGCGATTCCAGAGCTGGAACTGGCGCTGAAGCTGAAGCCGGCAGACGCGGCGACCGAGGCCAATCTCGCTGCAGCCCATGAGGCGGTGGGCCGCAGCTTCGCTTCGGCGGGAAAGCTGGCTGAGGCGGAGGCGCAATTCCGGTCTGCGATTGGTGTGGTGCCGGATGTTGCTCCCGATCCTCAGGGGGTTGATTCGATTGTGGCCCAGCAGGCCGCTTTGCGGGACGAGCTGGGATCGCTGCTGGCGCAGGAGAAGCGCTGGGATGAGGCGGAGTCGGCCTTTCGAGATGCGTTGCGGTTGATGCCAGAGGGTGCCGGGTCGGTTGCGCCGCACATGCATCTTGGGGTGGTCCTAACGGAGCAGAAGCAGTATCCGGCGGCGCTCGCCGAGTTGAAGAAAGCTGTGGATCTGGCTTCGGGGAACGCGCTGGCGCAGTTTGAGCTGGGGCGCGGGCTGGCTGCAGCAGGCAAGGATGATGAGGCCGTGCCGCATCTGGAAGAGGCTCTGAAGCTGAATCCGGAGCTGCCGGGCGCGGCCCTCGAACTGGCCATGGCCAAACAGAGGCTCGGTCAGCAGCAGGAATCGATTCCGCTCTTTGAAAAGGCGGTGGAGCGTGAGCCGCACAATCCTCAGGCGCTGACCAATCTGGGGCTGGCGCTGACGGAGACAGGCAAGGCG
>Ga0302326_10023641_pt1 | contig 12517 bp, 10 predicted proteins | sample Palsa_T0_3_FD_202264 | JGI IMG/M metagenome (GOLD analysis project Ga0302326, IMG submission 202264) | Peat permafrost microbial communities from Stordalen Mire near Abisko, Sweden - Palsa_T0_3 | ecosystem: Environmental > Terrestrial > Soil > Palsa > Peat permafrost | place: Sweden: Abisko... | reverse complement strand
TTGCGCGCGGCGAAGGACGCAACATCACACAGGAATCCATGCTCGATCTTGCTGAGGAAGTGAAACAGCGCGGCCAAGTTCGTCTCGCCGCTGAGCAGTCTTCGCCCCGCTGATGGCGCACCGCGTATCGCCACAAGCGGCAGCCGACCTCGATGATATCTGGTATTACGTCGCCAAAGAGAGCGGTAGCGTTGCAGTCGCTAACCATTCTGATTGATTCCATCACCGATCGGTTTTTCCTGCTTGCCGGCCATCCCTACTTGGGGCGTTCTCGCGACGACGATTTTGGTGTCGGCTCGCGCAGTTTTCCCGTTAATGAGTACGTCATAATTAATTTATTGTGTCAAGGATAAGGACGTTTCAATTCTTCGCGTGGTACACGGTCGCCGCGACATGGAAGCGCTTTTCGGCGACTAATCACAAGATGTGGCAGCTTGCAAAGTGTGTTCAGCCGATCCAGTCCGACTTCGGCGACCATCGCTCGTCGCAACATCTGGGTCAGTCGATTTCGTTTCTCGTGCCTGCCGGGCGGTGACCCCGGGCAATCGCTCCGCAAAGATCTTGCCTACCCGACAAATCCGAACAGTCGGATCGACTGATCGACCCAAGCATACTGAGCGCTGGCGGACCGCTTGGAAACTTTTGTGGCGGTAGCTTGAATTGCGGCTATTGGAACAACTTCAGCGCGACAGGCTAGCTCAGATGACTGCAGGCAGAGGAAGAGCGTCCGAAGGTAGCTATCTTCTATTAGAGCGCCCTCACTGCAGCTTGGCGTATTCCGCTTTGGCTTGCGTCAGGATGGGGATATCGGGGTCGGCATCGCCCAGAGCGTGAGGAAATCTTTCTATGCGGCATGTGCCCGGACGCGCGCAGCATCGGCATCCGCCCCCTGCGAGGTTTTCACGAATCCAGACGACGCTCCGGCTGATTGGTTGCGCCTAATGCCACTGAACACCCGTCGAACCCGGCGGTAAGCCTCATTTCCCAGGCAACAACTTCGCGTATTGCTCTGCAAATAAACCTCTTAGCGCGTCACACACACTTCACTTGACCCCGCTTCATATTTCAGGGCATATTCCGTGCCGCGTTTGCCGCGTTTCGCAACCCTTGACCGCGATGCGTACTGCCGCCGAAGGGCAGCGAGGCTAAGCAGGCGAGGGCGGCGGAGAAGCGCCAGTCACTGCTCCGCGCTGATCGGCGTCGGGAAATCGGCTAACACAGTCCGGGGTGTCCGCTGCTGTGGTTCTCCCTCAGCAGTTAGGTTGCGGGGGTACAAAAATTTAGGAGGATTTTGCCATGTCTGTCAGCCGGTTCGCCTGCATTTGCCTCGTATGCCTCGGAATGCTTCTGCCGCTTGCGGCTCACACCACCAGTACCAACGCGAGCGCGACAGTTCAGGTGCCGCGACTCATATTTGTAGTAAGCCCCGCCTCCTGGGTCGTTTGGTGCGAGAACGGCGCTACTTCTGATATCCACGGCGCCGTCTATGGAACCAGCGCGAGCGATTCTGGTATTGGCGTTAAGGGCCTGACTCAGCCACCGGCACTTTTGCTACCGCCGTGTTCGGTGAGGCCCTCGCCAGCACTGGTCTCTTGTTATGAGGAATGGTAGGAAGCTTTCGGAAAAGTCTCGAAGAATACTCAGTGTACCTCCATTTTTCGGTTCGGTGGATAAGGAGATGAGTCTATGTATTGCAAACCGAGGCCCTTTCTGCCGGCAGCATGTCTGATTTGCCTGCTGGCTACACTTAGCGGCGCCGCCTTTGCCGGCTCCGACGCCCCCACGCTCGACTGGCTGAACTCGACGGTGACGGTCTCATCGCGCGTCATCGCCGCCTCCGATGACAAACAACTCGTCACTTTGCAAGGCAATCTGCACCCGCTGGCGCGTTCGCAGTACGATGCCGGGCGGGTAAACGATGCCATGGAATTGAAAAAGATTATGCTGCTGCTGCAGCGCAGCCCGGAACAGGAAGCCATGCTGGAAGCTGTGATTGACGGGCAGCACAATCCCAAGTCTCCCCTGTTTCACCACTGGATGACGCCGGAACAGTTCGGCGAACACTTTGGGCCGTCCGACGATGACATTGCCGCGGTCACGGGCTGGCTGCAGAGGCAAGGATTCACCATTGACGAAGTCAGTAAAGGGCGCACGGTCATATTTTTCAGCGGCACGGCCGGCCAGGTGCGCCAGGCCTTCCATACGGAGATCCATAACCTTAAAGTGAACGGCGAAAGCCACATCGCCAACATGTCGGAACCGCAGATTCCGGCGGCGCTGGCGCCCGTCATTGCGGGTTTTCCGTCGCTCAACGACTTCTTCCCCAAACCGCAGTATGAACTCAAGGGCTACGGCAGGCGGGATCCAATCACACGCAAGGTTTATGCGGCAGGACCGATGCCCCAGTTTACGGATTCAGCCGACGGCTTCGCTCTCGTGGGCCCGCAGGATTTTTATGTGATCTACAACGAAAAACCGCTGTTGACCGCCACCACGCCGATTAACGGCGCAAGGGTAACGGTTGCCGTGGTCGAGCAGACTGAAGTGTGCGCCGGGCAATCCGCGTGCAGCGGGAACAACGACGACAACACCTTCCGCGCGGCATTTGCTCTTCCCACGTATCCGGCAAGTCCCAACGCGACTCAGGGCGGCGTCAACTACATGTTCGGCGTCAGCGGCTCCAGCACCTGCAGCGATCCCGGCATCAACGGCAACATTGGCGAGGCTAGCCTCGACCTGCAGTGGGCCGGGGCAGTGGCGCCCAACGCCACCATCGACTTCGTGGCCTGCGCCTCCTCCAGCACCTTACCAGGCACAGTCTTTTCCTTCGAATACATTCTCGACAGCCTGTCTTCGACGGTTGCCTCATTCAGCCTGAGCTACGGCAACTGCGAACTCAACTCAACCTCGTCGTTTAATTCGGGCATCGTTGCATTTTGGCAGCAAGCCGCGGGACAGGGACAAACGGTCGTTGTTTCCTCCGGGGATGGGGGGTCTACCCTGTGCGACCTGAATACCGGGAAAGATTATGCCACCCACAACGTCTCTGTAAACGTGCTCGGAAGCACCGCCTACAATGTCTCGGCCGGCGGCACAGACTTCAGCGATTATTATCAGACGAATGGCTATAGTTCTAGCCGGGGGGGCGACGTCTGGTGGGATACCTCTCAGTCCACGGCTTCCAATGGTTATTTGTCGGCATTGTCCTACATTCCGGAGATTACCTGGGGCGGCACTTGCTCCAGTCCCCTGGTTGCGTCGTATCTGGAAAATGCCGGCTTGACGGGTTTCGGCACCACCTATACGCCGGAAGGGATATGCAACAATGCCGTCGCGCAGGAGAAAGGCTACCTCTCGGTGTCCGGCGGAACCGGTGGGGTGAGCATATTTAATTCGATTCCTTCCTGGCAGTCCGTCTATGGCATCGGGCTGAACAACACCTCCACCAAGTTCCGCAACGTCCCGGACGTCTCTTTGTTTGCCTCAACCGAAGTCCACGTATGGGGGCACGCGCTGACGTTTTGTAACTCTTATGAGGGCGCCGATACGTGCGATTTCGCGGGCGCGTCCAGCGGTAACTTCCCGCTTGTTGGTGGCACTTCGTTCGTAGCGCCGATGCTCAACGGCGTTATGGCGCTGATCGTTCAGGCGCAGGCGGGTGCGTACCAAGGGAACGCGAACACCGTGTTCTATTCACTCGCGGCGGGCGAATATGGCGCTCAGGGCGGGACCTTCACCGGGTCTTCCTGCAGCGGTTCCGGCCTAGGCGCGAGCGTGGGCTCGAGTTGTATTTTCCGCGACATCGCCGGTGACACGCCCAACCCGGGTGGCGGCACCATCCCCAGTGACAACGCTCAACCCTGCCTGCCCAGCAGCACCGATACTACCTGCTATTTGAGCGTTAGCACTGATACCTATGGAATCACCTCCCTCTCCAGCAGCAGCTTCGTTGATGCCTATCGAGTGGGCCAGGGATATGACTCGGGCACCGGCTTGGGAAGCGTTAACATCGCTAACCTCGTAAAGGCCTGGCCAACCACCAATTCCCTGCCTAACCTCGCAGTATCCTGCTCAACTTGTTCCGCCTCCGTTGTCGCCGGCAGCTCAGCAACCTTTACCTTCTCCGTCAACTCCAGTTCTTCTACATTCAGCGGCACTGCATCCTTGGTTTGCAGCAACCTTCCCACGGGTGGAAGCTGCTCGTTCTCACCCAGTTCGGTTACCGCCTATCCCACCACCGTTACTGTGACGGTCAGCACCACATCCACCACCACCGCCGGCAGCTCCACCTTTCAGGTGTCCGCGACCACCAGCGGCGCTTACGAAGGGACCCAAAGCGCTACGCTAACGGTCACATCCACCACCCCACCGTCACTCTCGCTGACACCGTCCGCGAGTTCAACCACAATCGTCGGCGGCAGTAGCGGGACCGTTACGCTTTCTCTGAACGGCACTAGCGTCTCGTCCGCGACTGTAACCTGCTCGGGTAACTTGCCTGCGGATGCAACTTGTACGCCGTCACCCTTAACCGTGACGAGCTTCCCGGCAACGATAACCATGACCGTCACGACCACCTCGGCAGATGCGCAGTTGCGCAAGCTGGGACATTGGTCCTGGGCTGCTTTTGCCATGCTGTTGCCTGGATTGCTATGGCTGAGCGACGGCAGAATCAGGCGGCGGCTCGCAGGGATGGCTGCAGTTCTGGTCCTGTTGGCGGTCGGCTTTGTGGGGTGCGGCGGCGGCAGTTCCTCGGCGTCAAGCCAGACCTCTCCGTCAAGCCAGACCTATACCGAAACTGTGACCGCTACTGGAAGTGGCAGCACCAGTTCGGCAACGATCACAGTGACCGTAACGAAGTAGGAACGCTTGCTCAAAGCGCGGCAGGCAGTGATTGCATTTGCGCACTCCGCCTGCCGCGTTGCCACATTGATTCCGCTCGCGGGATGCGTACGCTGTCGGCCTCGTATCGTGGCTGCTGAAGGTAAACCTAACGGCACCTTTTTTGTGGCGCTAATATATAGAAATGCGTGTATCGCCCTCCGCAGTCTGCCACGCCGATTCCGGCAGCTTCCTCGCCCGCGGCTGGGTGCTGCGAATCTGGTCCAGTTGGCGTTGTAAGTGCGCGATTGGCTCGGGAATCACAGCTGTGCTCTCACGGTTCGCCCTCGGCCGCTCATCGGCGGCTGCCCTTGCTGAACAAGTGCTGACACCAACCGCCGGTGCCGTTGCTTTTCAGATCAACGATGATGTAAGCACAAGAGTATTTACCCCGTAAACTGGCATCCTGCAACGAGTCGCTTAGCGGAAAGTTCAATCGTTCTAGCACTTCACCCATCCCAATCAAGACACACGTTTGGACGAATTGGAGGCGCAAAGAGCAATGGCATGATTCAGAATCCTTATTCAAAGCGGTCAAAAGACGCACTACTCGTTGCTTTGAAATTTCTTGACTCGCGCAAAGATGCGATCGTTCACGGCATTCACAATGTCTTGCTCACCGCCGAGGTATTTTTCAGTGGTCTGGATCGAGGAGTGCCCCAGCAGAAATTGGATCTGTTCGAGATCCCCGCTGGACTTGCGGCACAGTTTCGCGCATGTGCGCCTCAAATCGTGGGGCGCCAGGTGCTCGATGCCGACTTCGCGCGCGTAATGCAGCACGATCTTCCAAACCGCCGTGGTGCTGAGGGATGCTCCCGATACCTTGTCATTCTTTCTGACCGCCCGAAATATCTTCCCCTCCGTGATCTTCGCCGCTTGCGTCCAGAGATCGAGCCGGTCTTTTACCCAGCCCGGAACCGGCACCAGGCGAAGCTTCTTGCGCTTGCCGACGAGATCTGGAATCACCCAGCGATCGTCGCGCATTTGGATCTTGTCGACCTCGAGTGAAACTAACTCCGCCCGCCGCAGGGCGCAGCAGACCAGGAGCCCGAGCAGGGCACCGTCCCGTTTTCCCTTGCGCGTGTTTTCATCGGGCGCGAGGAGCAAGTCCTTCGCCTGTTCGGGCGTCAACCAATTCCCTACCCTCACCCCGCCCGAACGGCTGTTGTCGACGCCGGCGGCGGCTTCCGCCTTTCCCCAATCGATGAGTCCCGCCTCCGCCGCCTTGCGAAACAGGCGGCGCAGCGCCGCCAGCTCAACATTCGTCGACGACGGCGCGGCGCCCGAGGACTCCGACGACGTCCGGTAGTCGAAGAGCACCTGGCGCGAGAGTTCTGTGTAGCCTCGGGCGTCGTACCAGGGCAGGAATTTCTCGAGCGCGCGGCTATACGCCCGCCGGGTGTGTTCATTGCTCACGCCATTGAGCAAGACGCGTTCGAGCGTCTGATTGCGATCCTCGATGTCCGCCGAAGTGTTCCCGGTCGTAATGCTGGCGTGCCAAACAGCGATGGCACATGCCGCGGGCGACGACATCGAGCGAGCCACAGGCGCAAAGGAATACCGCCTGAATTCTCTGGCCGCGAGGCCCGGAGGTGAGGTGGGCAAGTGGGGTATTACTCATCGCGAATCTCTCAATTTTGCAAGCTCCAACTGGGGTGTCGCCCTAGAAACCAGACCGGCCAAAAGCCGGGATTTCTCAATCTTTAGCACTCTTCCCCCGAAAAACACGCGGTCGGAGGGCACGCACGACGCCCGAGGTGCGGTTCCTCTTCGCGAGCGCTCCCGATTGAAGCCTTTCTGCCGCATTCGTGCACACGCTCAACGGAAGTATCGTCCGGAGGGCACAATTCCGTGATGTCACGTCCTCGGGATGCGGCTTGCCTTGCCGCTTCGAAGTAATAACTGCGAGGATTCCACTTACCTTGCCCCGACACGACGAGCGTACAGATTCCACCTTTTTGCATGTTGCTAAATAGCACGTTCCCAAGATCATCCAGTTGACTCGGCATAAAAGTGAGGATTTGCTTACGTTCGTCACTTTGGAGTTTTGAGAGATTGCTCCTCGAAGCTTGTCGAAGGGCATCGAAAAGGCGCGGGCTTGGTATCGTGGGAGCAGACATCGTTCAGCCTTGGGAAAAGTGATTCTAGAGGCGTCTGCGACCAGGCGCACTAGAGAATGGTCGTTGCATGTTCTAAAACCGTGCCAACTGGAGGAGACACAAAACTCTATTCCGAGGTCACGTGAAAAGCAAGGACGATGGGAAGGTCGGGTGCAATTAAAAGTGCGAGTCAGTTATGCCGCTTCCTGCAACCCCCTGCGATCTTGAGCCGGTTGTCGTTCTTCCTTAACGAGTAGACTGCGGTTAGCCTCGTTAGAGTGTCTGCAGGTTGCTGTCGTTATTCCTTAGAATGATTAGACTGGTACGCTTTCCGCCATTGAGGAACCGTTTCGATGTTGGTGGCGGCGGTCTGTCACAGGCCGGGCAGGTTCGAATGCCACGGGCATCTGACGGAATCGCGGATACCATTCTCGAAACCGAGTATCGAGCCGATTATCCAGCATTGCGCACACACTGGGAATTCTTTGCATCGACTTGTAAATTTAGTCTCATTTCAGAGCCCATTCTCGGGTCGCTGGAGAATGCCTTGGAAAGCCTGCCGGAACAGAAAAAAGATGCCCTACTCGCTGTTGCTCTGAAATTTCTTGACTCGCGCAAAGATCCGATCGTTCACGGCGTTCGCTATGTCTTGCTCGCCTCCGAGGTATTTTTCCGTGGTCTGGATGGAAGAATGCCCCAGCAGAAATTGTATCTGTTCGAGATCGCCGCCGGACTTCCGGCACAGTTTCGCGCACGTGCGCCTCAAATCGTGGGGCGCCAAGCGCTCGATGCCGACAAGGTGCGCATAATGCAGTACGATCTTCCACACCGCGGTGGTGCTAAGAGAGGTGCCCGACACCTTGTCATTTTTTCGCACCGCCCGAAATATCTTCCCCTCCGTGATCTTCGCCGCTTCGGTCCAGAGATCGAGTCGGTCCTTCACCCAGCCCGGAACCGGCACCAGGCGAAGCTTCTTGCGCTTGCCGACAAGATCTGGAATCACCCAGCGATCGTCGCGCATTTGGATCTTGTCGACGACGAGTGAAACTAACTCCGACCGCCGCAGGGCGCAGCCGACCAAGAGCCCGAGAAGGGCACCATCCCGTTTTCCCTTGCGGGTGTTTTCATCGGGCGCGAGGAGCAAGGATTTCGCCTGCTCGCGCGTCAGCCAATTCCCTACCCTGACGCCGCCCGAACGGCTGTTGTCGACGCCGGCCGCGGCTTCCGCCTTTCCCCAATCCACGAGTCCCGCCTCCGCCGCCTTGCGGAACAGGCGCCGCAGCGCCGCCAGTTCAACATTGGTGGAGGAGGGCGCGGCGCCCGAGGCCTCCGACCACGTCCGGTAGTCGTAGAGCACCTGGCGCGACAGTTCCGCGTAGCCGCCAGCGTCGTACCAGGCCAGGAATTTCTCGAGCGCGCGGCGGTAGGCGCGCTGCGTGTGTTCATTGCTCACGCCATTGAGCAAGATGCGTTCGAGGACCTGGCTGCGATCTTCCTGTAGATCCGGCAGTGGAACCGAAACCAGGCTCATACGTCCAGCTCCACGACCTTCGGGTTGAACTGGGCATGGTTGGATCGAGCATGAAAAAGAGCGGGCCCGCCGACCGACCGCTGAGGCTCGAAGGATAAAGACAAGGGCAACTGATACGCTACGTCCCGGTGTTGCTCGCGCCACAAGATCAGAAGCTGCGGCGGCATCCAGATCCGCACCGCCTGCAGCCGCTCGACAATGGCGTGACAGGCGGCACAAAGCGAAATCATCAGCGCCGGCTTCGAAACCCCCGGCACGCGATGATGCACCACGATCCAATCGCGGTCTTCTTGCGCGGGACGATAGAAGCATCCCTGGCAGGTCCAATGGTCGCGCTTCAAAACCGCTTCTCGATGTCCGCCGAAGTGTTCCCGGTCGTAGTGCTGGCGTGTCAGACAGCGATGGCACATGCCGCGGGCGACGACATCGAGCGAGCCACAGGCGCAAAGGAATACCGCCTGAATTCTCTGGCCGCGAGGCCCCGAGGCGAGGTGGGCGAGTGGCGTACTCATCGCGAATCTCTTAATTTTGCAAGCTCCAAGTTGGGTGTCGCCCCAGAAACCAGACCGGCCAAAAGCCGGGATTTCTCAATCTTTAGCACTCTTCCTCCGAAAAACACGCGCTCGGAGGGCGTACAAGCGACGTTCTCGACTGTAGTCATACCTCAGTACCCCCCCCATTCTTGGGACTTGGCCCTCGCCGGCCCGACTATCGGAGCCCCGCCGACCGAATCCCGATGGCGAACCAGGTACACCGCACCCAGGGGGAGAGGGTTGATCCAAACGAAGTTCCCAGTTCGCAGGCGGAACCCCCAAAGCCGTCGTCGTCGACGTTCTTGTCTCTTTGTCCTCTCTGGTCTGGGCCCAAACGGCGGAATTCCGGCCAAGAGGACGGTGGCCAGGCTGGCAGGGAGGCGAGTGACCGATAAATTAAGGAGAGAGGCACATAGAATGAATACAAAAGTGGCGGAAAGGGGTCAAGAACAATACAACTTGATAATCGACATTATCGTAACCAATCGGACACCTGGTTTCTGCGCATACGCGCAGTTATTCCCTTCCCCTTTTTCGGCCCGCTCTCATCCTGTCGGAAGGTGAGGTTCCATCTGCCACATCTGCCACGACCCATCCCTTGGCATCCGCGCCTGACAGAAATTCGTCGCTCCAACGTCTACTGTAGCCTCACCTGACCTTTAAGCGGAAGGTCCCGCGAAGATCCACCCACTGCAAACACATAGTCTCCTGGTACAAGTTGCCAGGCATTGGCTTGCTCGTCGAAAATCTGCAGGTAGGTCGGATCGATCTCCACGGTTACATTGCGACTCTCGCCGGCGTTTAACTGCACCTTGGTCCATCCCACTAAACGCCTGGGTGGCTCTTCGGCCGAAGCAGGCAGCGTTACATATACCTCCGCGATCTCAGCCCCAGCACGATCTCCCGTGTTCTTGATAGCGAAACGAAGCGTGGTCTTCGCCCTGGCATTTGCACCGGGCGTGGTCTCGAGCGCCGAGTATTGGTAGGTCGTGTACGACAACCCATAACCAAACGGGAACAGAACAGCCTTGTTCTCAGCGTCGTACCACTTGTATCCAACTTTGAGGCCTTCGTCATAATGAACCGAGTAGTCCTGCCTCGCGGCCGCCGACTCAGCGGGGATAGGAGGGATCGTCGGGTGCGGAAGATCTCCCTCGCTCCTGGGAAACGTCACCGCAAGCTTGCCGGTCGGATTTACTTCGCCCAGAAGTACCCTCGCCACTGCCAAGTGACCCCGGCTACCCGCGTACCACGCCTCAACAACGCCCGCCACCTTGTCGATCCACGGCATAGTCACGGGTCCCCCGGTCTCCAACACGACGATGGTGCGCCGATTCGCAGCAGCTACTTCTACGATCAACGCATCCTGGTTGTCGGGGAGGGAGAGATTGGGCAGATCCCGGTCCTCAGTCTCCCATTGATAGGCGAACACGATTGCCACATCGGAGCTTCTGGCCAAGGCAGCCGCTGAGGCACGATCCTCGCCGGAACTGAATTCCACCTTAGCCCGAGGCAACTCGGCACGCAGCGCCTTAAGCGGTGAAGTAGGGAACCATATTGGCGTTTGCCATGTCGTCTCGCGCTTACCCGGAGGCGCAATCACGTTGCCTCCCGGAGGATCTACCTGTGCCGACCCTCCGCCTGAGATCATCCCGAGATCCGCATGAGCGCCGATGACGGCAACTGTGTGGACCGTTCCCGCGTCGAGTGGAAGGATTTTCCCTTCGTCCTTGAGCAGAACGATGCTCTGCTCCTCGACATGCTGGGCAACTTCAAAACCCTGCTCGACATCGACCACACTCGTTTTTACGGGGTCGTCCACAATTCCTGATGCGAATTCCGCACGCAGTATGCGGCGGGCGTGGTCATCAATCTCGGACATAGGCACTTTGCCAGACTCCGCGGCCTGTTTGAGAGCCGTGCCATAGAAATCGGCCAGTGGCTGTTCCTGATCCAAACCGGCTGCCGATGCTTTCTCCGTACTATGAGTCCCACCCCAGTCCGAAACGACGAAACCCTTGAATCCCCACTCACCTTTGAGCGCCTCCCGCAGTAGGTATGAGTTTTCACATGCATGATCCCCGTTGACGCGGTTGTAAGAGCACATCACTGCTCCAGCATCAGAAATGCGCAAAGCAATGTGGAACGTCATCAAGTCGCTTTCCTGCATAGCCCGTTTAGAGATGATGGCATTCACGAAGTCGCGGCCTGTCTCTTGATCGTTTACCGCGTAGTGCTTAACATTTCCGAGGACGTGCTGCGCTTGCACTCCCTTGAGCAAGTTGCCGCCAAGCGTTCCTGCCAGGATAGGGTCTTCCCCGAGATACTCGAAGGTGCGGCCATTGCGTGGTTCGCGCGTCAGGTTCATGCCGCCACCAAGGGAGTAATTGAAACCCTGCGCTCGCACCTCGCGCCCGATCAGAGCGCCGTAATTGTAAGCCAACTCCGGGTCCCAGCTCGACGCCATTCCCAGATCTGACGGCAGCGCCGTTGCGTAGCGTCCATTCGCCCCGCTTTCGCGAACGCCATAGGCCGCATCCGAGATGTAGAGAGGGGCAATTCCCAGTCGCGGCACTCCTTCCACGTATCCTGCCCCGCCGTTGGCCAAATCTGTGAGCGGCATCCGCCAGTGCACACCTGCGTGCGCCATCCCATTGCCGTGGAGCAACGCGATCTTCTCATCTAGCGTGAGTTGCTCGAGCACCATCTCCGCTCTCTCGTCGGGTGACAGGTTGGCGTTCATCCATGGCCCGGTGCTGGTTGTATTCTGCGCCATAGACGACCCACCTATGGCACATAGGCACGCGGCCAACGCCGCAATTCGCCTCGCTGTACCGCACCAACTGACGCGCATATCTTCCACCTTTCACGCACATTCGGCTAACTCAAACTTGGGGTGCGGCGATCGCAGTTTCAACCGGGACAGCCGGACTAGGCAGTCGCGCGCCTGCATCACATGTGAACCGAGGAGTGATCCGATCCTGAAGTCAGCGCGGGGGCTGATGCCGACATCGGGGCATCTGGGACGAGCACCCTCTTCACGGACTCAGGGATTTCATTTGCGTGTGCGACGAGTTGGCTCACCTGCCACAGCTGAAGGTCGGTCAGTTTGGTCTTGAAGGCGGGCATCCCGGACATACGGATACCGTTCGCCGCCTTCCAATAGCTCTCTGAAGGTGAGTCATCGGTAACACCCTTACCACGGAATAACTCGGTCGGCTTAGGATACATCGTGGTTGCATAATCTGATGGTGGCTGTTCCGGAAGTCCATGACAGAGTGCGCACTGATGTTTGTACACAACCGCACCGGCAAGAAAATTAGTCTCGTCCGCGGACACCGGCGGCTGGAGAACGCCTTGCTTCTCGATATGTGCGTCTAGGGCCATGTTTGCAAGCTTCTCCTCAAACGGCATGGGTGGATCCCCCGTGGCAACGGGCGCCATGCCCTTGGCAAAATAGAGGAAAAAACCACCCG
>Ga0302326_10023639_pt1 | contig 12517 bp, 10 predicted proteins | sample Palsa_T0_3_FD_202264 | JGI IMG/M metagenome (GOLD analysis project Ga0302326, IMG submission 202264) | Peat permafrost microbial communities from Stordalen Mire near Abisko, Sweden - Palsa_T0_3 | ecosystem: Environmental > Terrestrial > Soil > Palsa > Peat permafrost | place: Sweden: Abisko... | reverse complement strand
GGTTCAGCAGGGCCTGGCCCGCGACGGGGACGCCGGCCTGCAGGACCAGCCAGATCCGGGCCGGGTCACTGAGCAGCCGCGGGTCGGCCAGCGGGTCGCCGTCGACGATGATCAGGTCGGCGAGCTTACCTTCGGCCACGGTGCCGATGTGCTCGTCCAGGTCGAGCGCCTGCGCCGCGGTGCTGGTGGCGGCGACCAGGACCTCGGCCGGGGTCAGCCCGTGATGCACCATCCGCTGGATCTCCAGGCCGACGGCCAGGCTCATGTCACTGCCGAGTGCGATCTTGACGCCGGCCTGGCGGGCGGCCCGCATGCTGGCCGCGCCTTCGGCCAGGTTCCGCTCCGCCAGCTCCGACAGCACCGGCGGCATCTCCGGTTCGGCCTGCGCCGTCGCCGGGTCGATGGCCTCGCCCAAGCCGGCCATCCAGTAGTAACCCGACAGGGTAGGCACCAGGACCTGACCCGCGGCGGCCATGGCCTCGAGCAGGTCCGGCCGCCGGTGCAGGTACATGCCGTGCTCGATCGTGTCGACGCCGTGGGCGATCGCGGCCGCGCAGCCGTCCAGGCCTTCAGCGTGCGCGGCGACCCGGTAGCCCAGCCGGTGCGCCTCCTCGGTGACGACGGCCAGCTCCGGCTCGGTCAGCTGGAGCGGCTCGGGATCTTCGAGCTCGTTGGAGCGGGCGCCCGTCGTCATCACCTTGACGAAATCGGCACCGGCCCGGATCTGCTCCCTGACGGCTCGCCTGATGTCATCGGGGCCGTCGGCTTCGCGGTACATGTCACCGTAGAAACGTCCGCCCGGCGCCGTCGCGGAGACGATTTTCCCGCAGGTCAGCAGCCGCGGGCCGCGGAATGCGCCGTAACGCATGGCCTGCCGGGCCTGCTGCGGCGCCTCGCCCTGGGAGCCGCAGACCCGGATGGTGGTGACCCCGAAGCGGAGGTAGTCGCGCAGCTCGGCCTGCAGGAAATGCGCCCCGATGCCGGGCAGCGGCTCCTCGGCGCCCTTCGCGGTGTGCGGGATGCGGCCCGAGGCGTGCGTGTGCGCGTCGGTCAGCCCCGGCATCAGCACCCGCTCGCCGACGTCCACCAGGCGGGCGCCGTCCGGGCACCGCTCGCGGGCGTCCGCGACCCGCCGGATGATCCCGTCCTCCACCAAGATGGCCGTGCTGTCGCGCAGCGGCGCCCCGGTGCCGTCGAAAAGCCGGGCCCCCGTCAGCCAGAGCCGTCCGCTGGCCGCGGCCGGCGCGGCGATCAGCGCCGGAAACCTGTGCGCCACCCGGGCACCACCTCCACATGCGTTAGGTCTCCGTTGTAACGCACACCACGTCTCAGCCCAAAATGCGCCTTCAGCTGACAGCAGGCACACGGGTGACGCCTGATACTGGGATTAGAGTCCAGGACGTGGGCAAAGAACAGGGCGACGGCGAGGCGATCACGGTACTTCGGGTCGCGGAAGCCGAGATCGGCGTGGACCTCAGCAGGCAGTTGCAGTCCCTCTTGCAGGCATGCTTTGCTGGCTATCCAAGCCGCAGCTACTTCAAGCTGCCACCGCATTTCCGTTACGTCGCGATGAGGAGCGACGGACTCGTGGTCGGCCAGATGGGAGTGGAGCTCCGGATCATCCGGGTGGGCGACGATGTCATACGGACTTTCGGAGTCGTCGACCTGTGCGTCAGCGGGAGCGAGCGGTCGCGCGGCCTGGCCAGTACGCTGCTGGCCGAGGTGACCGACTTCGCGCGCGCCTGCGCTATGGCCTTCATCGTCTTGTTCGCCGACGACGGCCGGCTCTACACCCGGAACGGGTGGATATACGTAAGTAACCGCTGCACCTGGGTGAAGATCGACAATCACGTCACGTTGGGACTGGTCTCCAGGGTGAATCCGGGTGTCATGATGGTGAAGGCCGTGGGGAACCAGGCCTGGCCAGCGGACGATGTCGACCTGCTGGGCCACTTGTTCTGAGAAGTCCTGTCGCCTTGTTCTCAGAAGTCCTGTCGCCGGCCGAGGCGCTGACCCGCTGGCAGGGAACGGAACGACCCAGCGAAGCAAAGAGTAATTCCTCGTCGGAGCTAGTGCCGCAGCAGGCCGCGTGCCCGCTCACCGCCTAGCCCGTGCTGCCCTGCTTCCCGGTTGGCTCCGCGACGAAGATCGCCCATTCGCGCTGGTTGCATGGTTTCGTGCGGCCCTCGCGTAGTAGCTTCTCCCATGGGGACGCGCTGCCCGTGTCCATCAGGTAGGCCAGGAACGCGACCACGTCTTCCTTCGCCAGCCGGCGTGTTCGCTCCCCTTGATGTAGGAGCAGATGCCGTCCCCGTAAGCTTTCACGGTGGCCTTCGATTTCCCCTCCGCCCTCAGGTGCTTCTCCCATGAGAACAGCAACTCCGGCACGCCGCTCACTGGCCACCCTCCACGTGGGCGAGTTATTTCGGCTTCTTGCGCAATGCTCGGGCACTTTGCGGGTACTGGCCACGGAATCCGCCGGTCAGGGCAACATCAGGCGGGACAAGAGAATATAGATAATCCGTGATTACCTTGAACCGCCCGCTGCGGATCGCGCTGCTGTCGTACCGCAGCAAGCCGCACTGCGGCGGACAGGGCGTTTATGTACGCCACCTCAGCCGGGAACTGCACGCGCTCGGGCACCACGTCGAGGTGTTCTCCGGTCAGCCGTATCCCGACCTGGATCCCGGCCCGCTGCTGCGCCAGATCCCCAGCCTGGATCTGTACCGCGACGGCGATCCGTTCCGCACGCCGCGATGGCACGAGTACCGGGGCTGGCCAGATGTGCTCGAGACCGTCATGATGTGGGGCGGCGCCTTCCCGGAGCCGCTGACCTTCAGCCTGCGGGCGCTGCGCGTGCTGACCGCGCGCGCGGCGGACTTCGACGTGGTGCACGACAACCAGGGGCTCGGCTACGGGATGCTCGGCGTGCGACGGCTCGGACTGCCGCTGGTGACCAGCATCCATCATCCGATCAGCGTGGATAAGCGCATCGACCTGGCTTCGGTCGGTCGGCTGACCCGGCTGTCCCGGCGGCGCTGGTACGGGTTCGTCCGGATGCAGGCCAGGGTGGCGCGGCGGCTGGCCAGGCCATCTGGAGCCTTTGCGGCCTCTGGGTCCCCTGGGGCCGAACCGCTGATCACCGTGTCTGAGTCGTCCAAGCGCGACATCTGCCGCGACTTCCGGGTTCCGCCCGAGCGGGTGCGCATCATTCCGCTGGGGGTGGACACACGCGTGTTCCGCCCGCGCGAGGCCGCGCGGGTGCCCGGCCGGATCATCGCGGTGGCCAGCGCCGACTCGGCGATGAAGGGGGTAGCGACGCTGCTGCGCGCGGTGGGAAAGCTCGCCACGGACCGGGATGTGCACCTGGTCATCGTGGGCAAGCCCGCGCCCACCACCGAGCGGCTGGCCGCCCAGCTGTCCCTGGGCGACCGGATCACGTTCACCCACGGACTCGACGACGAGGCCTTCGCCGCGCTGCTGGCCAGCGCCGAAACCGCGGTCGTGCCGTCGCTGTACGAAGGGTTCTCGCTGCCCGCGGTCGAGCACATGGCCTCGGGCACTCCGCTCGTGGCCAGCCGCGCCGGCGCCCTGCCCGAGGTGACGGGCGACGCGGCCGTCCTGGTCACGCCGAGCGACGACGAGGAACTCGCCGCCGTGCTAAGACGCCTCCATGACTCCCCCGCCGAGCGCGCCGCGCTCGGCGGCTGCGCGCTGGACCGGGTCCGCGCGCGGTTCGCCTGGGCCGCGGTGGCCGAGGCGACCGCCGAACAGTACCGGGACGCCATAGGGCCGACGTGCTGACCGTCGATTTCCGCAGGTTCCCGGTCCGGCCCGGGGACCGCGTGCTCGACCTGGGCTGCGGCGGCGGGCGGCACGCCTTCGAGGTGTATCGGCGCGGCGCGAACGTGGTCGCGTTCGACCTGGATCCGTCCGAGCTGGGCCCGGTGACCGGGATGTTCGGCGCGATGCGCGAGGCGGGTGAGGCAGGCTCGCCGGGCTCGTCGGGCGGGGCGACGGCGGTTTCCGGGGACGCCACCGCGATGCCGTTCGGCGACGGCACGTTCGACCGGGTGATCGCGGCCGAGGTGCTCGAGCACGTTCTCGACGACCAGCGGGCGATGAACGAGCTCGCGCGCGTGCTGCGGCCGGGCGGACTGGCGGCGATCACGGTACCCAGCTGGCTGCCCGAACGGATCTGCTGGGCTCTGTCCACGGAGTATCACGAGGTCCCCGGGGGGCATGTGCGCATCTACACACGGGTCGAACTCGAAGCCAAGCTCGCCAGGGCCGGGCTGAAGGTCGGCTGGCACCACCACGCACACGGGCTGCACTCACCGTACTGGTGGCTAAAATGCGCGGTCGGGGTGCACGACGACAAGCACTCGCTGGTCAGCGCCTACCACCGCGTGCTGGTCTGGGACATCATGCGCAAACCGGCCGCCACCAGGCTCGCCGAGCAGGCCCTCAACCCCCTGATCGGAAAGAGCCTGGTGGTGTACGCGGTCAAGCCCCGGGCCCAAGGGGGCCTGGGAACCCCCCCGTTGGGGGGCCCAGGGGGTATGGGGGGGCGGGTAGCCCCCCCATGAGCGGGGGGGGTCTGGGGGGGGTCGTCCCCCCCGAGGAAACACTTCTCACGGGTGAGTCCATCGCGCGGATGCAGGAGCCGTCCGGGGCCATCCCGTGGCCGGACGGACACGTCGACGTCTGGGATCACGTCGAATGCGCGATGGCCCTCAGCGCCTGCGGGCTGCGCGAGCCGGCCCGGCGCGCCTACCGGTGGCTGCGGGAAACGCAGCGGGCCGACGGGTCCTGGCCTCGTTCGGTCTCCGGCGGCACGGTGACCGACGCGGCGGCGGAAAGCCATCACGCCGCCTACATCGCGGTCGGGGCCTGGCACGAGTACCTGGTCACCGGCGATGAACGGCACAGCCTGGCCATGTGGCCGGCCGTCCGCCGCGCTGTGGAATGGGTGCTCGGGCTGCGCGCGCCACGGGGCGAGATCAGCTGGGAGCGCGACGCCGCCGGTGAGCCGGGAAGCTTCGCGCTGCTGTCCGGCTGCTCGAGCATCCACCAGAGCCTGCGCTGCGCGATCGCGCTGGCCAAGCTGGCCGACGACCCCAGGCCCGACTGGGAGTTTGCCGCGGACCAGCTAGCTCACCTGGTGGCCACTCACCCGGAGGCGTTCGCGGACAAGAGCCGGTTCGCCATGGACTGGTATTACCCGGTGCTCGGCGGTGCGGTGGGCGGCACCGATGCGACCGCGCGGCTCACCTCGGGCTGGGACCGGTTCGTGGTCCCGGGCCTAGGCGTTCGCTGTGTCAGCGACCAGCCCTGGGTCACCGGGGCCGAGACCTGCGAGCTCGTGATCGCCCTGGACGCCTGCGGGATGCGCGCCGCGGCGCTTGAGGTGTTCGCGGACGCCCAGCACCTGCGCCATCCGGACGGCTCCTACTGGACCGGCTGGCAGTTCGCCAACTCCGAGCCGTTCCCGCGGGAACGGTCGAGCTGGACCGCGGCCGCGGTGGTGCTGGCGGCGGACGCGCTAACCGGCTTCAGCCGCGGCGCGGGGATCTTCCGGGACGCCGCGGCTTGGTCCCAGGCGGCGCCCAGAGCCTGCGGCTGCGGCTGCGGCTCAGTCCGTGGTTAAGCGGCTCGGGCCGCGGTTGAAGAGGTGGTTGAATGGCCCGGCACTGCCAGAGCGCCCAAGTACAGCCTCACTCCCGACCGCACGAGTGATTTATTGACGCACCCGCCCCACGGGTTACTCCGGCGAAGCCGGATAAACCCGGGGACAACCAGCGGACTGCGCTTAGCGGTCAGCAATAGCCGCCTATTTGCCCCCAGGTGCGAACATAAGGTACAAATACCACGCAGTGTCTCCGGTTTACCGCGGTGGATCCGGGTTCCGTAGTGGATCCGGTGCACGCCAGTACCACATACCAAGTCCGAAAACGTCCGACCGGGGCGGCGGCTGACCATCGAGGCCACGATGAACTTGTGATCGCCTCGGGTCGGCCGGTGGAGCGCCTGGCCACCATAGATCATTTGACCAAATCCGCCACGTCATCAGCAATGAGCCAGCCCATCGCGTCGGCTCGTTCTCCAAGCTATCTACGAGACGTGACTGGCGGACCCCCGTAGGTCACCTGTGAGCGGTGGTTGCTCGGGCTGCACTTGAAACTGGCGGTTGTCCCCTGGAACCTACAGCCCAGCTCTGCTGTTCGCCGTGCTGGTCATGACGCTAGAGGCTGGTCACGTGCGTCAAGTTGGTCTCCCGGAGCAGCCCGCACCGTCATTTCCATGTTGCCGGCTGGATCAAACCGCACGTCGATGCTGTCGCCGGTACCAGCCAGCCGCCAGGCCCGGCACGTCGCCTAAGTTGGCGATCCGCGTCCCGCTCAGCTTCTGGACCTCCGCCAGCGTTTCTGCGCATCTGATGTATCCCGCTGGCCAGTCGACGGAATCGAAGGAGCCGGAGCTAACGGTAAGACTGTTCCCCGTCGGGTCGGTGCTCGCCATTTCCTGCCCAGCCGCCACCGCAGCACAGAACCGCAGGATCGGGGCAGCGTCCTGGGCAGGCCGCTGGCGTGGTACCGGGCCGCGCGACCACGAAGCTAGCGCGGCCGGGCTCGATCCGGCCATTGTCGAATCCGCCCCCAATGACCACAAGTCCTACTATCCGAGCAGCCATCGCGTCATCAGCCTGGTCGCCGACGACCGCACCATCGGCCGACTGCTCGGCATGCAGCTGTTCGGCCACCGACACGCCGAGATCGCCAATCGCCTCGCCATCACCGCCGCCATCCGCCACGTCATGACCGTCAACACGGGCAGCGACCTAGACCTATCTTACAGAGTAAGACTGACCTCCACAAGATCATTCGCAACCTAAATCTGACGTTCGCAGCCTTCGGCGGAACGGGAGACATTCTGGCGAGATCAGAAACCCAAACCCGGGCACCTGAATGTTATGCTAGGGCAAGTCAAAGTCACATATCGACTCGGAAAGAGTCGGATATAAGTTGACGTAGTTGCCGCACATTTCTGGGCACCGATGACCTTTTTAGTTAGTACCGGCTACCGTTGATGGCGTCTGCAATGATTGGGTCCTCGACTCGAGGACCTCCTCCCTAACTGGCGCGTCCGCGGCTTCACTATCAGACAAGGTCGTCACTTGCTCCCCCTGCCGTTGGGGTTTCTCTCCAGGCGCATCTTGAGACTCTAGTTCGCTCCTCAACGCTGCCAAAAGACCCTCACGATCTGTCGGAGAGTCCTCGAATAGACGCCTTGCGCGTTCGAGCATAGATCCAACTTTTCGACCGGGAGCAAGTCCAAACTCTGCTATAATATCCTTGCCAGTAATGGGAACACCAGCACCGAGGTCTACGAGCAATGCGTACTCAATCAACCGTCTTGCTTCAACTTCAAAGTCGTAATCCGGCGAAAGAAAGGAGAGTTTTTCCATCCATTGACCATAATAGCGTTTACGCAACCGCACTGCATCTATATAGGTCCGGCCAAGGTCAGCCGCCGATTCTTCAATAATTCGGTCGAATTCTTCTGGCGGATGATGGCGACTTATCTGGAATCGCCACCGATCCAATATACCGTCACGACCCTCATCTGCCTCAATGGCGCGGAGGCAGTCATTCGTAGCTCGGAGAAAGCTACCTGCCTCGGCCAGTACGCCGTGCAAACATGCGAACCAATGATCCTCAGAGCTAGGGACGACAGTTTGGCAATGTATAGCGAACCAGTGTTGACACGTCTCAGTCGAACTCCCGGGATCCAAGTTATGCTGAAGGAAAGTCCGGAGAGACCGGACCTGCTCGCGGTGTTCGCGAATATGGCAATCAGAGTCAAGGCCAAAGGCGTCCCATAGCCCCAGCAGGTAAGGGATTGCTACATCGCCAACCTCATAATACAGGACGTACAAGTACGCAACCGACCTTAGGAAACCCAGCTCAGCTGGCTGTAGTGTGGGAATCTGCAACGAAACAGCCTCAAATACGCGATGAGGAGCAATCATCGCCTCTGCTATGAGATCGGCCTCTTCTCTAAGCCGAATAACTTCGAGAAGCCGATCATTGGGACTAGTTGCCGTTTCCACGTCTACGTGACGCACGGTAGAACTGCATTGGCTCGGCTATAGGTCCGAGATAATTGAAAGCTATGTGGAACTCGCCAAGACTCATCCCGCGCACGGGATGGGCAAGGTTGAACTCGTGCGCCAGGAACTGCACAGGGCGGCGGATCTCCTCCACAAATACTTCTCCTTTACGTTCATCAGCAGTCAGTGAGTGAATCGTTCCGTGATATACCCGCGGCACCCCATCAGGATTCGAAGCGATGTAAGCGCGCACAAGGCGGCGCCGACTACGAATAGCATAAGAAGCTCGTTCAACTTCCTCTCTAAAAACAATAAAAGATTCACCCACGATATTTAGATTAAAAAGACATACGGCCCGGAAATAGGCGAGATCAATTTCGCGGGTTGCCCGGCCGGTCGCTTCGACTGATCGGGTCAGATTGAGAAAGTAGCGCCATGCCGTATCTGTCAACGGCGGAGCGAACCGGTTGGAGTCCAGCCACCGTTCTCTAGACTGGCACATCCAACTGAGTTGAAGAAGAAAACTAAGCGGTCGTGGGTCCTCGTGTATCGCAGTTCGATTCTCCTCGAGGTACGATGATGCGCGACAGGCGCGGTGCTGCTCCTCTTCAGTCGGATGTGTGGAATCAGCTTGCCGCCCGGCAATGGCTGCGGCTCGTAGGTAATATCCAGCCGCAGAACCCAAGGCCTTTAGCTGGTCGAACGCATCCTCACTTAGCGCAAAATCTGAAACCATTGTTCCAATTTCGAGTCTCCGGCTATGGAAACGTTCAGTTTGCGTGAAGTCAAAGTCATCGACATTGGCAGTATCAAAAGCGTACAGCAGTTCGGCCACTGCATCGGCCTGCTGTGCCTCATTTAGAGCACCCCTATCGAGGAGGTCCCGCGTTACCCATGTCAGGACGTCGATTGGATAAAAACTGCTCGGGTTCTCCTGGCGGGCAGCGACAAAGGTACCTTTAAGCTCGTCGAACAGTTCACGTGCTTCCTCCAGGCGCCCTTGCGCCAGGAGGCGACGGCACTCTTGGCCTATCGTCGCAGCACGCTCGACCAGTATGCTGGCCCGTAGACGGCGGTCACGATCGGTTTCCGGAGGGACCACAAGCAGAGCACTGGTAAGAATGCTGTGCGCCTGCTCCAGGGCGGCAGACACCTTGACCTGATCAGCGCCGGGTCGATCATTTTCGGCTTGTGCCCACTCACGGTGGAGGTTGGCCTCCGTCAGCATAAGGCCCGGATTCTGTATTCCTCGCTCCTCACGGATCTGACGCAGAGTGTCAGCTAGCCCTCGAAAATATGGAGCAAAGTAGGCGCGTTCAGTACTCTTAGGACCAAAGGCGCGCAGAAGATCTTGAGCGAATGCAGCTTCGCGGGTCATGCCGCCGAAGGTAGGTGGCTCAACGATCTCAAGTAGAAGCCGCCTCACATACTCGATCTCCGTCGACGCGCCGCCAATACGGGACTGAACTAGGAGACGTGCCTCTAGTGCACTGCGACTGCCGAGTTCAATATTCCCGGTGGAATCCTCGAACCAACGTATGATATCCATGCCTTCGATAAGTTTCAGAAGGTTCGAGTACCCCGCATCTCCTAGTACACGGAGGAGTAGCTCAAGTGGCACGTGCAATCCGAATCTTCCTGGTACCATTACCAGATTCGTCAGGTCCTGGAACGCGTCAAATTGTTCGCCGCCTACAACATGGCTAATGCCTGGAGAGAGAGCACCCTGCGGCATAAAGCCTGCGGCCATCAAGGCTGCGCCAAGCACAGTAGTAGGTGCGACGATGGCTCCGGCCCCTATCGCTCGTTTGGCTACCTCCGCCTCAGCGAACTCCATCTCTCGCGACACACCCTGGCGAACCGCGCTCCTCGTAGGGGGGAGCAGCCGATACAAGGCTACAAGAAAGGTTTCGTCATCCAATCTTGAGATAACTGGTGCGAGCGCCGTCAAGCTCGGTTCCACACGTCCCAGAAACTCTACGAAGCGGCCAAGTTCGTTTGGACCAAGTTCACCAGGAGCGAGCACGGAATTTCGGGATTCGGCAGACTGTCGATACGTCGTCCCCACGAGAACCACCTGTCGACCTCGGCTTGTGAGATACCGAAGGAGTTGGGCATACTCCTCAGCCTCAATCATCCCGTCCCAGACGATCAGCGTAACTGCAGCACCCTCATCCTCACACCAGCGGCAAAACACGTCGATATCGGCCGGCACTGGTCGCTGACTGCGCCGGTCGATAAACAGAACCGGACACCGTCTCTTGTGTCGCATACGATAGGCCAATGCACCTAGAGCGACAGTTTTCCCACTTCCGGTCGGCCCATGTAGGATGATCGGCTCATCGTTCTGCCCGCGAGTGCCTAGCTGATGGTTGATCAGTCTTTCGAGTTCGCGTTCGAAGCCTCTTCGAAATGCGAATCCACGGGCAACGCCGGACCACTTCGGCTCACCGTCTGCTGTGCTAAGAAAATCGCGGAACGCCGCATACGTCGCATCGGGCGACAACGGCGATGGATCTGCGAGCACCGAGTCGTCGATGATGATAGCTGTACGGCTCACTCGGTTCCAGAGTTGCAGCGGAACTGCAAGCGTAGCTTCCTCAAGGCCGATTCGATGGGATTCGTAGCCGCGGTGAGCACGCTCGCCGAGCTGAATGATTCCCGCACTTGCAGCATCTCCCAGCGCTTTGGCTAGCCCCTCCTCATGCAGAACGAGTTGGCCTCTTGACAGTAGTTCCTTCACATAAGGGTCGTTGGCCAATTCCATCTCGGCGCTGAATAGGTGTACCTGTTCAGGCCCGAAGTCAGCGAGGATTGGCATCAACTGCTCTGGCGACAGCCAGTCATTCTTTCCACCGTAGCCCTCGATAATGAGGGTGCCCAAAGGGGTGACGAGTTCGGGCAAGCGTCTGGCGAGTGAAACTGCGACCTGACTACGGCGACTCCACTCAAACCTCGTGACAGGTGGACGTTCGCCTTCCTCGGTCCGGTTGACTGATCCAAATAGATACGTACAGTGGAGGATATTTCTGTTCCGGGGGTCAGCAGGCCTAAGCCTTTCTTCGAAAAGCGGCTGGAGCTCACGCCACGGACGCCGAAAAACCTTAGGCCAAACGCTGTCAATAGCTGAGGTATAAAAGCCACTCCACGAGTACTCAGCGACATGCTCGAGCCAATTTGGACTGGCAATCCTGCGGCACCGCTCGTCGAGCCAGGCGAGCCACGCCTCCCGTTCCATGGGGAGTGGCGCGTCAAGAAGCGTGGAGTAGCTCGACAGATGAGCGTCCTGCTGGAGCTTCCGAGCGATCTCCCGAAGGAGAGGATCCTCGCCGGTCTCAAGAGCAAGATAGCGCTGACCCAGCATCAGGAAGGCCGGCCCCCGCCCCAGGCGCTGCGCCACGCCTGTCTTCGAAGTCATACGCGTACCTTAAACCGAAACGGCGGCGTCTCAGGCTAGTTACGCGTGGTCCGCTCTAGTGCCATCCCTCCGAGACTGGCACGGGGTCAAACTGAGCCAGGATCACTGTGCAGGTTGTCTTCGCGTGTACGAGCGCCAAATCGTCTTCACGGTGACCGGTTGTCCCGCGGTCACAGACTGCCTTGACGGTGATGCGGCTCGGCTTCAACATCGGCCGCGCCGGGGGGATGGCCCTGTTCACGAACGCGCGGCAGGTTACGGCGCTCAGCCGACGCGGGGTGTGCCTAGGGTCCGTGCCTCGGGGCCGCCGGTGGCTACCGGCGCGGAACTGCTGCGCCTCCTGCGCAGCGAGGCAGACCGGGTCTCCGCCATCGCCGATCAGCTGCGTGAGGCCGTCGAAACAGTAGGCGACCCAGTCACGGCCGAAGCCGAAATGGAAGCCGTCCGGGCGGCCGCCGAGCAGCGCGCCACCGTCGCCGAAGCCCGCGCGGCCGCCGCGGAGCAGCGCGCCGCCGAGCCGACCAGTGGCGGGCCGAAGCCTACGCAGCAGCAGCAGAGATGGCAGCACGGCTAGCCGCCGCCCAGGCCCGCTCCGATCAGGCCGAGGCTGCCCGCGCCGCAGCCGAAACCGACCGGGACGCGGCGATCGAGCAGGTACGCCAGGAGGCCGCCACTAGGATCGCCATCGCCGAACCGACCTGGATGCCGCGATCGAGCTGGGCCGGCCAGAAGGTCAGCGCCGCCAAGAAAGACCGGGACCAGGCCCTCGCGCGAGCCGAGCAGGCAGAAAAGGCCGCCCGGATAGCGCAGCAGGACGCGGCCCGCGCGCAGGCAGCTGAGCAAGCCGCCCGGGCCGAGACCGGCCGTGTCCGTGTTGATGCGGAGAAGATGCTGGCCGGATTCCCGGCCGATGCCGCCCGCGGCCGCGCCGACCTGCGGGCCCAGGCCGAGCGCGCCGAGGGCCAGGCCGACGCCTACCGCGACGA
>Ga0302326_10023637_pt1 | contig 12518 bp, 12 predicted proteins | sample Palsa_T0_3_FD_202264 | JGI IMG/M metagenome (GOLD analysis project Ga0302326, IMG submission 202264) | Peat permafrost microbial communities from Stordalen Mire near Abisko, Sweden - Palsa_T0_3 | ecosystem: Environmental > Terrestrial > Soil > Palsa > Peat permafrost | place: Sweden: Abisko... | reverse complement strand
GATCCATCGTATGCCCGCGCCCAGGTGGGGCTAGCCTCTGCCTATGCGCTCCTGCCGAGCTATTCGTTTGAAGACCCGACCGAAATGTACGCGCTCGCCGACAAGGCTCTGGCTAACGCCGACCGCCTGTCAAAAAACCGCTCCGAAAGCGCAGGCACGAGAGGCTATCTTGGTTTCATGCGTGGGCAGTGGGTCGAGGCAGAAACCGCATTCAGAACAGCAATCGTCGCCGATCCGAACAATCCAGAAGTGCGTCAGATGTATTCGCAGCTCTTGGGCGCAGTCGGTCGCATTGATGCCGCACTGACGCAGGCGCGGCTCGCCCAGGAGATCGATCCGCTCGCCCCGGTCGTTGCGGATCGGCTCGGGATTCTGCACCTGTGGTTGGGTCGCGATGCGGACGCGGAGAACGATGCGGCGCTCGCCCGCGAGCTGGGCCTCGACGAAGTGGCTTACCCGGAAACGAAGATTCTGCTGAAACTTCATCAGCACGACGATCAAGAAGCGGCTGACGACCTGCGCACTTTGCTGCATGCCCTGCATCGATCGGATACGTGGGTCGGCCCGACGATCGAGGCCTATCGGCACCCCGAGAAGCGTCCGACCGTCATCCAACTACTCGATCGGACTTTGGCAGCGGGAGAGGTCTCGCCGCGCATCTACTTCGGTGCGATGGTGTTGCTCGAGTCTCCGGCACGAGCGCTGCGTGGCTTTGCCGCGTTACCGCATCGCGGCGGTAATGATCTCGAATTCTTGTTTTCCGTCGATGCCGCCGCGGTGCGACGCGACCCGGCGTTCGGTGAATTCATTCGCAACATGGGTATCGAAACCTACTGGGATCGGTTTGGGTGGCCCAGGGCTTGCCATCGCGAGGGTTCGCAAATCACCTGTCACTGAAAAGGCGTTCCGGGGATCGGAGCTCCCCGCGTGGCGGCGACCGGTAAAACGTCAGTCCTCAACTGCCGAGGCCGACGAACCGCTGAGCCTCACTATGCACGCCTGCTCGCCCGCGTCGGGCCGCAAACCCTGCGCTTGCGGCACGCGCACCCGCCACCTGTCACAGACCAACCGTTAAAGGAGGTGGCCGCCGTTCGCAGCGCCCACGCGACGCGGCCTCGTTCTCATTCAAATCGTCGCCCCGGGGTCCGGTGACGCAGGCCCTCAGAAAACGATTAGCGATCCACAGAGATTCATCAGAGATCCATCAGGCGCCAGATCCTCCCCCGACGCAAGGTTCCGATCGCAGGACCGGCCACACGCCGGGCCTCACGGGGGCGGCATGAATCGAAATGACAGCGAACGGCGGGCATCCCCAGTGCGCGACGCCATGGCGATACGGCCGAAACACCGTTCGGTCAGTCCGTTGACCGCAGCGGGGTCGCCCAACGAGAGCGCATCCGAGCGTTGCAGAAGCGCGCCGCCCCACACAGAGGGCTTCGTTCTGTGTATGCCAGCACCACTCATTCGAGTGCTTCTCGGTCTCGCTCTCGTCAGCCTCCTGTCGGGCTGCGCCATCCGGCAGGCTCTGCTCAATCGTGTCGATGATGCGATCGCAGGAACGGGCGCGGTTTACGCGTCCGATCCGGATGTTGAACTGGTAGGGGCGGCCGCACCGTTCGGGTTGAAGCTCATCGAGAGCCTGCTCGCCGAGTCCCCGCGGCATCGCGGGCTGTTGCTGGCGGCCTCACGTGGCTTTACGCAATACGCCTACGCCTACGTTGAGACGCCGGCCGATGAGTTGGAAGAGCACAACGTTGCGGGCGCCTACGCCGCTCGTGAACGGGCGCGCAAGTTGTACCTGCGTGCGCGCGACTACGGTCTGCGCGCACTGGATGTCGCTCATCCGGAATTCATGGCGGGGCTGCGTCAAAACCCCGCGGCAACGCTCGGCCGGATGCATCCTGAGGATGCCGTGCTTCTGTATTGGACCGCAGTCTCGTGGGGCGCGGCCATTTCGCTCGGCAAGGATGACGCAGCGATGCTCGGCGAACTGCCGCAGGTGCGGCAATTGGCAGATCGAGCCATTGAACTCGACGAAGCCTACGACGGCGGCGTCATGCACGTGCTGCAAATCACGCTTGCCATGAGCGAGCCGCGCCCACAAGTGCAGCGGCTCGCACTGGCGAAGCACCATTTTGATCGCGCGGTCGAACTGTCACGCAGCCAGCAAGCGGCAGCTTTCGTGAGCTATGCGGAGGCCGTGTCGGTTAACACGGGTGACCGCGCGCAGTTCGAGCAGTTACTGGATCGCGCCCTGGTTATCAACACGGCGGCGACGCCCGCCTGGCGCCTATCCAATGAAATCTTTCAGCGTCGCGCCCGCTGGCTGCGCTCGCGCGGCGATGAACTCTTCTCGCAATGAATCGGCCACCAGGAGTCCACGTCATGACATCGGACATCAAGCCCCAACGAATCCTCACTGTTGGCGCCGAGCGCTTGCGTCGACGCTGCACGCTGCTACTTGTCGGCCTGTTACTGGCGCCGCTGGCGTTCGCCGACGGGCCCGTACGCATAAAGCTCGCAACCCTGGTTCCCAAAGGATCGACTTATCACCGAGTGCTGCAGGACATGGGTGAAGCATTTCGCGGTGCCGAAGGCAACGGTTCAACCTTCACGATCTACACCGATGGCTCCCAAGGCAGTGAGGCCGACGTCGTACGTCGCATGCGCGTGGGCCAGTTGAACGCGGCCCTGATGTCCGTCATCGGGCTGTCTGAGATTGATGGTTCCGTCAGCGCGTTGCAGAAGATGCCCATGGTCTTTCGCTCCTGGGAGGAGATCGACTATGTCAGTCAGACTCTGCGGCCGTCCATCGAGCGGCACTTCCTCGATAAGGGTTTTGTAGTCGTATTGTGGGCCGAAGCCGGTTGGGTCCGGTTCTTCAGCAAGCAGCCGGCGGCGCGGCCGGAGGATTTGAAACCGCGCCGGATGTTTGCCTGGGCTGGCGATAACGAGCAGGTCGAGTTGATGAAAGCACTCGGTTTCAGGCCGGTGGTGCTCGAGACAGCTGACATCATCCCGGGACTGCAGACCGGGCTCGTTGACACAGTCGCTGTAACGCCCATGTGGGCACTTGCGACGCAGCTCGACCGCCTTGCCCCGTACATGATCGATGTCAAATGGGCTCCGATCGTCGGCGCGCTCGTCGTCACACGGCCGAGCTGGGAGGCCATGACGCCGGCGGCCAGAAGCGCGATACAGCAGTCGGCCCGTCAGGCTGTCGCGACCCTGCGCGCCTACCAGTCGCGTGCCGATGACGAAGCGATCTCGGTCATGGAGCAGCGCGGCTTACGGGTGCGGCGCTTAAGCCCGCGTGACAGCGCGGCATGGGAGGCGTTCGCGCAGAGCGCCTATCCGTTGATCCGTGGGCACATGGTTCCTGAAGACGGGTTCGACGCCACGGTGCGTCTGGTCGCCCAGTTCCGCCACGAGTCGCATCAGTAGCAAGACGGGCCAATGAACGCATCGCAGCCGCTGATTCTTGCGAAGCTCAGTGCGACGTCGACGCCGCTTTCGGGCCGACTCGAAGACTGGGTACTGACGCTGGTACTGACCGCGATGTGTCTCGTGCCGGTGCTGGAACTCACTTTGCGTGCGACCTTGCACACCGGCATTTTCGGTGCGGCCTCGATCGTCCAGCATCTTGGTCTCGCGGTCGGCATGCTTGGAGCGGCGGTGGCAACGCGGCAGCGGCGTCTCCTGATGATTACGGCGCTCACGCTACTCATTCCCAGGGTCGCGCGCGCGCCGGTGAGCGCCTTTGCCGATGCGTTAGCAGCTGCCGTGTGCGTGCTGCTGGTTACGGGTGGGATTGCATTTGTAGCTGCGGAACACTCCTCGGGCGCGACGATTGCGTACGGCGTACCCACATGGTGCGTTGAAACGCTCATTCCAGCCGGATTCCTCCTGATCGGCTGGCGGCTGCTCTGTCGTGTGGCGCCCGGGACGCTGGCGCGCACGGCCGCGGTCGTCCTGGCGTTGGGTCTCGCATGGCTCACGACCCACTTCGCCGTACTGCCACAGCTGCCCATGACCATCGGTTGCGTTGCGCTGGCGCTCGGCGCCCTTCTGGGTATGCCGCTGTTTGCCGTGCTCGCCGGGTTCTCGGCACTGCTCTTCTGGCGTGCCGGCCTGCCGCTAGCGGCACTTGCGGTTGATCACTACCGCACGGTCGTGAACCCGACGCTACCTGCGATTCCACTCTTTACACTGGCGGGCTACTTGCTCGCCGAAAGTCGCGCGCCGCAGCGGCTTATCGAGGTGTTCGACGCTTTATTCGGTCGCCTGCGCGGGGGCGCGGCGATTGTGACGGTGCTGTCGTGCGTGTTCTTCACGAGCTTCACCGGTGCATCCGGCGCAACCGTGCTCGCATTGGGCGGTCTCGTCATGCCGCTCCTGCTGTCTTCCGGATATACGCCCCGCTCGGCGCTCGGGCTTGTCACCGCCGCCGGCTTGCCGGGCACACTCCTGATGCCAGCTCTGCCACTCATCCTGTACGCCGTCGTCGCCGGCGTGAGCATCCAGCAAATGTTTCTGGGTGGTGTATTGCCGGCGCTGTTGCTGGCCGGGATCACCATCGTCTGGGGCACGCGCGGTGAATTCCGACGCAGCAAGCCGGACGCTCCTTGGGACCTAGCGCGTGTGCGCCGTGCGATCCTCGCCGCCAAATGGGAACTTAGCGTGCCACTGATACCGTTCGGCGCGCTTGCAAGCGGCATCGCAACGCCGGTTGAATCCGCGGCGCTCACTGCCCTGTATGTCTTTTTCATCACGACTGTCGTGCATCCGGATCTGGATCTGCGTCGGGATGTGCCACGGGTGATGAGCGAATGCGGATTGATCATCGGCGGCATCCTTATCGTCATGGGCGTCGCTCTGGGGCTCACCGATTATCTGGTCGATGCGCAAGTGCCGGACGCGATCGTGACCTGGGTCAACGCGAGCGTGGGCAGCCGCGCAGGCTTTCTCCTTTCGCTCAACGTATTTCTGCTGGCCGCGGGCTGCTTGATTGAGATCTACCCAGCGATCATGGTGCTTGCGCCCATTGTCGTCGAGCTCGGCCAGGCGTTTGGCATCGCGCCCGTGCATCTTGGGATCATATTTCTCGCCAACATGGAGTTGGGCTACCTCACCCCACTCGTCGGGCTCAACCTATTCTTCGCGTCCTACCGCTTCAACAAACCGCTCGCCGAGATCTTTCGGGCAGTGCTGCCGCTGTTCGTGGTGCTCGCGATCGGCGTGCTGATTATCACCTATGTTCCCTGGCTGTCGCTGTGGCTGCCGGGGCTCGCGCCTAATCGATAGCAATCAAACCGGAGGCCCAATGATTAACAACTATGTCGTCAACCTGACACTGAGCGGGGTCCTGATAGTCGGGGCATACCAGTTTTATTTCTGGTGTCAGCGCAACGCGCTATTCGAACCGCGCGTATTCCGTACGCCCGTCGATGATCGGATTCCATACTTGCCGGCATGGGTGTGGATATACAGTCTGCTGTATTACCCGGCCATTTTATACGTGAACGTCGTGCTCAAGACCGCAGAGCAGTTCACGCACGTCGCCTTCAGCTACCTATTGCTGCTCGCCCTGCAGGCGCTGTTCTTTATTGTCTTCCCGGTCCGCACGCCCCTTCACTGGCGCCCGGCCAAAAAGCACCGCGGCTACTCGGAGCGCTTCCTCGCCTTTGTGCAGCGCTATGACGCCCCGACCAATAGTTTTCCAAGCATGCACACCTCGGTCGCGATGCTGACCGCATTGCATCTGTATCCACATAGCGGGCCGCTGGCATTTGCATTTCCGCTCTTGATCGGCCTGAGCTGCATATTCACAAAGCAGCATTACCTCGTGGATGTACCGGCAGGTGCGGCCCTTGGCTGGGTGGCATACCGCGCCTTTCAGGCGACGATGGCAGGGTAAGCATCATGTTGTCCCGTATCGCGTCACAGCCAATCAGGCATTCCAAGCGAAGACATTTTCCGTCCACTAATCCGGAGTTCTCCATGAAACGCCTTCTCGTATTCGCCGTCATTATCACTTGCGTGGGCTGCACATCCCTTCGACCCATAGACGGGACGCCAGCCGAGTTACGGCAGCGCATAGACTCCGGCGGGCTGTTAAAAGCCGGGGATCGAGTTTCAATTGAAACGACAGACCTTAAGATGCATGAGTTTGTGATCACCGGATTGGCGCCCGGCGTCATCGAAGGGAAAAAGACTTCGATTTCGGTAGACCAGATTATTCTGCTGGAAAAGCGCGAATATAATCGCGCCAAAACTTGGGCATTGGTGGCTGCAGTTGTCCTGGTAGTTGGCGGTGTTGCTGCGTTCGTTGCAGCACACGTTGCGCCGAGCTTTGCGCTCTAGATATTTCCTGATCACCGTTTCTGGGGCGATCCAGTCTCGAGAAGGAGCTTTAAGCGGCTAACCTGGTCTGCAAGCACGCCATCAGCGCCCTGCGCCCAGGAATCAAAGCCTTCCTTGTTGTAGCCCCCGAGTGCATAGGTAAGCGACAACTCGGTTCCGTCGGCAAGACTCTTCAGCGCCAAGGTCATGACGCCCTCGACTCCGAGCCCCTGAAAAGGACCGAGCGCACCGCGCAGCCTGAGCATCTTGCCCGGATCGGCAAGAACTACAGTCATATGCATTGCCGACCCCCCATGCGGTAATTTCTCGCACCAGCAGCCACCTGCTTTCGCATCGAGAGTAAGGTTGGCTGCCGCTCCGGAGAAAGTGTGCTCCGAATCCCACCAGCTGGCAGGCTTAATCAGCGCAGAATACAGCTTGTTAGGAGGAGCGCTGACATGCGCAGTTACCTTGAGCGTAAATCCGTTGGGCCCCACGTCGACCACGGTTGCGCGAGCTTGATCTGCAACAGCGAGCAGCAGCGCAATTGCCACCGACGCTGCACGTAGTTTCGATTTAGTTGCAGTTATAATATTGAGGTACTTCATAAGATTAGCCTATTAAAGAGTGCATGGCGGTCAAGACTTTGCATCACGACAGAGTCTGCACGGTCCTTCCGAGGCTACGTCCTTTTCGCCTTCACAGCGAGCAGGCCATCTCCATTTAGTTCGGTGGTGAAACCGGCGCGCCGCAAGCGAGTCGCCACCTCGCTATGCAGATCACGACCGCGCGAAACTTTGTTTGGCGAGCCGGTATAATGAAAGAGTCTACCCTTGTGCTTGAGAACGCGGGCTAGGTGACCGTAGAAGGTCTGCGAGTAGAGCTCTCCTGCGATGCTGAAACGCGGTGGATCGTGGAGTATCGCGTCGACAGAATCATTTGGCAGCGTGGTAATCCGCTCAACGATGTCGCCCCTCGTCAACGTTAGCGCATTACTCGGCTCGTACGACCAAAGGCTATCGGGCGACCAGGGATTGAGGCTGCGCAACCAGATCACGTCTGCATTGTTCTCGTACGAATCTATGTGCGCGGCGTGGCCGCGCAGACACCACGCGGCGAAATAGCCAAGGCCGCCACAAGTGTCGAGGATCCTCTTACCGCGCGGTTGAATCAGGCCAACTTTCCGTTTGGCATCCTCGTACGGCGAAACGCGGGCCGTTGGCAGCATCTTGATGCCGTCGATTTCGAACGTGGGCGCACCCCATTCAGTCGGCACCAGTTTTGTGAGCGCTGTACCGAAGCGCGCCACCGCTTCAAAAGCGGATCCCGCCCAGTGGTAGACGGTTCGGTCCTTGCAGGCGTTTAAAAACGGGAATTGACGGTCGTCCCAGGCCCAACTCGCAGCGCCGACCTTGACCACCGTCTCGGTACGACTCAGATCCAACGAGCATGTGACCGTCAATGCTCCCGAGGCGCGCGCAGCAAGGAGTGCCTCATGTACTGGAGCAGTCAGCAGCGGGCCCGCATTCTCGATCACAACGAGTCGATCTCCTGTTCGTTGAGCATTCGCCACTGACCTTGGGGGAGGCTGCCGAGCGAAAGTACACCTATCGCTACGCGCACCAGACGCAAGACTGAAACATCGAAAGCCGCCAATAATCTGCGAATCTGCCGGTTGCGACCCTCCTGCAGGACTATTTCGAGCCACGCGTGCTTTCCCCCGGCGCGCAAACAGTGGACGGATTTGCAGGTCAGATGCTCGCCGTCTAGCACGGCGCCTTCCTCGAGTGCTGACAGCAGCTCTCCATCCGGCAAGCAGTCGATCTGCACGTGGTAGGTCTTATCGGGCCCGGTTGCAGGGTCAGTAATCCGGGCGGCCCACGACGAATCATTGCTGAACAACAGCAAACCCTCACTAGCCTTGTCGAGCCTTCCAAGCGGCGCAAGCCACGGTAGCGCAGCGCCAGTGAAGCAGCTATACACAGTGTCGCGGCCCTTCTCGTCCTTCGCCGTCGTGACGAGGCCGCGCGGCTTGTTTAGCATCAATACCAGACGCGTAGGTGCTACGAGCTCCTGATCGTCAACCTGGATACAGTCCTGACCTTGATGCACGGGGAATTCGGCGTCGCGCACCACGCGACTATTGACGCGAACCCGCCCGTCGCGGACCCACCGCGCCGCCTGCGTGCGAGAGGCGATCCCGAGTTTGGATATCACCCGTGCCACACCATGGCGCGGTCGTTCAAATTTGTCAGTCGTCGACCGTGTCGTCTTGGACATAGGTTCTCGTAGTAGGTCGCCCGTCACCCTCAGCGTCCGGTATTTAGAATTCGAACCCGGGCGGGTCGACACGCTGCTGCAGCGAGCCACAGATACCGCGGGCTGTGCACACTGCCACGAATTTCAGGGTTCGAGATCATCGAACTCGGCGGGTACTTCCTCGCCGCTCAGGCCGGCAAACGGTTTTAGCCTGGATTCGAAGCGCTCGCGCGCACCGGAGTCCGAAACGGCGGCATCGAGAGCGCAATTGAACTCGTACGCATTCACGTCGTAGCCCACGTCGCTCATCCCGGTGTTGAATGCCTCGACATGCGCACCGCCTGCCTGGTACACACCGGGCGCGAAGTCCGGATCGATGTCCAAGTTGTCGGGTTCTTCATAGGATTGTTGGCACCCGGCCACGTTCGTCGCGTGGTAGTTGCGGCACGACTGCGGGCGGGCCGCGTAGATCGTGCACCGGCCTTCGGCCAGGAACGGGCACTTTAAGTTACGAGCGACTCGCTCGCCCGCGCCCAGCTTCCTGAGCGCCGCGCTGTTCGCACGCACCTCCGCAAAGACCCGGGACTTCTCGGCAGGCGTGAACAACTGTTCGACGACATCGAGGATTCTGAAGACTTCAGCGGCGCGAACATCCACTGTGAAGTAGCAGCACCACGTACAACCCGCTCGACAGGCCAGCGTGCCGACATCCGGGGCAGCGGCAATTCGAGCGTCATGGCGCTGCTGAGAGCTCTCGAGCGCGCGGAGCACTCCCAGGTCTCGGATCTCGTCATATGCTCGTTGGCGCTCCTGCCCGAGGATGTCGCGAATGAGGGATAAATCGAGGAAAAACTCCATTGCTCAATCTTAAGCCTGATCCTTCAGGCGGCCTAGCGCGATATACTTTCGGACGTGACCGAAATGCACATTTTGTCGATCATTCCGCCGATGACGCAGCTCAATACGCCGTATCCGTCGACGGCGTATCTCACGGGGTTTCTGCGATCGCGCGGGTTCAAAGCGGAACAGACAGATCTCTCCATCGGCCTGGCGCTCAAACTGCTGTCGGTGGAAGGCGTGCAGGCTATTCACCAGCAGGTGAGCGCGCTGCGCCCCAAACAGCACACGGTAGGCACGCGCCTTTTCGCCGAACACTTCGACTCCTACTGCACCACAATCTCTCCGGCCATACGATTTCTGCAAGGTCGTGATCCCAGCCTCGCTCATCGTATCGCTTCGCGGCGTTACCTCCCCGAAGGCCCCCGCTTTGCATCACGCGAGCACTACAGCGACACCCCGCAAGGCGAAGGCGGCACGCTCGACTGGGCTTTCGGTGCGCTCGGACTGCAGGATCGCGCCAAACACATTGCCACCCTTTATCTCAATGACCTCGCGGACGTCATTCGCGATGCCATCGACCCGCGCTTCGAATTCGTACGCTATGCGGAATCTCTGGCGGCGAGCCAACCGACGTTCGATCAGCTGCAAATGGCGCTCAGCGCGCCGCATACCCTGGTAGATGCGACCCTCCATGCACTGACGCTCGCAGCGCTATCGCGGTATCAACCGAACCTGGTCCTCATTACCGCGCCTTTTCCGGGCAATGTTTACGGCGCTTTTCGCATCGCGCAAACCATAAAGCAAACCCATCCGTCCACCATCACGGTATTGGGCGGCGGCTATTGCAATACCGAGCTGCGCGGCATGAACGAGCCGCGTGTTTTCGACTACTTCGATTTCATAACGCTCGATGCTGGTGAACGTCCGCTGCTCGCACTCATCGAACACCTGCAGAACAAGCGCCCGCTCGATCGGCTGGTGCGCACGTATACGCGCGAGCGTCAATTCGTCGACTGCAAGGAGCCCGCCATCGCCTTCGCGGAAAGCGGCACGCCCACCTACGCGGGCCTGCCGCTGGACGACTATCTGTCACTGCTCGACATGCTCAACCCCATGCATCGCCTCTGGTCGGATGGCCGCTGGAACAAGCTGACCGTCGCACACGGCTGCTATTGGAAGAAATGCAGCTTCTGCGATGTGAACCTTGACTACATCTCGCGCTACGACCTGGCGACCACCGATGTGCTGATCGATCGAATCGAGTCCCTGATCAGCGAGACCGGACAAACTGGATTTCACTTCGTCGACGAAGCCGCGCCGCCCAAGGCCCTCAAATCGCTTGCGAACGCACTGCTGCAACGGAAGCTGGATATCTCATGGTGGGGCAACATCCGTTTTGAGAAGTCATTCGATGCGGGCCTTTGCCAACTGCTGGCCGAAAGCGGCTGCATCGCCATCACTGGCGGATTGGAAGTGGCATCGGATCGGCTGCTCAAGCTCATGAAGAAAGGCGTGTCGGTCGAGCAGGTGGCCCGAGTCACCCGAGCCTTCTCCGACGCGGGAATACTGGTGCACGCCTATCTGATGTACGGCTTCCCCACCCAAACCGCGCAAGACACCGTCGACGCTCTGGAATACGTTCGCCAGTTGTTCGCGGCGGGTTGCATACATTCGGGTTTCTTCCATCGCTTCACCTGCACAGCGCATTCGCCGGTCGGCAAGCATCCAGAACTGTACGGCGTGACGTTATCTCCGCCGCTCCATGCCACATTCGCGAACAACGATATCAATTTCACGGACATCACCGGCATCGACCATGACTTGTTTGGCGCGGCGCTCAAGAAGGCGTTATACAACTACATGCACGGCATCGGACTTGACCTCGACGTACGCGAATGGTTCGAGCAACACGCGTCTGTTAGACGCGTCAGAAAGAGGGCTCACCGCCGCGCGCCCCACGCTGTGCCACGCACGACTGTGCCGCCGAATTTGATCGAGCGCGTGCTGGCCTGAACGCGTCCGCGTGCTCATCGCCTTCAACAAGCCGTTCGGTGTTGCCTGTAAATTCAGCCCGGAGCCGGGCCGCAAAATTCTGGCGGATTACATCAACGTAAGAAGCGTCTATCCCGCCGGGCGCCTCGATACCGACAGCGAAGGCTTGTTGCTGCTGACCGACGACGGCGTCTTGCAGGCGCGCATCGCGGAGCCAAAGCACAAGATAGCAAAGGTATACTGGGCGCAGGTGGAGGGTTCTCCGACTCAAACGGCGCTCGATAAGCTGCGCAAGGGCGTGAGCCTCGGCGACTTCACGACCGAGCCCGCGGGCGCGAAACTCATCGAGGAACCACAAGGACTTTGGCCGCGCGATCCGCCTATCCGCTATCGAGCGAAAACTCCGACGGCATGGATTGAGCTCACGATATGCGAGGGGAAGAACCGCCAAGTTCGCCGCATGACGGCAAAGGTTGGGTTTCCGACGCTCCGCCTGATACGTGCGGCCATCGGTAAGGTCAGCGTAGAAGGATTGGCGTTGGGTACATGGCGCGAGATCGGGCCGGACGCCCCGTGGAGCGGCCAGCGATAGATCCCGAACGCGCAAGATTCCCGAGGCAGGTGTTGGATCTCAATGTTGCTCTACGATCAGACGTTGCAACAGTATGATCGCCTCGACAGGACGCACCATCACCTTGGAGTGCGTAATCAGACGGCCACCGTCGCTGAACTTGAAAATGTCGACGCCGTTTATCAGAATTCGCTCGATCTCGATCTCGAGCTCCTCCATCACGAGTGTCGATTCAACAAGCCAGGACCCCGAGCTGTTGCGCCGTCTGTTGCGCGCGAAGGACCGAATGGACGCCGCCTCGCACGAGGATTGGCCGGTGCAGCGGCTGGCACGAGTGAGCCGTGTCTCGGAGGCGCATTTCGCGCGATCGTTCAAGCAGGCCTTCGGCCTACCGCCGCATCGTTACCTGCTCACGCGGCGCATCGACCGGGCTACGGCGCTGCTCCGCGACACGGATCGGCTCATCACCGAGATTGCTTTCGACACGGGCTGGCGAAGTCTGGGAACGCTCGGA
>Ga0302326_10023636_pt1 | contig 12518 bp, 13 predicted proteins | sample Palsa_T0_3_FD_202264 | JGI IMG/M metagenome (GOLD analysis project Ga0302326, IMG submission 202264) | Peat permafrost microbial communities from Stordalen Mire near Abisko, Sweden - Palsa_T0_3 | ecosystem: Environmental > Terrestrial > Soil > Palsa > Peat permafrost | place: Sweden: Abisko... | reverse complement strand
ATGGATGACCAATCCTCGTTTCGCGGATGAGCACACACCGACAACCTCCACGAGGAAGCTCAAGGCGATGGCGCTCCCGGGGCTGCCAACATCACGATTTCGAACAACAAGATCTTGAGCCGCTGCTCGGAGAGCCCAACGCTCGAGGCGCTGTAGTTGATGATGATGGGCGGCAAGGTGCCCGGGGGCAGCTGACGCAGAATCGACTGCGAAATCGCGGTGACCTGCGCGTTCGCCGTATCGAGGCTCGCATGGGGCTGCAGGAAGATCTTCACGATCGCCTGTCCATTCACCGTCGTGGATTCGAGATATTGGATATTGTCGACCGTGGTCGTGAGCACGCGCTCATAGACCGTCGTCAATCGACCCTCCACTTCCTCGGGATTCAGTCCGGTGTATCCGTCGCGTCGTGGGAGCGACGCCCGGCTCGTGGCGCCGCGCGTTGCGGGCCTTGAGCGATGCCACGGGATGACCCTATGGCGGCCCGCCGAAACCACTAAGGAATGCTTACAAGCTGCAGGCGGTGATTCGCCTTGATCTGCTGCACGTAATCCTCGGGAGCCCCCGCCGCCCCGGCGAAATCCTCCCACCGGCCTACCGCGCGCCCAACTTCCTGGATGATGTCGACCGCGGTGGTGCTTGAAAGACTGGCCGTGTCCGCAAGCTTCATCAGGTCCTCGCGCGTGAAGCCGTCGAACTTACCATTCACGCTCATCTGGTGCTGGCTCATCCAGAGGTTTGTTGGATCGTAGCCGTAGGTCAAATCATAGGCCGGCGAAAGTCTCCAGTGGCCGCGTTCGTCCATTAGGAAGGCGATGTTTTTGACGTGATCGTCCTGGTTGCGCGAGATGAGGTTGAAGACGCAGCGTCGGTAGAGTTCCTCGCGGGCAGCCGCCTTGAGCCCTAGCTGGAACAGCACTTGGAAGGCCTGCTCATAGGAGTGTGCGCGCGGCTGGTTGTAATCGAGATGCGCAAGCGCACCCAGGCTCTGCATGTGTAGCTTGGAGCCCGACGCCGTGCGGTCAAAGCGCAGAGTCATGAAATGCTTGCGCGGTCCTTCTTCGAGGAGCTGGCATTCGGCCATCTCGATGCCCGCGTCGCGAGCCATGAGGCTGTAGGCATATTCAATGCGCGTGAACCCTTTGGGGTCCTTGAGTTCATGATCCCCCGCCCCACTCACGCCGTCGAATTTCAACAGCCAGTAGGAAAAGCCTTCCGGGGCGGACACCTGACCGGAACGCACTTCGAGAGTATCGCGGTTCCACGCAATGAGCGCCTTCGGGCGCGCTCCGCCGGCCGAGGTGCCCACGCGTAAAATCTCGGTAAGCCCCGCGTGCACAGAGCCGGGAGCGAAAGACGCTTGAAGATCGTGTCGGTGCTCAAGGACCTGGGAGGCAAGATAGACCAGCGCGTCGAGCCGGAGCTTCTCACTGTTGCGAGCCCTGGGGCCTTTAACGGGACGGAATTCGAGCGCACCCATGCCTCGCGCACCGATGTAGCAGAGCCGCTCGATCGGCCCGAAGCTGGCCGCCGAGCGCCCCTCGGTAGCAAGCCATGCATCGATGAGCGTGCTGCCAAATCGATCCGGAAGACTATCAGCCAATAGCCCCGGTAACCCATGAAAGGCATCCCGGCCTAGGGCCGGAAATTGATATACCGCGGTCGACAGCGGCATCATCAAAGGCGCGACCTCGAGGCCGGAATCCACGAAATCCACGCTGTACTCAAAGCGCGCCGTCGCGGCAGTGTCAGCGAGTGCAACCGCGCCCACGCGGCGACCCCACAGCCGTACCTCAGCAAGCTCAGTCACGGCGTCATCTTGCGCGCGAATGCTGCGACCGCCACGCCACGTGCACGCCGGCGTTTGCGACCCTGAGCCTCTAGTAGTGCCATGGGGCTCGGCTCATCGGGCGGGATGGCGGCAAGAAAAGAATCGAGCAGCGACAACGCGCGCAACACCCGCACAAGCAACTTGAGGTCTACGCTGATGCCGCGCTCGAGCCGATCCACCGTGTTGCGCGACACGCCCGCTTCCCGGGCGAGCGCCACCTGGGGCAAGTTGCGCCGCAGCCGCGCGGCGGCGATGCGCGTGCCGAACTCCTCTAGAGCGGCGTCATCCGTGAGAGCATTGCTTAGGTCCAAAACGCACCTCAAAAAAAGCATTAAATTACATTTGCGGTGTTATTATACCTATTAAGGGGCATAAACACTTATTACTTTATTATATTTTATGCCGCTTATTTGGGGCTTAATTGAGTAAAACGCGGTTTATGCATCGGATAAGGGGCGTACTAATTCGCGTGTGCTTTCGTACGCGATTCCATCCTTTCCAACCCCGGAGGCTGCACTGAAGGCCATCGCAGCCAACCTGAAAAGTATCAAGTCCGCGATTTCAGCGATGGGCCATCGAGCGGATTTGCCAACCACGAAGGGCGGCGACGAGGTCAAACTTGTCATCGAAGGGAACGGGGTTCGGGTTAAGGTGGAAGTCAACTTCGTCTTTCGAGGGACCGTGCTGCCCGTAGTCCAGAGGCCGCTCATCTCCACCGCGCAAGACATCTTCACAACGGATATCACCCTACCCGTTCTCGATACCGCAGAACTGTATGGCGGCAAACTGGTCGCCGCAATGGATCGGCAACATCCTCGCGATATCTTCGATGCGTTGAAAATGATCGAGCGATTTGGCTGGCAACCTTCATTCGTGGACTGTTTCGTTGCGTACCTTGCGGGTCACAATCGCCCAGTTCACGAGGTTCTATTCCCTAAACTTCTATCGTTAGAGCCGGCCTTCACAAACGAATTCGCCGGCATGACGCGCGACGGAGTAGCTCTAGATCTACTCAAGGAAACCCAAGAACACTTGATAGCGCAATTACCCCGTGCATTGAGCACATCGCATCGCGAGTTTCTACTATCACTCGTGCGTGCCGAGCCGGCATGGGAATTGATGCCATTCAATCACCTCCAGCATCTCCCTGCGTTGCAATGGAAGCTACTCAATCTGCGCAAACTTATTCCACACTCCAAACCAGCCCACCCGGTGTCTCTCATCGACCACCGCAGTCTTCCGCTATCAGGGAACGGTGGCTCGCGGCATTTCTGGCGTGTGCTTTCATCGAGTGCGGGAAATTCGTTTCCTTCTACAAGTCGTTTCCAGGCGCCGATCTCGCCGCGTTGGCATGCTGCCTCTGCCAAATCGTGCACGGTGGCGGAAGCGGTAGCTGCAGCGCAATAGGACGCAATGTGTTGGGCGGCCTGCGGATCTCGGATTCTTACGGGCGCCAACATATCCTGAATAGTTCCTTTGTCCGATCCAGGCACGGGTTCTTGCGCCTCCCCTTTCTGAAACTCGGCGGCGCCGTCGATATTTGAACCTGCAACGTTTTGATCATGCGCTCGCGTCTTGTGCTTTGTCACGGGTCTCGTCTTTGACAAACGCCCTTGGGCCGGTGAAGAGCCCGCAGGCGTACTTTCTGTTCGCACGCTGGAACCTACCTGAGTCGATGTCGTTTGGTGCTCTCCTGTATAAGAGGCCAACCGCCATATCAATACGCCCGCGACCAAACACCACAACATGCCTCCGGATTTGCTGCCACCCAGGCGAACTTCCGCAACATCAGAGCGGTGCTTGCGTGAATTGGCAGCGAGGAAGAGATCCATGTAGGATTTGCTAGAGAATACAAACGTCTGAAAGCTACCGTGCCATGCCAAGTAACGCACCGCAGGCGTCACGCTGCCACAACTTTCTGACATTAGTGCTCTCGCGCGAACTCGTGTTATGTAGAAGAGACAAATGCTAAGTAGCAGTGAGCCACCGGCAACGATGAAACCGATACGCTGATCGTCGTAGTTTTGTCCAACAAGCCACCACAGTCCCAGTCCAACTATCGGCCCGACGTAGAGCCACGCAGATGCGCGAGCGTACGTCGCTGTGTGCCTTATACAATGTGAGCAGTAAGGAACTTCCCACGATGAGGTGGTAGTGTGTTTGACGCGAACGCCTGTCGTGCGGGACGCTGCTGCGCGTAGATTCGCATCGGGATTCGCCCCGCAGCAAGCGCACAAGCGCGGCCAGCTGAGCATGTTGGCAGAGATCTGAACTCTATGAGCCATACACGGCTCTGATTTCATTACCGTCAGGACAAGACCAACACCGGTGCCTTGTCCGCCTCGCGAGGACCTTGACCATCTGCTCTTCCATAAGTCTCGTCCTCTTCATAGTTCCCTTTTCCGAAGGACTATTGTCGCAAAGTATCAACCGGATCGAAAATCGACCTTCAAGTCACCTTAAGCCTGCGAATTCCTTCGCGTCGGGCGCTTCCTTTTGAAGCGGTCTGCCACGGCCGCTCAAATTCTCAAGCGGCGTGGCCACGATCTACTCCGATCACCCACAGTTTTGGTTGCGCCATTACACGCTTGACGAACGCGTTGTCGTCCAGAATCCGTTTGTCGAATTCGATTGGCGTATACAAGGTTGGATTTACGGTACGCTGCAGCCGCTGGGTAGCAGGCTCAAGAGCTGCAAATAGATCGGCATACGCGAGCTTCTCGCTAGTCACCATGAGATCAATATCGCTTTCCGCGGTGTCCTTACCCTTCGCGAGGGAACCGTATATGAACGCCTGATCGATCTGCGCCGCTAGTGGCGAGAGCTGCTCGCAAAACATCCACCAGGCCCGATGTCTTCAATACCAAACCACGAAGTTCCTCGAATATGGGCGCCGATGCATTGGCTTGATAGTGTTTCTGATTTCCCACGCGCCTGACTGTCACTAGCTCGGCGGCCTCTAGCCGGGCGAGTTCACGCTGAACTGCACCGGACCCCGAGCATGCCAAGGCGATCAACTCATTCGTGTAGAAACTACGTGAATGATTTCCAAACAGTACAGCCAAGACGCGCTGCTGTACCTTCGTAAACAGTGCGTCGGCGACGCCGGAGCTTATTGGTGGGTGACTAGTTAGGTTCCGCTGCTTAATACCCATTTTGGGTATCTTACTACCCGATTTGGGTATCGGCGAGGGAGACAATGGAGCTTGCGGCATGCGGACTTTCAGCTGCCTCGCAAGATCTCCAGGGGTTTATAAATCAATCGCTTGCAGCGTCTCGCCGACCCCTTCCCAGGCTCACTAAGCCACAATCCTGGTACGTCAAATCTCAGTTGGTCGCATTCCTGGCTGGCAGATCCGACTAAGATTAGGCTGCACCGAGCGCGATGGACCGCACAGACACTAAATCCTCGTCTCGAACGCCGCGCACATCGTTAATGTGCAACGTCACCAGAGCTTGCGTTTTGCCAGAGGCCCTGACGAACTCGACCTCCAACCCGTCGGGCTCATAAAGTTCGACGACCGCCCCAAGATCGCCCTTGCGAAGTCCGCGTTCGGGAATGTCACGCTCCAGAACCACCGTTTCCAATTCGTGGAACCTCATTGGCCATCTCCTGGATAGACTGTCACCAACCTCGGGAAGTCTTCACCGCTTTTCACAATCCAAATCGTCGTCACCCTGGCTTCCCGTCCGGATGGTCCCCGCAAGATACCATTGACCTCGTATTTTTGCCCAAAGTTACTCATTTGGCCCTCCACGGCGATGCCAAGTCGAGCGAGTTGCAATATGTCCATTTGAAGTCGCTGCCAACCCTGCCTGGAATAGCCCATCCTGCCGAAAAAGGCGGCTTTAAACCGTCCGACGGGATGTTCAGTGGACAGCAGATAATCACGAAGCTTCTGTGGTTCGATGAGCGCGCGATCCGCAGCAGGGAGGTTCATTGCCGTGGTCCCCGTGTGATTCTTCCGGCGCGGTCTTGTCGCATCATCCGCGCAACGTCACGCCACTGTCGGCGTATTGGTGTCCAATGTGAGTAGTTTCTCATAGGTTAGCGTGTCTCCGCGTCGCTGCTTCAATCGCTGGGTTCGCGGCACCGGCCCGCGAGAATAGAGCAATGTCATTTCACATGCTTCCTCGCTCCGCGCCTGCTCTATTTGATGAATCATCGCGTACTCCGTCCGAGTCACGAATTCTCATAGCTGTGTGTATTCACCAAGCAGTGACCAGTCCCGCGCGCCAGGCTCCATCTCTATGGCGACCAAGTTTCCGGGCATAGCGACCTTGTTAAGACCAATACAGCGAACACCTGACACCTCGGCATCGACTCGGGTGTGATGGTGACCAAAGAAGCAGACACGCGGCCGAACCCGCGCCAGAAGCGCATCCAGGCCCGCCGCTTCGCTGATGTAGCCCGCCCGCCGGCGATGTCCCTCGAAACGCACACCGGCTGGCGCGTCATGCGTCAGCACAATATCCACGCCGCTGGCGTCCGCAAGCCGTTCAATCTCGTCCGCCGTGTAGTGCCGCTTGGCGTAACCTTGAAGCCTATCGGAACGGCGTAAATAATCCGACGGACCATAACAGCCGCCGACACCGCCCACGCGAAGACTGCCTGCACCCTGACTCCGGATATCGATCGTGTGTCCGTTGCGCAGATAGGTCAGGCCGGGAAGCACTTCCATGTCTTGCGTATCCAGCCACGCGAAATCCTCATGGTTACCCTTGATGAAGGCGGTTGGCCGCGGCACCTCTCTATTCTCTTTGAGCCAGGCCGGAAAGTCGCCCGCACCGTCATGATGGCGTGTTGCCTTGTCGATCCGGCTCGGATCGGGCCATATCCCGAAGTCGCCGACCTGCAAGACATAGTCAAAGCGAACGCCAAGCGCTACCTCGAACTTGAACACGTCCTGATACAGTCGGTCCATTGCTCCGTGAATGTCGCCGGCGGCACAGATGAACACCGAAAACCCCCTCGTCGTTAACGCAGGCAGCGAGCTTTGATCTCTCGTGTCGAGATCTGTCGCTTGCTCACAGCATAGAGATCGTTCGATCCGTATAAATACTCACGCTGCCGCGATCCAGCCCGCCCGGTCCTGGAGACATTCTTCCGTAGTACCACGTCATACCGAGATTCCGCCGTCATTTGCCTATGCAGCTTGCCGTCGATGAGCCTATCCACGAGCCGCCCCTCGGGCAGCACATCAACCTCGACGCTGAACCAGATTTCATTCAACAGAAGAAGATAAGTGCTCTCATCTACTTTGCGACGACGGGCTGCGACCTCGGCCTGTTCACGCCTGCGGTGCTCCGCGATACCATGACGCCAGGCACGATAGTTCTTGTTCGGCCGAATCAGTCCCGTGCGCGGGTCCACATAGAGACCTTGATATATTACGGAGCCGCCGCCGCGAAATCCCCAACGTGCTTCAAGATCGATCAATTGACCTCCACGAACATCAACGTCTATCGCTATAAAGTCGCGGATGTGTTGATGAATGTGCTGCTGTACGGTGTTGCGCCGATCGATGCCGGCACAGATTTCACTGAACACTTTGTTCCAGGGGCGCCCTGTCTGTGCGTGCAGGTAGCGACGCAGTGGGGCTAGGTTCTCGTTAAGACGACGGTAGCCATAACCGGCGCGCATACCGAGCCGCGTCGGCCCCTCAAAATCCCTACGTAATCGGGCGGCGGCCGCGTAACCTTCTTTTCCGCGCCGTGGCCGCTCAACGATAACTTTGTACATATCTTCGCGCATGTCAGCTCCGAATAGCACTCACCCCTTGGAGAGAACCTCCGTCGAGGGTTCATATTCCGCCCGAAGTACAACGACCTAATTGGCTTCAAGTAATGTACTACTCCCAACCCGGGGTTCGCAGACTCGCTACGACCCGTGTTTGTACGACAATCTGGCAGGCAGGTAGATATGGGATAAGACGGATTTGAACGCGAACTTTGTATCACCCGTCATTTCTTATCGATCATCTCCCGCGTATCATCTGCGGCATGACGCTAAAACAGTCCAACCCTTACCTAAAACAGGCTTCGGCTCGAAAGGCGGCTTTGCGCGTCTCGGCTCAATCATCATCCGCGGTTGAAGGGATACGTACGCCCTTCGCTAAAGGCAGGAAAGCACCTGCCGATGCTGCGGCGTTTATCGCGCTTTGGAAGCGGCGCGTCGCCGCGAGCGCCCGATAACGCGTTCGAAATTCGTGGTCAACGGCGCATAGTGGTGGTTCATTGCCGCATGGATACTCACGATATAGGCTCGTTTACCACGACCGGCCAAGGGGCTGAAGTCCAAAGGCGGTAGTCCCGCCTGCAATGCCATCAGCAGGGCGAGCAAACGCGCCAGGCGGACATTGCCGTCCCGAAAAGGGTGCACCAGAATCAGCTCGGCGTGCACCTCCGCCAACGCTCGCGCCACATCAATATCATTCACCGCGATACACGGTGTATATCGGCGCAGTGATGCCCGACAGTAGCCTGACAGCGGAAGCATCGAGACAACCCAGGAGGAGTATCGCGACACTGAATCGCGCCGGACAACGCACAACAAGCTGAAGCGTCATTCGCAACCACCGTTGACGGAATGGTTTCTCCACCTCTCTTGGTTCAAATGTCGCGCTCATCGAACGCCGCTCAGTGAGATTTGCACCGATTATCTGCGCGGTTTGATTCGGAAATCACGAATTGCGCGAGCAAAGATTTGCAAAGCATGGACGGCAGGTTCGGAGAAAGCACTCCGAGCGCTCGAATGTCTTTGGCCGCTTGCCGTCCCATGGATGGAACTTCCCGGCGAACTCATCGACCCACTCCGGCCTATGGTGAACGGCAGCTTTGCGAAATGCAGTTGCAAACTTTGCCTACAATCGTGGGAAAGTCTTACGCCATCGTCATGGCCATAACAACGCTTTGGTCCACTCCGATTGATTTTGAAGATACCTCAACCTTAAATGCCGACGATCTGCAGCGCCTTGCCAGAATTCAACTTCTCGAGCGCGAACTACATACACCGCCCACGCGTCCTCGACGATTGACGGCGAGTCCGTTACCCGCTTCAATTGCGCCTGAAACTGGGTGTCGAGCTCAGTGGGATCGCGAAGAATCTCGCTTTGGTGCCCTACCAGCGCAGTCGCCCGGGATCCCAGAGAGCGCGCTCGGAAATCCTCGGCACCCCTTTCTGGGCCCAAATCGATTGCTTGCCCTTTGACTCGAACCTGTCGGCCAACCTTGGGCCAATAAAATGAGAGCGCCACATCGGCATGCTGTTGGATCTGCTTCCCCTTGGGACTCAACGAATTCGCGGCGAAATACCATCCACCTTCGTCGAGGTCTTTTAGCAGGAGCACTCTCGCATCAGGGCAACCCTAACTATCGACAGTCGATAACGTCATGGCGTGAGGCTCGGGAACCCCTGCTTTGATGGCCGCATCGAGCCAATCACTAAATTGGTCCGTCGGGTTGTCCGCTGCATCGGAAACGACGAAGGGAGGATACTGTCCCGAAAGAGCTGCGAGTCCTCGAAGAACAGTCCGTGCGTTTGCGATCTTGGCCATCAATCGTGTCTCTTTTTGGGAATGTTTAGCTGCTGACCTGGGAACCCTAAACGCCTGGCCAGATGAGCTCGATTCGATTACCGCCAGACTCGAAAAACATCATGTGCTTGCGTGGTCCTTTTCCGACGAGTTCCGGCATGAAATCAAACTGGCCGACCGGTGCCGCCAGCACGGATCAGTCATGGACAAATGCTGTCACTTCGATTTCGACCAGAGCCGACACCGGCGTGAGTCCCGCAACCTGCACGAGAGTACTAGCAGGACGTGATGCGCCGAATGCTTCCTGGTGTGCTCTGGCAATATGATCTGCATCAGAAAGATCAACGGCATAAACGACGGTTCGCACAACATGGCGCAACTCCGCGCCAGCCTCATTCAGTGCCGCGGCGACCGTTGCGATGGCGGCCCTCATCTGAACGTAGGCATTGGCTTCTAGATGCGGAGTGCGGGCTGTCGTTCCTGAGACGGAAATATGAGGTCCGACACGAACTGCGCGTGCGTAACCGTATCTGTCTTCGAAAGCGTAGCCTGATTGGATGGTTGTCCTGATTACCGGCGTATACAGCTAAACATGGGAAAGGTTTGGGGCGCCCAGCCTACCGCAAGCCGCGAACGGCCGCTTGCCGGCAGCGATTCTGGATCATTGACGGACCGGAGTTAGCCGCCCGCCGTACCGCTTCCGCAGCCCATGCAACAGGGCTGCGGGGTAATTTGCGTAATTGCTCCCCCGGCTCCGCCGGCAACGAAGCCCACGACACTGACATTCCGCGTCGGCTGTGAATCCGAGCACGGCATATCTGGAATCCGTCTGTCACCGATGTCATCGTGAAGCCTTGATCCCATATCGGTGTCCTTGGCCCCGACACACACGGTGCGTTCACGATGGCGTGGAATCCGCGTTCACTCTGGGCGGAATAGGCACGCTCAGCTCTCGGACCGGGCGCGGCAGACCTGCCGCGCCCGATTTTTTTAAGTAGGTCCCGGCGCATCGGTGCGCCGGGACCTTCCTCCCGCGGGCCGTATCACGCCGTCTTGAGCTTGGACAGCCGGGTGACATGCGCGGGAGCGAACTGCTGCGCGGCGTCCAGAATCGCCGCCTTCGACACGTGGCGGAAATAGCCCTCGGCAGTCGGCACCCACCACGCTCGCATGTCCAACCCCACCGTCTGCGCCAGCGCCGCGCCTCGAACCTCCCGCGCCCGCGACGTGACCACATCGACGGTCGAAGCCACGCACACTGCCAGCAGTCGCACCAGTTCCTCCTGCGGCAGCGCCAGCAGCCCGGCGAACAGATCGGCGTCATCATCCGGCAGCCGTTCACGCCATGCCTGTTGCAATTCACGCAAGGCGACGGCGGCCGGCGACTGCGGATAGTCCGGGGCGTAAGCTTCCAGTCCGTCCTGTGCGCGGGCCTTCACGCCGATAGGCAGTTCGAGCGCGGCGCCATCCCGCAAGACGGTCTGCACCATGCCCTGCACCAGCGCGGCGACCGCCGCCTGCGGGTGGCGGGCGAGTTTGATTTGCAGTGCCGCCGTGCGGTGGGCGCTCAACCGCCGCGCCAGCTTCTCGGAAAGGCTGGCTTTGTCCGACTCCGGCCGACCGGTGTCCTCAGCTTCTTCGCCGTCGGCGCCCGCCTGCGCCCTCGCCAGCATTCGCAGCGCCTTGGCTTCGGCCTCGCGCAGCAGCCCGCGATGAATGACAGCCTCGCCTTGGCGGTCGATGGTGACGACGGCACCGGCAGCGGCGCGCACGGTCGGACTGTAGGTCGTCAACTCCCCGTCGAGGTCGTTCAGTTGCTCACTCAGGCGATAGCCTTCGTCGTGCAAGGTGTCGGCCTTGTCCTCATCCTCGGCGTCGATGGCGGCCTGCAAGGCGGTTTCGACCGCCTGCGCCTTCGCGTTCAGCTTGGCGATACGCTTGGCCTCGCGGGCATTCGGCTGGCGCTTCTCCTGTGGCGCGCGCTGGAAGGCTTGCAGGTCGGCGTACGTGGCGGCTGGTGTGGCCTCTACCCAAGCCCACCCCTCGGCGCGAACTTTCTCGGCAATCCCCGCCAGCTTGTCCTGCGCCAACCGGTCGAGCAGCGCTGCATCGGTCAGGTACACGCCCGTCTCGCCTTCCGCGAACAGGTCGCGGCGAGTGCCACCGCCGGCGGCCTCGTAGGCGGCGAGTCCGACGAAACGCACCAGCGGATGCTGATGGGCGTCGATCTCGCGCTCGGTCAATCGCTCGCGCAACACGGACGGGCTGCGCTGCCATTCCGGCGCATCGTAGAAGGCGGCTTCCTGCGCGGTGTGGTCGTCGGTGATGGCGAGGGCCATCAACTGGTCGAGGCTCACAGCATCGGCGCGGTAATCCGCCATCAGGCGCGGCGAAATGTTTGCAAGCTTCAAACGGCGTTGCACCACCAGCGGGGTCACACCGAAATCGGCGGCAATGTCCTCGATGGGGCGGCCTTCCGCAATCAGCGCGGCGAACGCCTCGAACTGATCGGCCGGGTGGAGCCCCAAGCGTTGCTCGTTCTCGGTGAGGCTCGCGGTGCGTGCGGACGCGTCGGCCACCAGCAGGCACGGGACGTCGTAATCGCGGGCGATGCGCTTCTTTTTCGCCAGCAACTTCAAGGCGGCGAGGCGACGGCCACCCGCGACGACTTCGTAGTGCTCGCCATCGCTGGCAAGGATGACGGTGAGGTTTTGCAGCAGGCCGACGCGCGCGATGCTGGCGGCGAGGTCAGTGGTGGATGCGCCCACGGTCTTGCGCACGTTGCGCTTGGACGGACGAAGCTGCGACAGCGGAACGAGGATGAGGTTTTGCGCCGGGACGGCGATTTCTAGCGAAGCGGCGGTGTTGGTACGAGCGTTCATGATGTTAACTCCAGTTGTGAAAAACAATTAAAACGAGATGCGTCAGGGGCGCGGCAATCGCGCCCCTTGCGTGGGCTGCTCAGGCTTTCAAGCGCTGCATGCCATCGGCGAGCAGCCACAGCGCGCGGTTGAGGCGCACGTTCTGGTCGATGCCCTGCACCGGCCGCGTGCGTTGGCGGCGGCCATTGGCGGCACGGCCGAGCAAGCCGCCTTGCACGAGGTTTTCCTGGACTTATGTGGACAAGTCGTTTATGTGCAGCTACCAGTGCG
>Ga0302326_10023635_pt1 | contig 12519 bp, 11 predicted proteins | sample Palsa_T0_3_FD_202264 | JGI IMG/M metagenome (GOLD analysis project Ga0302326, IMG submission 202264) | Peat permafrost microbial communities from Stordalen Mire near Abisko, Sweden - Palsa_T0_3 | ecosystem: Environmental > Terrestrial > Soil > Palsa > Peat permafrost | place: Sweden: Abisko... | reverse complement strand
GCCGGGGGCCCCACTAGCCTCTCGTCCGTGTCGAGCATCGGGGTCATGCGCGAAGGGCCCCTGCATGCTGCCGTCAAGGCGCTCCTGGCCGGTCCCGGTGACTGCTTGGAGGTGCCGGTCGACCGCTTCGTGATCGATCTCGTCCGTGCCGACGGCGAGCTCGTCGAAGTGCAGACGGGCGGGTTCGGCCCCCTGGGCCGCAAGCTCGATGCGCTGCTCGACGAGCATCGCTTTCGCATCGTCCACCCGGTGGCCGCCGAGCGCCGGATCGTGCGCGCCGACGAGCACGGCGAGGTGATCTCCGTCCGGCGCTCGCCGCGGCGTGCGAGCGTGGTCGATGTGCTCGACAAGCTCGTGGCCTTCCCCTCGCTGCTCTCCCACCCCAACCTCACGCTCGAGGTCCTGCTCCTCCGCGAGGACCACGTCCGCGCGGCGGAACCGGACACCTCGGGCCACCGCCGACGTGACCCAGGGGAGCGAAGGCTCGTCGCCGTCCTCGACCGCGTGGAGATCAGCAGCCCCGAGGACTTCCTCCGCGCCCTGCCCGATCTCCCCCTCGAGCCTTTCAGCACCCGTGAGCTCGCCGCGCTGCTCGGGTGCACCACGTCGCTGGCGCAGCGCGCCGCCTACTGCCTGCGCACCATCGAGCTCATCGAGCCGGCGGGAAAGCGCGGCCGGGTGCCGCTGCACCGGCGCAGGCGTCGGTAACGCTCAGGGTCGCGAGCCCTCAGCCTTCGCGAGCGGTGTCCGCCCCCGGCTCCCGTACGAGCTTGAGCGGCGGCGCGGGGGGCGCGAGCACGTCCGCGAGCCAGCGCCGGGCCAGGCGTACATGGGCCGGCTCGATCTGGTGGCCCAGGTCCGATTCGTGGTAGTCGACGGCAAGCCCGGCGCTGGTCAAGAGATCGCGCGCCCGCCGGGCGAAGGCGACGTCGATCACCGGGTCCTGCCGCCCGTGGGCGATCAGCACCCGCGCCTGCTCGCGGCTCCCCAAGTCCGCTCTCCAGCCCTCGACCGTGGGCATGAAGCCCGAGAAGGCGAGGATCCCGGCAGGACCCGGTCGGTCGGCGCCGAGCCCCAGGGCGTAGCTCATCACCGTGCCCATCGAGAAGCCGCCGAGGATGGTCTGCTCGGGCCCCAGGCCGGTGCGCTGCCAGAGCTCGTCGTGGAGGTCGGCCAGGGCGCGATACGCGGCCGTGAAGGTGTCGGGATCGGGGTAGCCGACCCGCGGCGCGACGTACCAGTGATAGCCCGGCCAGCCGGGCAGGGTCAGCGGCGCCCGTGGAGAGACGATGTGCAGCCGCCGCTCGGGATCGAGCGCATCGCCGATCGGGAGCAGATCGTTCTCGTCGGTCCCACGACCGTGATGGAGGACGAGCAGCCCCGACGGCGGGCCGTCGGCCGGCCGCTCCTCGATCAGCAGCGAGCTCACTCGTTCTCAGCCTAGTGGATGCCCACGATGCCTGAGCAGACCCAGTTCGACGCGCCGGCACCGTTGTTCCACAGGATCGACGCGATCCGGTCTTGCTCTGACTTCGGCGCCAGATACGCGGCGGGTCCGGTGCCCCCCGCGCCGCTCCACGTGCTGGGAAGGATCTGGTAGTAGCCCGACGCACCGGCGCTGTTCGGCGTCAGGTTCTGGCCCCCGGACTCACAGAGCACGATCGCGTAGGGGATCGCCCAGCCCCCCGAGGCGCCTGAGCCCCCATACGGAACCGGGCTCCCCGAGGCCACCTGGTCGGCGGCCGCCTGCTGGGCCTCGACCACCGACAACTCGTGGGAAAGCTGACTCTGGCGTGAGCGGGTCGCCTGGAGCTCGGAGACCTGGATCGCCCGCACCCGCTCGAGCGCCGCGCGCTTGGACTGGAGCAGCGCGTTCATCCCGGCGATCGCACGCGCCTCGGTCGCCACCGCTATGGCACTCGCCTGGTCGCGCTTCTCGAGCGCATCGAGGCGCGCCGTCGCCCGCTCGGCCTGCGCCTTGGCGGCGGTGGTCACCGCGACGATCGTCTTCTGCTGCCCCTCAGCCATGTGCAGGTATTGCAGGCGGTCCAGGAGATCCGCGAACCCGTGCGCCTGGAGCACCACGGTGACGATGTTCTGGGGCTCGGACTCGTAGTCGCTGACCAATAGGCGCGTCAGCGCGTCGCGCGCCCGCACGAGCCTGGCCTTCAATGCCTCGAGGACGGCGCGCTCGTGGGTCACAGCGCCCTGCGCGACCCCGAGCGCTGCGCGCGCGGCGCCCAGCCGGGTCTGCACCGCCGCTTCGCGCTGGCTGACCAGGGCAATCTGGCCGCCGAGCCTGGAGATGAGCTGCGACGCCTGGCCGGCCTGCGCAGACAGGTCATGGGCGCGTGCCTGCTGCTGACTCAGGCGCGACTGCAGCGACCCGATGCTCGGCGACGCCGCCGAGGAAAGGGGCACCGCGGCCGCCACTCCGAGCAGCGCCAGCACGACCGACACAGCGGCCGCCGTCCGGATACGACCAGGGCTTATTCGGGATCTCATGTGCGCGTGCCTGCGGGGTTAGCTGTCGGGCTCGCGCTCTCGCGCTACACCGCCATCAGACGGCGATTCGCCCCTGGGGCACCGATTGGTTCCCCCGCTTCCCGCTGCAAAGAACGGGAATTCGGCTCGCCGACGATATCACCTCCCGACGCCCGCGGGGCAAGCGCGCGCCCACGGTAGGGAGCGCGGTGCTCACTCCGATTCGCGCTGGAAGGTCCGAGTCCCGAAGGCCATGCCCGCCGCGATCAGGCCGGCTCCGACGAGCACTCCGATTCCCACCGTTCCCGAGGCGACATGGCCCAGGAAGAGCGCTCGGAGCGCGTCGACGATGTGCTTGACCGGATTGATGTTGGAGATCAGGCGCAGCCAGCCGGGGGCGAGCGACATCGGCAGCAGGATCCCGGAGAGCAGGAGCAGGGGCACGGCGAGGCTGTTGGTCACCGACGCCATCCCCTCTTCGGTGCGGGTGCGCAGGGCGACAGCGTAGGAGCCGGCGGCAAATGCCGCCCCGACGGCGGCGACGAGGACCACGGCGAGGATGACGCCCCCGATCGGCGCCCGCAGGCCGAAGGCGAAGGCCGCGAGAAGAAGGATGGTCGACTGCACCAGGAGTACGACGACGTCGCGCAGGACGCGGCCGGCGAGTAGGGCCATCCGCGAGGCGGGTGTGACCCGCATCCGCTCGATCACGCCGGCGCGGAGCTCTCCGATGAGCCCGAAGCCGACGAACAGCGCACCGAAGATCCCGAGCTGCACGAGCAGTCCAGGCGTGAAGACTTGCCATGAGTTCCCGGACGGGAAGCCGTGGAGCCCGACGATCCGCTTGAGCAGTGGTCCGAACAGGGCCAGGTAGAGCAGGGGCTGCGAGATGCCGATGACGAGCCAGACGGCGTTTCGCAGGGACAGCCGCATCGAGCGGTTGAAGATCACGCAGGTGTCGGATAGGAAACGCACGCGAAGTACCTCCGGTTTGAGAGTTAGGCGGCGGTGGAGACGGGGGCGTCGCGCAGCGCGCGGCCCGTGAGGGACAGAAACACGTCGTCGAGGGTGGGGCGATGAACCTCGATGCCCGCCAGCCCCACCCCCGCCTGCTCGAGCGCCGCGAAGAGCTCGGGTAGCGCCAGGCTCGCGTCGGGGAGGCTGAAGTCGAGCACGTCCCCGTCGCTCCGGGTCAGGCTTGTGTGCGGCATTGCCTCGAGCACAGGGCTCGCCGCCTCCACGTCGTCGAGATCGCGCAGGCGCAGGGACACGGCGTCGCCCGAGACCGCGCGCTTGAGCTCCTCGGGGGTGCCCCGCGCCACTATCACGCCGCGGTCGATCACCACGATGCGGTCGCACAGAGCGTCGGCCTCCTCGAGGTAATGGGTGGTGAGAAACACTGTGACCGCGCGGTCTTCGCGCAGCGCCCGGATGTGGCGCCAGAGGTTGGCGCGCGACTGCGGATCGAGACCCGCGCTCGGCTCATCCATGAAGAGGAGGGGAGGCTCGTTGATCAGCCCGAGCGCGATATCGAGGCGCCGCCGCTGGCCTCCCGACAGCGTGCGGGTCTGACGCCCCCAGGTTCCTTCGAGGTCGAGCTGGGAGACGAGCCGGCGGCCGCGGCCTTCGGATTGCGCCTTCGAGAGCCCGTACAGGCGACCGTGATCGATGAGCTCCTCACCCACCGTCGCCTCCGGTGCCGTGGAGCCGCCTTGCGGGACGTAGCCGATGCGCCGGCGCACCTGTAAGGGGTCCTTGCGCAGGTCGTGGCCCGCCACGGTCGCCGTCCCCGCCGTCGGGGTCAGCAGCGTCGTGAGCATCCGCTGGGTCGTCGTCTTGCCCGCGCCGTTGGGACCGAGGAAGGCGACGATCTCGCCCGCGTGAACCTCGATGTCCACGCCCCTGACCGCCTCCACGACGCCGGCTCGTGTCCGGTATGTCTTGCTCAGTCCGCTCGCCTCGATCATCGCCACTCCTCGTCAAGTTTGACCATGCTGGCGATTATTCAACCTTGAATAGTCATTCTTGTCAAGTACGCTGTGACGTCGTGTCCGCGAACCGTCTGCTGATCCTCGGCGCGGTGCGCATCTTCCAGCCCGTGCACGGCTACTTCGTGCGACGCGAGCTCATGAGCTGGCACGCCGACGCGTGGGCCAACCTCAACCCCGGCTCGATCTATAACGCCCTGCGCACCCTCACCCGCGAGGGCTTCCTGGAGGAGGTGGGCACCGAGGCCCACGGCGGGCGCCCAGCCCGAACGTCCTACCAGCTCACCGCCGAGGGAGAGACGGAGTTCGTCACCCTGCTGCGGTCGGCGCTATGGGAACGCAACGAGCACGCCCCGGCCAACCTGCTCGCCGCTTGGAGCTTCGCTTGGGTGCTCACGCGCGAAGAGGCGATCGCCGCCCTCGATCACCGCGTCGAGCAGATAGCCGCGCATGGGAAGTCCGTCGAGTTCGCGATCGACCACCTCAAGCGAACGGGCGATCCGCCCGAGCAGGTCGCCGAGAATCTCCGCCTGATCCAGTCACGGCTCGACGGTGAGGCGACCTGGGCACGAAACCTGGCAGCACGACTGCGCGCCGGCGACTACTGGTTCGACGGCGAGCCCAACCCTCCGTGGCCGATCCGGCCGGTGATCGCCGGCCCCGCGTCGCCGGCGACGCCCGAGGGCTGAGCGACCGCGCGCCCGGTCAACGGGCGGGCCCGTCGCCGGCTTCGTCCGGGTCCGGCGGCCACCTGCCATGCTCGGTGTAATAGGCGCGCGCCGCGTCCTCCTGCGCGCGCTCGGCCTCACCATTCACGCCGACGCGGTACAGCGTGTTGAGGAGCAGCACCGACAGGCCACCGCCTACGGCCATGGCGCATCCTTCGATGGCCTGGTCGCCCGCGCCCACGAAGGCGAGCACGAAGCCGCCGATGATCATCGCCGCGGGGATGCCGTAGCGAACCGCGATGAGCCAGCCGGACGGTCGCCGGCTGCTCGAGTCGGCCGCGCGGCCAGCCTCGGGTGGGTTGCGTTCGTGTTCTGACATGAATCCGTCGTGGAGGCTCTGTTCGGCTAGGTTCTTCCAGGGTACGCTGTAGTCCAATATGCCGGTCGCCTGCATCTTCAGGTGTGAGTTCTGTGAGACGCGTCCCGATGCGCAGACGCAGAACGCACTTGAGCGGCAGTTGCTGGATCTGCGTCACGGCGAATACGTGGACGCCGACCCCGGTCACTGGCTGACCTGGTTCGGTCGCGGCATGTACGGGCGAACTCGGTATGCGTGCGGAGATCATCGCGGCGAGCTCAAGGCGATGCTGCGCGAGCATTACGGAACGCTCGGGTGGCACCCGTGGGCGATGGGGCCACATCCTTGGGCCGGGCGTCGCGGCACCGATCGTGCGCGACAGCTCGCCCGCCAGATGAAGGGCACGTTCGGCATGCCCGGCGCTCCGTAGGCCCTGCAGGACACCGCGCCCGACGAGCGCCGCGCGCTCCGTAGGCCCTGCAGGACACCGCGCCCGACGAGCGCCGCGCGCTCCGTAGGCCCTGCAGGACACCGCGCCCGACGAGCGCCGCGCGCTCCCTAAGGCCCTGCAGGACACCGCGCCCGACGAGCGCCGCGCGCTCCCTAAGGCCCTGCAGGACACCGCGCCCGACGCGCCGCGCGCCCCCTAGCGTCCTGCACGAGATATCCCGGGGCGCGCTTGGCACGCCGAAAAGCGCTCAGACGTGAGACGATCGGGCCATGATCATGGAGCCAGGGGCCGAGCGTGGCTGATCTGCTGCCGACTCGCGTGGTGGGAGCCTCCGCATTCCCACCCATTGCTGACTATGGCTTCCTGTCGGACTGCGAGGTCACGGCGCTCGTCTCCTCGGGGGGAAGCGTGGAGTGGATGTGCCTGCCTCGGATGGACTCGCCGAGCGTGTTCGGGGCCATCCTCGATCGCGACGCCGGCACCTTTCGGATCGGCCCCGCCGGCGTCGAGGTCCCGGCGGCCCGCCGCTACATCCCGGGGACGCTGATCCTGGAGACAAGCTGGTGGACGCCGGGCGGGTGGCTGATCGTCCGCGATGCCCTGCTCATGGGGAGCTGGCACCACGAGACCGAGCGCTCGACCTCGCATCGCCGGGCCCCCACCGACTACGACGCCGATCACGTGCTCCTCCGGGTCGTGCGCTGCGTCAACGGCGAGGTCCAGCTCCGCATGGACTGCTCGCCGGTGTTCGATTACGGACGGGGACCGGCGCAATGGGAGTACGCCGGCACCGGCTACCACGAGGCGGTCGCCAACGGGAGTGGCTCGAATCTCGAGCTTCGGCTCACCTCCGACCTCAATATCGGCTTCGAGGGCCCATCCGCCACCGCGCGCACGCTCGTCAAGGCCGGCGAATGGCGGTTCGTGGCCCTGTCCTGGAGTGAGCACGCGCCCCCGCGCTCGGTCAAGGAGGCGCGCGAGCGAATGACCTGGACGGCGCATCATTGGCAGCACTGGCTCAACCGGGGACGGTTCCCCGATCACCCGTGGCGGGCCGCGCTACAGCGATCGGCGCTGACCCTGAAGGGCCTCACCTGGGCGCCGACGGGCGCCATCGCCGCCGCGGCGACCACCTCGCTGCCCGAGACGCCGGGCGGCGAGCGCAACTGGGACTACCGCTACACGTGGCTGCGCGACTCGGCCTTCACCCTCTGGGCTCTGTACACGCTCGGGCTCGACTGGGAGGCCAATGACTTCTTCTACTTCATCGCCGACATTGCCGAGGGGAGCGATGAGACGCAGATCATGTACGGGATCGACGGCGCGCGGGCCCTCGACGAGCAGCTGCTCGATCACCTCTCCGGTTATGAGGGCGCACGCCCGGTGAGAATCGGTAACGCAGCCTACGTCCAGGAGCAGCACGACGTTTGGGGAGCGATCGTCGGCTCTATCTACCTTTACATGCGCGAACGCGACCGCCTCGAGGATCGGCTGTGGGCGATCGTCGTCAATCAGGTCGAGTCTGCGCTCAAGCACTGGCGCGAGCCCGATCGCGGCATGTGGGAGGTCAGAGGCGAGCCCAAGCACTTCACCGCCTCGAAAGTCATGTGCTGGCTCGCCAGCTACTGCGGCGCACGGCTGGCCGAGGCCCGCGGCGAGATCGAGCACGCGAGACGCTGGGACGCCGCCTCCGAGGTGATCAAGACCGATGTGCTCGGGAGCGCGCTCGACGAGCGCGGCGTCTTCGTGGCGCATTACGACACCACCGCCCTCGACGCGTCGGTCCTGCTCATTCCCCTCGTCGGCCTGCTCCCCGGCGACGACGAGCGCGTGCGCGCGACCGTGCTGGCCATCGCCGACGAGCTCACCGAGGAGGACCTGGTGCTGCGCTATCGGCCCGAGGAGACCGACGACGGGCTCGCGGGCGAGGAGGGGACGTTCACCATCTGCTCCTTCTGGCTCGTCTCCGCCCTGGTCATCATCGGCGAGTCCGAGCGGGCGCGAGCGCTGTGCGAGAAGCTCCTCTCCCTGGCCAGCGACCTGCACCTCTACGCCGAGGAGATCGATTCCCACACCGGACGCCACCTCGGCAACTTCCCCCAGGCGTTCACCCACCTCGCCTTGATCAACGCCGTGATGCAGGTGATCGGCGCCGAGCGCGGGCTCCAGCCCCAGCAGCTCGCGGTCGAGAGCCAGCGCGCTCCGTGATCTGGGGCGCGCCCGAGCTGGTCGAGCTCGGGGTCCTCGGCCTCGGGGCGGGCGCCCTCAATGCCGCCGCGGGCGGCGGGTCGCTGATCACCTTTCCCGCCCTGGTCGCCTTCGGCCTGCCACCTCTTACCGCGAATCTCACGAACTCCGTGGCCCAGTGCCCCGGCTACATCGCGATCGTGCAGGGGTACCGCCCCGAGCTCGCCGGCACGCGCAGGCGCATCGTAGAGCTCCTTCCCGCCACCGTGCTCGGCGGCGCCGGCGGCGTCGCCGCGCTCGAGCTCGCCTCCCCCTCGACCTTCCGCGCCGTGGTGCCCGCGCTCGTGATCGTCGCCTGCGTGCTCCTGGCCATCCAGCCGCGGGTCAGCCGGTTTATGGCCGAGCGCCGCTCCGCGCGTGCCCGGCAGGCCGGACTCCACGCCGCGGTGGCGATCGCCTGCGCCTACGCGGCCTACTTCGGCGCCGCCGCGGGCGTGCTCCTCCTCGCCATCCTCGGACTCTTCGTGGTCGACGACATCCAGCGCCTCAACGCCCTGAACCGGCTGCTCATCATGGTCGTCAACCTGCTCGCCGCCGTCCTCTTCGTCGTCCTCGGTCCACTGAGCTGGCCTGCCGTCGCCGTGCTCGCCCCGTCGACCATGGTCGGCGGGCACGCGGGCGTCTCGGCCGTGCGCAGGCTTGAGCCCCGGGCGCTGCGCGCGACCGTGCTGCTCATCGGGGTGGCGGCGAGTGCGTATCTGGTTGCCACCTCGTGGTAGTGGAGTTACCCAGGGGGCGACTGGCCGCGAGGCGGCGCTCACGCGGGGCGGCGCTCACCCGAAGGCGATCACGCTCCGGATCCCGTCCTGGCGCTCCATGAGCTCGAAGCCGTGGTTGACGTCGTCGAGCGTCAGCCGGTGCGACACGAAGGGGTCGACGTCGATATCCCCGTCCAGGTAGCGCTGCACGAGCTCGGGCACCTGATCGCGACCCTTGACGCCGCCGAATGAGGACCCGCACACGCGCCGGCCGGTGATCAGGTAGCGGGGGACGATGTCGAGGGTCTCACCCTTGCCGGCGACCCCGGCGACGGTGCACAGCCCCCACCCCATGCGCGCCGACTCGACAGCCTGGCGCATGACCGCGACGAGCCCGGTCGCCTCGAACGTGTAGTCGGCGCCGAAGCCCCCGGTCTCCTCGAGCACGCGCTCCACGATGTCGGCCCCGCCGATCCACGCGTCAGTCGCGCCCTGACCGCGCGCGAGCTCGAGCCGCTCCTGCGACATGTCGACGCAGATGATCCGCTCGGCGCCCTGGAGCCGACAGCCGGCGACGGCGCCGAGTCCCACCATCCCCGCGCCGAACACGACGCACGTCGACCCCGCCTCGACGCGGGCGGTGTACATCGCCGCCCCGAGCCCGGTCGAGAGACCGCAGGCGAACAGGCACGCGCGGTCCGGCGGCGCGTCGTCGGGGACGTGGGCGAGGGCGATCTCGGGCATCACCGTGTACTCGGCGAAGGTACTCGTGCCCATGAAGTGGCGAATCGGCTCACCGTCGCGGGTGAGGCGAGTGGTCCCGTCCGGCAGGTAGCCGCGATTCTGCTGCTCGCGGATGGCCAGGCACAGGTTCGTCTTCGGGCTCAGGCAGTGGACGCACTCGCGGCACTGGGGCGAGAACAGGGTCACCACGTGGTCCCCGGGCGCGAGGCTCGTGACGTTTTCGCCCACCCGCTCGACCACTCCGGCCCCCTCGTGCCCCAGCACGGTGGGGGCATAGCCCGAGGGATCGACCCCGGACGCCGTGTACATGTCGGTGTGGCAGATACCGCAGGCCTCCAGGCGCACGAGCACCTCCCCCGCCCGCGGCTCGGCCAGATCGAGCTCGGTGACGCTGAGCGGGGCGACGAACTCCTCCAGCACGGCGGCGCGAATCTTCATGGCGGCTCCTCCTGTGGGTCGGGTTCAGGCGCTGCGCGCACAGTCTGCACGCTCGCCGCCGCTGCCGTTCGCTGAAGGAGGGCAGGCGGGCACGCCGGCCACTTGCGGCGCTCCCTCCACCCCGTCCGAGCCCTACTCGGACAGAGCCCGGGCCGCCGGCCGACGTCCCGACCGCCCCTCGGCCGTCCGCCCGCGCAGCATGATCGCCGCGCCGGCGAGGGCCACGGCGATACAGGTGATCGCGCCGAGCCCGAGCCCCGCGCGCGCGCCGGCGACGGCCATCACCCAGCCGACGATCGGGCCCCCGATCGGGGTCGAGCCTTGGAAGGCGACGAACCACAGGGCCATCACCCGACCGCGCATCGAGGGCACTGCGGAGAGCTGAAGCGTCGAGTTCGCCGTCGACATGAAGGAGATGCTGGCGGCGCCGGCGAGCGCCAGCGCGAGGAGCTCGATGGCAAGGCTCGGGGCGAGCGTGGCGAATGCCATCGCGACCCCGAAAGCGGTGGCGGCGAGCACGAGCGGACGCAGTCCGGTCTTGCCCCGGGCGGCGACGACGAGACCTCCGGCCACGGCGCCGATGCCCATGGCCGCGGTCATGAAGCCGAATCCGGCCGCCCCAGCGTGCAGGCCGCGGCTGGCCATCACCGGGAGCGTGACCTGGAACTCGTAGGTCAGGCAGCCGATCGCCGCCATCATCAGGAGCGGCACCGCGAGCTCGCTGTGCGAGCGCACGTAACGCAGGCCCTCGCGCAGCTGGCCGGGCTCGCGGGTGGTGGGGGTGGTCGGATTCAGCGCCCGGCGGTCCATTGTGGTAAGCGAGGCGACGACGGCCACGAAGCTCCCCGCGTTGACCAGAAAGCAGACGCCGTCTCCCACGGTCGCAATCAGGATCCCGGCGATCGCCGGGCCCACCGAGCGCGCCACGTTGACGAGCACCGAGTTGAGGCTGACCGCGTTGCGGAGATGCTCCGGGCCGACGAGCTCGAGCATGAAGGACTGGCGCGCGGGGTTCTCGAAGGCGTTATTGAGTCCGAGCAGGGCGGCGAGGACGCCGATCTCCCATACCTTGACCGTGCCCATCACCGTCAGCAGTCCGAGCGCCAGTGCCTGCAACCCCATGGCGGTCTGGAGCACGATCATCAGCCGCCGCTTATCGATGCGGTCGGCGATCACCCCGCCGTAGGGGGCGAGCAAGAGGACGGGGAGCGTCTGGAGCGCGATGATCACGCCCAGGTCCGTGCTCGAATGCGTGAGCGTGAGCACCAGCCACGACTGTGCGGTCATCTGCATCCACGTGCCGATCAGGGAGATCGACTGGCCGCCGATGTAGCGCCGGTAGTTGGGGACGGCGAGTGCGGCGAAGGTGGTCCGGCCCGCGCGAACGACGCGCGTCACGCGCGCCGGCCCTTGAGACCGTGGGCGAGCTGCTCGAGCACGGGTAGCGCCCGCTCGACGGCGCGGCGATCGTCTTCGTCCAGCGACGCGAGCGCCACGCCGAGCACGTCTGTCCGCTCCCCGCGCATGCGCTCGCACAGCTTGCGTCCGGCCGCCGTCGCCTGCACGAGCGCAGCCCGCCGGTCGCCCGGATCGCACACTCGCGTGACAAGACCGGAGTCGGCGAAGTCGGCGATCACGCGCGAGAGCATGGTCGGGTTGAGGCCCTCCTCCTCGGCGAGCTCGGAGAGCCGGATCGGCCCGAGCCGGGCGATCGTGAAGAGGACGGAGATCCGGGTCGGTGTCAGCCCTGCGGCGGCCCCCGCGGCGGTCGGCCGCAGACGCCGAGACAGCCTTCCGATCGACGCCCGAAGCCGAGCGGCGGTGTCGAGATCGAGGGCTGGAACTGACGGTGACAAGAGCTTGTCCTCCTAAATACTTGCTTGCTGGCAAGCATTAGTTTAGCAGGCCGACGTCAGCGCCCGCCGGACCCTCGAATCGTGAAAGTCAGTTCAAGTCCCGCCTCGTTTTACCCGATGTCGTTAGGGAGAGATCCGATTGTCCGACGCTGCTCACATATTTTCGAACCTGGAGGTCTGGCACCCTCGCGTGCTTGTCGTCGATGACGATGAGGTGTGCCGCCTTGCCGCCACCACGCTGCTGGAGCGTCTGGGGCTGGCGGTGGACGTCGCCAGCGATGGCCGCGAGGCGCTCGAGATGGCCGCCGAGTAGCTGTACGTGGCGATCTTCATGGACTGCTCAATGCCGGAGGTCGACGGCTACACCGCTGCGAGGCAGATCGGCCGCCGGGATGGCCCGAGCCGGCACACGCTCGTGATCGCGATGACCGCGCATTCCCGCACCGTGTGCCTGGCCGCTGGGATGGGTTTCCACATCACCAAGCCGCTGGAGATCGACGAGCTGAGAGCGGATTGCACGCGGCTGGGGTTGTTGGCGCGAGCCGGCACCTTGCCAAGCGAGCCCGCCCCAATGTCGGAAAGCGACT
>Ga0302326_10023633_pt1 | contig 12519 bp, 14 predicted proteins | sample Palsa_T0_3_FD_202264 | JGI IMG/M metagenome (GOLD analysis project Ga0302326, IMG submission 202264) | Peat permafrost microbial communities from Stordalen Mire near Abisko, Sweden - Palsa_T0_3 | ecosystem: Environmental > Terrestrial > Soil > Palsa > Peat permafrost | place: Sweden: Abisko... | reverse complement strand
TCTGGTGAAGGTCCATTCGTGCGACTCCCGCGAAGCAGATTGGTCAGCACCATCAGCTTCTCCGGTCTTGCTCGAATGGACTATTCACTTCTTGGGAACAACGTGTTGAAAGATCACAGCTGGCCCAGCCGACGCATTTCGTCGGAGGTAGCGCGAACTGGATGCCCCACCCGTGGCGGTTTCACGGGTGGGCCGCGATGCCGATGGGATCAGGAGATTTTGCGCATGTGAAGCTCTGCTTTTCGGGCCTCATTAACCAGAACCGGGCCGCGTTCGCCACGGGCGTAATGGCGGAAGCTGCTACAGAGCGCTGGTTGAGCGTCGGGAGGGTGCCGGCGAAAAGCCCCACTTCTCGCAAAGAACGCGAGAAATGGGGCATCCGGCAGCAGCCCACCCGTGCCGTGTTAAGAAATATTCAACTCCCTCCATAAGGCACTCATAGTCTTTGACGTAGGCGTTGATGGCATCCTGATGCTCAGATGCGCTCATGGATTCTCTCCAAATAACCTCGCTAGCTGGCCAGCAGATGTAGCCGGGGCAAAGCATTGACAAAACTAGATTACGCCTGAGTAGTCGGCAAACCTGAGGTTATCCGAGTCGCCATCGGTTAGGGAGTCTTCTCAAATGGCGAAATATCGCCATAGCACTCATTGACCCGGCCAAGCTGCAAGTCTGACAGGTAGCGGGGGACTTCCGGCCTCGGAGTTAATTTCCGGGACGTGTGCCGACTTCCTCTTTTGACGGGGCGTCACAGGGTTTAGCAGCCTTATTGTCAATCGTCTCAGCGCATTCACCTTCTTCGTCGTAATCGCAGACGCGACCGGGATGGGCTTGTTTGCATTTCTGGCATAGTTGAGTAGCCATTCCACTTCCTCCAATTTCCGATCAATCGTATCGAAGATGCGACCTGACGGACCGGGATACCCTCACGTTACGCGGTATTCAGATCGGCGTATGGTCAGAAGCGACCACTCTGGACAAGGTATGCGCAACCGGTGGTGCTGGCAGAATTAAGCCAGCGTGGTCTCCAACTACTTCGCGGCTTCTTCGTCTTCTTCTTCGCTGGTCGTCAAATCGACGGAGTGGCCGCGTATCACGTACGTCCGTTTCGTCGACGGATTTGGCTCGAAGGTTACGCGGGCTGGAGATCGCTGCCAGTCGGGTATTTTGCAGGCCGAATCCGGCATCTGCGATTGTTGAGTTTCGGCCGCAACTTTCGCTTCCCCTATCAGCCACTTCACTACCGGCTTTCGTCGATTGATCTGCGCGACCATGGCATAGATTTGTTTGCCGTCATCGGAAACGCCACAGTAGGCGGCGTAGTCGCGGTACCAACTGACTTCGGAGTATGCGACGTCGAAGTCGAGCAAATTGGTGGGGGCGGTGCGTCCGGTCACGCGGTCGACCAGCAGCCATCCGCCGCGTTGCCATTGCCAGTGCGGCGGCGCGGTGGATTCCGTGGGCAGGCTATCGTTCACGCGGAAGGCGCGCTGCACCACGAACAAACGATCGGTTATGTCGTGAGCCGGGCCGAGAGTGAATTCCTTCACGTGACCGTCTACGAGGAGCGGGCGCACCTTAAGCGTAAGCGGCTTGTCGTCTACTGCGCCGGACTCGAGGACCCAGTGGACGGAAGTCCATTTACCGAAGGCAATAACGTGGGGCTTGGAAGCGGCAAGTGCGGCGCTCGCCAGGATCACGACGAGCGTGAGCGAAAGAGCGAACCGGCCACAAGATTGGGAGCGCGATATCGATTTCTTATTCATAAGTCGAGCCTAAGCAGAAAACCAGCTGGGGGACAAGGTTAGAGGTCACAATTCTTATCGATGCCGTCCCGAAGCAGGACAGAAAGACGCCGTAAGCCGCCGATTGCCGCGCCATCGCATCGTGCGCAACAACGGCAGGTTTGAGATTGCAGTAGAATTAATAGATTGGAAGCAGATGCGAATGAGTTTCCCTCACGATTCTCGCCCGGCTGGACGCGGTAAGGTTCGGACAACTTCGCCGCGAGTGGCGGCTTCCGATCAAGATAGGAACGGGTGGGGGATACGGCGGCAGGCTGCTCGAATTTTGGTGGTGGACGATAATCCCGCAATCGCCGCACTGATGAGCCAGTTGCTCGGCGTGCGCGGCTACGACGTGGTGACGGCGGCCGATGCGCAGCAAGCTGAGGCGGAGGTGCGGCGGCAGGCGCCCGATTTGATTCTCTCGGATGTGAGGATGCCCGGGAAGTCAGGTTATGAACTATGTCGTGGCCTCAAGAGCGATCCGGTAACCCGTCTGATTCCTTTTGTACTGATCACGGGGTTAACCGACAGCGCGGAGAAGTTGCAGGGGATTGAAGCGGGGGCGGACGACTTTCTGAACAAGCCGGTGCTGCCGGAGGAGTTGACGGCGCGGGTGAAGTCGCTGTTGCGGGTGAAGGAATTTACGGATGAACTGGAGACAGCGGATTCGGTGCTGTGCACGCTGGGGCTGATCGTGGAGAACCGCGACCCTTACACGGAGGGCCATTGCGAGCGGCTGGCGTTGCACGCCGTGGATTTGGGACGGCACCTCGACCTGGATGAAGATTCGATCGTGGGGTTGCGCCGCGGCGGGTATCTGCATGACCTGGGCAAGATTGCCGTGCCGGACGAGATTCTGAAAAAAGGCGGCAACCTGTCGCCGCAGGAGTGGGAGATCATGAAGCGGCATCCGGTGACCGGGGAGAATATTTGCCGGCCGCTGAAGTCGTTGCGGCTGGTGCTGCCGATCATCCGGCATCATCATGAGCATGGCGACGGATCGGGCTATCCCGACGGATTGCGGGCGGGCGAGATCCCGCTGCTGCCGCGGGTTTTGCAGGTGGTGGATGTATATGACGCGCTGAGGACGGCGCGGCCCTACAAGCCCGCGCTGACCCATGACCAGGCCGCGCACACGATGCGCTCGGAGGCCCGCCAGGGCCTGTGGGATCTCGAACTGGTAAATGAGTTTTTCAGCATGCTCCACGAACAGCGTAACGTGGCGTGAGGGCGGCTCTCGCTTCTAGTTCCGCCGCGAGGTTCGTAGGACGTACAATGGCGAAGCTATTTTTGCGGCGCCGGGGCTGAGGGAAGCGGCATCTCATCCGTTCCCGATGTCGCATGGGTAGCTCGGCGCAGGTTGGCATAGAAGGCTCGATTGGAAGACATCGCCTACAGCATCGTCATCCCAGCTTATAACGAAGGTGAGCGCCTGGGCGCAACCCTGGAAAAGGTGATGGGATATGTCCGCCGGCAGCGATGGGACGCGGAAGTGATCGTGGTGAATGATGGGTCGCGCGACAACACGGCGGAGATCGTGCGCGCCTTCACGGAGACGAATCCAACGCTGCGGCTGGTGGAAAATCCGGGCAACCGTGGCAAAGGCTATAGCGTGCGCAACGGCATGTTGAACGCTCGGGGCAAGGTGGTGGTTTTCAGCGACGCGGATTTATCGTCACCCATCGAAGAAATGCCGAAGCTGCTGGGAGCGTTGGCGGCCGGGGCGGATATCGCCATCGGTTCGCGGTGGCTGCGCGCGGAACTGCAGACGAAGCGGCAATCGCTGCATCGGCAGCTTTTTGGAAGGATCTTCAATCTGTTGCTGCGGATGATTCTGGGGCTGCGGTTCAAAGACACCCAGTGCGGCTTCAAAGCGTTCACCCGGCGTGCCGCACAGGCGATTCTACCGCTGGAGCGCATCGACCGCTGGGGCTTCGACCCGGAGATTCTTTTCCTGGCGCGCAAGTTCGGTTTCCGCGTGGAGGAAGTACCTGTGCTCTGGGGCCACAGCGGGGGAACGCGGATTCATCCGCTGATCGATGGCGCGCGCATGTTTCAGGAGATGCTACGCGTTCGCTGGTATGACCTGACGGGCAAGTACGGCGGCGGTTCGGCGATGGCGCCAGTCCGGCCGGCGAAGACTCTGCCCGGCGGCCCCACGCCCCGAGTCTGAAATTCTGCTTCAGGCTGACTTGTGTTTCGCCTCGGAAGCCGATCGCTTGACCGCCTCCACAATTTGGCGTCCCATCTCGGAAGTTGATACAGGGTTCTGTCCGGTGCGAGCAAGATCCGCTGTCCGACTGCCCTGATTCAAAACCATGCTGACGGCGTTCTCGATGCAGGCAGCTTCGCGTTCCAGTTGAAAAGAATGGCGCAGCAGCAATGCGACGGTAAGAATTGCGCCCAGAGGATTCGCGATTCCCTTGCCGGCAATGTCGGGCGCGGAGCCGTGGACAGGCTCGTACAAGCCCACCGGGCCGCCGATGCTGGCTGAAGCCAGCAATCCGAGCGAGCCCACCACTCCACCAGCTTGATCGGAAAGAATATCGCCAAACATGTTTTCGGTGAGCAGCACGTCGAAGTCTTTAGGGCGCTGCACCAGCGACATGGCGGCGGAATCCACGTACATGTGAGAAAGCTGCACCGCTGGATAGTCTTTCGCGCAGCGTGAGACGACTTCACGCCACAAGCGGGAACACTCAAGGACGTTGGCTTTATCGACCGACAAGACTCTATTGCGGCGCTTCACGGCCAGGTCAAAGGCGACGCGGGCGATGCGCTCGATGGCCGGCTCATCGTAAGTCATGGTATTGGTGGCAACGCGGGAACCGGGTGCGCCCGCGATGAAACGCGGCTCTCCGAAGTAGAGGCCGCCCAGCAATTCGCGGACGATCATGATGTCGGTGCCGCGGACCAGATCGGCGCGCAGCGGAGAAGAATCTTCGAGCGCGGGGAAACAGACGGCAGGACGCAGGTTGGCGTAAGCGCCCAGTTCGCGGCGCAGTCGCAAGAGCCCGGCTTCCGGGCGGAGGTGATTCGGATAATGATCGAAGGCCGGGCTTCCCACCGCGCCCATCAGGACTGCGGACGAAGACAGGCAAGCTTGAATCGTTTCGGTGGGCAAAGGATCCCCAGCAGCGGCCAGAGCAGCGCCGCCGATATCCTTGTGCTGGAACTGCAGCTGGTGGCCGAATGCTTTGGCAACGGCGTGAAGAACCAGGACGGCTTGCTCGGTGACTTCCGGGCCGATGCCGTCGCCGGGGAGGATGGTGAGGATCAGAAGCATGCGGGAGTTAGTTTACTCGAAGCTGCTGCCTTCGCTGCTCCGAGAGACCTGCTATACGCCCCAGAGATAGTCTTCCTGATCGTGGTGCTGATCGGCGGGAAGGGGCAGCGACATGCCGAAGGGGGTGGTTTGCTGCGCCATGGGAAACGGACGCGGCGATTCGTGTCCGGAGGCGTTGGCAGCGGCTGCAACCGCGGTTGGCAGCGGCTCAAACAGCGGAGTGGCCGATGCGGCGGGCTTGTGGGTGTCGCGGATTAATTCCAGCAAGTGATGATCTTCGACGTGCTTGATCTTATCGGCCAGCCGGACGAACCGGCGGTAGATATCGTCGAGGGCGCGGCGGTCGAACTGATAGCCGAGTTGCTCGCAGCGAATGGCGAGCGCGTGGCGGCCGGAGTGCTTGCCCAGCACCAGCTTCGAATCGGGCACGCCCACCGACTGCGGCGTCATGATCTCGTAGGTCAGCGGATTCTTGAGCACGCCGTCCTGATGGATGCCGGCTTCGTGGGCGAAGGCATTGCGTCCGGTGATGGCTTTGTTCGGCTGCACAGACGCTCCGGTGATTTCGCTCAGCATCTGGCTGGCGGGAAAAAGATGCTCCCCGACGATGCCGGTCTCATAAGGATAGCGGTCGCGACGAACCCGCATCGCCATCACGATTTCTTCCAGCGCCGCGTTGCCGGCGCGTTCGCCGATGCCATTAATGGTGCATTCCACCTGGCGAACTCCGGCGGCGATGGCCGCCATGGTGTTGGCTACAGCCATGCCGAGGTCATTGTGGCAATGGGCGGAAATGGTGACGTTCTCGATTCCCTTCACGCGGCGGCGGAGGGTTGAGATCAGATCGCCGAACTCCGAAGGCACGGTAAAGCCGACGGTGTCTGGAATGTTGAGCGTGGTGGCTCCGGCTTCGACCACGGCTTCGAGCACCTTGCAGAGAAAATCGGGTTCGGTACGCGTGGCATCTTCCGGCGAAAATTCCACGTCGGCGCAGAGCGACTTGGCGAAAGCGACTGCTTCGCGAGCCTGGGCCAGGCACTGATCGCGCGTGATGCGCAGCTTGTACTGCAAGTGAATGTCGGAAGTGGCGAGGAAGACATGAATGCGCGGGTGGGCGGCGTCTTTCAGAGCTTCCCAGGCGCGCTCGATATCAGGACGGCAGGCGCGCGCCAGGCCCGCAATGATCGGCCGGCGGAGGACCGCTGCGATCGCTTTCACCGCTTCAAAATCACCTTCCGAAGCAATGGGGAATCCGGCTTCGATCACGTCAACGCCGAGGCGGTCAAGCTGGTGCGCGAGACGCAGCTTTTCCTGATGGTTCATGCTGCAGCCGGGCGACTGTTCTCCGTCGCGCAGCGTGGTATCGAAAACGGTGATGCGGACCTGCTCCGTGGCCATGAGCCTCCCCAGGAAAATCAATGTGCTTGCTTGCTCCTCATATGGTACGGCGAGGATCGCCTGAAGCGGCGCTAATAATTGTTTAAGGATCATTAGGATGCCTTCTATGATAAGATGTGCTAATGGATTGCCGGGTTTTCATTAAGGTCCGATAAATGGAACTTTCGCAGCTGGAAGTTTTCCTGGCCGTGGCGCGCGAGCGCCGGTTCTCCCGCGCCGCCGAGAAGCTCTACCGCACTCAATCGGCGGTGAGCCAGACCATCCGCAAACTGGAAGATGAGCTGGGCGAGACCTTGTTCGACCGTTCCTCGCGGGAAGGCATCCTTACCGATGCCGGACAAGTCCTCTACGAGTACGCCGAAAAACTGCTCAATCTGCGCCGCGACGCTCGCCAATCGCTGACCGAGTTGAGGGAATTGCAGCAGGGCAAGCTGGTCATTGCGGCCAACGAATTCACGGCGCTCTATCTGCTGCCGGTGCTGGCCGAGTTCCGGCGGCTGCATCCCATGATCAAGATCACGGTGCAGCGGGCGCTGGGCAGCCACATTCCGGACGATGTGTTGCAGCACAGCGCCGAGCTGGGCGTGCTGTCCTACAAACCGGAGGAGCCGCGTCTGCACTCGGTGGTCGCGTATCTCGACGAATTGGTGCTGGTGGTGCCGCCCAAGCATCCGCTGGCCACGGCCCGGGAGGTGAGCATCCGGCAACTGGGAGCCGAGTCGTTTGTGGCGCATATCGTTTCGTCGCCCTATCGTGAGAAGGTTTTGCAGACATTCCAGAAATACAAAACGCCGCTGCATATGGATCTTGAACTGCCCACGCTGCAGGCCATCAAGCAGTTCGTCGCCCTGGGAAGCGGCGTCGCGCTGATGCCCGAAATCAGCGTGGAAACGGAAGTGGCGCGGGGCGAACTGGTGAGGATTCCGGTTCGGGAGTTGCGCGTGCAACGCAAGCTGCGTTTGATCTATCGCAAGGACGCTGGACTCTCGCATGCGGCGCGGGCATTTTTGAAGGTGGCCGAGGCGGTAGCGCTGGAGCGGGCCGGGCGGTACCGCTTTCATCGGGAAAGCTGATGCGAGGCGGGAGACGTGGCTAAGGAAGGTTTCCGCACTTCGCGACGTGGTTATTCTTCCCGCGAAGCGAATCAGCAGTCGGCGCAGACTTCGGCGGGCTCAAAGGCTGCCAGAGCCTCGCACAAGCTGGGGTGAATCTCAAGCACTGAATCCAGGTTGGTAAGATCGAGCAGATCGCGCACCAGCGGGCTGGGGCTGGCGAATTTCAAGTCCGCATTCCCGGACTGCGCCCGAGTATGCAGAAGGGCGAATTCGCCAATGCCGGCGCTGTCAATAGAGCTGACGCCGCTTAGATCAACAACCACTTTCCCCTTGGTATCGAGAACTTCACCAGCCAGGCGCGCAAGGGCGGCGGCCTCCTCGCGATAGACGATGCGGCCCTGGCAATGAACAACGATTACCTCGCCGCAATTTCGAGTTTCCAGACTGAGCTTCAACTTCAACTCCTTCGGTTGTGTTCCGAGGCCGGCCTGATCGCGTGCCTGCCCGGCTTGCCAAGTTGTGTCCATGAATTCCATGCTATTAGATAGACGCTCGCGGAGGGGTTTCGGAATCATAAAATGAGAGTAAATTTTTGTATGGGCGTGCCAAAGCTGCACCGGCGCAATTTTGGCAGGTGGGGCATCTTGGCCCTCCGGTACACTGCATCTAACGAATTTCATACATTCAGGTAGAATTTGCTGCTGGCATAATTGCCGGGGAGGAATTATTTTCGTGTCGAAAACCGCAGCCGTGGTTCTGGCATTTCTGAGCTTAATACTGTTCGCAACCTCATCGAGAGCGCAACTCATCCCGGATGGCAACGTGTATGTGGGAGCTGCCTACGGCGATTCCGTCGATGTGATAAACCGCTATACCTTCCGCGGATGGAATGCCTCGGTTGAGGCTTTTCCGCTCCCCCGCTTGTCATACCTGGGCTTTGTGCTCGACGGCAGCGGCTTCTACCGGCTGGGCGTGCAGCAGTACAACGCGCTTCTTGGGCCGCGGCTTTTCGTAAACTACGGGAAATGGCGTCCGTTTGTGCAGGTGATGGGCGGGGCGCAACGCACCACCTCCGATGGGACCACGCACTACCCCATCGCCTGGGATGTCGGCGGCGGTGTGGACCGCAAGTTCCAGTTCCTCTTTATGAAGCGCTTTGCCTGGCGCCTGCAATTCGACTACATGCATACCCACCTGCTGGCCGCCACTCAGAACGATATCCGGGGTTCCACCGGACTGGTGTGGCGCTTCTGAGGGATCAATTCTCCGACAATGGGCGGTCTCAGGTTCTGCATTCGAAACTTTTCGTCTGCCTCAGGGTTCCACCAGTCATCGGCAGATGAACTCGAGTGCGGGAGCACAGACGATGCACGCTGCTTAGATTTCGAGTCGTGACCGCGCTACCCCGTCGTAGCGGCTCGATTTATCGCAGCATCTCGCGAACTCTCAGCGAATTTCCGTTGGCCTATCCCGCCCCGAGGCATTTGACATTTGCCGTTTTTCACTCAGGTTTGGAAAGGTAAGGGTTAAGATCGCCATGCGAAAAATCGGACTCATTCTCTTTGCTCTGTTTCTATTCGCGGATTTCGCAAGCGCTCAGGTTCCCACCAGCGGCAACGTCTTTTTCGGCTACTCCTACTACAACACCGATCTCTCTTCGATCGACCGCGCCAACACCAATGGTTGGGAAGCCTCGGTTGAAGGTAAAGTAATTCCTTTTCTGGGGTTCGTGGCCGATTTCGACAGTCATTACGGTTCGCAGAATTTTCCGCAGTGCCCCGCCGTGCCGGTGGGCGTAGGAGCGGGACCTTGCTCCAGCTTTAACGCCAGTGTCACGGAGGAGAACCTCCTGTTCGGCCCGCGAGTCTCATTCTCCGTCGGCAAGTTTCGCCCTTTCGCGGAAGCGCTGTTCGGGGGCGCGCACGTGAATGCCAACAATGGCGGCGGCTCCGATACGTCGTTTGCCACTGCGGTCGGCGGCGGTATCGATTACAAGATCATCCGTCCGATTGCCTGGCGCTTCCAGGGCGACTACGTGCAGACTCGTTTCTTCGGCACAACCCAGAACAACATTCGTTTGTCGACGGGGATTGTCCTGCGATTTTGAAGACACGAGCGCATTTCAGTGAAGCAAAAGCAGGCTCCGGCTGAGTTGCTGGAGCCTGCTTTTTGTGACGCTGAAGAAACTCGATACAAAATCTAATCGGCGAGTTACCCGGCTTAGGTCTGCCAGTATTTGTGGTCGCGCAGAAAGTAGTTCTGGTTCCAGTAGTTCATCGCAGTCTTCAGGAACAGCCAGCCCACACGCAGATGTCCCATTTTCTGGAATCGGCGGTTGGTGGTGTAGACGCCGCCGCGCACGATGCCGAAGCGCTCCCGCTCCACCTGCTGGCTGAGCAGGTAATCCTCGGCAAAGGCCACTTGCTCGTGGAACCCGCGGAGTTTTCGGAACTGTTTCACCTCGAACAGCATGAACATACCCGTGGCAAAAGGATGGTGCAGGCGGGACAGGTATTGAAAGAAATCATTGCCTGCGTAAAACAACTTGTCGATCCAGTTGCCGTCGCGGCAAAGGATGTTCGTGGTCACACAATGAAGCTGCTTCCGCTGGGCCAGTTCAACGGCGCGGCGCACCACCGAAGGATGCGCCAGTTCGATATCGGCGTCGAGAAAGAGAACATAATCGCTCTCGGCCTGGGCTGCTCCCAGGTTGCGGCCGACGGAAGGCATTCCGCCGCGGATCACGCTCACCTTCAAGCGGTCGCGGAAGCCAAGTACAATCTCGGGAGTGCCGTCGGTCGAGTTGGCGTCAGCCACCAACACTCTCGTACTCGACATCTTCGCGTAGTCCTGATTCGTCAGCGAAGTCAGCAAACGAGGAATCAGCTTCGCCTCGTTCTTGGCTGGAATCACGATCGTCAGCTCGCTCGTTGTATTCATGCTCGTTAAACTCATGCTCATTGAACTCATGGATGCGAACCCCCTGTTCGTCGATGGTGACATAAGTCAGCCGGGAGTCGACCCAGCCGCCTGCGTTGTAGTAATGAATCCCGTCCTGCTCGGCGTGCATGGCCTCGTGCGTGTGGCCGCAGAAAATACGATCGGCATCGCGCTGCCGCGCATATTGCAGAGCTCCCGCGGTTACTTTCGGCGACATGCGCAACCAGCGCGTGTTCAGCCGGTCAATCAGCCTGACAATCGGCTTACGCTTGAAATCAAGTTTCTGCAGCTTGAGATATAACGAAGTCCCCAGCCGGCTTAGCCTCACGTTGTTGACCTGAAAACCGTCAAACTGATGGCCGTGAATCGCGATGTGGCGCAGTCCCGCAAATTGCCACGCGTAACGCTGGTAAACTCGCACGCCCACCAGGTGAGACATGATGTTCGTAAGCCCGTGGTCGTGATTGCCTTCCACCCACACGACCTCGATATTGCGCTTGGGATTCGACAGCTTGCGGATGTAGCCGAGAAATTTCCAGTGGTCCTTGGTCAAGCGGGCGAAGTTAAGGTCGGCAAAAATGTCGCCCAGAAGGATCAGCCGCTGAAAGCAGTTCTCCTTAAGCACGCGCGTGGCTTCGCGCGCGTGGCTCGTCTCCGCACCGAGGTGCAGATCGGAAAGGATCAGCGTGTTGTACACGGGCAGATCCACACTTCCGTTGTAGCAAGGGAATGTTACGGGGTGATGAAATGTGCATCAAAATCAGTGCAGTAGTAACTCTCGGAGTAACTCGCTTGGGCCGGACCACAGACGGTTTGGACAAAGTCCGGTTCGTGTGGGATCGGAGAGGCCCTTCTATGAAAAACCGTAGCCGAACCTTGTCAATAGGCACAAATGGCACGATGGAAGCTATGTGCATGCAGCCAAAGAAAATATAAATCCTGGCTTGCACAGAATAGTGTGCAGGCTTAGCTATAGCGGTATGATATAATAGCATTATAGAGTCGAGAAATCGAAAAAGAAGGCGTAGCCCACGGGCTGCGCCTTTTCTGCTTTTGGGAGGACCCATGGGACGTCGGCGGGGCAAAAAGCTCTTCGCGAACTACAAGCGGCGGGGAGAGTGGGTCGAACTCCTATTCATGACCGTCGCCTCCGGGCTCGGGTTCAATGTAGCCAAGCCTTGGGGTGAACCTCCGCGTTACGACGTCGTCGTGGAACTCAACGGCCGCTTTCTGCGCGTCCAGGTAAAGTCCACTGAGATGTGGTTGGGTACCTGTTACCTCTGCCAACTGCATCGCTTCGGCAGGCCAAACTACACACCCAAACAGGTCGATTACTTTGCCATCTACATCTTCCCCGAGGATGTCTGGTACATTTTCCCCGCCAAGTGCCTCGCGGGAAAAAGAACCATTGCCCTCACTCCCCACCTAAAGGGGCACAAATACGAGCGCTATAAAGAAAACTGGTGGCTGCTGATACGCCCCCACTCCAGTCGTCAAGCGCGGACGCTCATACCGGGAGAGAGCAAGCCGCTAAACCCCTTGAACCATCTGACCCGGCGGATCTTGAAGAGGCTCGAGGGCTTGGACTACTGAGCCCGAAGCGTGTGGAAGCGCGGCCGCGACGGAAACCAACCCCGTTGATTCTAACCGCGAAAAACCACCATGGAAGAGCGGCGCTTCAGCGCCGCGAAAAGCGTCCAGAACCCTGGAGGGCTTCAGCCCCGGTGGTCGCCCCCTGAAGCGCGCTCAACCGAAAAATCTACGGAAATCGTTGGTACACGAGACTACTTCCGCGCCGGCGGCACATATTCCTTGGGCACAGCCGAACCTTCCCCGAAGAAGAACTGATCGAGCTGCTTGACGATGACTTCCTGATCTTCGCGGCGCGCGGGGTTCAGGCGGTATTCGTTGAGCAGCATCTTGCAGTGCTCGGTCCACATCCTCCACGCTTCCTGGGAGACGTTGTCGTAAACTTTGCGCCCCAGATCGTTGTCGAACGGAGGCTCGTCCAGTCCCGGCAGTTCCTTTTTCAACTTCACGCAGAAAACGCTGT
>Ga0302326_10023630_pt1 | contig 12520 bp, 10 predicted proteins | sample Palsa_T0_3_FD_202264 | JGI IMG/M metagenome (GOLD analysis project Ga0302326, IMG submission 202264) | Peat permafrost microbial communities from Stordalen Mire near Abisko, Sweden - Palsa_T0_3 | ecosystem: Environmental > Terrestrial > Soil > Palsa > Peat permafrost | place: Sweden: Abisko... | reverse complement strand
GATCTACGCTTTGAACCTGGATACCGGTCAGCAGGACCTGATGGCCGCCGGCCTGCCAGTGTTAAGCGTGTCAGCCATCTCGCCTGACGGGCGCAGATTAGTGTATTCGGTTCCAGCGGGCGATTCGTACTCAATCCTTTTAAGTGACGCCGGCGCCGATTCGGCAGAGACACATGAGGTCTGCAAGGGGTGTGGAATGGCTCTGGGATTTTCGCCAGACGGGCGATTCGTCATGTATGACCCCACCGCCAAAATCAAGAGCGATCCCAAGAGAAAGTCAACTATCCGGCTTCTGGAACTGGCTAATGGCAAAGATAGTCCCTGGCTCGAACACCCGACTGATTCGGTCTTCCTTGGTAATAGTCTTGGTCAGGATTCCGGATGGTTCCAGCTCAGCCTGAATCCACCAGGTTCAACTGGGTCCGCCCGAAAATTTCTGGTTCGATGGAGCGAGTCACTGGTTCCTGAGTCGGAATGGATAAAGATCCCGCCCGAAACCACCGTGAACTCTTCGCGTGTTTCTCCGACGGGAAACGTCTTTTACCATTTCGAAGGATCGCAACTCATGGCGGCTCGCTTTGATTCAAAGGCGCCCGGATTCAGTGAGCCTTACCCAGTCAAATTCGTTTCGGGCTCAGCAATAACGCCTAAACCCGATGATGATTGGATCGTTCGCGGTCCGGGACTGGTTTTTTCACATATCGAGACAGGAATTCCCTCCGTGTGGTTGATGAAGTTGCGTTGAACGGGGCACGCCGTCAACGTCGGCCACAATCGGACCAGGGCCGGATCACTTACCGGCGCAACTAGCGAACTCGTTTCCGCCAGTCCCCGTAATCTATTCATTTTCCATGGACAACGGCGCCAGGAACGCCCCTGGAACCCGTCCCCGGGCGTGGCCGCAACCGCTTCAACTCCAATTCGCCCCGCATAATAGGGAAGTGAGCGAGACTCCATCCAAGAGGCGGGCATCCACCAGATCCAAATCGCGGTTGAGCGACTCGGCCAACGATATTGCAAAAGCGTTGTCACGCAGGCTGGTGGGTCAGCCGGCCGCGATCGACGCCATCGTCCCCTACGTTCAGATGCATCGCGCTATGCTCGCGCCGGAGGGGCGGCCTTCGGGTGTCTTTTTGTTGCTGGGTCCAACCGGAACCGGGAAGACCAAGACCGTAGAAGCCCTCGCCGACGTGTTGCACGGCAGCGCCAAGAAAGTCCTCCGAGTGGATTGCGGCGAGTTCCAGATGGAACACGAAGTGGCCAAGCTGTTGGGAGCGCCGCCCGGCTATCTTGGACATCGCGAGACGCAGCCCTTGCTTACGCAGCAGAAAGTAAATGGCGTCAGCAGCGAAGCGTGCGATCTTTCCATCGTGCTGTTCGATGAAATCGAAAAGGCAGCGGCCTCGGTGGCGCGGCTGCTGCTCGGCGTCCTGGACAAAGCCGTGCTCCGGCTGGGCGACAACACCGTCGTCAACTTCGAAAAGAGTATGATTTTTCTAACCAGCAACCTGGGCGCCCGCGCCATGCGACGCGAACTGAATCCGGACTTCGGATTCGAATCCCTGGTAGCGGCGGCGCCTTCGGGCCATGTCTCCAAGCTTCAGAGCATCGGTATGACGGCTTTGCGGCGAAACTTTTCTCCGGAGTTTATCAATCGCATCGACGCCGTCATCACGTATCAGCCGCTCAGTTCCGAAGCGCTTGGGGCCATCCTGGACGGCTATGTGCAGGACTTGCGGGAACATCTGGATAAACGCCTGGGATTGAATACATTCCGGCTGGAAGTTCCAGCGCGTACTCGCCGCTTCCTGCTCGAGACAGGCACCAGCACCGAGTTTGGCGCCCGCGAACTCAGGCGCACCCTCGAGCGTCACCTGATCCAACCCCTGGCCACCCTGATCGCCGCCGGCGAGATCGCGCCCGGCGCCCGCATTCGGGCGGATTTGATTCCTCGAAAAGATAAATTGATCATGCGGGAGATTCGGGACGATTCGCTGGCGCCGGCCTGCTAACGTTCGCGGGCGCCGCCCACGGCTGTTTTATCGTAGTCTGACTGTTAGTGGAACTCAAAGGGAGCGGGACACTTTATGTGGTGGCCACTCCTATCGGCAACCTGGAAGATATTTCTGCGCGCGCCATCCGGATTCTCCGCGAAGTGGATCTGATTGCCTGCGAGGACACACGCCACACGCGCAAGCTGCTGGATCGTTACGGCATCTCAAGGCCGCTGGTCAGTTACCACCAGCACAACGAGCAGCCGCGCGCCCTGGAATTGCTGGGTGACTTGCAAGCAGGTAAAAACATCGCCATCGTTTCTGACGCCGGCACTCCCCTGATTGCCGACCCAGGCTACCGGCTGGTGGAGCAAGCCCGCCAGCAAGGTTTTGCTGTCACACCAGTGCCCGGCGCCTGTGCGCTGATCGCCGCTCTGAGCGCTTCCGGCTTGCCCACGGATTCGTTCCTGTTTCAGGGATTTCTGCCGGCCAGGCAAGGCCAGCGGCGGAAACTGCTCACCGAATTGAAGAGCCTTCCGGCCACGCTGGTTTTTTACGAAGCGCCGCACCGGATTTTGGAGACTCTCCAGGATGTCGCGGCGACATTGGGGGAACGGCCGGTGGTGCTGGCGCGCGAGCTGACCAAGATCCATGAGGAGTTTCTGCGCGGTACGCCTCGGGAACTGCAATCGGCGCTGTCTGAACGCCCATCCATGAAGGGCGAATTTACGGTGATGGTGGCTAGAGGGGAATCCTCTGAAGTCGACGATACTCCTCTCGCCGCTGCAGTGGAGAAGCTGATGGAAAGCGGCGTCCCCCGCATGGACGCACTCAAAACTGTCGCGCGCAATCGGGGGATTTCAAAGCGCGAAGTCTACAAAAAGATGCACGAGCGCGAATGAATTCCTACAGGATGGCTGCTGCGTCGCTTCGGGCGGAGCTGGCTCGTCGCGCGGGCGCGGGACAGCAATCGAGCCGGCAAACATCCGGATGCGGCCCGTACTCCCCGATGGCGCGCGCTTCGCATTCGCCGGTGCGTTCACAAATTAGTTCACGAATCATCGCTAGGAATTTGGGGTGAACACCCACGGTCGCGGCGCGCACCATCCGGAGTCTGCGATCTTCTGAGATCGCGCGTGCTTCGGTGTCCAGATCGTACAGCACTTCCATATGATCGGAAACGAAACCGATCGGCGCGACAACAACGTCCTGTCCAGGTTCCATGGCACGCAGCACGTCGCCGATATCCGGTTCCAGCCAAGGTTGACCCGGCGCGCCGCTGCGGCTCTGATAGACCAACCGCCAGTTGGAAACACCGAGAGACTCTGAGACCAGCCGGCACGCTTCGCGAAGCTGCTGCTCATAGTCGCTCGATTCCGACATCGCCAGCGGAACGCTGTGAGCTGTGTAAATAACCTGCGCGCCGGGTAGCTGACCGAGCGCCGCCCGAACCCGATCGGAGAAAGCTTCGATGAACAATGGATGATTGTAGAATGCCCGCACCTTGTCGATCTCAGGCGCGCCCGGCCCAACTTCCGCGCGCGCTTTCTGGATGTCTTCCAGATACTGCCGGCATCCGGAGTAGGAGCTGAACACCGAAGTGGCGAACGCCAACGCTCGGCGAATCCCGTCCGCTTGCATCTTTCGCAGAGTGTCTGCGACAAAAGGATGCCAGTTGCGATTGCCCCAATAGATTGGAAGATCGGGACCATTGTGCTGGAGCTGCTCCCGTAAGCCGGCGATCAACGCGCGATTCTGATCGTTGATGGGACTCTTTCCGCCGAAAAGATAATAGTGCTCCGCCACTTCGAGAATCCGTTCGCGCGGGACATTGCGTCCGCGCAGCACGTTCTCGAGAAATGGAATCACGTCATGCGGCTGCTCGGGTCCCCCGAACGAGAGAACCAACACCGCATCGTAACTTGGTCCGGTCATCCACCTACATTATCGCCAGTATCCGCGATGGAAGCGCCACGAACGCCCGCGCGGTTCCCAATACGCCCGCACCCAGGCAGCGTGCCCGTGTGGCGGCCTGCGCCATTCGCCCCGCACCCACACCCATCGGCCGCCGTGCAAATCCCAAAATCCGTCCGCCCACACAAAGCCGGGTCCAGGTGCGTAGCCGACGGCTCCAATGGCGAATGGCGCCGGTGGCGGCGGCGCCTGATAAGCAACGTATGCCTGCGAAGCACAGGCAGTAAGCCCGGAGGATGCGAGCATCACACCGGTGAGAACAGTTTGTTTTATATTCATGAGAAAAGCCCTCCTACATCCGATTGGACTGGAGGGCTGTCCTCACTGGTTTCGTCTATGAACGCTCAGTAATATTACGTTCGATTCATTACTGCGTGATGGCCACCTGCACTGCGGGGCTGCACATTGCCTGAGCCGCCATGCCGGCCACTCCGCCGCACACCGAGACCTGAGCGGTTGTCCCGGTTAATCCTGAAGGCAACTGCACGTTCACTTGCTGCACTCCCGGGATGCCTGGCGCAGGACCACCGAAGATCGGATCCACGACCTTCCCATTCACGCGCGCGGTAATCACGCCGCTACCCGACAAGCCCGTCGCGTAAATCTGCAAGATGCTCGCGGCTTCGGCGGGGGCACTGGTAGCGTTCACCTGTCCGTCCTGATTCAATATTCCGCTCGCGAAGATACCCGGGCTGAATTCCGCCAATACCACAGGCTGCGTAACGCTCGAAGCGCCGTCAACGACCACAACTAATTGCGACGACGCCTTGCTGCCGAGTCCGGCAGGAACCACCAGGTTGATCTGCGTACCGTTGTCGAACAAGATCTTCGCCGCCAGTCCATCGAAGCTGACTGCGACATTCTTCCCGGCCAGATCGGCGCCCATCAGCGTGTAGATGGATCCGGGAACCGCCGGCCCCGCGGCGAACGTGGCGCCGTTGACGATGCTCGTCACCGTGGGAATCGCTGGAGTTACTACCGGCGCGCTGACCACGAATGTGATTGGGATGGTGGCCGAGCTGCTTTGCGGATCGGCATTCACGGTCAGGGTCGCGTTGTAAGTCCCGGGCGCAAGATTTGCCGGGGACGCATCCACGCGAATGGTAGAGTTGTCCACTCCATTGTCCGGATACAGCGTCAGCCAGCCGGACCCGTTTGTGTAGCTGACGGTAGCGTTCCAAAATAGGTGCCCACCGCCGCGATTGTTCACTTCAGTGAAACCCGACTGCACGGTGCCGCCGGATGCCGCGCTGAAATTCATGGGCGCGGTGTTCACGAATAGTTTTGGATTGTAATTTGCGCCGCAATCGCCGATGATGCTGCAATCATCCGGGGGCGTCAGCGCGAGGAATCGTGGAATGGGATCGTGGGCGGTTGCCTGCATCACGGTAGAGACGGGCGCCAGCGAGACACTTTCGCTGGTCACCACCGCGACACCGCTAAACGGCGTGAGGCCCAGGTACGTCGGAAACTGCGCGGTCTCCTGTACTGTGGGATTCGCGTCCATAACCTCATACACCACAAAGCCGGAGCCGTTAGTGAGAACCACTTCGTTCATGGAATCCAGCGTCACTGTTCCCGAACCCGGCGCTCCTGGGGTGAACACCGGCGCGCCTCCCGCGCCCGTCGCATCCGTGCCTTGCACGCGAGCCAGCAGTAGGGAACCGGCGCCGCCTGGAGCATATTTTCCTCCCGAGGCCGGAACGCCGAAGTCGCCTGCGCCAGTGGGCGTAGCCGCATCCGATCCGGCAACCACATCCGGTACGAACAGGCGCGAGCCGGCGGGGAATCCAGAGTAGGTGATCAAAAAGCGCGTTCCAGAGTCTGCGTTCAGGCTTTCCCAAGCGCTGCGCTGGTCGAACGCATCGGCGAAGCCCTCGGTCAAGCGCGTTGAGGCGAAGGCTGCGTCCGACGCAAGAAAGCTGGCCACGCTCCTAAGATTATCCGGCAGCGGCGATCCGTGCTGCGCGCACACCAGCGAACTTGAAAACCCCGCGTAGAGGCCGCGCAGCGGCGTTCCCACGGTGAAAACGCTGTTGGTGATCGAAACCAGGTTCGAGTTGAACCCGAGAAAAGCCTGGATCACCGAGTTCGGGACCAGACCCAACTCAGAGGCCGCGGCCCGTATGTTCGCGATCCGCAGCGTGGCCGTTCCGGTTGAAGACAATGCGAAGTGAACCCCGTTATAAATCAGCGTGCTCGGTCCCCCGATGCTGGGAGACAGGTTGACCGGTTGAGGGCCGGAGCCGGTGTCGATCGTGAAAATCACGCCCGTGAAGTCGCTGCCGATCAGACGGTTGGTGATGTTGACGTTCAGGAAGACGGAAAGATTTCCATCCACGATGGCGCCGGGTGCGCCTCCGGAACAATTAAGAGCAATGTCGCCTGTTCTTTCAGCGAGGCCTTCTCCCTTGACGATAGGAGGGACAGCACTTTCATTACAGGTTAGAGTAGATGCTCTTGAAAATCCAAGTATAGCGAAAGTTAAAACGAAACTAAGAAAAAACGGGCGGGACATGCTTACCTCTTTATTAAGTTCGAGCGAACGCGGATACCCACAGTCTACGCCTGATAGACTCAGATTACAAGTTATACGACGTGACTAACTCGCTTCTGGACACTTTCGGACGCATCCACGACAATCTTCGGATTAGTATTACGGACCGTTGCAATGTCCGTTGTTTTTACTGCATGCCGGAAGAGGGCGTGAAGTACATGCCGCACGAGGAAATCCTCACCTTCGAGGAAATCGAACATTTCGTACGCGTGGCCGTTTCGCTCGGTGTCACCAAAGTTAGAGTGACCGGGGGTGAGCCGCTAGTACGCAAGGGACTTCCCGTATTGATCCGCATGCTTTCCGGCATCCCGGGCATTCGGGATCTTGCGCTGACCACCAATGGCGTATTGCTGGCTAAACACGCGCAGGCTTTGTACGAAGCCGGGTTGCGGCGTCTCAACGTCCACCTGGATACTTTAGACCGTGAACGATTCTTGCGTATTACGCGCCGCGACGATCTCGCTAAAGTCTTGGAGGGGCTGCAGGTGGCGCGCGAGCTCGGATTCGGGCCCATCAAGATCAATGCGGTAGCGGTAAAGAATCTGGTGGAGCCGGACATTGTTCCTCTCGCACGCTTCGGCCGCGAGCATGGCATGGAGATCCGGTTCATCGAGTTCATGCCTCTGGATGCCCAGGGATTATGGGCACGCGGTAACGTTCTCACCGCCGGTGAGATTATCCAGACCTTGTCGCGCGAGATCGCGCCTTTGCTGGAGATACCGGAGCGCGACGCGCGCGCCCCTGCAACCGAGTATCGATATGTGGATGGAATAGGAACCGTTGGATTCATCGCATCCGTGAGCCGGCCGTTCTGCCTGAATTGCAATCGAATCCGGCTTACCAGCGACGGTAAGCTGCGCTATTGCCTGTTTGCGATTGAAGAGACGGACGTCAAAGGGCTGCTGCGCTCGGGCGCTTCGGATGCGGAGATCGCGGCCACCATTCGCGGCACGGTCCTCAAGAAGTGGATGGGGCACGAGATCAATTCGCCGCAGTTCGTAGCGCCGCCGCGGCCGATGTATGCGATTGGCGGGTGAAAACCGTTTCTGGTTTCTGGTTGGCACGGGCTCATCATGAACAATGACGTCTTTGACTTGATCGAGCAAGCCGTGCATGACGGAGGGCCGGAGTCTGCATTCGATCTACTCGTTCAGCGGCTCCTTGGCGACAAGAATTATCCGCTGCTGTTCGAGGCGCGAGTAATGCAGCAGCGCCACAACATGGGGCTGCCGCCGCTACGCGTGGACGGTCTGGATGATGTTCCGGCAAGCCGGCGAGAGGCCTACGAAGATGCACTGGCGCAGGCCGCGCGAGAAGCGGGGTCGCTATTTCTCGCCGATAGCGATATCCCGCGAGCCTGGCCGTACTTTCGCGCTGTGGGGGACAAGACGCAAGTGGCGGAAGCAATCGAAAAGCTAGACACCGCCGAGGACGGCGTCATTCAAATCGCTCTCGAAGAACGCGTGCATCCGCGCAAGGGTTTCGAGCTTCTGCTTGCGCGCTTTGGGATTTGCCGCGCCATCACTTACTTCCATCAGTATTCGGATCGCGACACGCGGGAGCAGTGCATCATTCTGCTGGTTCGCACCTTGCATCGCGAACTTGTTGAGAGTCTGCGGCGTGCGGTCACCAAACGGGAGGGCACGGCGCCAACTCCCCAGAGCGTTCCTGAACTCATCGACGGGCGCGATTGGTTGTTCGGCGATCTGGATTACTACGTCGATACCTCGCACCTGGTTGCCGTCATCCGATTCGCGCTCGACTTGGCTGATCCGCAAGCGTTACGTCTCGCCATCGAGTTATGCGAATACGGCAAGCATCTGTCGCCCCAGTTCAAGTACCAGGCCGATCCGCCGTTCGATGACGTCTATGTGGATCACGCCGCCTATCTCGGCGCGTTGGCCGGCGAAAACGTGGACGCCTGCATCGAACAATTTTATGCGAAGGTGCGTGCTTCGAATCCCACCGAAACCGGGACCGCGCCGGCGCAGGTGCTGGTGGCTTTGCTGACGCGATTGAAGCGCTATCCGGAAGCCATCCAAGTTTCGCTGGATCATCTCAGCCAAACGGCCGGCGAACAACTGTTGTGTCCCTCAGTTCCGCAGCTTTGCCAACTCGCGGGCGACTACGCGCGATTGAAAGAGCTGGCCCGTGAGCGCGGCGATCTGCTGAGCTTTACCGCGGCTAGTCTTCATCACCCGATAACTTAGTCAGCACCGAGAAATCCTCCAGCGTGGTGGTGTCGCCCTTCACCTCTCCATTCGTTGCAAGCTCGCGCAGCAGGCGGCGCATGATTTTTCCACTGCGCGTCTTGGGGAGCGAGTCAGTGAATCGAATATCATCGGGCTTGGCGATCGGCCCGATCTCCTTGGCCACCCATTGCCGCAACTGATTCTTCAGTTCCTCGCTGGGTTGCTGTCCCGCTTTAAGAGTCACGAACGCAGATACTGCCTGGCCCTTGATCTCATCCGGACGCCCCACCACGGCGGCTTCGGCCACCACCGGATTTGCAACCAGCGCGGATTCGATCTCCATGGTGCTGAGGCGGTGGCCGGCCACGTTCAGTACATCGTCCACGCGTCCCATCAACCAGATGTATCCATCCTGATCGATGCGCGCGCCGTCGCCGGCGAAATACATTCCCGGAATCTGCGACCAGTACTGCTCCTGGTATCGTTCCGGATCGCCATAAATGGTACGCAACATAGAAGGCCAGGGCCGTTTGATTACCAGGAACCCGCCCGAGCCTGTGGGCACGGACTGGCCTTCGCGATTCACCACATCGACCGTGATTCCGGGGAAAGGCAGCGTGGCGGAGCCGGGCTTGGTCGCGATGGCGCCCGGCAGCGGAGAAATCAGGATGGCGCCGGTTTCGGTCTGCCACCAGGTGTCGACAATGGGGCAGCGGCCGCGGCCAATCACCTCGCGATACCACATCCACGCTTCCGGATTGATCGGCTCCCCCACGCTGCCCAGCAGGCGCAGGCTTTTCATTTCATGCTTCGCCGGCCATTGTTCGCCCAGGCGCATGAACGCGCGAATGGCAGTGGGCGCTGTGTAGAAGATGCTCACCTGATATTTTTCAACAATTCTCCAGAAGCGATCTGCCTCAGGCCACGTCGGCGCGCCTTCATACATCACAATGCTCGCGCCGTTTTCGAGTGGGCCATAAACCACGTAGCTGTGGCCGGTCACCCAGCCGATATCCGCCGTACACCAGAAGGTATCTTCTTCTCGCAGATCGAAAACCCATTTCGCTGTGATGTAGGTTCCCACCGCGTAGCCGCCCGTAGTATGCAGAATGCCCTTCGGCTTGCCGGTGGTGCCGGAAGTATAGAGCAGATAGAGCGGATGTTCGGAATCCAGCGGTTCGGCCGGACATTCGGCCGAAGCGGTTTCCATTACCTCGTGCCACCAGTGGTCGCGACCCGGTTCCATTTTCACCGCCGAGCCGGTGCGCCGATAAACCAGCACGCTTTTCACCGTGAGGCAGTGCGGAAGAGCCTGATCCACGGCTTCCTTCAGTTTCACTTCCGCGCCGCGGCGGTAGCTGGCGTCCTGCGTGATCACGGCCGTAGCGCCGCAATCGTTGATGCGATCAATCAAGGCCTGCGACGAGAATCCGCCGAATACCACGGTGTGCGGCGCGCCAATGCGGGCGCAGGCCAGCAAGGAGATGGGAAGCTCGGGAACCATGCCCATGTAGATCGCCACGCGGTCGCCCTTTTTCACGCCCAGCGACTTCAATACGTTCGCGCATTTCGACACTTCGTGCAGTAGTTGCAGATAAGTAAGGGTTCGCGAATCGCCCGGCTCGCCTTCCCACAGGATGGCCGCCTTGTTTTTGCGCCAGGTGGCTACGTGACGGTCCAGACAGTTGTACGAAATATTCAGTTGGCCGCCGACGAACCACTTCGCAAACGGAAGGTTCCAATCCAGCACCCGATCCCATGTTTTGAACCAGTGCAGTTCGCGGGCGATTTTGGCCCAGAATTCCTCGGGCTGTTCCTCTGCTTCCTGGTAGAGGCGCTGATATTCGGCGAGACTCTTGATATGGGCCTTAGACCGGAACTCGTCGGAGGGTTCGAACACGCGCTGTTCCTTGAGCGCGCTATCGATATCGGCGTGCGATGACATAGGTCCAGGATATCGCCAGACGGTTACATCGCGCCGCGCCGCCGATCCGTCAAGACTTTTGGAATGCGGTGGGATGCGCGGGCTGATAAAGTCCAATCTGGCCGCCGCTCGGAAGTATGATCGTCGTCCGGATACCCCAGCGCTCCGTGGACACTTCGGTGCACTTTGTTTTCTTGGCCTCAAGCGACTGGATGGTTGCCGGCAGATCGTCGCACATCAGATAGAACCCGGACTGGAGAGCCTGGTGCTCACCCGCGTCTTTCTCAGCGGGATGGAACGCGACTTCTGCGGGCGGCAGTGCAAATATCAGCCATCCGCCTCCGGCATCCACCGAATGAAGTTTCAGAACATCCGAAAAGAACGCGCGGTCCGCGTCCGGATCTTTGCTGTAAAGCACCACGTGCGCGCCGTTCATCATGGTGAGATCGTATCATTATGGGGGACCGTACGCGCGCCAGACAACTCGCCGCCGAATACCTCGCCAAAGGCGATCCAATAGGCTGGTTCGAGCACTTATACCGGGAAGCAGATCAGGGCAAAAGCATCGTTCCGTGGGTGGATCTTCGGCCCAGTCCAAACCTGCTCGAATTCTGGAGGGATCGTCCAATTCCTTCCGCCGGAAAAAAGGCGCTGACCATTGGGTGCGGCCTGGGTGACGATGCGGAGCATCTGGCCGAGTGGGGATTCGCCTGCACCGCGTTCGACGTCTCAGAAACTGCGGTTCGGGCCTGTCGCCGGAGGTTCCCCGACAGTGGAGTAGAGTATGTTGCCGCGGATCTCCTCGATCCCCCCGAAGCCTGGTTCCAGGCCTTCGATTTTGTATTCGAATCGAACACCCTGCAGGTGCTGCCGCCTGAGCCGCGTGTTCGAGCCATGAAAAATGCGGCAGGCTTCGTCAAACCAGGCGGCAAGCTGCTGGTGATCGCTCGGGCGCGCGATGAAAGCGACCCGCACGGCGAAATGCCGTGGCCGCTGACTCGCCGGGAACTGAGCCACTTCACCGAAATCGGGCTGCGCGAGTTATCCTTCGAAGACTTCATGGATTCCGAAGACCCGCCGGCACGCCGATTCCGGGTAGTGTATCAGTTCGAATAGTTTTACCGGGGCTGCTCCACCCGCTGCTCCACCAATGAAACCAGAGTTGAATTGAATCGATGGTAAATCCATAACGTTCGTACATGCGGAGCGCCGGGATGTTACATCCCTGGGTGACGGCCGAAACTCGTTTCGCTCCTTGTTCTGAAAACCATCTCGCAGCTTGCCCTAGCAGACCGGTGCCGAGACCGCTTCTGCGTGCCTTTGGATCAACCGCAATGAGACCGATGTGTCCGACGCCTTGCTGGATGGCGCAAGTGATGTATCCTGCCGGCTTGTTTCCTTCGAGTTCTGGAACGAATACGACCCCGGCAAAGTCGCGGTCTAGGACGCTCCTTTCGATCCAGATGGCGAATAACTCATCGCAGGCTGTCGCTCGGAAATTACCGTCCGTATAGAACCTCGAATCCTTATGCGACCGCATGGCCAGTTGCTTCAGGTAGGGAAGGTCCCCGGCGTTCGCCGTCCGCATGGGGACACGGGTTTTTGCCACAGTCGATAGTTCAGTTCCCAGCGTGACACGCATGTCCACCATCCGCCAGCCAAACTCACCCGCCAGACGAACAGTCGCCGCGTCGTTCGAGTCCACCAACAGATACATGCAATCGAGAGACTGCAAATTCGCCCACGTCAACGCCTCTTTGAGCAATTCTTCGTCGACGCGGATCGGCAGCACTCGCCCAATGCGAATTCCAAAATGGATAGAATCCCAATCCAGTAGTCGAAACGATGAACTCACGGTAGATTCCATTCGTGTGGGATA
>Ga0302326_10023629_pt1 | contig 12520 bp, 10 predicted proteins | sample Palsa_T0_3_FD_202264 | JGI IMG/M metagenome (GOLD analysis project Ga0302326, IMG submission 202264) | Peat permafrost microbial communities from Stordalen Mire near Abisko, Sweden - Palsa_T0_3 | ecosystem: Environmental > Terrestrial > Soil > Palsa > Peat permafrost | place: Sweden: Abisko... | reverse complement strand
GTCCCAACCTGAGCGAAGGTCAAATCCTGCATCCGGTCGCCGGTGGTCTTGATCACCTCGATCGAAACCTGGATTTCATTGGCGCGCAGAGCTGCCGCGATATGGTTCGACTGCCAGAGCGCCAGCTGCGAGCCGCGCGTGCCGATGCGGATCAAGACTCCTCCTCGGAGGACAGGTGCTGTGGCGGCTCGCTGTCGGAATCGATTGCAGCGAGCGAGAGATGAGCGGAAGTGTAGACCGCCGATTTGCGGTCGAAGGTGCTGCGCAGCAACTCCAGCTTGGCGGTATCGCCCTCTGCTGCGGCGGCCTTGATTGCCTGCAGCGTCGGATGCAGGAATTTGTTCATCATACCGCGAGTCAGGCTCTCCACCGCGGCCCACTGGGCATCGGAAAGTGGTTCAGCGGACAGCGTCCGCAGCCGGCCTTCTGCGCGGCGCAACTCGGCCTGGCGCATCGTCTCGACCGATTGTTGCAACTCGCGAATCACCGGGACGGCATCCCGCGAATTCAATTGCCTTTGATATCGCTCGACCTCCAGCTCGATGATCGCCTCGGCTTGCTCCGCTTCTTTGGCGCGGCCTGTCTGGTTCGAAGCAGCCACCGATTGAAGGTCGTCAATGTCGTACAGAAAGATGCCTTCAACCCGGTTCATTTCCGGGTCGACATCGCGGGGCACGGCGATATCGATAAAGAACATGGGTTGATTCCGCCGCCGATGCATGAACTGCACTCCATGTTCAGGGCTAAAAATCATTGTAGGCGATCCGGTCGAGGTGATGATGATGTCGGCACGGTCGGCACTCGTGTACAAGTCGTCGAAACGGATAACATGCCCGCCAAACTCCGCTGCCAGCCTCACTGCGCGTTCATGGGTGCGATTAGCGACAAAGATCGAACTTGCCCCCCGCTGCACGAGATGCCGCGCGGCAAGTTCGCTCATTTCGCCTGCGCCTACGAGAAAGACCTTCTTTTTCTCAAGCGAGCCAAAGATCTTCTCCGCAAGATCGACCGCAATCGAGGCAATCGAGACCGACGAACCACCAATCTCGGTCTCGTTCCGAACTTTTTTCGCCACGTTGAAGGTGTTCTGCAGCAGCTTCTCGAGTCCGCTTTGCACCGCCCCAACCGACTTCGCGACGGTGTAAGCCTCCTTGACCTGCCCCAGGATTTGCGGCTCGCCCACCACCATTGAGTCCAAACTCGACGCCACCCGGAACAGATGCCGTACCGCTTCCCGCTCGCGGTATTCATACACGTGAGGAGCGAGAACCGAACCATCGACGGCAAAGAAGCCGTTGAGAAAACCCATCAAGTCGGGAGCGTCGCCGTCAGGGCAGACCAACAGCTCCACCCGATTGCATGTCGACACGATCATCGCCTCATGCACTCCGGGAACCTGTAACAGTGACCGGGTGACGTCGCCGAGTTGCGCGGACGAGATCGCCAGCCGCTCCCGCAGCTCAACCGGGGCGCTCTTATGGTTCACACCGAACAGCAACAGGCTTCCCACGCCCATGTTGCTCCTATCGGTCGGATTGGAGAAGGGCGTCATGGGACCGAGAACCTGTGCACGGAACTGAAAATATTTGCCGCCCAAACACTCAGCATGACAAGAAAAACCAGGCTCGACCAGTAGACTGCCCTGCGCCCCCGAAGCCCGGTTGTGCGACGCACCAGGAGCATCCCGATATAGAGCAACCACATGCCAAACGACAGAACCACTTTAGGGTCGCGAAAATATGCCGGCCCCACGCTTTCCTGGGCAAGCAAAGAGCCAATCAACAATCCGACCGTCATGCAATGGAAGCCAATTACCAGAGCCCGCTGCCCGATCTGGTTCATCGTTTCCAGCGGCGGCAGCCAGGTCAGGAAAGACGGTCTTTCCCGGTCCTTAAGCCTTTTTTCCTGCAAGAGATACAGGAAGCTTGCCAACAAGCTGAAGATCAGCGCCGCATAAGCGGCAAGCAGCGCGCAAACATGGACGATGATCCATCCGCCGCGCACGAGTGGCGAAGAAAATGTGTACCGCTCCAATCCTATAGCCGGAAACAAGACCAGCAAGAAGGCCAACGGCAGGGCGAACATCCCGAAGGATACAGTCCGGTATCGCAGCCAGATCAGCAGGAACGCACCCACGATCAGCAACGCCAGCAATGACTGCATTTCGCGAGTACCGACCGGCATCCAACGGTGGGCCTCGCTCAGCAGCTCGGCAATCGAGACAAAGTGGAAGAGAAATCCGGCCATCGCTGCGGGTAAAAAGACCTTGACCCACCGGCGACGGCAATAGAGCACGGCAGGCAGAGCACAGACGGTAGCTATCCCGTAACAGACCGCCGCGACCCTGAGCCACAGAAGAAACATGCCAGCTTCATGATACTTCGTTTGCCTCGAAGATCAGGAAACTCGATCTAGGCTGCCCGAATCGGCCTTCGCGAAAGGCCCTGATTTGGAATTTCTCCAGCAGACGGAAAAGCGGCAAGCACATCGTTGATTTGACGAATCTGTCGCTTTCTATTCCTTCCTTGAAACCGCTACGGTGCATCTGTGTTGGGAGGTCCTACTTGCAGTCGTGCTGGGAAACTGAACCCGGAACTACCAGTACTTCTCAACCAAACTTTTCGCACCCAAACTTTTATGGAGAGATAGAGATGTCAGATTATCGCGTCAAAGCCGGAGAAATTTCTGAAGACCAAATCACCGCACTGCTCGAAAGCCAGTCCGCCAAGTGGCCGACCAGCTTCTTTTTGGGCGCTGCCTTTGCCTCAATGATCGCCTCGCTTATCCTCAAGGCACAGAACAAGGACAACATGTCGCTTTTCGTGGGCCAGTGGGCCGCGCCCTTCTTGATCCTCGGGACCTACAACAAGATCGTGAAGCAGCATGGTTCCGACGCTGCCCTCAAGGACTAAGCCGAGCCAGTTTGATGGCCGCGGTTCCAAGTCAGAACCGGCCCTGGTTACCCCACGGAGCAAGCGCTAGCCTGCCGTTCGCGGTATGCTGGCCTTTCCGTGTCTCTTAATCCTCCAGCCGAGTTCGCCGATTCCTCGCTCAGCCCAGGAATGCGCCAATACGCCGCCGCGAAGCGCCAGCATCCCGACGCGCTGCTCTTTTTCCGGATGGGCGATTTCTACGAGCTATTCTTCGAAGACGCCCAAACCGCCTCCCGCGAACTGCAAATCCAGTTAACCGCTCGCGACAAGGAACGCACCATCCCGATGTGCGGCGTTCCCTACCATGCCGCCGAGGGCTATCTCGCCAGACTGCTGCGCAAGGGTTACCGGATCGCTATTTGCGAGCAGATGGAAGATCCGAAGCTGACCAAGAAGATCGTTCGTCGAGAAGTGACCCGCGTTCTTACGCCGGGCACCGCGGTCGATTCGGGTCTCGGCGCCGAAGAGAACAACTTCCTCGCTGCCATCTACCTGGGCGAAGGCATCGCCGCCGTCTCGCTGCTCGATGTTTCGACTGGAGACTTTCGAGCAACCGAATTCACCGGGCCGGATGCAATCGCCCAGGCTGTCGACGAATTGACGAAGACCAAACCGGCGGAGTTGCTCTATGCGAACTCTCACCCGCTCTTCGCCGATGCGCAAACCTCCGAAGCACTGAAACCGCTCGCCACGATTCGCACCAAGACTCCGGTCGACGCGTACGCCTTTACCGCCGACTACGCGATTCCGCTGCTTCAGCGGCAATTGGCGACCCAATCGCTCGACGGCTTCGGGTTAGCCGGACATGCCGCCGCAGCAATTGCCGCGGGCGCAGTGCTCCACTACGCCCGCAATACCCAACAAGCCGAACTGGGCCATATCGACAGCGTCCGCTTTTACGAGCGCACCCATTGCCTTCAACTCGATCAAGTAACCGTTCGTAATCTAGAGCTGGTCGACACTCTCTTCAGCGATGGATCGCCCAAGGCTACGCTCTTTCATGCTCTCGACTGCTGCCACACGGCCATGGGCAAGCGGCTTCTGCGGACTTCTCTGCTTCGACCACTGGTTGACCCGATCGCTATTGAGCGGCGCTACGATGCGGTCGAAGCATTGGTTGGGGACCTGATCGTTCGCGAGAACTTGCGCTCCGCACTGGACGGCATTCTCGACCTTGAACGGCTGCTTGGCCGTATCTCGCTCGACAGTGCCCGGCCGCGCGACCTGCTGGCGTTGGCAGTGTCGCTGCGCAAACTCCCGACTCTTCGCCATTCAATTGAAACAGTCACCGCTACGCTGTGGCGAACCTGCTACGACCGCCTGGATACGCTCGAAGATGTCGAGTCGCGAGTCGAATCCAGCATCGTGTCAGAACCTCCCCTGACGCTTGCCGATGGAGGAGTCATCCAGCACGGCATCAATCCCGAGCTGGATGAACTCCGCGCCATCAGCCACTCCGGCCGCGAGTCGATCGCCGCGATCGAACAGCGCGAACGCGCGCGAACGGGGATTCAGTCGCTGAAAGTCCGGTTCAATTCCGTCTTCGGCTACTACATTGAAATCACCAAGTCTAACCTGGCAAATGTGCCCAGCGATTATCAGCGCAAGCAGACGCTGGTCAACGCGGAACGCTTTACCACCCCGGAGTTGAAGGACTTCGAGACGAAGATACTCACCGCGCATGAACGCTGCATCGATATCGAAAAGCAAATGGTCGAGGAGCTTCGCCAGTTCGTGCTCGCCGCCGCTGGACGAATTCGCAAGAGTAGTTCGGCGATTGCCGAAATCGATCTGTTGGCCAACTTTGCCCATATTTCGTCGCTGCGAAACTACGTTCGCCCGCAACTGGACGAACGCAATGTCCTTGAGGCTGTCGGTGGCCGCCATCCGGTTGTCGAGTGCATGATGGAAGACTCCGGCGAAGGCCGCTTTATCCCCAACGACCTTTATCTGGATACGGAAGGGCCATGCATCCTGCTGGTCACCGGGCCGAATATGGGCGGCAAATCCACCTATCTCCGTCAGGCCGCATTGCTGGTCATCCTTGCCCAACTCGGTTGCTTCGTGCCTGCGCGCATGATGAGGTTTGGCGTCGTCGATCGTATTTATACTCGTATCGGCGCGAGCGACAATCTCGCTCGTGGCCGCTCCACGTTTATGGTGGAGATGACCGAGACCGCGACGATTCTAAACACCGCGACCGAACGATCTTTAATTCTGCTGGATGAAATGGGCCGCGGCACCGCGACTTTCGACGGATTGTCGCTGGCTTGGGCGGCGCTTGAATATCTTCACGCCAGGATCGGAGCTCGTACCTTATTCGCAACGCACTATCATGAGCTCACCTTGCTCGCCGACCAATTGCCCAAGCTGAAAAACATTCACGTCGGAGTGAAAGAGACGCCGCAAGGGATCGTGTTTCTTCATGCAATTGAGGCTGGCCCCGCGAATAAAAGCTACGGCATTGAAGTTGCAAGGCTTGCGGGGCTGCCAAATTCCGTGTTGCAACGGGCAAGGCAGGTGCTCAAGCAGCACGAGCGGTCCGAACGCCACAATGTCGCGGTCGAAACGGAAGCGCCGTTGCAGATGACGATGTTTACGCCCCTTTCGCAGACCATTGTCGACCGGTTGGCGTCGACCGATATCGATACGCTGACTCCCCTGCAGGCCCTGAACCTGCTAGAAGAACTGAAGACGGAAATTCGGGGCGCGAATGCAGTCAAGGCAGGTCCGCGATGACGACACTTCGCAAAAAAGCCGGGCAGCTGTTGATTGCTGGACTTGAGGCCTGCGAGCTATCCGCCGCCGAAAGATCGTGGCTGAAAACGATCCAACCAGGCGGAGTGATCCTCTTTCGACGAAACATTGAAGAAGCCCAACAGACGTATCGGTTACTCGCCGAGGCAAATTCGTTTTTCGATGCTCCATTGCTACGCTGCGTGGATGTCGAGGGAGGATTGGTCGACCGGCTCCGCGATGTGGTGGCGCCGATGCCTTCCCAAGCTGCGGTAGCTGCCACCGGCAACAGGGCCCTCTATCGGAAGCACGGCAAACTGATTGGGCGCGAAGCCGCCGTGCTGGGATTCAATGTCGTCCTGGCGCCGGTGCTCGATCTTGCATTGCCGCCGTCAAGACCGGTGATGCGATCTCGCACTTATTTTGGGCGCGCCGTGCAAGTAATTGCTTATGCCGAGGCATTTCTGGACGGCCTTGAAGCCGCGCAGATCGTAGGCTGTGGAAAGCACTTCCCGGGTCTGGGCGGCGGCAACCTGGACTCACACCTGGCGACGCCAGTCATCGACCGTGACTGGGAGACCCTCTGGAGCAAAGACATCCTCCCTTATCGGAGCATGAAAGAACTGCTTCCGATGATCATGGTCTCGCATGCGATCTATCCTGAAGTGGACGAAGGCAAGCCGGCCTCGATATCACCCCGATGGATTCGCGACGTCCTGGTAAAACGAATGAAATATCGCGGCCTCATTATCTCCGACGATATGGAGATGGGCGGTATCTTGATGCAGGTCTCGATCGAGGAAGCTGCGGTCCAGGCAGTCCTGGCCGGTACCCATTTGATCGAGGTTTGCAAAGACCCGACGCTGCTTCACCGTGCATTTGAGGCACTCTTGGCCGAAGCAGAGAGGTCGGAGGCATTTCGACGCGCTATCGCTCAAGCAGCGCGGAAGGTATTTCAATTCAAACGGGCTCGACTCACTTCCAAAATGAATTTGTCACCGAAACCGTCACAGATAGAGCACCTTCGTTTGCAGATAACGCGTTTTCGAGAGCGTCTTCCCGAACCGGTTGCCGAGGGGGCTGGATGAAGGCTCGTCACCAACTAAAGAATGCGCGGCCCGGTGGAATGACGGTTGCCGGAATTATGAGCGGTACCTCAGCGGACGGCATTGACGTCGCGGTGGTTCGCATTCGTCCCGGCAAGCATGGGTTGAGGTTGACCCTGGTTGCGCACGAGGCGGTGTCTTTCGCTAAGCCTTTGCGAGCAGCGGTGTTGGCGGCGATGGATTCAAAAAACACGTCTACCGCCGAATTGGCCCGGCTTCATTGGCGGCTCGGCATTGCCTACGCTGAAGCGGTCAGGCTGACCTTGCGGAAGCATCCGCAAAAGATCGACCTCATCGGCTGCCACGGCCAGACGATCTATCATCAAGGGACTCCTGAGAAGTACGGGGGGAGCAAGTTCGCCTGTACCTGGCAGATTGGGGAAATGGCGATGCTGACCAGCGAATTCGGCGTGCCTGTTGTGTCGAATTTTCGCCCGGCAGACATGGTTGCCGGTGGCCAGGGCGCGCCGCTTGTTTCGTTGCTGGATTATGTTATGTTCCGTCACTCAGCGCGTGGCCGCGTGTTGCAAAACCTGGGTGGCATCGCCAATCTAACGGCGATCCCGCCCGGCGCGAGGCTGGAAGACCTTGTCGCCTTCGACAGCGGCCCCGCCAACATGCTGATCGACGCGATGACGCAGACGCTCTTTGACATGAGCTGCGACAGCGGAGGCAGAATCGCGGCCAAGGGAACGGTGCTGCCCACAGTGCTTCGCCAGTCGATTCGCCATCCGTTCTTCCGCCGCCAGCCGCCGAAGAGCGCGGGTCGCGAAGAGTTCGGCGCCGCGTTCGCCGCCGATTTCCTGCGCCGCTGTAAGACGGCCAGCCCTCATCCCAAAGACGCGGTCGCGACCGCGACCGCGCTCACCGCGCACAGCATTGGGATGGCTTATGAGCGCTTCGTTCAGCCACTGATGAAAGACGCTCGTGTCGATTACCTGCTGTCGGGCGGAGGTGCGCAAAATCGCACCCTCGTGGCCATGCTCGGCCGCGAGCTTACCCCGCTGGGCTGCAAAGTTGGCACGACGGAACAAGCGGGCTTGCCTCCCCAGGCCAAGGAAGCGGCGGCCTTCGCCCTGCTTGCTTATGAAACCTGGCATCGGCGTCCGGGCAATGTCCCGGCGGCAACCGGGGCCACGCGTCCTGCGATTCTCGGCAATATCACCTATGCATAATCGTCTCTGTCACACAGTGGTTCTCGCCGCCTGGGCAGTCAGCCTGGGCGTTCTGTGCGGCTGCCATTCCGCGCGGGAAAATTCCAGCACAGTGACGATGGTGATCGAAAGCAGCCCCACCAACCTCGATCCCCGCATCGGCATCGACGCACAGTCGGAACACATCGACTCATTGATCTTCGACTCTTTGGTTCGACGCGATGAGCATTTCGCGATCCAGCCTTGGCTGGCGACGAGCTGGGACAACCCGGATCCGTTGACTTACATTTTCCATCTGCGGAGCGGAGTCCGCTTCCAGGATGGGCGGCCACTTACTTCAAAGGACGTGAAGTGGACCATCGACTCGATGCTGAACGGAACGATCGCGAGCGTGAAGTCCCAAACCTACCGCAACGTCGCCAGTATCGATATTCCCGACGCGTTCACGGTCGTGTTCCATCTCAAAGCGCCCGATTATGCTTTGCTCTTCAACCTCGGCGATGGTGGAATCGGTATCGTGCCGTTCGGCATGGGACGCGACTTTGGACGCCATCCGATCGGGAGCGGACCGTTTCGCTTTGTATCGGAAGAGCAGGACAAGGAAGTCGTCATCGAGCGCAACCCGCTCTCCTGGGCGCCGCTCCCCGCGATTGAGAGAGTGCGCTTTACAGTCGTTCCAGATTCAATCACCCGCGCCCTTGAACTCCAGAAGGGTTCAGCCGATGTCGGCGTCAATGCTTTGACCTCTGACCAGGTTTACGCCCTGCGCGACAATCCGCGACTTGCGATCGAGTCCGGACCTGGAACCATTCTCAACTACATTTCATTCAACACTCGCGATCCTATTTTGCGGGATACTCGCGTTCGTCAGGCTATTGCCTGCGCTATCAACCGCCCGCTCATCGTTCACGCGCTTTGGCGCGGCCGTGCCCGGCTCGCTGAGAGCCTGCTCCCGATTGGACATTGGGCCTGGACGGCGAACACCGAATCCCATAACTACGATCCCGCTCGCGCCAATGCCCTGCTCGATGCCGCGGGCTATCGACGCGGCAAAGACGGAGTGCGTTTTCACCTTACGATCAAGACATCGACCGACGAAACCAGCCGTACTTTTGCGGTCGTGCTGCAACAACAGCTCCGCGATGTGGGCATAGCGCTGGACGTGCGCAGCTTCGAGTACGCGACCTTTTACGCCGACATCGTCAAGGGCGCATTCCAGATATACACGCTGCGCTGGCTTGGCGGGAACGAAGACCCGGATATCTTCCGCTACGCTTATGCGACGGCGAGTACGCCTCCGCACGGCGCGAATCGTGGCTACTACAGTAATGCTTCGCTGGATGCGCTGATTGTCCGCGCCGCCACGACGGCGAGCCAGAATGACCGGGCTGCAATATATGGGCTAGTCCAGCAGATGCTGTCGACTGAGTTGCCATCGATCAATCTCTGGTACCTGGATACGGTGATCGTGCACAACCGCCGTCTGGGAAATGTAAAGACCTCCAATTCCGGGACCTACGATTTCTTGCGTGACGCAACGTTGCAGCCTTAGAGCCAGGCACCCCGCTCAGCTTCGCAAGTTCCGCATTATGATGGACGTACGAGTTCAGGGGACCCCTGCAATCCATGCCTATCGGCCCTGGAGATCAAATCGGCGACTACGAGGTGACCGGCAATCTGGGTACGGGCGGCATTGGCTGCGTGTACAAAGTTCGGCACGCAATCTCGCATCGCACCGAGGCGATGAAGGTGCTACTTCCGGACCGGCCGGGGAGCGAGGAAGTCGGCGAGCGATTCCTGCGGGAAATCCGAGTGCTGGCCAGCCTCGATCACCCGAACATCGCCGCCTTGCATACCGCCTTTCGTCACCACGGCGAACTGATCATGATCATGGAATTTGTCGAGGGCATGACACTGCGCGCCCGACTTAATTCCAGTCAGATACTCATGAGCCAGAGTCTTGACTATATCGGCCAGGTCTTGGCGGCCCTGGCTTATGCGCATGGAAAAGGCGTAATCCATCGCGACATCAAGCCATCCAATATCATGATCACCCGCAACGAGCGAGTGAAACTGCTGGACTTTGGCCTCGCGTTTCGGGGCCGCGCCTCGGAAATTACCCGTACTGGTCTGATTCTGGGTTCTTTGCACTATATGTCGCCGGAGCAGGTGTTAGGCGAGCGCATCGACGCCCGATCCGACATCTATTCCGTGGGGGTGACGCTGTATCAGCTGCTGACGGGCAGAACGCCGATTGACGGGTCAGGAGAATTTGCGATTGCCAGCGCCCATGTGCGCGAAACTCCGATAGAACCTTCGCGATTCAATCCGAACATCCCGATTGTGTTGTCTCGGGCAGTCATGAAGGCGCTTGAGAAGGAGCAAGCAGACCGCTTCCAGACCGCTGGGGAATTCCTCGACTTGCTGGCATCGATTCAATCGTCACTGAATCCGGAAGAGACAATGACGATGCTGCCAACACCGGCGCTTTCACGAGAGAACAGCGGTTCCCGCCAAAAGAGGCCCGATCCCACTAATGCAGCAAGCCGGACTTCCAGGACGCTAAGCGGGGCGAGCGTACTGGGCTCGATCATTCGCGAACTGGCGCAGTATATTGGACCGATCGCCAAAGTGGTCGTCAATCGAGCCGCCAAACAAGCCGTAACCCTCGACGAACTCTATGCCCTGATCGCGACGGAAGTGCGCTCCGACAGCGAGCGAAAGGCCTTTCTGGCGACTCGCCAAAAATATTCCGTCCAGGACTAGAACCGGCTGGCATGCTGCCGGCAGCCTATTCTTCCAACATTTGCATCGCCTTGATCAGGCTGACGTACATTCGGTTGAACGACCCGGCCACTTGCGCAATTTCATCCTTGCCTTTGACGACGAACTCGGGCTGGCTCAGGTCGCCTTTACTGACCAGGTCCGCGGTGGCTGAAAGCTTTCTCAGCGGCACGATCACTATGTAGTAAAGACCCACGTCGATCACTGCCAGCGTTACCAGAAATGTGACGGAGAGGTACAAGAGCAGGGTCTGAAAGGCCTGGCGCGCGATCGCGAGTGGTACTTCCGTGGGCACTGAAACGATCTGGGCGCCGACCACTTCATTCGCCTTCCAGCCAAAACCGTTGGCGCTGCCGTAGGTGCTGATTTCGGTTGGCGGAGCGTTCGCGGGGGAGCCATGACATTCCAGGCAACCTTGCGACGCGACAATCGGTTGGGCAAGGTAAATTGAGCTGCCGGTGGGGGTCTGGCGTTCGCCAAAGAGCATGGGGCCGTTGGTATGATCACGGAAGTAATCGATGATGTCGGCTTCCCACTGGTCGGCCCGGTCGCGAGGGTTGGTTGGGTTGAGCGCGGCCTCCTTGTAGGTGTAGTCGGGGTAGTCTTTGCGGAGATGGTTGAAGGTCACCGTTGCCGCGTAAAACGGGATTGTCTGCGGCAGGAAGCGCTGGGCGTGGTCGGGCGTCTTTTCGAGAAGCGGGTCTAGTTCTTCCTCGGTGTAGTCCCGGGTCGAGCGCGCGCTTGAGATCATCAGCTTGGCTTGCTGCCTGACTTGTTCGCGAGCGTTATTTTCGAGAAATCCGCGGGATAATTGCGAGACCAGCAGCAGACCGGCGCCGAACAAAATCACCAGCATCAGATTGAATTTCGCCAGCAGCTTCAAGGACTTGCACCTCAATTCGGTAGAGTCACAGAGATTATGGCGGACTCTGCGGCGGTTGGGAAGCAATACTGTGGCGGCAATTCGCGATACGATCAAAGCCGGTAGCGGGATGGTATCGACGACCCCAGGAATAACGCGGACGTTGCTTTGGCAGACGGCTTCTCTGCCCCGTGCTCTCCCGTTGGGAGAAGTCCATCTCTGGGCATGGACGTTTGGCGGCGCTGACGCCCCCAGCGATCGAGACTTGAGCATTCTGGACCCGCACGAGCGGCAGCGGACAGCGCGTTTCCGTTTCCCGGTCGACCAGATTCGCTATGCGGTTTGCCATGCCAACATGCGTCGTATTCTCGGCAGCTACCTTGGCCGGTCGCCGGAGTCGTTGGCCTTTCGCGAAGGTTCGGGTGGCAAGCCTTCGTTGGCCGACGAAGCTTCGCTTTTGCGGTTCAACCTGAGCCATAGCAAAACCCTGGCAGTTCTCGCCGTTGCGCTCGATATGGACGTTGGCGTGGACGTGGAGGACATTCGCCCTATCGAGTCCGACGTAGCCAAACGCTTCTTTTCTCCGCGTGAAGTTGCCAGTCTTGCGACGCTTGAGGGGCCTGAGTCCTGGAGTGCATGGCTTGACGGCTTCTATCGATGCTGGACCCGCAAGGAAGCTATTCTTAAAGCGGAGGGCGCGGGTTTGCGAACTCCTCTGGACTCGTTCGACGTCTCACTGCTGCCTGATGAGCCAGCGGCTTTGCTGGATGCGCGGCCCGAGGCGAAGCTGACAGCGAACTGGCATCTTGTTCACTTCTATCCAGCCGATGGAGTGATGGGGGCCGTAGCTGTCGGTAATCCATCGGCAACAGTGGCCCTGTACTCGCTCTAGTAGACTGAATTCCAGCATGTCTCGAACCCGGCTCGTCGCCCGACTTCTTGTTT
>Ga0302326_10023628_pt1 | contig 12520 bp, 13 predicted proteins | sample Palsa_T0_3_FD_202264 | JGI IMG/M metagenome (GOLD analysis project Ga0302326, IMG submission 202264) | Peat permafrost microbial communities from Stordalen Mire near Abisko, Sweden - Palsa_T0_3 | ecosystem: Environmental > Terrestrial > Soil > Palsa > Peat permafrost | place: Sweden: Abisko... | reverse complement strand
CGATTGGCATCCGTCCTGCGGCGATGCACAGTGCTGGACGCGCATCTTCGCGGTAGCGAATTGACCGTGCGGTTTCGACCTGACCCGGAGGTGTGGCCCAAATGACCGGCCCGCATCCCGACATCGGTCCCGAGCTTCGCAAACTCGCCCGAAAAATCCTGGACCAGATCGATCCCGCGGTCCGGCTGGCGGCGTCACGCGCGGTCGGCGATGGGCCCGGCACCGGGAAGTGCCAACAGGTGTGGTGTCCGGTATGTGCGCTGGCCGCGGTCGTCAGCGGGGACGAACACCCGCTGGTGACCGTCATCGCCGAGCACAGTGTCACGCTGCTGGCGGTGATCCGGACTCTGGTTGACCAGGTCGATGGACAAACCCCACCTCCGAACACTCCGCCCGACGACGGTGCCGAGGCAGAGCCGGCCGATGAGGCCGCGCGGACACGTCGCTACCAGCCGATCGCCGTCACCGTCGAGGAGTGATCGCGGCGTCTGAGTTAACGGCGGCCGGCTCGTCGTGAAAGAGTCAGCAGGTCGGACGCGTCGATGTGGTCGGACACACAGTGGGTCGGTAGTCTTGGCCCTGAACACTTTCAGCAACGAGTGAGTGGGAGGCTCCATGTGGTACTGGCTGTTCAAGTACATCTTCATGGGCCCATTGCTCGCTCTCCTCGGCCGGCCGAAAATCGAAGGACTGGAACACGTCCCGCAGTCCGGCCCGGCGATCCTGGCAAGTAACCATTTGGCGGTCGCCGACAGCTTCTACTTGTGCCTGGTGGTGCGGCGGCGCATCACCTACTTGGCCAAAGCGGAGTATTTCACCGGCACCGGGCTCAAGGGCTGGTTCAAGCGCTGGTTCTTCACCGCCGCCGGGCAGGTGCCGATCGACCGCGCTGACGCCGACGCGGCTCAGGCCGCGCTGGACACCGCCGAGCGGGTTCTGAGCGAAGGCAAGCTGCTCGGCATGTACCCCGAGGGCACCCGGTCGCCCGACGGCCGGTTGTACAAAGGCAAGACCGGGCTGGCGCGTCTTGCGCTGCAGAGCGGTGTCCCGGTGATCCCGGTCGCGATGATCGGCACCGACGTCGTCAATCCGCCGGGTACCAAGATGTGGCGGTTCGGCAAGGTGACCGTCAAGTTCGGTAAGCCGATGGATTTCTCCCGCTTCGAGGGATTGGCCGGGAACCGATTCATCGAGCGGGCCGTCATCGACGAAGTGATCTACGAGTTGATGGGGCTTTCCGATCAGGAATACGTCGACATCTACGCGGCCTCGCTCAAGAACGGCGTCGGGCCGAACGGCGACGGAGCCGAACCATTGGGGAAATCTGAATCGCCGGCAACCACAAAGCCATCTCGGATTCCCGAGACAGCGGCAGGTTAACTGACCGCAGACACCGGTGCCGGAGCGGTCGATGGCCGCGGCGCACTGAGAGTGGTCGCCGCGGCAGCGATCGTCGCTCCGGCGGCGAAAAGGGTCGCCAACGCCCACCACAGATACGACACCCCGACGAGTTGACGCCACCACACCGCGGTCACCTCGTGGTGTTTGGGCATCAGATCGATCGGCGTCCAGACCGTCACAGCGATCCCGGCCGCGCTGACCAACGCCAGCGCCGCGTTGCGCCGCCGCCAGGCCAACACCGCCGTCACCACCACGGTCGGCAGCATCCACACCCAGTGGTGCGACCACGAGACCGGCGACACCGCCAGGCCGAACAGCGCGATGCAGATCACCGCCATCACCGGCTCGTCAGCACGCAGCACCCGTCGCGCCGCCCACACCGTCAGCGCCAGGACCAGCAGACAAGCGGCCACCCACGGCAGGAACCGCGCGTGGTCGCTGAGGCCCAACCGCGCCAGCGTGCCTGCCACGTTCTGGTTGGTGTTCAAACTGGCCGAGCCGATCCGGTCGGTGTTGCGGACGGTATGGGTCCAGTACTGCCAGGAGTCGTGCCAGGCCAGCGCGAACCCGGCCAGGGTCGCGGCGGCGACCGATGCCAGCGACGTCAAGACCGCGCGGCGGTCGCGGCGGAGCAGGAAATAGAGCAGGAACACCGCCGGAGTGAGCTTGAGCGCGATGCCCAGCCCCAGCAGTAGCCCACGCGGCCACGGAGTGCGGCGCGGCACGCAGTCGGCGATCACCAACGTCATCAACACGACGTTGATCTGTCCGAAGGCGAAATTCGACTTGATCGGCTCCAGCCACATCGTCGCGCCGGCCACGATGAGAGCGGTCAACCACCACCGGCGGGCCCAGGCCGGGCCGGGCACCAGCCGTGTGGTGTTCCACACATCGAGTCGGGTCAGCACGAGCATCGTGGAGATCAGCAGCAGGGCCATCGTGATCAACGTGATCGTGACGCTCGCGGCGGGCATCCCCAGCCAGGCGAAAGGGCTGAAGATCACGGCGGCCAGCGGGGGATAGGTGAACGGCAGGTTCAACCCGATCGGGGTGTGGAATTTGGCGTCGTGGTCGTAGAGCGGATGTCCGTCCAACCATGCCTGACCGCCCATGCGGTACACGTCGATGTCGATCCGGTACGGGGTGTGGCCGATCTGCTGCCACACCGCGTGACCCAGCGCCGCCAGCGCCAGTAGCTGGAGCAGCCACCAGGCGGCGTCTCGCCAGTTAACCGGCTGCGCATTACGGCGCCATCTACTCATGTCGGTGAACAGCCTATCGGTGCGCGGGCCCCAACCGGTGTTGCGGACGGCCATCGACACCAAGTGCGCGTAGCTTTCTGAGAGTGCTCCACTGGTTCGAACACGACATCATCGACCGCGGGCGACTCCCGCTGTTCTGCTGTCTGATCGCCTTCATCCTCACCTTCTTCGTGACGCGCACGTTCGTGCGCCTGATCCGTCATCGTGCCGCTGTCGGCAGGCCGCCCCGGTGGTGGGAGCCTCGCAACATTCACATCGGGACCAAGCACATTCACCATGTCGTCGTCGGCGTGCTCTTGGTGATGACCTCGGGCGTGACGCTGGTGACGTTGTCCACCAACGGTACCGGGATCGAAGTCACAGTAGCGGCAATCGTTTTCGGTATCGGCGCCGCGCTCGTTCTCGACGAGTACGCGTTGATCCTGCACTTGTCGGACGTCTACTGGGAGGAAGACGGTCGGACGTCGGTCGACGCCGTCTTCGCGGCGGTGGCCGTAGGCGGCTTACTCGTGCTGGGGTTGCATCCGCTGATGTTCTTCATCAGCCTCTGGCAAGACACCACCCACTCGTTTGTGTTGCGGGCGGGCGTGGTCTTCGCGATGGCGTTGACGTTGCCGCTGGCGGTGCTGGTGGCGCTCAAGGGCAAGGTGTGGACCGGCCTGATCGGTATGTTCTTTGTGCCGCTGCTGTTCATCGGTGCGGTTCGGTTGTCGCGCCCGCAGGCGCCGTGGGCCCGCTACCTCTACATCAGTCGACTGGACAAGATGGGTCGCGCGTTGCAACGCGAACGCACGCTGCGCCGACCGGTGGTGCGAGCCAAGCTGTGGCTGCAGTACACGATCGCCGGTACCCCGCGGCTGCCGTCGCATCGTGTGGTCGACGCGCACCTTGACCGCGAAGTGCATCCGGCGCCACCGCCGGAACCGGGCGTGGTTGCGAGCGGCGCCGGTGTCAGGTGAGGGAATACTGACCCGGTGCGGTATTTCTACGACACCGAATTCATCGACGACGGCTACAACATCGAGCTGATCTCGATTGGCGTGGCCGCCGAAGACGGCCGCGAGTATTACGCCATATCAACCGAATTCGATCCTGAGCGAGCCGGGAGTTGGGTGCGGGCCAACGTGTTGCCCAAGCTGCCGCCGCCGGCATCGCAACTGTGGCGCTCGCGCGCGCGGATCCGCGCCGACCTGGAGACGTTTTTCGACGTCGACGGTTCCGAACCGATCGAACTGTGGGCCTGGGTCGGCGCCTACGACCACGTGGCGCTGTGTCAGCTGTGGGGGCCGATGACCCATCTCCCACCACCGATCCCGCGGTTCACCCACGAGCTGCGCCAGCTGTGGGAAGAGCGCGGGAGCCCGCGACTGCCGCGCCGGTCGGCCAATGTGCACGACGCGTTGGTCGACGCTCGTGACCAGCTGACGCGGTATCAGGTGATCACGGCCGACGACGATGCGGGCGGCGCAGCCGGCCGTTGAGGAGTCGGCCAATTAAACGAGCGCCCAGCATTAGCGCTGCTCGCGGCGTGATTAGGCGGTCGAACCAGCCGGTTACCATAGACAGGTGAACTGGACCGTCGACGTACCGATCGAGCAGCTGCCGTCGCTGCCCCCACTGCCGGGGGATTTGCGGGCGCGGCTGGACGCAGCGCTGGCCAAACCGGCCGCCCAGCAGCCGAGCTGGACGCGCGAACAGGTCGAGCCGATGCGCAAGGTGCTGGAAAGCGTCCCGCCGGTGACGGTGCCGTCGGAAATCGTGCGGCTGCAGGACATGCTGGCCCAGGTCGCCCACGGCGAAGCGTTCCTGCTGCAAGGCGGCGACTGTGCCGAGACGTTCGTCGACAACACCGAGCCGCACATCAGAGGCAACATCCGGACGTTGCTGCAGATGGCGGTGGTGTTGACCTACGGCGCCAGCGTGCCAGTGCTCAAGGTGGCCCGCATCGCCGGGCAGTACGCCAAACCGCGTTCGGCCGACCTCGACGCCTTGGGGCTGCGCTCCTACCGCGGCGACATGATCAACGGGTTCGAGCCGGACGCCGCGGTACGCGAGCACGATCCGTCGCGGCTGGTGCGGGCCTACGCCAACGCCGGCGCGGCGATGAACCTGGTCCGAGCCCTGACCTCGTCGGGGCTGGCGTCGCTGCATCAGGTGCACGATTGGAATCAGGAGTTCGTCCGTACTTCGCCCGCCGGTGCGCGTTACGAGGCGCTGGCCTCCGAGATCGACCGGGGCCTCAAATTCATGAGCGCCTGTGGGGTTGCCGACCGTAACCTGCAAACCGCCGAAATCTACGCCAGCCACGAGGCTTTGGTGCTGGACTACGAGCGCGCCATGCTGCGACTGTCCTCGGAAGAGGACGGGGAGCCGCAGCTGTATGACCTGTCGGCGCATTTCCTGTGGATCGGCGACCGGACCCGGCAACTCGACGGCGCGCACATCGCGTTCGCTGAGGTGATCGCCAACCCGATCGGTGTCAAAATCGGGCCGTCGACGACGCCGGACCAGGTCGTCGAATACGTCGAGCGCCTTGACCCGCACAACAAGCCGGGCCGGCTGACGTTGGTGAGCCGGATGGGCAACAACAAGGTGCGTGACCTGTTGCCGCCGATCATCGAAAAGGTGCGGGCAACCGGTCATCAGGTGATCTGGCAGTGCGATCCCATGCACGGCAACACCCACGAGTCGTCCACCGGCTACAAGACGCGGCACTTCGACCGGATCGTCGACGAGGTGCAGGGATTCTTCGAGGTGCACCGCGCGCTGGGCACCTACCCGGGCGGTATCCATGTTGAGATCACCGGAGACAATGTCACCGAGTGTCTCGGTGGTGCCCAATACATTTCGGACACCGACCTGAGCGGACGCTACGAGACGGCGTGCGACCCGAGGCTCAACACCCAGCAATCGCTGGAGCTGGCCTTCCTGGTCGCCGAAATGCTTCGCGACTGAACACGTCTCGCTAGATCAGTCCGCTGAGATTGCTGCCGATGGTCCATGCGGCGCCGACCGCCATTCCGGTGATCGACAGCACGATCGCGATCCAGATCAGCATCATGCGCCTGGCGTGTTGGCGTTCGAGGACGAACTCGATCAGGTCGATACCCGCGAATTGTGCCGGTATATCACCGCTTTCGCCGTCGGGCTCGGCGGGCCAGTCCGGAGTCCCGCGCGTCAGCTGGCGGGTCGGGTGGTGTTTCGGCGTCTGATGCTGGTCGGTGGTGCGGTGCTGCACCGCCGAGCGGTGCTGAGCCGAGTTGCGCGGCGCGGGCACCCGGAACGGAGGCAGCGCCAACTCTCCGACGATCGCCTCCAGTGCGGCGCCCATGTCGTGGCCGTCTGCGTAGCGCTGCGCGGGATTGCGTGCGGTGGCGGTGTCGACCAGATCGTCGAATTGCGCCGGCACACCGTTGATCACGGTGCCGGGCCGCGGCACATCGGTATCCAGACGTTGGTAGGCGATGGTCAGAGCGGAGTCGCCGGAGAATGGGGTCTGGCCGGTGAGCAGCTCGTAGGCGACGATCCCGGCGGAGTAGACGTCACTGCGAGGGCTGGCGTCGCCGTCGCGCACCTGCTCGGGGGACAGGTACGCGGCGGTGCCGAGAATCACGCTGGTGGAAGTGATTCCAGCCGCCGCGACAGCGCGGACCAAGCCGAAGTCGGCGATCTTGACCTCGCCCTCATCGGAGATCAGCACGTTCTCGGGTTTCACGTCACGGTGCACCAGGCCGGCGCGATGCGCGGCGGCCAGCCCGCCCAGCACCGGACGGAGCACGGCGGCGACCGCGTGCGGTGGCATCGGGCCGCGCTCGGTCAGCAGCTCGCGCAGCGTGCCGCCCTCCACGAGCTCCATCACCAGGAACGCATACCGACCGTCGATGCCCTGGTCGTAGACCGCGACGAGGCCGGGATCCTTGAGTCGCGCAACGGTGCGGGCCTCCATCTGGAATCGGGTGAGGAACTGCTGGTCGCCCGCATAGCGGGAATCCATCACCTTCAGCGCGACCGGCCGGTCCAGCCGTGTGTCGAGGCCGCGGTACACCGTTGACGTGCCGCCGGTGGCGATCAAGGCCGCAACGCGGTAGCGCCCGTCCAACAATGCGCCCTCGGGGAGGTCGTCAGCCACGCGCCCATCGTAGGCGGCGACGGGTACTGCGCCCGGCCTTACACTGGTGCGGTGAGCAGGATTCCGGCCGGCGACGACGTCCTGGACCCCGACGAACCGATCTACGATCTGCCGCACGTCGCCGATCTGCTCGGCGTGCCCGTCACCAAAGTGCACCAGCACCTGCGGGAAGGTCACCTCATTGCCGTGCGGCGCGGCCGTGACGTGGTGATACCGCAGGTCTTCTTCACCGACTCCGGCGGCGTGGTAAAGAGCTTGGCGGGGCTGCTGATCGTGCTGCACGACGGCGGCTACCGCGACACCGAGATCGTGCGCTGGCTGTTCACCCCGGACCCGTCTTTGACCGTGACCCGGGACGGCGCGCGCGAGGCGATCAGCAACGCCCGCCCGGTCGACGCATTACGCGGCCACCAGGCTCGCGAAGTGCTGCGCCGCGCGCAAGCGATGGCGTACTAGTCGCGGTCTTCCTGCGTCGCACGGTGATTCAGCGTAAACCAGGCGACGGACGCACACCCTGAAGCCAGCACAACGTGTGGCCATGAGTACATGCCATGCGCGCCGTCGGGTTTGAAGATCACCATGATGCAGGTCGAGAACGCGGCGACCGCGGCCGCGCCGGGGCGCGACTGGACGAGCGGGGCCACCACCGCCAACGGCCACGAGTAATACCACGGCAAGGCCGCGGGTGCGAACAACACGACGATGAGCATGGCCCATGCGATACCGGCGAGCGCCTGGCGGTCGTCGTGGCGGAACCGCCACCACACCAGCGGCAGAGTTACCGCGATGATCCCGATCCCGACAGCACGGGTAACTTGCAGCACCCCATAGAAACTCACCGCGAAGAACAATCCACCGACGGCATGAGCCAGATTCGCCGTCGCTGTCGGAATGCTGAGCCAGTTGATGATTTTCACCGATCCGGCCAGCGCGGTCACCCAGCCGAGACCCACCCCGGCCACCCCGGAGAGCACTGTGAACACCCCGGCGACAATCAGCAGCGACGCAACGGCGGCGACCGAAAAGGCGCGTTGTGGTGGGTATTCGCGTTGATCGCGCAGATGGCGCATCCATACCCAGACCAGGAACGGCAACGCGAGGCCGGCGGTGGCTTTGACCGCCATTCCGGCCGCTACCACGGCGATACCCGCGACAGGACGGCGCTCGAAGGTCAGCGCGATCCCGGCGACCATCAGGCCCACCATCAGCATCTCGTTGTGCACGCCACCCATCAGGTGAATGATCACCAACGGGTTGAGCGCGCAGACCCAGAGCGCGACAGGGACATCCGCGCCGAGGTGCCGGGCGATCCGACGCGTCGCCCAGATCAGCAGCGCCAGACCCGGCAGCATGCACAACCGCAGCAGCATCGTCCCGGCTATCACGTGGTTGCCGACCAGCATCGTCACCAACCGGGCAATCATGATGAACGCCGGACCGTACGGCGCGGTTGTGATGGTCCAGATCGGACTGACGTTGTCCAGCAGGGGATTCGGGTTGTCGATCGGTCCGACCGCGTACGGGTCCAGCCCGTCGCGCAGCAGCGCTCCCTGCGCCAGATACGAATAGGTGTCGCGGCTGAACAACGGCACCGACAGCAACAGCGGCGCCAGCCAGAAACCGGTGGTGGCCACCATGGTGTATTCGACTGCGTCACCGGCCAGCACTCGTCGGCCCAGCCACAGCCATGCACTCAACATCAACGTGACGCCGATCCACAGCAGCACCGAGGACAGCACCAGCCCGTGTCCGTAACGCAACCAGGACAACTGCAGCGAATCCAGCAGCGGGTCATGCTGCTTGGTGCTGCCCGCGCCGAGGCCACCCACGGTGATCAGCGCCGCGCCGGTGAATCCCAGCAGCGCCGGGCGGCCCTCTGCGGTCGTCGCGAATTGCCGCAGTCGTGGAAAGAGTTGCGGCGCAGCCTCGGCTGAGGTGGCGGTCGGGGCAGACGTGGGAATGGACACGGGCGTCAGGCGGATCGGTTCGCGGCGAGTCGGGCCAGCTCGGTCAGTCCGGTCTTGGCCGCCGCGTGGATAGGCGCGTCGGACAATACATCCAGCGCTCGACGGGTGAACTCGGCGATCTGATTTTCGACCGCGGCAAGCGCGCCGACTCCTTCGATCACACCGCACAGTTCGTGGGCCTGCGCATCGCTCAAGTCGGTGCCGACCGACGCCCGTAACAGGCTGGCGGCGGCCGCATCTGACTCGTCAGCCAACTCCAGCGCGGTGGCCAGCAGGACGGTGCGCTTGCCGGACCGCAGGTCGTCTCCGGAGGGCTTACCGGTGACGGCCGGGTCGCCGAACACACCCAACATGTCGTCCCGCAGCTGAAACGCAATACCCAGGTTGTTGCCGAACTCGTGGAAGAGCGCATGCACGTCGGGCCGCTCGGCCGCGGCCGCGGCGCCCAACTGCAACGGACGCGAAACCGTGTAAGAGGCCGTCTTGTAGGTGTTGACGGCCATCGCCGCGGCGATCGACTCGGCGGCGCTGGCTTCGCTGACGATGTCCAGGTATTGACCGCCGAGCACCTCGGTGCGGATGTCGGCCCACACCCGTCGCACCCGGTCGCGGGCATCGTCGGGCAGCTCGACACCCGCGACCATGTCGTCGGCCCACGCCAGCGCGAGATCTCCGATAAGGATCGCCGCCGACAAGCCGAACTGGTCCGCGGACCCACGCCACTGCCGGTCCCGATGCAGGGCAGCGAATTGGATGTGGGTAGTCGGCCGGCCCCGCCGAGTCGCCGAGCTGTCGATCACGTCGTCGTGCACCAGCGCCGAAGCGTGCAACAGCTCGAGCGCGGAGAACAACATCAACACCCGGGCGTCGGCGTCATGGTCGGATACCGCGCGCCAACCCCAATAGGCGAAGGCCGGGCGCAGCCGCTTGCCGCCGCTGAGGACGAATTCCTCCAGGCCGGTGATCAGGTCGGCGTAATTGCTGCCGACGTAGGCGGCCGCGTCGCGGCGGTCACGCAGGTACGTGCGCAGCTGTTCGGTGACGGCGTCGGCGAGCTCAACGGTTGCCGCTGCTTCTACGCTCAGCGCGACTCCTCTTCCCAGTCCCCGGTGATGATGGCCCGACAAGTCTATTCGGCGCGTGGCTGTCCAGCGGGTTTTGTCAGGCTTGAGTCTGCGCGGACCTATCGGCGGCAGTGGCTTCGACGGCCGCGATTTCTGCCACCTATGCTGTCGGGTGCATTCCGATCGAGATGTTCGCGGCACCTGACCTGCTGCGGCGGGGGACCAGTCGTTTGATGAGGAGCAGCTCGTTGACCTTGAACACCATCGCGCTCGAGCTGGTGCCGCCGAATGTCGACCGCGGCGCCGAGCAGGCGGTCGAAGAGGCCCACAAGGTGGTGCAGCTCGCGGCGAAATCCGGCATCGAGGGCCGGATCGGACACGTGATGATGCCGGGGTTGATCGAGGAAGACGACGACCGGCCGGTCGAGATGAAGCCAAAGATGGACGTGCTGGACTTCTGGTCGGCGATCAAGCCTGAGCTGCCCGGCGTGCGCGGATTGTGCAGCCAGGTCACCGCATTCATGGACGAGTCGTCGCTGAACAAGCGGCTTGGCGATCTGATCGGGTCCGGCATCGAAGGCGTCGTATTCGTCGGTGTGCCAAGGACCATGGCCGACGGCGAGGGCTCCGGTGTTGCACCGACCGATGCCCTGTCGATTTATCAACCGCTGGTGGCCAACCGCGGCGTCATCCTGATTCCCACCCGCGAGGGCGAAGTGGGCCGGCTGAACTTCAAGTGCGACAAGGGTGCAACGTTCGCCCAGACGCAGCTGCTGTACTCCGATGCGATCGTGGGGTTTTTGACCAACTTCGCCAAGAAGACCGACCACCGGCCGGAGATCCTGTTGGGATTCGGCTTCGTCCCGAAAGTCGAGCAGAGGGTCGGCTTCATCAACTGGCTGATCCAGGATCCGGGCAACCCCGTCGTCGCCGACGAGCAGGCGTTCGTCACGACATTGGCCGACACCGAACCCGCGCAACGGCGCCGGCAGTTCCTCGACCTGTACAAGCGGGTCATCGATGGTGTCGTCGACCTGGGCTATACGCTGAGCCTCCACCTCGAGGCGACCTACGGCAATTCCGCAGCGGCTTTCGAGACGTTCGCCGAGATGCTGGATTACTGGTCGCCGACGGGCTGACCGGCGCTGGTCAGCTCGACGGTGGGTCGCTGAGCTCGGCCACCCGTGGTGAGCGATCCCGGCCGTACCACGCCAGCAGTCCGACCATGACCGCCACCGCGACGGACGACAGGCCCAGCCACAGCGCCGCGCCCTGGAACGAACGAGTGCTCGGGTCGGTGTAGCGGGCCTGCGCCGTCAACGTGGTGACCACGCCGGGCTTGAGCTTCCACTGCACCGTTTCCGGATCCACCCGGTCGCCGTTGGTCGAGGTCACCGACCCGGGGAAGGCGACGGTCAGCTCGACGTCGCCGTCGGGATCCCGCAGAGACGTCAGGTCGGCGCGGCCTTCCAGGATCACCAGATCGCCGGCTCGGCGCAGAGACAGGTTCACGCCTTGAGCGTCCGAATTCATCCGCGCCAGCTCCGGCAGCTCAGCGAAGGTCAGGTCGGAGAACGTGGCTTGAGATCCGACGTAGCCGTCGCGGTCGTATTTCGACACCGCGACCTTCTGGCTGAACGCCAGATTCGGATCGAGCTGCGGTCCGTTGTCCTTGTCATTGCGCGGCTTGGCCGCCGCGATGAGGTCGCCGGACACCAGGTCGTCAGGGGAGATGGTGATCGATGCCTTGACGCGGACGCAGCCGGCGAGGATCGGTATCGCGAGCAGCGCCATGGTCATCGCGATGAGGCGGCGGCTTCCCGGCCGCGGGGTGGAGTTCCGGGACGAGAGCTGTATACCGCTGGCGCGCACCAGGTCATCGTGCCAGACGGCGACGGGGCTGGGGCACTTACAGCGGCAGCTGTCGTCCCAGAATCGCGAATGCGCGAGGGTCCCCGGTGAAGTGGTAACCGCGGATGACGTCGGTGAAGCCCAATCGCCGGTAGAGCCGCCACGCGCGATTGGCTTCGCCGTTGGCCTCCGGCGTCGACAGCAGCACATTGGCTTCGCTGCGGTCGGCGAGCAGTCGACGGGCCAGCGCCTCGCCGAGGCCCCGGCCTTGGGCCCGGGGCAGGATGTGCAACTCGGTCAGCTCGAAATAGCTGGACATCAGCTTGGTGATCTCCGGGCCGGGGAAGCCGCCACGCTGCAAACCGGCCACCACCTGCTGCTGCCACCACTGGTCGGGAGCGCCGCAGTAGCCGTAGGCCACCCCCAGCAGCGGCGCGTCGCTCAGCTCCTCCGTCGACGGCGTGTCGCCGGCGGGCGCGTCGACTTCGACGGCCGCCACCGCCTGCCAGCCGTGCCGCCGGGTGTGCTCCAGCCACATCGCGGCGCGCTGGTTCTCAGTTCCGGCCGGATAGTGCATCGCGTCGACGTAGACACTCAAAGCATCTGCCAGGCGTCGCTGCATATCCTCCGGAGGCAGATTGATGAGGAATGTCGCCAACGTGCGGCCTCCTCGTCAGGTGTCAGTGTGATGCTGCCATCCCATTATCGGGCGCGGCGGCAGAGCGTTGATCGCCGACTGGTCGCTATTACAATCAGCAAGCGAAGCGGTGGTAACGCGCAGATAGACCTCGTATCATTCTTATTAGTTGCCTCCAAAGCGGGCAGCGACGTGCTATCCGTATTTAC
>Ga0302326_10023625_pt1 | contig 12521 bp, 12 predicted proteins | sample Palsa_T0_3_FD_202264 | JGI IMG/M metagenome (GOLD analysis project Ga0302326, IMG submission 202264) | Peat permafrost microbial communities from Stordalen Mire near Abisko, Sweden - Palsa_T0_3 | ecosystem: Environmental > Terrestrial > Soil > Palsa > Peat permafrost | place: Sweden: Abisko... | reverse complement strand
GCGCCGGGTTTCGGCGCGCTGCTCGCATGCCGCGTGCTCGAGGGAATCGGCTACGGGCTCGTGATCGCGCCGCCTGGCACGCTCGTGATGCAATGGTTCGGCGAGGGCGAATGGCCGTACATCAATATGGTCAACTTCTCCTTCGGCTACGTGGGACTGACCGCCGTGTTCCGCGCGACGCCAGCGCTGTTCGCCGCGGTCGGGTCGTGGCGGATGACGCTGCTCTGGTACGGTGTGGGATCGGCGGGCGTCGCGGTGTTGTGGTCGCTCTTCGGACGCGAGCATCGCACAGAAGCCGCCGTGCCAGCACCGAGCCCGATCGAAGCACCCGCACAGCGCGGGTCGGCGCTGATGGAAGTCGCGAAGATGCGCGACGTGCTCCTGATCGCGGGCGGGCTGTTCGGCGGGATGTGGGTATTCCAGATTTACACCGCGTTCCTGCCTGAGTTCTTCCGCAGCTACCGCGGCATGTCGCTCGCCGAAGCTTCGCTGATGACGCAGGTGCTACCGTTCGCGGGTCTCTTCGCAGCACTGGGTGGCGGAATCGGCACGGGGATGACGGGGCTGCGCAAACCATTTACATGGCCAATCGCGTTCACAACGCTCGTCGGATGCGCAGGCGCGATCATGTTCCCTGATCCAATGTTGATCAGGCTGTCACTGGTGCTGGTCGGAATAGGATCGGCGGGATCGCTCGCTGCAATCACGACCCTGCTGATGGAATTGCCCGGTATGAATCCGACGCGGGTTGGCGCGTCACTGGGCTTCGTGTGGGCGATCGGTTACTTCGGCGCGTTCATCTCGCCGTTCCTGGGCGGCGCGCTCGCGGCACACATTGGACTGCGCAGCGTGATGCTCGGATTCCTGGTCTTCCAGTTTCTGCCGATCGTGACGATGTACTTCCTGCCCGAGACCGGACCTGGCCGCACGCGCTACCAAATCGCGACGGCGTCGGCGGCGCCGTGAACTACGGCTTGGGCGCGACCTTCATCAAGGCTGCGTGCAGGATCGTATTGTCCGCGATCAGGCCCTCGAGCTTCACGTCGCGCTGATTGAAACGAAGCGGGCGGCCTTTGATGTCCGTGATCGTGCCGCCTGCGTGTGCGACCAGCGCCGCACCGGACGCGATGTCCCACTCGCTTTTGGGCGATCGCGTGAACGTCGCGTCGCCGTTGCCGGCGGCGACTATCCCAAGCTTGTAGGCGACGCTGCCGGTCGGCCTCACCTTGAGAATGCGGCGGAACGCATCCCATTCGCCGCGCACTGTTTCGCTGCGGCTGGCGAGCACGGTCGCGCGCTTGAGAACTCGAGTGCGCGTGACGCGGACGCGCTTCGAGTTCAGATAACATCCAACGCCGCGCGCCGATGAGTACATCTCGCGCTTTACAGGATTGTAGGTGACGCCGAGCACCGGAACTCCGTCTTCGATCAGCGCAATCGCGACGGCGAACTCCGGGACGCCGTTGATGAACTCCCTGGTGCCGTCGAGCGGATCGACGATCCACACGCGCCGGCATTTCAGACGGTCGTCGTTGTCCACGGTCTCCTCGGAAAGCCAGCCGTAAGCGGGAAACGGATCGCGCAGCAATTTTTTGATTGCTTGATCGGCCTCGAGGTCGGCCGCCGTGACCGGGTTGTCGTGACCCTTCGATCCGATCTTGTAGCCGCCGCGGCGCCAATAGCCGCGGAGAATCTCGCCGGCTACGCGCGCAGCCTTCCTGGCGAGCGCCAGCTCCTGCGTCAAATCACTTTCTTCCATCGTTCCTTCCGAAGTCCTCAGATGCGGCGCAATCCTATCTTCGCGATGCCGCAGATTCCATCGCGCACTGGTTTCCCTTTTCGCGATCATGAACCTAAGATGACCTGCGGGGAAATCAACGATGGCGGTTATCGCGATCAGTCAGCAGATTGGCAGCCGGGGCATCGAGCTCGGCGAACTCGCGGCGCGGGAACTCGGCTACAGGTTCCAGACCGGTGAGCAGTTGATCGCCGAGACTGCGAAGCGTTTCAACGTGAGCGCCGAGCAGATGAAATGGTTCGACGTGCACGCCCCGCACTTCTGGGAGCGCAAGACCGAGACCAACCTTTTCGCGGCGTACTATCGAGCGGTTTTTCTGCAGGAGGCGGCGCAGGATCGCCTCGTCGTCGCCGGCCGCGGATCTTCGCATTTTCTTCCCGAAGGTGGATGCGGCATCAGGGTACGCACGATGGCTCCCGTGGCCGAGCGCGTCAAGCAGTTAGCAAAAGAGGAGAAGCTCGCGACGGCGGCGGCGGACAAGCGCGTTCGCGATTTCGATACCGAAGTCAAAGCGCGCATCAAGACATTGTTCGGGCAGGATATCGACGACCCGGCGATTTACGATTTGGTCATCAATACCTCGCGCCTTCCGCTCACCGCGCACGCGAGCACTCTTGCGGCGCTGGCGACCAACATCGATAGCGAGGGTGGTGCGGAGCGAAAAAAGTGCATGAGCGACGCCTCGATAGCCGCGCAGGTGCATGCGGCGCTGGTGGCGCATCCTAAGATTCGCGATACGCAGATGTCGGTCAATTGTTCTGCGGGATGCGTGCGCGTAAGCGGAGTCGGCCTGGTACCGCCGTGGGACGAACTGGTGATCGGCGTCGCGCAAACGATTGAAGGGGTCGCATCGGTCGAAGTCGGCGCCGAAGAAAACCCCGTAACCTTGACTACCAGCTAGCAGCCTGCCGAATGCGTTCGCTCATCATTTTCTTTGCCACCGGCGTCTACTCCGGTTACTCACCGGTGGCGCCGGGAACGGCGGGATCGGTGGTCGGGCTGGTGGTAGTGTGGCTGGTATTCGGGCCGCTGTGGATGCATTCGCCGGCACTGTGCCTGACGGTGTTCGCGATCGTGTTTGCGATTTCGTGCTGGATTTCCGATCGCGCCGAGAAAATTTTCGACACTCACGACGATGGGCGCATCGTCATCGATGAAGTGCTCGGGATGGCCGTGACGATGTTCGGCAATCCGATCACGTTTGGCTGGATGATGGCGGGATTCCTGCTGTTCCGCGTCGCCGACGTGATTAAACCGTGGCCGGCCAACGTGATCGATCACAGGATGCGCAACGGCGCGGGCGTCATGCTGGATGATTTGGCAGCGGCGATCTATGCGAATATCGTATTGCACATAATCGTGCGCTTGCTCTGAACCCGCACGCCCGCAAGGAGTTCCCGATGATTCAGAATGCTGTGATTCTTTCCACCGGCGATGAAATCACGACCGGCAAAGTGGTCGATACCAACGCCAACTATCTTTCCGACAAGCTCGCGGAAATCGGAATTGACCTGGTCGCGGTCATTACCGTCGGCGACGTTCACGACCGCCTCGAGTGGGCGTGGCGCACGGCGATCGAAAAAGGCGACGTCGTGATTTCGACCGGCGGCATCGGGCCGACCGCGGACGACCTGACGACCGAGACGATTGCGCGCGTTGCGGGCGTGAAGTTGTGGCGTGACGAGGCGACGGTCGAGCATATGAAAAAATTGTTCGCGTCGATTGGCCGCCCGATGCCCGAGAACAATCTCAAGCAGGCGCTGTTTCCCGAAGGCGCGACCATCATCGAGAATCCGCTCGGTACCGCGCCCGGCTTCAACATGCCGGTGACGCGGGGCGGCCACACCGCACATCTGATCGTGCTGCCCGGCGTGCCGCGCGAGATGAAACCGATGATGGAAAACACCGTGATACCGTGGATTGTGGCGCATCGCGGCACCAACCAGGTTTACGCGGTGCGCGTGTTCCAGACATTCGGGATGAGCGAGTCGGCGCTCGACGAAGCGGTGGCGGGGTTGATCAAACCCGAGGAGGCGAAGGTCTCGTTCCGCGCGAGCTTCCCGCAGATTTCGCTGAAGATCAGAGTCGAGGGGCAGCCCGGCGAGGTCGAGCGCAAAGCTGACGAGCTGTCACAGCGCGTGCGCGAGAAAATCTCGCAGTTCATCTATGGCGAAGGCGACACCTCGATGGAGGAAGTCGTTGGCCGCCTGCTGATTGAGAAGAAGCTAACGCTGGCGGTCGCGGAATCATGCACCGGCGGGCTCATCGGGCATCGCATCACCAACATCCCCGGCTGCTCGCAATACTTCGTCGGCGACCTCGTCACCTACTCCAACGAAGTGAAGTCCGGCGTGCTTGGAGTGTCGGAGGAAACGTTGAAGGCGCACGGCGCCGTCAGCGAAGAATGCGTGCGCGAGATGGCGGCGGGCGTGCGCAAATGCACTGGCGCGAGCGTCTCGGTCGCAACGTCGGGCATCGCGGGCCCCGACGGAGGCACTCCGGACAAGCCGGTCGGCACGGTATGCATCGCGTTGTCGGCGGACGATCAGAGCTTCACCCGGCGCTACCAGTTCCGCGGCACTCGCGACTGGATAAAATTGATCACGTCGCAGGTAGCGCTCGACTGGCTGCGGAGGTATGCGCTCGGTTTGCCGATCGCGGACTCCGCAATATTCCGCCGCTGATGCTCATCTGACGCGCGCGTAGTTGATGAGATCGCTGCCGGTTCCGGCGAGCGCGAGTTTTCCGCTCGCAGCCGCGCACTGGACCGCATTCGCCGATGACGCGTCGGTACAGAGAACGACGTTGGTGTCGCCGGTGAAACAGGTGTCGTTGACGGTCGCGTTGCCTTGAGCAAGTTGCACGCGTCCGGCGCAGACATCGCCCATCTGCTTCACATCCACTGAACCGAACACGCTGTTGGCGGTGATGTCGTGGGCGTCAGTCGGCGCTCCGGGAGGCCCGGGATGCGGTCCACGACCGCATCCAGAGCCGAGCAGAGCGATCACCGAGAAGGCAGCGACCACTGTCGTTCCTGCTTTCATGTTCATTTCAGTTGGCGTGCTTGATGTCGCCGTTGGCGGCCGCGTTGGCTGCTGCCGTGAAAATATCCATGGGCGCCAGTGGCGGCCGGCGTTTGCGCTTGAGGTCCGTGAGCTCAGCCTGGGCCTTGGCCTCGGCGTTGCGGCGGCGAATCGCTTCGAGCTTGTCGCCAAGTTCGGAGCCGGCGATTTCGTGATTGACGCCCGCCTGCGCGAGGGTGCGCTGAATCGACTCGCGCACTTCCTCGAGCGCACGCAGATCGTCGTCGTACGAAATCTCTTCGAGCGCGTGCTGGATTCGGACGCGAGCCTGCGCGTTCTTCAGCCGCGCCATCATTCGCACTTTTTCGACCTTGAGCTTCTCGATCTCGCCCTTGAACGAGATCAGGTTTTTCTTGGCGTCCTCGGCTTCCGTGGTCAGATCGCCGAGGTCTTCGCGCAGGCGCGTGCAATCGGCCTCGAGTATGTGCTTGCGCTGAATCAGGATCAGCGCGCATTGATCCTCGTTCATATCGGCGGCCTGGCCCGCTTCCTCGTCGACTTCCTTCATCTCGGCCAGCTTCTCGCGCAGCTCGCGCTCGAGCTTGTTGCGCATATAGATGACACCGGCCGCCGCGCTCTTGAGCTGATGGTAGCGTTGCACGCGATCCGAAATTGCGGACTCGTATACCGCTTCGGGGTCGCGCGCTTCACGCACTTTAATCCAACGGTGGAATTTGCCTCCGAGCAATTTGAAAAATCTTGACAACACTGTCGTTCTCCTTTGGGCCGCCGGCGCGAGCACCGTCCCAGCCTCCTGTTGCTTAAGGTTTCAGAGCCAACGCCTGACGCGGAACATGAAGTTGCGGTAATCCTGGCCGAAGAGACGCTCCATCGTTTCTTCTTCGCGCGGAATCACCATCCGATCGATGACCGTGAAGAACACCGCGGGTGCAACGAGCATCACGATCGAGCCGAAGAAAACTGCGAGTCCGAACAACGCCGTCACCAGACCCAGGTACATCGGGTTTCGCGTCCACGTATACGGCGGCTGCACGATGAACGCGGCCGGCTGGCCGTAGGGATTCCTGGTCGTCTCGCGAGCCTGGAAAATCGCGGCCGCAAAGGAGGAGATGCCGACGCCGGCCGCGACGAGCAACAAGCCGAAAGCCTGTTCCCATCCGACCGCGCGATACTCGGGCAGCACGAAGTGCAGCACCAGCGTGAGGAGCAGGAGCGCGCCAGCCAGCAGCGGCGGGTGAATCCTGATTGCGCTGATCGTAGTGCCGGGGCTGGCCGATTGAGGTTCGGTGGAATCCATTGTCTGTTTCTCCGCTACGCGCGAAATCAATTCGCGTCACTCTTGGGCGCAAGCCCGATATCCGCGAGGGTTATCCCGAGCTCGCGCATCTTTTGCTGAAAGCTCTGCCGGTACATCCCGGTGCGTTCCGCGGCGCGGGAGATATTGCCGCCGGTAGCGCGCAGGGCGCGCACGAAAAAGTCGCGCTCCCAGTCGCCGACGAATTTTTCCTTGGCCTCACGAAACGTCGTCGCCGACTCACCGCTGTCGTTGCCCACAGCCACATGATTCGACGTGGCCGGCGCTGGCGAACCCGTGTGGTCAGCATCCGGCTCCGAGCCGGCGAAAAGATCTTCGGCAGTAATTTCAGCGCCCGACGACAGGATCACCGCCTGCTCGATTGCGGCCTTCAGCGACCGCGCATTACCCTTCCACGGCGCCTCGACGCACGCGCGCATCGCCTCGGGCGTGAGCTGTTTTTGCGGCGCGGAGAAACGCTGACATGCTTCGGCGATAAAATGCTGCACCATCAGCGGCACGTCTTCGCGACGCTCGCGCACGGGAGGCACGCGGACCTCGACGACCTTCAGCCGGTAGTAGAGGTCCTCGCGAAACTTGCCCTGTGCGATCATCGCCTCAAGGTCCTGGTTGGTGGCTGCGATTATCCGCACGTCCACGCTAAGCGGTTGATTGCCGCCGATCCGCTCGAACACCTGCTCCTGCAGCACGCGCAGCAACTTCGCCTGCGTCTCGAGCGCCATGTCGCCGATTTCGTCCAGGAACAACGTGCCGCCGTTGGCAGCTTCGAATTTGCCTTCGCGACGCGCGACCGCGCCGGTGAACGCGCCCTTCTCATGGCCGAACAGCTCGCTCTCGACCAACTCACGCGAGAACGCCGCGCAGTTCACCGCGATGAACGGCTTGCGCGCTCGTGGACTTCGAAAATGAATCGCGCGCGCGACCAGCTCCTTGCCGGTGCCCGACTCGCCGCGAATCAAAACGGTGACGTCGGTCGGCGCGACCTTGTCGATCGTCTCGAACACGCGCATCATCGTGCGCGAGCGGCCGACCATATTCTCGAAGACGCCCGTCTCCAGCCGCACCTGTTCGAGCAGCTGGTTGTGCTCGCGCTTGAGCAACTGGGTCTCCATCACCTTGCGAACTTTCAAGCGCAGCTCGTCGTTGTCGAACGGCTTGGGCAGGTAGTCTTCCGCGCCCGCCTTCATCGCCTCGACCGCAATTCGCTGCGTGCCGAACGCGGTGATCATGAGCACGGCGCATGCGGGGTCGAGCTCGCGAACGTGCTTCAACAATTCGAGCCCGCTCATTCCCTTCATGCTTAGGTCGGTGATGATGACGTGGAACAGCCCGGCCTTGACCTTCTCGAGCGCTTCTTCGCCCGACTCCGCAGTCTCGACCTCATAGCCCTCCTTGGTGAAGAGCCCCTTGAGCGCGATAACGATGCCGCGCTCGTCGTCAACAACCAGCAGTCGCCCTTTCAATTTCGTAGCCTCGACGTTTCGGTGGACTTTGCGGCCAGCGGCATGATCGGCGTCGTCACGGCAGCGCCGCGAGTGCTGCTTTGCTGCAGCGGTTCCGTCGTCGCCGTCATTTTTGCGTCCGCATCGGATGACGATTCGTCGGCCGGCGCTTCGTCGCTGTCGCGCACGGCGTCGCTCAGCGGAATCGCCAGGATGAATTCGGTGCCCTGCCCCGCTTTGCTTTGCACTTCGATCGTTCCGCGATGCGAGTCGATCACTTTTTTCGCGACGCCGAGTCCAAGGCCGGTGCCGTTGGCTTTTGAGGTGTAGAACGGATTGAAGATTTTCGCGATCTTGTCGTCCGCGATTCCGCAGCCGTTGTCGCGAATTCTGACAGCCGCCATGCCCGCGCCGTTGTTCTGGATGGCGAGCTCGAGGCGGCGTTCGCCAGTCGTCGATTCCATCGCGTCGATCGCATTGTCGATGATGTTCGAAAAAACCTGGCGCAGCTTGTCGGCGTCGGCGCGCACGGTCGGGCCGCTCAGGTATGCGCGCGAGACCGCGACCGAGTTCGCCTCGAGCTTGCTGCGCATCTGCGTGAGCGCGCCGTCGAGGACCCATGCGAGATTTACGTTCTCGAACTTGTAGTCTTCTTCCTTGGCGTATTTCAGCAAATGCGACACGCTGCGCTCGACGCGTGCGAGCTCGTCGAGCGCGACCTTGGCGTATTCGACGTTCTCGTGCGAAGTGGGATCCTCGCCCATCTGCTGCACCAGGCTCTTCGCCGCCGCGATCGGATTTCGGATCTCGTGCGCGAAGGTGGCCGTCAGTTCGTCGAGCGACGCCTGCTTCTCGGTCCGCAGCTGCTCCTTCTCCTGCAGCACTTCGCGCTGTACTTCGCGTGCGATCGCAGGATCGAAAACCCGCTGATGAACCCAGCGCCATCCGTACACCGCCGCGAAATGGCTCGCGATTCCGAATCCCCAGCCGAGCGCCGGCCATATGAACCACGGATATCCGCCGAAGCCGCCGGTCACAAGATTGATGATGAACAGGAAGCCGATGATGATGCCGTACCACATCAGATGGACGAAGAAGCCGGCCTCGGCCTGTGCGCGTTTGCGCGCGCGCATGTAGGTCTGGCGCTCGGCGTCGTTTTTGAACTGCGGTGGCGGCGGCAAGTCGTTGGCGGGATCGACGCTGACGCCGCCGTACTTCTGGGTCTGGCGGTCGAATCGCGCCTTGAGCTTGCGCTCGAACTTCTCGGCCTTGGCCTCGAACTTGTGCGCCATCTTGCTGTCGAAGTCGCGCTTTATCTTCGAATGAAGATCGTTGGCGAAGCGCTCCGCCGAGGCGGTCGTCGAGGTCTTCGCGTCCGCCTTCCACTTCGACCATTCGCGCGACCACTTCGACCAGTCTCCGTACCTCGCCCAGTCTTCCTTCGACCAGCCGTGTCCGTCGCCGTATTTCATCCAACGAATCCGATTGCGCTTTCGATGTTGTACGACCGCGTAAATGATTAGTGCTACTAAGAAGATGCCGAACATCCGCCTCACCCTGGGGCCGGAAATGCCGGTCCGTGTAATTGACCTATCGAGTCGCCGTAACTAAGACAATCGCCCTCGTTTTGTGATCCTGATGTCTTAGAGCAAGGCCGATGCCGACCCGCGATTTCGCGAAAAACTGAGCGTCCATGTGGATTTTGCCGATTGCGTTCGCGTGCGCGATAGCTCAGTGCAGTCGCATCAATGCAGTCCCCGCACTGCAGCGAGGCTCTTTCTTGACTTCGACGGCAATCGGCATAATTTTCGTGAATCGACATCGAGCGTGGATTGTGCAGCAGTCCGCGCCGGACTTTCGAACTTCTAAATCCACGCCCCGTGTAGCCCCGGGTCGGTCGCGTCTGTCTTTCTCATTCGATCCAAACTACGATTGCGCGCAACACCTGCATCCGGAGCCTGCGCTTGCTTGAAATCCTGATTTCCCTGTTCGCGTTATCAATCGGCGCCGGCTTCATCGGTTCAATCTCGGGCCTCGGTGGCGGCGTATTTATCGTGCCCGCGCTGGTCATCCTGGCGCACATGCCGATGAAGGTAGCCGTCGGCGCAAGCCTAATCTCCGTCGTCGCGACCAGCGCAGGCGCCAGCGTCGCTTTCGTCCGCGATGGATGGACCAATCTCAAAGTCGCGATGGTACTCGAGTGCGCGACTGTAACCGGCGCCGTCATAGGAGCCTACCTCGCCGGCGTCGTACCGACCGTGGTGCTCGAATTGCTCTTCGCCGCCATGATGCTCCAGTCGGCATACTTCACGATCACCAAGCGCGGCGACGACATCCTGACCAAGGGCGATGCGCTCGCCGAACGCCTCGGACTCGGGGGCGAAGTGCCTGACGTCGACGGCCACCCCGTCCACTACGAAGTCGTAAAGGTGCCGCAGGGCGGCGCGCTGATGGTCGTCGCGGGACTCATGTCGGGCCTGCTCGGGATCGGATCGGGCGCGTTGAAGGTGATGGCGATGGATTACATAATGCACCTGCCGCTAAAGGTTTCGAGCGCGACGAGCAACTTCATGATTGGCGTCACCGCCGGCGCGGGCGCCCTCGTGTTCCTGGCGCGCGGCGATGTCGCGACGACTATCGCAGCACCGGTGGCGATCGGCGTCACCGCGGGCGCACTCACCGGCAGCCGCCTCTTACCGCATCTAAAGGTCGAGGCGCTCAGGACAGTATTCGTGATAATCCTTGTGCTGATCGCGGCCGAGATGGGATGGCGCGCGCTGTCGGGAATCTAGGCGATGTCACAACTGGAAGAAAACCGCATCCTCAGGGAATGGACGCCGATCCTGCTGCGATCGATTCTGATCGCCGCGATGATTTTCCTCATCGTCGGTCTCATTCTCGATTACACTTTCGCACCCGATTACTACGTCCAGCGGTACCAGGCGGTTCAGCATGGCCAGCTGCTCGGCAAGGAAAAATTCGGCCTGCTGTACGACAGGGTTCGTGCCGGCAATCCCCACGCGGTTTTGACGATCGGGCTGTTCGTGCTGACACTCGTCCCGCTGGCGCGCGTCGCCTTCTGCTTCATGCTCTTTATCAGGGAACGCGACTATACCTACGTTGCGTTGACGGCGTACGTGCTCGCGGGTTTGATAGTCGGCGTGCTGGTCGGGAGTGTCGGTTAGATATCGACTGCAATTCAGACGGAGGATCGTGCGATGGAAATTAAAGGAAAGGTCGGCGTCATCACCGGCGGCTCATCGGGAATCGGGCGTGCAACGGCGGAGCGACTCGCGCGCGAAGGCGCGGCGATCGTGGTCGCAGACCTAGAAGAGGCCGGCGGCGCGGAGACCGTCAAACGCATCGAGAGCGCGGGCGGCCGCGCAGTTTTCGTGAAGGCGAATGTAGCGAAGCTCGAGGACGCGCGCCTGATGCTCGACACCGCCGTCTCGAAGTTCGGTCGTCTCGACATCCTGCACAACAACGCCGGCATCGCCGTCGGCGCACCAGGCTTTCCCGACGCACCGCCCGAGCGATGGCACCTGGTGATCGAGATTGACTTGCAGGCCGTAATACTCGGCACCGGCCTCGCGGCTCCGCTGATGCAAAAGAACGGCGGCGGCGTCATCATCAACACAGCCTCGATGGCGGGCCTGTATCCCCATCGCCAGGACGCGGTTTACGGCGCCGCAAAAGGCGGAGTCGTGAACTTCACGCACTCGCTCGCATCGTGGGAAGCGGAACGCAAAATCCGCGTCAACTGCATCTGCCCCGGAATCGTCGATACTCCACTGGTGCGCAAGGGAATCGAGGCGGCGGCGAAACATGGCATAAAGAGCTGGGTACCGTCGAAGATAATTCAGCCCGAAGAAATCGCCGATGCGGTAGTAAGCCTCGTGCGCGACGACTCACTATTCGGCTGCTCGCTGGAGGTACGCCCAACCGGCCGCCAGATAGTGGATCCGAGACCAGCCCCCGGCTCGCGAAGATGAGATAGGGCGAAGTCGCCTTCGAACACTATGCTGTTACCGGAGAGGACGGTGCAACCATATGAACTTGATAGACGACACTGAGCCATCGGATGAGCTAGACGAGGATGAAGCTTCGAAGCTTGATGAACCAGATTCTGAGCCGATGCTTCAACATCGTCGCATCTTTACAGAGAAACTTGATCCGCCTGTAAGCTCGCTGCATTCCGATTGGCATGCTGGCGACCTAGTTCTCGACCCAATCTTTCAGCGAAGGAAAGTATGGGATGACGCTAGAGCCAGTAGACTAGTCGAGTCGGTAGTTCTTGAAGTGCCCTTGCCTGTCTTCTATCTAGCTGAGAGCGCGGATGGAACACGGGAAGTCATCGATGGTCAGCAGCGTCTCACTGCCCTGTTTCAATTCTTAGATAATAAACTGTCTCTGGGAGGACTAAAGGCACGACCCGACTTAATCGGTAAGCAATTCAAGGACCTTGACAAGCCAACCCAACGGCTCGTGCGTGACTGCGCTCTACGGACGGTTGTCTTCAAGAAAGAGTCAGACGAAAACCTTAGGTTCGAAATATTCGAGCGGCTCAATACTGGTGCGGTGCCGTTAAACGATCAGGAGTTGCGCAATTGTGTGTATCGGGGTCCGTATAATGGCTTATTGAAAAAACTCGCAGCCGACGCGGACTATATGTGGCTCATGGGTTTCAAAGGACCAGAGAAGCGCTTCAAAGACGTCGAGTATGTCCTCCGGTTCGCTGCATTTTCTCACGCGACTTACCTAAAGTACAAACCATCTATGTCCCGTTTCCTCACGGAAGACATGATTGAATACCAAAAGATTAGCTCGAAAAAGCTGATGAACTTACTGCGGCGTTCAAGAACGGTGTTACACTCATTCGTTCTCTGCTGGGTACGAACGCCTTCAAGCGCTTCTATCGTGGC
>Ga0302326_10023624_pt1 | contig 12521 bp, 12 predicted proteins | sample Palsa_T0_3_FD_202264 | JGI IMG/M metagenome (GOLD analysis project Ga0302326, IMG submission 202264) | Peat permafrost microbial communities from Stordalen Mire near Abisko, Sweden - Palsa_T0_3 | ecosystem: Environmental > Terrestrial > Soil > Palsa > Peat permafrost | place: Sweden: Abisko... | reverse complement strand
GGCCCGAGAACCCGGCCCGACAAACCGGCCCGAGAAATTAGATCGTGCAAGGTTTCGGGCAAGGAACCCGGCAAGGTGGTCGCACCATGCTTCCCGGTGCCCTCGCGTCCGCGGGCGGCAAAGAGAGCGAGGTGCCTCATGGCCAACAGCACGACGATCACCGGCAATCTGACCCGGGAGCCCGAGATTCGCTACACCAGAGAGGGCCAGGCCACGGCCCAGCTGGGTGTCGCGGTGAACCGCCGCTGGCAGGATCGCACCACCCAGGAGTGGCAGGAAGCGACGTCGTTCTTCGACGTCGTGTGCTGGCGGGATCTGGCGGAGAACGTGGCGTTGAGCCTCTCCAAGGGCATGCGCGTCGTGGTGACCGGCCGGCTCGAGCAGCGGACCTGGGAGACCGAAGAGGGCGAGCACCGATCGAAGGTAGAGATCACGGCCGATGAGGTGGGTCCAAGCCTGCGCTTCGCCACGGCCGACGTGCAGCGCACCGAGCGCCGGTCTCCCCTCGAGTTAGCGGATGTGGACTCGGTCGGCGACGTCGACGGGGCAGCTTCGGGAACAGCCTCGGTCGAGGCGTGAGTGCTGTCCTGGCCGGTCATATCGTTTGGCCTGCCCGTGGCGATGACCACGGGCAGGCTCATCATCGAGAGCTCGACCAAGCTGTCGAGCCTCGCGACGAGCGTGCTGGTCGGCACGACCGTTCTGCTGGTGCTGTTCACGGCTCACGTGACGACGCTGTTCCTCCGACGGCGACACCAACGCCGGCTTGCTTCGCGTCGCGCATCGAGTTCATGAAGGGCGAGGTCTTCGACATCTGCGCCGCGCTTGCCCTCGCCGAGTCGCTCCTCATGTGCCTCGGGATGCTCGACGAAGCGGCGCACTTGGGCGCCGTCTTCGACGTGGTTGAACGAAAGCTGGTCTCTACGACTGCGTAGAGGGCGCCTCGGGGTCGTACGTCAGTGACAGCGAGTTGACGCAATAGCGCAGCCCGGTGTCGGTGGGGCCGTCCGGAAACACGTGGCCCAGGTGGCCGCCGCAGCGGGCGCACAGGATCTCGGTGCGTGCCATGCCGAAGCTCCGGTCGGTGTGCTCAATGATGGTGCCCGCCGACTTGGCCCGATCGAAGCTGGGCCAGCCTGAGCCGGAATCGAACTTGGCGTCGGTGTCGAACAGCTCCGCCTCGCAACCGGCGCAGCGGAACACGCCTTCTCCTTCGACGTGTAGCAGCTCACCCGACCATGCGGGCTCCGTTCCGGCCCGGCGAAGGACCGCGTAGCGGTCCGCCGGCAACTCCTTCTTCCATTCGTCCTCGGTCTTGACGACCTCGTACTCCACGGTGTCCTGCTTTCCCCTGTTACGTGTGAACATGATGAATTCTCCTTTGACCGGTACAACACCGTGGGCCTAGAAGTATTTCGGCGTTGCCCCCACCGATTCGTAGCAAGCCTTGACGAGCCGGTGGGCGCGGGCATCGCCCGTGACGGCGTTGGACATCTTGTTCATGACATAGCCCACGGCCAGGTTGTTCTCGGGGTCGGCAAAGCCGTAGGACCCGCCGGCCCCGGAATGGCCGAACGAACCCTCTCCGCCGAAGAGGGCGAAGGGGTTGGCGATCCAGAAACCCTGTCCGATGTGCTGTTCGAGGGGGAAGCCCAACGAGAGGAAGACCTGATCGGGGCCGAAGGTCCTCACCGTTCGAGCCTCGTCCACCTGGGCCCTCGTCAGGATCGGTTCTGCCGGACCGCCTTCGACCGTGCCGATGAGCCCCGCATAGAGACGGGAGAGCGAGGCGGCGTTGGTGATCCCGTTGGCCGCCGGGACTTCCGCGGCGTGCCACTCCCGCCGATTCGCCCAAGAGGGGTCGGAGAAGGCCCCGCCGAGATTGAGGGCCCGCGCCAACAGGGTGGAGGAGTAGTTGGCAGGCATTGCCGCAGCGCCGGCGCTCCCGTCGCGCGGGACGAGCGTGCCGACGATGGGGGAGATGCGGTGCTCTTCTTCGGGGGGCGAGCCGATCCAGAACTCGAGCCCGAGGGGCCCGGCGATCTCCTCGGCGAAGTAGGTCCCCAAGGAGCGGCCGGTGATCCGCCGCACGACCTCGCCGACCAACCAGCCGTACGTCAGGGCGTGATACCCGTGGGCCGTGCCGGGCTCCCAGAAGGGCTTCTGTTCGCTGAGGGCGTTGATGACGGGATCCCACGCCTGGACCTCCGCCGCGCTCAGGGTGGCGTCCACGGCGGGGAGGCCGGCCTGGTGCGACAGCAGATAGAGGACCGGGATGTCCCCCTTCCCGTTCTGGGCGAACTCGGGCCAGTAGCGCGACACCGGAGCGTGCAGGTCCAGCTCGCCCCGCTGCGCCAGAAGGTTGGCGCACGCCGCCGTGGCCCCCTTGGTCGAGGAGAAGACCAATTGGAGCGCGTCCTGGTCGTACGGACGGCTGCCCTCGCTGTCGAAGGAGCCCCCGTAGAGGTCCACCACCTTGCGGCCACCGACGTGGAGGCAGAAGGCGGCGCCGATCTCACGACCGACCTCGAAGTTGTGCGTGAAGGCTTCCTTGACCGAGTCGAAGCCCGGCTCGACCTGTCCTCCGATTATGTCGTCCATGGCGGGCTCCTTCGGGCTCCTTCCGGCTCCTGGGCTCTTTCGGATGAGCGGTTCTGCAGCGTACGTTGTCGTTCCGGCGGTCTGCCTCGTTGCGCCGTTCAGGCGGCGAGCCGTGTGGCGGCGGAGCCCATGAGGAAGAGGAAGTTGTCCACGTAGAAGGCTTGGCGCACGTCGTCGTCGGCGTCCCCGAGCGACGCCTCGAAACGCTCGCGCGGCTTGCGGCCTCCCTCCACGTGCGGGTAGTCCGACGAGAACATCACCAGATCCGGACCGCCCTGATCGACGATCCATCCCACGTCCTCGGTCGGATACGGGGTGAAGCGAACCTGCCGGTGGACGTAGTCGCTCGGGCGCAGCGACAGGTTCTGGAGCCGCTCTTCGTGGCGATGGAAGGCTTCGAAGGCGGATTCCATCTGCCGTAACCACGACGGGACCCAGATGGCGCCCTGCTCGATGACGCCGATCCGCAACGCCGGGAAGCGCTCGAGGACACCGTCGAAGATCAAGGTGGCCAACGTCTGCGCGGGCGGGGCCGGGATGCCCATGTAGTCGACCGATCGGAAATTCTCATCGCCGCCGTGAAAGTCGTGCGGAATCGGCAGCCCGTTGACGAAGTAGGCCGGGCTGATGAGCTGGCCCGTGCCGCCGACGTGGAACACAATCGGGATGCCCGCTTCCTCGGCCCGGGCCCAGACGCCGAACAGGTCCCGATGGCTGGGTGAGAACGCAGGGGGGCATCCCGACGCCACGAGGAGGGCGGCCGCACCATGAGCCAGTGCGTCCTCGGTGGTAATCACCGCCTTCTCCGGATTGACCAGCGGCACGTAGCACGAGGCGAGAAGGCGGGAGTCGACGGAGCAGAACTCGAGCATGCCCCGGTTGTGCGCACGCGCCGCCGCGTAGGCCAACTCGTCGTCGCGCCCGTGTTCGAGATCGTGCAGGCGGCTGTTGTGGAAGGTGTTGAAGATCAGCTGGCTGCTGAAGCCGAGTAGGTCCAATGCCCGCGGCCGGTCCTCGGCGATGAACGAGCCGGTGGCGGCGAAATTCTTGCGCTGCATGATCTCGGCCGCTTCGGCGGCGCGGTAGTCATCGGAGCCGTGGCGTTCCCGCAAGCGCTCGAAGGAGGCAACCAGGTCGCGCTGCTGCTCTTGCGGGCTCCCCGTCTGGCGCAACTCGTTTCCCCCGGGATAGCGCAGGACGGGCAGGCGGTCGCGAAAGTTGGGCTCCGCGTGATCGCGCAGCCAGGTCGGGGTCTCCATCAGGTGGGCGTCGGCATCGTGGACCACCCGGCCTTCGCTGTAGGGCATGGGACCTCCCCTCTCGTCGCTCACGAGTATTCCAGGGCGACGGGAGAGCCGCCCGCCGCCCTCGGGGGAGACCTGACGCCGCGTCAGATCGGGCGGGCCAGCTTCGATACGCTACCGGCGACATGGATCTGCGTGATCGCCCGCAAGACTCGGCGTTCCGCGCCGAGATCAGGCAGTTTCTCGAAACCCACCTGGTGGGTGAGTTTGCCGATCTGGGTGGCCGGGGCGGATCGGGTGACGAGACGTTCGGCTTCGAGGCGCGCCTCCGCTGGGAGAAGGTCCTGGCCGAGGGCGGGTGGACCTGCCTGGGCTGGCCCGTCGCCTACGGCGGCCGGGGTGCGTCGATGACCGAGCAGGTCATCTTCTACGAGGAGTACGCCCGGGCGGGGGCGCCGGGCCGCGTCAGCATTCTGGGTGAGGGGCTGCTCGGCCCCACCGTGATCCACTACGGCTCCGAGGCGCAGAAGGAGCGGTTCTTGCCGCCGATCCGCCAGGGAACCGAGCTGTGGTGCCAGGGCTATTCCGAGCCCGATGCCGGAAGCGATCTGGCCAGCGTCACGACACGAGCCGAGCTCGACGGCGATGAATGGGTGATCAACGGGCAGAAGGTGTGGACCTCCCTGGCTCATCAGGCCGATTGGTGCTTTGTCGTCTGCCGCACCGATCCCACATCGAGGCGGCACCACGGCCTGTCCTACCTCCTGGTCCCGATGGACCAGCCCGGCGTGGAAGTGCGCCCCATCATGCAGTTGACCAGGACGAGTGAATTCAGCGAGGTCTTCTTCGACGGCGCCCGCACCGACCGCGCCAATGTCGTCGGCGCGGTCGGGGACGGGTGGAGGGTGGCGCTCGCCACCCTGGCCTTCGAGCGCGGTGTGGCTCTCCTCGGCCACCAGCTCGGCTTTGTCCGAGAGCTCGACGCGATCGTGGCCGGCGCCCGGGAGAACGGGCGCTCGCGCCATCCCGTCATCCGCCAGCGGCTGGCGCGCGCCTACGTCGAGTTGACGATCATGCGCTACAACACCTTGCGCAGCCTGGCCGGGATCGACGGGCCGGTGGCATCTCCCCAGGCTTCCATCGCGAAGCTGTACTGGGGTAGTTGGCACCGCCGCCTCGGTGAGCTCGCGCTCGATGTCCTGGGCCCGGCGGCCACGGTCGTCGCCCAGTGCGCCGACGGCGCCGTCGGCGCCGTCGGCTCGTACGAGCTCGATGCGTTCCAGCGCTCATTTCTCAGCGCACGTGCGGAGACGATTTACGGTGGTTCGAACCAGATCCAGCGCAACATCATCGGTGAGCGTGTGCTCGGTCTGCCGCCCGAACCGAAAGGGGCCGCGTGAGCCTGCAGGACGCGTTCGAACCTCCACCACCACCCGATCCGCCGACCGGGCATGGCCTCCTCGTCGGCAAGGTGGTGATCGTGACGGCGGCCGCCGGGACCGGGATCGGGTCCGCGACGGCGCGGCGTTGTCTCGAGGAAGGGGCATCCGTCGTCCTCTCCGATGCCCATGCGCGCCGTCTGGCCGAGACGGCCGAGCAACTGGAAGGCGAAACGGGAGGTGCAGTGTGGGCCGTCCCCTGTGACGTAACCGACGAGACGCAGGTGCAGGGGCTCTACGCGGCGGCCGTCGACCACTTCGGACGTTTCGACGTGGCCGTGCACAACGCGGGGTTGGGCGGGACGGTACCGCTGGTCGACATGACCGACGAGCAGTGGTCGAGGGTGCTCGACATCACGCTGACCGGGACCTTCCGCTGTACCCGGGCGGCCCTGACCCGTCTCCTGCCCCAAGGGAGTGGCGTCATCGTGAACAACGCCTCGGTCCTCGGATGGCGCGCCCAGCCGGGGCAGGCCCATTACGCCGCCGCCAAGGCCGGAGTCATGGCCCTCACCCGCTGCGCCGCGGCGGAGGCGGCACCGTTCGGCGTGCGGGTCAATGCCGTCTCGCCCAGCTTGGCCGAGCATCCGTTCCTCAATCGCGCCATCCCCGACGAGGACCTGGCCATCCTGCGGCGGCGCGAGCTGTTCGGCCGGGGCGCGGAGACCTGGGAGATCGCCAACGTCATCGTCTTCTTGGCCAGCGACTACTCGTCGTACATGAGCGGCGAGGTCATCTCCGTATCGAGCCAACATCCGTGACGGCGGACGCAACGCACGTCAGCCACGGCACGGGCATCGGCGGGGCGCCGTCCGGCGACGAGGATCCCCGGGCCGATCTGACCTGGGGGACCATCCCGAATCTGGTCGCACAGGGCTCGCTTCGCCATCCCCGCAATGAGGCCGTGATCGACGGGGACATCCGCCTCGCCTACGCCGAGCTGCCCGAAGCGGTGGACCTCTACGCCCGTGGTTTCGTCGCGGCCGGCGTCGATCGCGCCGACCGGGTCGCCATCTGGGCCCCCAATTGTGCGGAGTGGATGCTGGCTGCGCTGGGCGCCCTGCGCGCCGGGGCCGTCCTCGTCCCGATGAACACGCGCTTCAAGGGCGGCGAGGCGGCCTACATCCTGCGCGCCTCGGGAGCCACGACGCTGCTCACCGTGCGCGGCTTCCTCGGTGTCGACTATCCCGCGCTGTTGGACGGGGAGGACACGGGTGCACTGGCGCGCATCGTGTTGTTGCGCGACGAAGGTGAGGGTGCGGCGTCACCACCGCACCCGACCGCGTCGGTTGCGGGAGTGGAGACGATCGGCCTGTCGTCGTTCACCGAGGCGGCCGCCGGGGTTGATCCGAGCCAGACGGCGGCCCGGGCTGAGACGCTCCGGTCCGACGACATCTCGGACATCATCTTCACCTCGGGCACCACGGGCCATCCCAAAGGAGCAGCGACCACGCACGGCCAGTCGTTGCGCACGTTCGGCACCTGGGCGTCGATCGTCGGTCTTTTGCCCACCGATCGTTACCTCATCGTCAACCCGTTCTTCCACACGTTCGGGTACAAGGCCGGGATCTTGGCCTGTCTCATGGCCGGCTCCACCATCGTCCCCGAAGCCGTCTTTGACGCACGCCGCGTCATGGAGCGAATCGCGGCGGAGCGCATCTCTGTCCTACCCGGTCCGCCGACCCTGTACCAGACGCTCCTGGCCGAGCCGACGCGTGACCACTACGACCTTTCGTCGCTGCGGCTTGGCGTGACCGGTGCGGCGGTCGTGCCGGTCGAGCTGGTGCACGCCATGCGCGACGAGCTCGGCTTCTCCTCCGTCCTCACCGCGTACGGGCTCACCGAGTCGAGCGGCACCGTCACCATGTGCCGACGCAGCGACCCGCCCGAGATCATCGCCGGTACGTCCGGCCGGGCGATACCCGGTCTGGAGGTGCGCGCCGTGGTCGGCCACGAGACGGTGCCCGCCGGCGAGCCCGGTGAGATCGTCGTGCGCGGGTACACCGTCATGACGGGCTACTGGCAGGACGCAGAGGCCACATCGAGTGCGATCGACGCCGACGGATGGCTGCACACCGGCGACATCGGGGTCATGGACGCGCAGGGAAACGTCACCATCACCGATCGGGTGAAGGACATGTTCGTCGTCGGTGGATTCAATGCCTACCCGGCCGAGATCGAGGCGATCCTGCGGGGCCACGCCGGCGTGGCCCAGGCGGCCGTCATCGGTGTTCCCGATGAGCGGATGGGAGAAGTGGGCTGCGCCTACATCGTGCCGACGCCGGAGTGCCGCCAATGCCTCGATGACCCCCGAGAAGCCGAGATGTTCGGACGGGACATCCTGCGCTGGGCGCGGGACCAGATGGCCAACTACAAGGTTCCGCGTAGCGTGGTCGTCGTGGATGCACTTCCGGTGAACGCCGGCGGCAAGGTACTCAAGCGCGAGCTGCGAGAGCGGCGGCGCGCCGGAGAAGATCACGTGGTGACCAACGAGAGGAGCGGTTGAGTGCGAGGCATTGTTTATACCGGTGATGGGGTGGAGGTCACGGACGCGTTGGATGTGCGCCCGCCCGGCCCCAATGAAGTCAGCGTGCGGATAGCCGCCGCCGGCGTGTGTCACTCCGACCTGTCGGTCATCGATGGGACCATTCCGTTTCCCGCTCCCACCGTGATGGGTCACGAGGGAGCGGGCGTCGTGGAGTCGGTCGGGTCCGAGGTGCGATCGGTGAAACCGGGCGACCACGTCGTGATCGCCACCCTGGCCAGCTGCGGGGCGTGCCGGGCCTGCAGCACGGGTCACCCGAGCTGGTGCAAGAGCACCTTGGGCAACATCTCGACCCCGTTCACCTTCAAGGGGGAACCGGCCTCCAACTTTGCCGCCACGTCGGTCTTCGTGGAGACCACGGTCGTGAGCGAGATCCAGGCGGTGCGCATCCCGAAGGAGGTGCCCCTCACGTCGGCCTGCCTCATCGGGTGCGGGGTTCTGACCGGCGTCGGCACGGTGCTCAACCGGGCCAAGGTCCGGCCGGGGGACACCGCCGCCGTTTTCGGCGTCGGTGGCGTGGGCCTCAACGTGATCCAGGGACTGCGCATCAGCGGGGCCACCCGGATCGTGGCCGTGGACACGATGGCGTCCAAGGAGGCGCTGGGACGCCAATTCGGTGCCACCCACTTTGTCGATGCGAGCAGTTGCGATGCCGCGGCAGCGGTACGCGAGCTGACCCCGGCCAATCGGGAGTCCGCCGCTGGTGCGCTCTTCCCTCTTGGCGGCGTGACCTGGGCTTTTGACTGCGTTGGCCATGCTGCCGTTCTCCGGAGCGCCCTCGACTGCCTGGACTGGGGCGGCACGGCGGTGGCCATCGGAGTCCCGCCCCGCGGCACGGAGGTGGCGGTCGACATCAACGCACTGGCCTACGTCGACCGGGCGCTCATCGGATGTCGCTACGGGTCGTCCCGGCCGCATCACGACATCCCCCTGATGGTGGATCTCTACCTGTCCGGTCAGCTCATGCTCGATGAGCTTGTCTCGCTGACCCGGCCACTCGGCCGCTTCGGTGAGGTCGTCGACGAGATGCATGCCGGGCGCGTGGCACGAGGGGTCCTCACCTTCGACTAAGCACTCGGCATGCAAACGACGTCGGGAGAAGGGCGGAGACCATGAAGGGTGTGCTCCTGGCGGGTGGGACGGGCTCCCGTCTGTATCCGCTGACCCGCATCACGAACAAGCATCTCCTGCCCATCTGGGATCGGCCGATGATCGCCTGGTCGATCGAGGCATTGGTCAATGCCGGGATCGACGAGATCATGCTGGTGACCGGCGGCCCGCATGCCGGCTCCTTCCTGCCCCTGCTCGGCAACGGCCACCAATTCGGCATCGACCGGCTCTCCTACGGGTACCAGGATCAGGCGGGCGGTATCGCCGAGGCCCTCGGCCTGGCCGAGCGATTCGTCGACGGCGACCCTGTTCTCGTCATGCTGGCCGACAACGTCATGGAGCGGTCGATCAAACCCATGGTCGATGCGTTCGGGGCCAATCCGACGGGCGCCCGGATCCTGCTGACACCGGTGAGCGAACCCGAGCACTTGCGCCACCTCGGTGTACCCGTGCTGTCGGCCGATGGTCGGGTGGAGCGGATAGAGGAGAAGCCCGAAGTTCCCATGAGCAACTACGGCGTCACCGGCATCTACTGCTACGACGCAGACGTGTTCGGTGTCATCCCGACGCTCACCCCGTCGGGCAGGGGTGAGCTCGAGATAACCGACGTCAACAACCACTACATCGATCAGGGGCAGATGGCGTACGACGTCCTGGAAGGGTTCTGGGGGGACGCGGGTGAGTCGATCGAGGCCTACTACGCCGTGAACGATTTCGTGCGCGCCAACGGGGCCAACCGGCCCTGAGGCTCCGGTGTCGCCCTGACCCAGCGGTCAGGAAATGCGTGTTCAGGCTTGGGGTTGCCCGGCCGGAATGGACTGCCGGACCCGCCGCACGCTCTCGGCGATGCCGGCCCCGTTGAGCCCGAGACCGTCCAAGATGTCGTCCGCCTTGCCCTGGGCGATGTACTCGCGCGGGACACCGAGGACCCGCGTGATGGGGCCGCGTTGTCCGCGTGACTCGAGGATCGTGGTCATGGCATCGACGATGAAGGCGCCGGCTCCACCATGGCGAACGCCATCTTCGGCCGTCACGACGAGGGCGTGACGGCTCGCATCGGCGAGCATGTCCGGGTCCGGAGGCGACACGACGCGGACATCCCATACCGTGGCGAATACGCCTTCCGCGGCGAGGTCGTCGGCGGCGTGGAGACACGCCTCGACGAGCTTGCCCACCCCGAGAAGGCAAACGGAACCGTCGCCGGTGCGCAGCCGGTGGGCCGCGAGGCCCAGGCCCACTTCATCGGCGTCGATGTGGCGGGGGGCGGTCTTCGGGAAGCGGATGGTGGAGGGCCCGGGAAGTTCGAGGGCGGCCTGCAGCATCGGGGCGATCTCCTCGGCGGCGGACGGGGCGAAGACCGTCATGCCGGGAATGGAGAGGGCCAGAGCCATGTCGAGAATGCCGTGATGGCTCGGCCCGTCGTCTCCGGTGATACCGGCCCGATCGAGCACGAAGACCACCGGGCTTCCGTGCAGGCCGACGTCGAGGTTGGCCTGGTCGAACGCACGGCTGAAAAACGTGGAGTACACCGCCACGACAGGTCGCAGGCCGGCCATGCCCATGCCGGCCGCCGAGGTCACCTCGTGCTGTTCGGCGATCCCCACGTCGAAGAAGCGGTCGGGAAAGCGGGTTTGGAAGGGAAGCAAACCGGTCGGCCCCGGCATGGCCGCGGTCAGGGCGACCACGCGCTCGTCCTCTTCGGCGACCCGCACGATGGCACGCGAGAACGCATCGGTGTACGTGGCGGCCCGGCGTGATGAGTGGCTGAGCACGGTATCGGGTGCCGATCCGGGTGACGACACCCCGCCGACGTCGGCCCCGGCCGATCCTCCGACGGCCGCTCCGGCAGAGCTCCCGACGAGGTTCTCGAGAGAGGAGCTCTTGGTGGCTTTCACGTCGTGCAGGCGCTGGATGTCGTCCTGCTCGGCCGGGCCGTACCCGCGGCCCTTCTGCGTGAGGACGTGCACGACGATCGGGCCGTCCCAACCGGCCGCGTTGGCGAAGGCCTGTTCCATGAGGTCGACGTCATGACCGTCGATCGGGCCCGCATAGCGGACGCCGAGCGCTTCGAAGAAGGTATGGGGAGCCACCATCTCGCGCAGGGCGATGGCCACCGAGTGCGCTCCGGTGTAGGCCAAGGGCCCGAACGCCGGGAGGCCGCGCAGCCGGTTCCGCAGACGTTCGCGCGTATGGGTGTAGGTGGGATTGAGTCGCAGGCTGGTCAAGCTCTGCGAGAGTTGGGACACGGTGGGGGCGTACGAGCGGCCGTTGTCGTTGAGGACGACCACCACGCGACAGCCGGAGTGGCCCAAGTTGTTGAGCGCCTCGTAGGTCATACCGCCGGTGAGGGCACCGTCGCCGACGACCGCGATCACCTTGCGGTCGCTCTCACCGCGCAGCGCGAAGGCCTTGGCGATGCCGTGGGCATACGAGAGCGCCGTCGAGGCGTGGCTGTTCTCGATCCAATCGTGCTCAGACTCGGCGCGATTGGGATAGCCGGACAGGCCGCCCGCCTGCTTCAGCGTCTTGAAGCCGAACCGCCGGCCGGTGAGCATCTTGTGCACGTAGGCCTGATGCCCGGTGTCCCACAGGATGACATCGCGGGGCGAGTCGAACACGCGGTGGACGGCCAACGTGAGCTCGACCGCACCCAGGTTCGAACCCAGGTGGCCACCCGTGGTGGTGACGGATTCGATGATGAACGAGCGAATCTCTTCGGCCAGCGTGTGCAGTTCGTCCTGGCTGAGGTGCTTTATGTCTGACGGGGTCTCGATGCTGTGCAGGATCATGGCTCTTCGGACAGGCTAGCCCGTGTCGCCCCGTGGAAACCTTCGTTCCGAGTTCAGGAACGAGACCAGTGCTACCGCGAATGCAGCGCCGGCAAGTATCTGCAATCCGCGCTGCGGACCGAATTCTTGCGAGACCCACCCCACGATGGGGGCACCGGCGACCCAGCCGATGTAGCCGGCAGCGGTGAATGCCCCCACCGCGCTGACGACCTGGCTCGCCAATCGGCTCACGGTGCTCATGACGAGGGGCCAGAAGAGCGAGGCGCCGCCGGCGCCGAGGGCCAACCCCAGTGCGGCCGTGCTCGAGAACGGCGAGAGCGATTCGAGCAGGATCCCGCCCCCGGCCACGCAGCCGCCCACCACGAGGGCGTGACGTGCCGAGAGGCGCCCGATCAACGAGCTCCCCGCGCCTCGCGTCGTGGCTGCCACCGACTGCCCGACGACGTAGGCGCCGGCCCCCAGCAGCACCCCGGTGGCCAGATGGTTGCGCAGGTAGAGGACGCCCCACGTGTCGACGCCTCCTTCGGTGACCTCGGCCAGGGCGAAGATGAACAACAGCACGAGGAGGCCGTCGCGCCGGATGCGCTGGATCGGGTGCACCGGCGCCACCGCCACGCCCTCTGCCGCGTCGAGCGCCCGGCCGCGATCGGTCGTACACGTCCAGATACCGACGACCAGCGCCACCACTGCGACCCCGGGCCAGACCCAACGCCAGGAAATGCCGGCGTGCAGAACGATCCCCGCTGCCGCCGCACCGATGATGGCTCCGCAATTGAAGAGGGCGTGAAATCGA
>Ga0302326_10023623_pt1 | contig 12522 bp, 7 predicted proteins | sample Palsa_T0_3_FD_202264 | JGI IMG/M metagenome (GOLD analysis project Ga0302326, IMG submission 202264) | Peat permafrost microbial communities from Stordalen Mire near Abisko, Sweden - Palsa_T0_3 | ecosystem: Environmental > Terrestrial > Soil > Palsa > Peat permafrost | place: Sweden: Abisko... | reverse complement strand
AGCTGGGCGACAGCGAGCCGGGCAACGGCGCCGGTGAAATGGAAACGCTGCGGGCGCGGCTGGAGGCGGCGGGGCTTCCCGAGGCCGTCATGAAGGAAGCGAACCGCGAACTCAATCGCCTCGATTCCATTCCCAGCGCCAGCCCGGAATATGGGGTCATCCGCACGTATCTCCAGATCCTCAGCGAGTTGCCCTGGTCAACGATGACCACCGACAAGCTCGATCTGGCCGAGGCTCGAAAAATACTCGATCGCGATCATCACGATCTGGAAAAGGTGAAGCGGCGAATCCTGGAATATCTCGCGGTGCGCAAGCTCAAGCCGGATGGGGGCGGAGCGATTCTCTGCTTCGTCGGCCCGCCGGGCGTGGGCAAAACTTCGCTGGGCAAGAGCATCGCCGAGGCGATGGGCCGGAAATTTATCCGGGTCGCGCTGGGCGGCGTGCGCGACGAGGCGGATATCCGCGGGCATCGGCGAACGTACATCGGGTCAATGCCGGGACGCATCATCGCGGAGCTGCGGAAAGCGGGAACGCGCAATCCTGTGATGATGCTGGATGAAATCGACAAAGTCGGGGCGGATTTTCGCGGCGATCCGGCGGCGGCGCTGCTGGAAGTGCTGGACCCGTCGCAGAACCACACGTTCACGGATCATTATCTCGACGTGCCGTTCGATCTGTCGCGCGTGCTGTTCATCGCCACGGCCAACACGATGGACCCGGTGCCCGGCCCGCTGCGCGACCGGATGGAAGTGATCGAGATCCCCGGGTACACCAACAGCGACAAGCTGGACATCGCGCGGACGTATCTTGTGCCGCGTCAGCTCGACGCCAACGGAATTTCCGCGAAGAAGGTGAAATTCCAGGACCAGGCGCTGCAGTGGATCATCGAGGGATACACGCGCGAAGCGGGGGTGCGAAACCTGGAGCGGCAGATCGGGTCGATCGCGCGGTCGATCGCCGCGGACATCGTCGAGGGAAAGACCGATCGCATCACCATCACGCGCGACCGCGTCAGCCAGATTCTCGGGCCGAGGAAATTCGACCCCGAGCTTGCCAGCCGCACCAGCGTTCCCGGCGTGGCGACTGGGATGGCCTACACACCCGTGGGCGGAGAGATTCTTTTCATCGAGGCGACGCGAATGCCGGGCAAGGGGGTCATCATGCTTACCGGGCAGATCGGCGAAGTGATGAAGGAATCTGCCACGGCCGCGTACAGTTTGATTCGCTCGCGCGCCGCCGCCCTGGGGATCGACCCCAAGCTCGTGGCCGAGAGCGACATCCATATTCACGTTCCGCAAGGCGCGGTGCCGAAGGACGGCCCCAGCGCGGGGGTGGCGATGTTCATCGCGCTGGCGTCGCTGATGCTCAACCGCCCGGTTCACCATGACGTGGCGATGACGGGTGAGATCACGCTGCGCGGCCTGGTGCTGCCCATCGGAGGGCTGAAGGAAAAAACCCTCGCCGCCAAGCGGGCCGGCATCAAGCAGGTGATCGTCCCCAAGCGCAACGAGCGCGATCTTCCCGATATTCCCAAGGAAGTGCGCGATACGCTGAAATTTCATTTCGTGGAAAACATCGATCAGGCGCTGAAGATCGCGGTGGGGCCGGCAAAGAAATTGGGCGGGAAAGCGAAATAGCGAGCCCGAATAAATGTATCCCCGTCGCGAGCAATCGTTCGCGACAGGGATACATCTATTTTTAAAACATCCGAGTTATTGAACGATCGGCCCCATCAGCGTCCAAAGATGGTCGCCGTTACGAAGCTCGATTTTGGTCGGCGTCGATTGGGTATCGGAGAACGGGTGGCCGCTGTGGTCGTAGAAATTGGATTCCGGGAGACTGACGTATCCCTCGCCGGGGATCGTATCGACCTTGTAGACGAAGGTGCCGTTGAGCCACACTTCAGAGCTGTTGACGGCCTGCTGACCGAAGTTCAGAACGCGGATGATTTTTGAATTCGGCTCGAGGATGGCGCCGATGTCATGGGCCTCTTCCGATTGGACGCTGGGATAATTCGTCGAGGCCGCGTAGGCCGCGAGTTGCACGTCGGGCTGGGAATTTTCGACACTGCTGGTGCATGCGCCCAGCGTCGCCAGAGCGGCGCCGGCCAGCAGGACTGTCAATTTTCGGGGAATCATGATTGCTCCTTGAGTTTAGATAGGAGAACTGGAGCAAACAGGGGGCCAATGCGGTCAAGGCACGGCAATTGAGCGCGGGGCAATTTTGCGCATGCAACATTGTCAGAGCTGCGCGCCTGATTTGACGCGGAGCGACTATTTTTCCTTCACATAAAAGAATATCGCGGCTGCGGGTTTGGAACTGATCTGGACCTGCAGGCCAGGCAACGTCAGCTCACTTCCTGAAAACGCCCGGGAATGATTCGGATCATCGACATCCATGATGAGGTAGGTCGCGCTTTTATCGAGTCCGTGAAGGGGAAACACGGCGGAGGTGAACGGGCTTTGGGGACGGCGAAAGACCTGCACCGCGCCTTTTTCGGCTTCGGGCCGGTTGAATTGCCAGGCGATCCACGCAGACTTGTCCAGGCTGTAGGGCAGGAGCGGGTAATAGTCGCCAAGCTGGTCCTGCGAAAGCTCGGCCCAGTTTTTGCGCTCGCGATGATATAAATCCCAATCCATGTCGCCACCGGCGGACGGCTCGCCGAGCTGCGTCGTGGGCATCATGTCGCTGCGGACGAGGTAGGGATTGTCGCAGCCGATGCCGGTGCCGAAATATGGAACCCAGGAGGCCAGGCCGTAAGTGTGGGACTGGCTGTCCTCGGCGACGGCGTTGTCGTCACTGCTCCAGAGGGAAATCGACCGGCTGAGCGTTTCGAGATCGAGCCGGCGGCCGCCGCTGGCGCAGGTGTCGATCAGCAGATGCGGATGGCGGCGACGAAGTTCGTCCCAGTAGGCAAGATATCCCTCGACGTGGCGGATTTCGGTCATTCCCTGGCGATCGGGGGCGTCATTGGCCCGCCAGTACGGCAGCGGATCGAAATTAAAATCCTGGCGGTAGACATCGACGCCCTGCTCGGTGAGTTGGTGATCGACATGGTCCATGAGCCATAGCCACGCCTGCTTGTTGCCGAGATCGAGCAGGCGATCGTCGGCGCCGGGGGCGCGGAGAAGCCACTCGGGGTGAACCTGATAGAGCCAGGTGCCGGGATGGACACGCTCGGGCTCGAACCAGAGGATGAGTTTCAGGCCCTTGGAATGGGCGAGGTCGCTGATGGGTTTCAATCCATCCGGGAATCGCGGCGGCGCCGGCCACCAGGAGCCGACGACCCACCACTGGCCCTCGGGGCAGGGATACCAGCCGGCATCCATCCACCAGTGAGTTAACTGTGCGCCGTGGCTGGTGTAGCGGTTGATGCCATCGGTCTCCGTGGTCAGGGACTGATGCAGACCGAGGCTCGAAGCGAAGATGGGTTGGGGAAGCGCGCCGTCCGGACGGGGGACGACGCAGTCGAGCATCCAGCGGCGCCAGCGGTTTTGGGCGCGGAAATAATCGCCGCGGTAGAACATCGCGACACACATCGGCGTGCGGATTTCCTCGCCGGGATGCAGGCGCAGGTGCGTGAGTTCCTGACCGGCGCGGACGCGGAAAAATCCATCGGAATCGCGTGAGAAATCGGCGGACCATTGCCCGGGCCAACCGACCGCGAAAATAATCCCCTGGTGATCGTCCGGCTGCTCGACGTTGAAATAGGGCCACCCGCGATTGGTGGGCCGGCCGCCATCGGGCGCGAAATGTTTCGCATCGCCGGTCTTGAGTTCATCGACAAACGGCTGGTAGCTGTCGGGGGCGGCGTAATCGCCGGTGTTGTGGTGCAAGAGCAAAGTTCCCGCGGTCGCGAAGGCCAGGTCCATCGGATTGATGTCCTGCAAAATCGGCGTGTCGCGCAGGCTGGTGTTCTTCAGGTGCATCACCCACTGAACAACGGGATACTGATGATATTGCGTAATGTCGAGCGAACATTGCAGTCCGGTGGCGGGATCGGTCCAGATGAGGGTCTGCCCGGCGGCGGAAGGTGAATCGGGTTTGGGGACTTGCTCAAACTTCCAGTGAGCGATCTGATCGGCGATGGGTTTGCCATCGTAGAGAAAGCTGAACAGCGGACCATATCCCTCGGCGAGAGACAGGCGCGTTCCGAGGACGTGAATATCGCCGTGCGCATCCGTCAGGCGAAGATTTGCCCAATCGACGGGGGCGTAGGAAGCATCGTTGCCCAGACACGTCGCCCGCAGGATGAGCTTCGTGATTCCGTGAAGATCGATGTTGAATGGAGCGGGCGGCAGGTCGGCGCGCTGCTCGGCGCTGCGGAAAATTTCCTTGCCATCGGACTCGATGGTGAAGACGACATGACGAGCGGTTTGACGCGCTTCGGGCGTGTCATCGACGCCGCAGACGCCGGTGAACCTTGCCGCATCGGGGGGCAGAGTGACTTCCACCACCGAATCGGCGTGCGACCCGAATCCATCGCTGAATTTCTCGCCGTTCAGCGTGATGGGAAGATGATTGACCGACCACCCGCGCTGGAAATTTCCCCAGCCCTGGCGAACGCAGTGAAAGAGCGGCTCTTGCTGCCAGCCGTGCGGTCCGGTGAGAAACGCGACGCGGCTGCCCTGCCACGACTGGGCGTCGGCCATCTCGCTCGGCATGGATTGTGTGGTTGGAAGAGCCGGGTCATCCGCGCGGCAAATCGCCGCCAGGGCAAGCGTCAGGAGCACTCCCAGCAATGCGGAAGGCGGCAGTGTACGGCGATCTGATTTGTTCGGCGCGGTCAGGTTGGTTTCCGTTTTTCAGATCGGCTGGCCGCCGACCGTGACCGGAATGCCCACGGGCTGGGCGGCGGGGGTATAGCTGGGTTCGATGGCCAGTTGGAGCGGCCGGCGTCTGCCCGCCGGTGGCAGGCCGTCTTCGTCGATGATCCGCTGAATGGCCATGATCCCTTCGATCAAAGTCTCCGGGCGGGGTGGACAACCGGGAACGTAAACATCCACCGGCATGAACTGATCGATGCCCTGGATAGTGGCGTACGCATCGAACACCCCGCCGGTGCTGGCGCACGCGCCCATGCTGATGACCCATTTGGGCTCGGTCATCTGCTGATAAATGTGCTGCAAGACGGGCATCATCTTGGTGGTGACGCGGCCGGCGACGATAAGAAGATCGCTTTGCCGGGGGCTGAACCGCATCGCTTCGGCCCCGAATCGCGCCAGATCAAACCGGCTGGAGGCGGTGGCCATCAGCTCGATGCCGCAGCAGGCCGTGGCAAACGGCATCGGCCAGAGGGAGCTGCGGCGCGCCCAGTTCACCACTTTTTTGAGCTGCGTCGTCAGGAAATTATCGGGAAGCGTCTGCGTGTCCATATCAACTCATTATAGTTCGTCGGTCCCGCGCGAGGAGCGGGTTTGTGAAATTCAATCCCACCGAAATACGCCCTTACCCCAGGCGTAAAAATAGGCCACCAGCAGGATCACGACGAAAACGATCATTTCCATGAGCAGGATGAGCCCGTCATTGCCGGTCCCGGCATGCACATGCTGGGCAAAGATAGTGGCCCAGGGATAGAAGAAGATAATTTCCACGTCGAACACCAGGAAGATCATCGCAACGATGTAAAAGCGGACGTTAAAGCGTTTTCGGGCGTCGCCGATTGGAAGCATTCCGCTTTCGTAGGTGGTTTCCTTGCCGGGGCCGGTTCGGCTCGGGCCGACGATCAGTGAGAGTGCGAGGTTGGCGACGGAAAACCCAATCCCGATGATGATCAGAAGCACCACCGGCGCCCATGAGCCGACGGGCGAAGCCGCAGCGGCGGGGACTGGATTTCCATCAAGAAGGGGCAAAATCATACAGCTCCTGAGTTTCGTCAGGGAAATAATCTATTCGCGAGGGGTGAATTTGTAAACGGAGGGTGTTACTCCGGTCCCACCGCCGGCACGCGCCGCCGAACGCTGACGGCAGCGCCGATCGCCAGGAATACGAACGCCAATACCACGAAAATCGCGCCCCAGCTTGCCTGGCTCGAAGGGAAGAGATCCAGAGCGATGATCACGATGCGATTCCAGACCGATTCGATGAAGCGGATCATTTGATCCCATGTCGGTCCAAACACCGCGGTAACTCCAGCGGCCGCACCGGCGAGTGTCCAATAAACCCAGTGCGCGCGGAAAAAGCTGTAGACCAGTTCCAGATAACTCATCATGACTGCCAATCGCATTGTGGTGAGCGTGAGATGATCGGATCGGCCCAGGACAATGGAAAGCTCCTCGGGACTGGATGCGGAAACGAGGACCGCGACGATCGGCAGAACGATGCGAAGGGTGAGGATGTCTTTGCGCGGCATGACCCGCTCCGGCACGCCGCGGTTGAGCACGAGCGCCAGCGACAAAATCATCGGCGCGCTCATGGCGCTGTAAAACGAAACGTCATAGACGTAGTGCAGGATGCCCAGGTGCGCGACCAGCGAGAGCCATGCGATCCACATGATGGCAACCATGACGGGCTGGGACGCGGCATCGGGCGCGGGCAGCCATCGTTTCAGCACCGCGTATACCGCGGGCATCAATCCCACGACCCACCAGGCGATAAAAAACTTTAGCGGAGAAACGGAGCCATTGTCGCCCCGGCTGAAAATAAGCGGGATGGCCAGGATCGCGGCAATCTGAATCAGGATAAAAGCGATGCGCGCGGGAGAGCGGCCGATCCGAAGGATAAAAACGATCGCCGCGAGCTTCACGGCGGCGGTGGTGAGGCTGAATACCGCAAGCGCGGGGCCGAGCCACGGATAACGGGTGGAAATCTCCGCGCTTAGGAACGTGATATCCACGAGGAAGAATGCTTCGAGAATGACCAGTTGCAGCGCGTCGCGGCGATGGCCGTGGCGAAGGTTCAAATATGCAGCCAGACCGATGAGCGTGGCTTCATAAATATTGATGGTAGCAAACAGAATCAGCAAGCGGGCGGTGGGAATGCTCCAACCGGAGAGGGAATTGGTCAGAGCCAGGCACCCACCGAGCATGCAGCAGGCGCTGATCAGGTAGAACGGGTTGGAACCGAGGAAAGAGCCGGAAAAACGCGGACGGGCGGGAGGAGGGGCCATGGCGGATCTCCTTACAGCGAACGATCCATCCTGCAATAAGTACGCCATCGCCTGCAAAAGGTTGCGGCGGGAATTTGATTTATTTTGGGCGGGTACCGGTTCTCAGCCCACATCGCGCTTGCGCGAGCGGAGGCAGACTAGCTGGCGAACTTGTTAAATTTTCGGCCAGCAGGTCTTTTCGGTCACGGCTGTGCTGCGATCTCCTGGGTGTCATGGGCATCGGCGCCGTTTCCACCTGCGGTTTGCACATCGTGACCGATGACCTGCACTCCCGCCGCGTGGCGGACGGAATGGAAGAAGCTCGTCTTGTCGAGCACGCGTTCCTGGAATTCCTCGAGATACAGGTAAATCACCGGCGTGATGTAGAGCGTGATGAACTGCGAAATAATCAGTCCGCCGACGATTACGAGGCCAAGCGGCCGCCGGGAAGCGCCATCGGCGCCGAATCCCAGCGCGATGGGCAAGGCCCCCATCATCGCGGCAAGGGTGGTCATGATGATGGGCCGAAAACGGTTCATGCTGGCATCATGGATCGCATCGACGCGGTTTTGTCCCTGCGCGAGGCGCTGGAGCGCGAAATCCACCATCATGATGCCGTTCTTCTTCACGATCCCCATCAGCATGAACAGGCCGATGTAGGCATAGAGCGAAGCCTCTTCGCCGAATAGGTAAAGGGTGAGCAAGCCTCCCGACAGCGCTACCGGCAGCGATGAGAGCACCGTGATCGGATGAATGTAACTTTCGTAAAGAATCCCGAGGATGACATACATCACAAACACGGCGAGCAGAATGAGGATCGCCAGTTCGGAGATCGTCTCGGCGAAATCCTTTGCTTCGCCCTGGAGGTCTCCGCGGATGCCGACGGGAACGACGGCGGCGGCGGTCTTGTCGATGAAATCCGTCGCCACGCCGATGGGAACATCTTCCGGCAGATTGAAGAAGATCGTGACTGCCGCGAATTGATTGATGTGATTGACCGCCTGCGGGCCGAGGACTTCCTTCCACGTCGCCACCGCCGAGAGGGGAACGACGCGCTGCCCATCATCGGAGCGGACATACAGCAGCGACAGATCGCTGGGGCGGGCGCGGTCCTTGTCGGCGGCTTCGAGGATCACCTGAAACTGATCCTCCGGTTTTTTGATCAGGTAGACGTAATTTTGCGAGTAGGCCTGGGAGAGGGTGTTTTCGATGGCGGTGGCGGAAATGCCATAGGTAGCCGCCTGGTCGCGCAAAATATTGATCTGCAAACTCGGGGTCTTGATGTAAAGGTCGGGCTGAATTGTGGCGAAACCGGCGTGGCCGTTGTACTTGAACTGGAACATCGCGCCCATCATTTTCATTGCGGCGAGGTTCACTTCATCGGCGTTGATGCCGGAGATGGCATAGGCGTATTTGCCAAGCTGATTGGCGGTCGCGCCGGTGCTGATCTGCAGAACCGGCTGCGGCTGAAGGACCGAGAACGTGTTGACGATCGCGTACAGCTTGCCCATGAGCATCCCCGTGACTGCGGCAATTGGCGGGCGCTGGGAGCGATCCTTGAGGAATGTGATCAGGAATCCCTGGTTGGGGGCCAAAAACTGCGAGAGTCCGGTCAATGTGAAGCTCACGTCCACGGCGGGGTCGGCGCGGATGATGCTGTCGGCCTGGTCCTGGTAATTTCGCATCTGCTGGGGCGATGCGCCTTCCTGGGCGATCAGCACGCCCATGGCAAAGCCGCTGTCGCCAATGGGCAGGAAGGATTTGGGAATGTGGATCAGCATCCAGATCGTCCCGCCGAGGGTAATGAACCAGACGACCAGTGAAATCCACCCATGTCGCAAAAACCAGGTCAGGGAGGATCCGTACACCAGCAGCACGCGGTCGATGACGGCCGTGCCGATGCGCTCCATGAGCGTCCGGCGATGGCCCGGGCCGCGATTGGAGAGCATGCGCGAGCACATCATCGGCGTGAGGGTCAGCGAGATAATTCCCGATGCGAAAATCGCCACGATGATCGTCACCGCAAACTCCCGGAAGATGCGGCCGACCAGCCCGGGCATGAAGACCAGCGGCACGAACACCACCGACAGTGAAATCGTCATCGACAGGATCGTGAAGCTGATCTGCTTGGCACTTTCGATCGACGCCTGCAGCGCGCCTTCGCCGTGCTCCATTCGGCTGACGGTGTTCTCCAGAAATACGATGGCATCATCCACCAGGAACCCGATCGCGAGGGTCAGCGCCATCAGCGAGAGGTTGTCGAGGCTGTAGCCGAGAATCCCCATGACGATGAATGTCGCGAGCATCGACAGCGGCATCGCGACCACGGGAATCAGCGTGTCAGATGCTCGGCCGAGGAATACGAAGATGACGACCACCACGAGGCAGAAGGCGATCGCCAGCGTTGTCTGCACATCGATGGCCGAGTTGACGATCGAGCGAGAGCGGTCGTAGATCAGGGTCATCGTGATCGAGGGCGGCAACTGGGTCTGGATGACGGGGATCAGATCGCGAATGCTCTTGGCGACGGTCACGGCGTTGGAACCGGCCTGGCGAAACACGGCGAGCACCACCACGGCTGTCGGCACGCGAACGTCGCGCACCCAGAAGTGCATGTTCATCCGCTCGTCCTGGAGCGAATCCTCGGCCCGGGCGACATCGCTCAGATAAATCGGGTTGCCGTTGCGGATCGCAATCACCAGCTTGTTGTAGTCGGCCGCATTGGCAAGCTGGCCCTGGGGCTGGAGGAGGAACGTAAGGTTTGGCCCATCGAACTGGCCAGCGCCCTCGTAACTGGTGTTGGCCCTGATCGCGTTGGCGAGGTCGTTCACCGTTAACCCGCGGATCGCCAGCGCCGAGGGATTGGCCTCGATGCGCACGGCCGATTTGGTGCCGTAAACCGCCACCTGCGACACGCCAGGGAGAATGCTGATGCGCTGCTGCACTTCGGTGTTGGCGTAGTTGTACAACTCGCCGCTGGTGACGCTGTTGCTCGTCAGCGCGATGTACTGGATCGGCTGGTCGTTGGGATTGGTCTTGGTGAACGTCGGCGGCGAGGGGAGATCGGTGGGCAGGCTTCCCGATGCCTGCGTGATCGCCGCCTGAACATCCGTCGCAGCGGCGTCGATGCTCTTGCTCAGATCAAATTGCAGGGTGAATGTGGTGATTCCCTGGCGGCTGGAACTGGTAACGATCTGCAGGCCGGGAATCTGCATGAACTGCTTTTCAAGCGGGGTTGCGCAGTTGGCGGCCATCGTCTGCGGGCTGGCGCCGGGATAGTTCACCGTTGCGGTGATGACGGGATAATCGACCGCCGGGAGATCGTTCACGGGCAATGAGCGGTAGGCGATCACGCCGAAGAGAATGCACGTGACGGTCAGCAATGTGGTCATCGCCGGCCGGCGTATGAACAGCTCGGACAAGTTCATGACTTGGCCCCCGTCGCCGGCGCGCCAGGCGCACCCGCGGCCGCGGCGTTTTGGACGATGACCGGTACGCCGGGGTTAAGCATCATCTGGCCGGTGCGGACGATGGCTTCATCGCCATCGAGGCCCTTTTCGATGACGACCATATCCCCCTGCCGCTGGCCCGGCGTGACATCCTTCTGCGCGACCGTGCTGTCTTTATCGACAACGAACACGAACGGCCCCTGCTGACCGATTTGCAGGGCCTCGGCGGGGATCAGCTTGGCGGATTTCAGCGTCGTCAGAATCAGCCGCACATCCACAAACTGTCCGGGCCACAGCGCGCGGTCCTTATTCTCGACGGTGGCGCGAAGCTGGATCGCGCCGGTGGCGTTCTGCACGGAATTGTCGAGAAAATCCACTTCGCCGATGATGTCACGGTTCGGATTGTTGGGCGTATGCACGATCACTTTGAGCGGGCCATTGGCGAGGTTTTCGCGCACGCGGTCGAGTTCCGTTTCGGGAACGGTGAAGTCGATATAAATCGGCGTGACCTTCTGGATGCTAAGGAGCATCGTCGTGTTGGCCGTGACCACGTTGCCCGCATCGACCACGCGCGCGCCGGCCCGGCCGTCGATCGGCGAGGTGATCGAGCAGTTGTCCAAATTGTATTTCGCGGATTCAATCATCGCCTGGGCGGCCTTCACATTGGCATTGGCCACGGCAACGGCGTTCTGGGCGTTGTCATAGTCCTGTTGCGACACCGCTTTGCTGGGCAGTTCGCCGGCGACGCGATTGAAATTGCTCTGGGCGTTGGAAAGCTGCGCCTGGCTTTGCTCCAGCGCCGCCTGGGCCTGATCGAGCGCGGCTTTGAAGGGGGTTGTCTCGATCGAAAACAGCGGCTGGCCCGCGCGCAAATCGGCGCCGTCCTCAAACGATCGCCGCACGATCTGGCCCGTCACCTGCGGGACGATGTTCACCATCTCGAACGGAGCGGTCCTGCCGATTTCATCCAGATACGAGGGGACGTCTTGGATCGTCACGGGTGCGGTGGTGACCACCGGCGGGGGCATGGTAAAGCCGGCCGCGGACGCACCACCGCGGTCGCAGCCTTGGATCGCCATGAGCGCAAGGCAAATCACAGCCACCCCCACCGGCAACCAGGCTCTTCGAATCATCATGCCGTCGATTGTAAAGCGTCGAATGGGAGTTTGACCAGCGCGTGCGAATTTCCCTGGGTTTGCCGCTACTTCACCCACACGGATTTGATATTTGTAAACTCCTGGATCCCAAAACTCGACAGCTCGCGGCCCCAGCCGCTGTTTTTGATGCCGCCGAAGGGGACATGCGGATCGGATTTGACGATTTCGTTGATGAAGACATTTCCCGCTTCGATCCGGCCGGCCAGATTCTGGGCGCGATCGACATCTTTCGTCCAAATGCCGGCGCCCAGGCCATATTGGGAGAGATTCGCCAATCGCACGGCATCATCGACATCGGCGGCGCGGATGACGGCGGCGACGGGGCCGAACGTTTCCTCGTCGAAGACGGACATGCCGGGATGGACATTGGTCAGAACGGTAGGCTCGTAGAAATATCCTTTTTGCCCACGGCGCTTGCCACCTGTAAGCAGGATTGCGCCGCGCTGGATGCTCTGCTGGACCTGGCGATGAAGGTTCTCCAGAAGATCGAGCCGCGCCAGCGGACCAATTTTGGTTGCGCGGTCCAGCGGGTCGCCGATTTTCATCGCGGACATTGCGCTCGACAGCGCGGATTCGAATTCATCGGCGATCGACCGCTCGATAATAAATCGCTTGGCGGCGATGCAGCTCTGGCCGCTGTTGATGCAGCGCGACTCGGCGGCGCTGGCGGCGGCAGCGCGGACATCGGCATCAGCCAGGACGATAAACGGATCGGAGCCGCCCAGCTCCATCACGGTTTTCTTAAGCGCCCGCCCCGCCGCCGCGGAAACCGACCGGCCGGCGCGGTCGCTGCCGGTGAGCGTGACGCCGCGGACTGCCGGATGCTCCA